>Ga0080006_1118141_pt1 | contig 14933 bp, 19 predicted proteins | sample RS3BMetagenome_FD_69209 | JGI IMG/M metagenome (GOLD analysis project Ga0080006, IMG submission 69209) | Ferric oxide microbial mat and aquatic microbial communities from Rainbow Spring, Yellowstone National Park, USA - RS3B (SPADES... ...
CGTTGGCTCCTCTCCTGGTGTTGTCGCCTCCTCGTCGACCTCCGGGCCCCATGCCTGTCTGCCCGGTCATCGCTGGGCGGCGGCAAGAATCACCAGCAGCGGGATGATCCGAGTGGGAGGCTGAAGGGTCCAAGAACTCGATGCCGAAGGTGCGTGGGAGCTTTGCCGGGACCGAGATCTCGTCGGAGAAGCCGAGCCCATGGCACGAGCGCTTTGCGGGTCACGTCGAGCAGGACATGATGGAGGCTGGTGGCCCATCGTCCAAGCTGTGGATCGTCATCGACTTCCAACACGTTGAAGGCGCTAGCCGGGGACTGGCTGGTGACCTTCAGGCAGCCCGGTCGTATTCGTGGATGATGCCGCCGAGTATGTCGCGCCGGCAGATCTCGCCGGTGCGTGGTTGGTCGTGGCGAGGCAGCGGGGTCGCGAGCCGACGTCCGCGGTGCGGGCGGGACTCGTTGTAGTGGCGGACGTAGGTGCCGAGCACCGTTTCGAGGTGACGTCTCGAGTAGATGAGCAGGTGGTCGAGGCACTCTTCCCGCACTGTCCTCACCCAGCGTTCGGCGAACGCGTTGGCCTTGGGTGATCGCACCGGAGTGCGGATTGCCTCGATCCCGCTAGCCCTGTACACCTCGTCGAACGACGCTGTGAACTTCGTGTCCCGGTCGCGGATGAGGAAGCGGAACCTTCGTCCGGCATCTTCGAGATCCGAGGTGAAGTTGCGCGCCACCTGGACGATCCAGGCCATGGCCGGGTTGGTCGTCACTCCGAGCAGGTGCACGACGCGGCTGTCCACCTCGATGACGAATAAGACGTAGTAGCGCCGGAGCGTCACCGAGTCGACACCGAAGAAGTCGGTCGCCAAGATGACCTTGGCCTGGGTGGAGAGGAACTGCGACCAGGTCGGTCCGTCACGCCGTGGTGCTGGGGGAAGGCCGTGCCTGCCGAGCACGGTGGCGACGCTTGCCTTGGACACGGTGATGCCGAGCTTGCGCAGTTCTCCGACGATGCGTAGGTATCCCCACCGAGGGTTCTCCCGGGCGAAGCGCACGATGAGCTCGACGGTCTCTTGTTCAAGTGATGGTCGCCCGGGGCGCCGGTGCGGGTAGGTCCAGCGTCGAGCCACGAGACGGCGGTGCCAGTCGAGGATCGTCTTCGGCGTGACCACGAATGCCGTCCACCGCTCTGGTGGGATGAGGCCGGCAAGCAGGGCGATCAGTGCCCGGTCCGACCAGGTGAAGCGGGCGCGGCTGACTTGGCGTCGAAGGACTGCCACCTGGTGGCGCAGCACGAGGATCTCGGCGTCCTTGGCGATGGTGTCCCTCCTCGCCAACCCGAGGAGTCCGAAGGTGCGATGGACCAGGCGGTAGAGGAAGGAGAGCACCACGACGAGCAGCGTCCCCCCACTCCATCCTGGCTGGTCAAGGCGGTGGCGGGCAGTTTCTGGACCCTTCAGGCCGCTGTTGCCGGGCTCCGAGCAGGCTTGAAATCCTGCCTCCAGGTAGACGCGAGTGGCGATGTACGTACTCGGTAAGTACAATGTTGCTATGAGTCCCGTGGAGCACAAGCGCGAAGGCCGGATCAACCTGCGAGTCGATCCCGACCAGGAGGCTCGGCTGCGCGCGGCTGCCGAAGCGAACGGTGAGAGCCTCACCGGTTTTCTTCTCGCTGCCGGAGCTGAGCGGGCGCAGGCGGTCCTCGAGCGTACGAGCCGAATCGCCCTGAGCGCAACGGCCTTCGAGCAGTTCATCGCCGCGCTGGACGCCAAGCCCGAGCTGATGCCAACCCTCAGGCGGTACGCCTCGGAGCCAGGTCCGATCCCCTCCCGGTGACCGCTGGGTCCCTGCGGCGAGTTGAGCTGCTCTCGGGCACTCACGACTTCAGCCAGTTCGACTCCGGGGTGGCCGAGCTCGATCGCTGGCTGAGGAACTCTGCCGAGGTCGCTCACGCCGCTGGCACGGCGGCAACCTACGTGCTGTGTCGGGATGACGACGTCATCGGTTACTACGCCGTGGCGATGAGCTCGGTGATCCACGCCACAGCGCCTTCTCGCCTTCGACGGGGGATGCCCGACCCCGTGCCCATAGTCCTCTTGGCACGGCTGGCGATCGATCGAAGCGAGCAGGGTCACCATATTGGGGGGCACTTGCTGGTCGATGCCCTCCGACGCTGCGTGAGAGGCGGCCGGGAGTTCGGCGCCAGGGCCGTGGTGGTCGATGCCATCGACGAGCGAGCCGCAGAGTTCTACCGGCACTTCGACTTCCACGACTTCGGTGCCCGCCGCCTGTGGCGCCGGCTCAGCGATATCGCAGTCGCGCTCGGGGAGTGAGGTAACGGCCACTGGGATTCTCGGGAGGGCTGAGTTGATGGCGCGCAGAGGTTCCGCTGTTTCTCGGGCCCGATCATTGGCCGGGACGCGGTTGAGGAGGGCAGCCGCCTATGCAGTGCGTGATGCACGAGGCCGTGACCTGCAGCTTCGTCGGGCCTGGAGCCCGATAGTCGTGCGTTGCCGCGTAACCCCCGCCACCAAGTACGGGCGTTTCTCGCGCCTCTATGCGTACGCACAGGCCGCTGACCAGCATGTTTGGGTCGGCGGCCTGTTGTTTATGGGGCGAGTTTGTGGGGTCCTACTCAATTCCTGCGTAGGGCAATAAGGCGGCGTGCCAGGGCACCGGCTGGCCGACACGCTGCGGTTTCGCACATCGAGGTGGGCACCGTGTGAGCGCTGCATAGGGCATGCCCTATGCAGCGCCATGCAGCTGCCCTGCTCAACGGCGCGGCAGTTCGGCGTTGATGGCGGCGACGGCGTCGCTGACCTGTGCGTGCTGGGCATCCATCCGGTCCATCAGTTCCGCGTCGAGCGCGGCTCGCTGGCGGAGCAGGGGGAAGAGCAGGTCGTCCTGGCCGGTGTGGTGGGCGTGGAGGAAGTGCAACATCTCCTTGGCGTGCGCGCCGATGATCTTCGATCGCGCCCGGTTATCGGCCGCGGAGCGGAACAGTCGGGGGAGCTGAGCGAACTCGCGCCGGATGACGCGGTGGATCAGAACCATTTCGTGGGTATCGACGCTCCGTCTGGTTCGACCAGGCTCTCCATCGAGATGGTACTTAGATGGGACAGTCTTGATGTAGTATCGAGTTGTGGTCGATAGCGAGGAGGTCAAGTTGCCGCTGGCGGCCGTGCTGCGGATGGCCCGGATCACCATGGGGCGGGTGATTCGCCGAGCGCTGGAGGACGCCGGCTATGACGATCTGCCGGCGAATGGGCCCTATGTGATCAGCGCCACCTCGGCCGGGGGGGTCCCTTTGGCGGTGATCATCGATCGCCTGGGCCTGTCGAAGCAGGCGGCCGGTCACCTGGTGGACCTTCTGGTTCTTCGGGGCTATCTGGACCGGCACGTCGACCCCGTGGACCGCCGGCGCCTGGTGGTGGTTCCCACCGAGCGGGGCGCGGCCGCTGCCGTGGTCGTCCGCCGGGCCGCCGACCGTCTCGAAGACCGCCTGGTGGCGGGCGTGGGGGCCGCCGATCTCGAGGCGACCCGGCGGACCCTCATGTGCCTCGGGACCCTGGGCGATGCCGATGCCTGACGCTCCTGGTGTGTCGGTGACTGCCCGGCGGGTTGCTGCCTACCGGCTCGGCATGCAGCGTCTGGCCCCCCCGACTGACGCCGGCGATCCGGCCGCCGACGAGGGGCTCGCCGCCGACGTGGCGGCCGGCCTGTCGGTCGATACGTCCACCCCGATGGGCCGGTACCTGCGTGCGCGCACCGCCTTCTTCGACCGGGTGACCGTCAACGCCCTCGGCCGTGGCGTGACCCAGATCGTCGTGATCGGCGCTGGCTACGACGGTCGCGCCCTGCGCTACCGGTCGCCTGGGGTGCGCTGGTGGGAGGTCGACCGTCTCGCAACCCAGGCGGACAAGCGGGCCCGGCTGTCCCGGCTCGGCATGCAGCCAGACGCCGCTACCTATGTGGCGCTCGACCTAGCCGACGGGGAGCTGGCAGCGAGCCTCGCTGGGAGCGGCTTCGAGCCTGACACCCCAGCTTTGTACCTGGCCGAGGGCGTCGTCCCTTACCTCGACACGGCGACGCTGCACCGGGTCCTCGACCAGCTGCGGTCGTTGGCGACGCCCGGGACGCGCCTCGCCCTGTCGCTTCGTCGCAGTGACTCCGACCCCGCAGCGCGGGCCCGCTTCGATGCCGGCGTGGCTGCACTCGGGGAGCCTGCCGTCGGATCCGCTTCAGTCGAGGACGCAGGCGAGTGGCTCACCGAGCGGCGTTGGCGGCCGGTGGACCTCTCAGAGCGTTCCAGGTCGGCGGGCTTCGTCGTGGCGGCGCCGATCTTCGCACCACCCGCCCTGGGCGCACCCCCGACGATCGGGCGGATCGGCACGTTCCTCGAACAGATGCTGCATCGCTCGGGTTGGGAGCGCCTCGGCGCCCACCTCGAGCAGGTCTACGGCGTGGCGGTGACGGCCACCCGGGAGCTCGACGTCGGGGTGCACCGGGTGGAGCGAGCCGACGGCACGACGTGGGTGGCGCGGCTGTTCCCTCCGGCCCGTCCGCTCGGGGCGGTCCGAGGGGACGCGGCGTTGCTCGACTGGCTCGTCGAAGCGGGAATACCTGCGGAGCGCACCGCCGCCGCCGACCCGGTCACGGAGCACGATGGACAAGCCGTGCTCGTCACCGAGTTCGTTCCGGGTCGCCACCCGGCGGGGAGCCCAGCACTGTTCGAGCAGCTGGGTGTCACCCTTGGCCAGATCCAAGGGCTTCCCGCAGACAACTCTCCTGCTGACCGGGCTGGAGGCGCCTGGCACCATCTGGTGTTGGACGCCACTCCGGCCGAGGAGCTGGTAGCGGTCAGGCGCCTGCTGGATGACGCCCGCCACCGTGTCAGGCGAGGCACCGAAGCTTCCTATGAGCTGCTCTGTGAGGCTGTCGACGCTCTTAGGTTCCCCTCCGATCTCCCCCTCGCCGTCGTCCACCCCGACCTCGTTCCTCGCAACGTCCTAAAAGATGGCGACAACCTCACCGTCACCGACTGGTCCGGCGCAGGCCGAGGTCCCCGGGTGATATCGCTCGGCTGCCTGCTGTGGTCGACCGCCGGTCACGGCCCGTCGGTCGACGCGGTCATGCGCGGCTACCGCCGGACCGTCTCGCTGCACAGCGTCGAGATCGACCATCTCGCCGACGCGATCGCGCTCCGACCGTTGATACTTGCCTGCTGGACCTTCGCCACTGGCCGCTCGCCTGTCGATGACTCGGCGACGTGGTGGGCCGACCAGCGACGCCTCCTGTCGAAGACGTCCATCCGAGCGACGGCGACGGCGTCTTCGTCTTCCCCACCGCCGAAGCGGTCGCCACCGCGCCGACCGAGGAGTCCGCGGGCGACGTCGACGATTGGGGGAGAGCTCGTCACCGAGACGTTCGACTACGACGGCGGCCGCCAGGTCACCGCCTACATCCCCCAGGCACTACCCCAAGCGGTCCTCTTCGCCGGCGACGGTCAACTCGTCTCGCCGTGGGGGGCATTCCTCAACGAGGCCGCCGACCTACCTCCGACGATGGTCGTGGCCGCACACAGGCTGGCTGACGAGACGGACCGGCTGCGGGAGTACTCGCCGGTCTTCGACGCACAACGCTTCGCCGCCCACGAAAGGTTCTTCGTCCATGACCTCCGCCGGTGGGCGTCGTCGCTTGGTGGCGTCTCATTTCCCGTCGAACGCACCGCGGTGTTCGGAGCATCGGCAGGTGGCGAGCTGGCGCTCGCCGTCGGGCTTCGCCACCCGGACATCTACGGCACGATCCTCTGCGCCTCTCCCGGTGGTGGCTACAAGCCCCCTGGCGATATGCAGGACTCTGTGCCGCGCACGTACCTCGTCGCCGGCACGCGTGAGCCTTTCTTCCATCAAAACGCCGTCCGCTGGGCTGCAGCGCTTCGGGGGGCGGGCGCGGATGTCGTCATGACCGAACGCGTGGGAGCCCACGGTGGCGCATTCTGGCGAGACGAACTCCCGTTGATGGTCGCCTGGGCGTTCGGACGATAGAGCCACCGGATCGCACAACCGGTACGCCACCTCGCGAGGCGAACGGGAACGGGCACACCGGCGGGTCGCGGACCAACAACCGCCAACGGCGCGAGGTGGCGAATGCCGGCCAACCGACCGCGCCAACAGCATCCCGACCCCGATGACTCAGACCAGCAACGACGACGGCCGGGAGGCCCGGTCAGGTCAGGGGTCCCCTTGCGGGGGTCGGTGAATGAACCTGTGGGTGCCGAGAACCCATCCGCCCTACTCACACGTTGCGCGGTACGCCTGGAGCAACCTGGCAACGGCGTCGGTCACTTTGATCAAAGATGACGATGTGGAGTCTCTTCTGCCTGGGCGAGGAAGCCCGTCATGGAGCGGCTGAGCGGCCAATAGCGATCCGCATTGTCGTAGTACACTTATTCCGTGTGGAGATCCATCGAGCGGCGCGCCGACACCGCGTCGCCGACGAGGACATCGAACACTCCTTCGAGCACGCTCTCGCCTGGGCCGAGCTCGGCGACGACCCGCCGCGGTACCTCGTCGTCGGCCCGGACCACGCCGGGAACCTCCTCGAGCTCGTCGTCATGGAAGCAGAAGGTGAGGAGCTGGTGATCCACGCGATGGCACTTCGGCGCAGCACCAGCCAAGAGCTATTCGGAGAGGACGAGTGATGCCAGAGCGCGTCTACGGTCACACCAAGAGCGGAGAGCTGATCACCGATCAGATGATCGAGGAGCTGGCGGAGGAAGCCGAACGTGGCTACGAGTCCGGCCAGCTCCGTAGTCGTCGTCGGGGACCGGGCCGACCACCGATGGGCGAGGCGGCAAAGGCGGTCGACTCGGTCCGCCTGGAGCCCACCCTTCGGGCAGCGGCCGCCCAACGTGCAGAAGAGGAGGGAACCACGGTGTCCGAGGTGATCCGCCGGGCGCTTCGCGAGTACCTTCGCAGCGCGTAGCTCGGGCGAGTTTCTCGGGACTGATCACCGACTGCTCGCCCCTTGATCAGGCGCGTGCGTATGCAGCTGCATATGCACGACGCCGTGACCAGCGCCTTCATCGGGTCGTGAACCCGATGGTCGGGCGTTGGTCGATGACCCCCGCCACCAAGTATTGGCGCTTTTCGCGCCTCTTTGCATACGCACAGGCCGCTGACCAGGATGTTTGGGTCGGCGGTCGGTCGTTTGTGGGGCGAGTTTGTGGGGTCCTGCTCAACTCCTGCGTAGGGCAAGCAGGCGGTGCGCCAGGGCACGGGCGAGGCGACACGCTGCGGGTTCGCGTCGCGGGGTGGGTGGCGTCCGAGTGCTACACAGGGCGTGCCCTGTGTAGCGCCATGCAGTTGCCCTACTCAACTACGCTCGGAGTCGCCGGCACCTCGTAGGCGCTGATCGTGCTGCTCACCGGCGGTTGGGCGTCCGTCGCCGCCCGCCGCTGCTGGTCGCTGTTGGCGCCGCCGGCTGGAGTTGAGAGCTGCGCACCGCCACGGCGTGGCGGGATGGACACCGAGGTGCCGATCCTCGGAGTCGCCCGTGTCCACCAGGGGCGCCCCGTATGGGGTAGGCGAGCGGGAAACGTCACCGGGCGGGTGCTACGGGAAACGGCCGCGAAAGCAAGTATGGATTCTGGACGGTGGCCATCGAGGGTTGGGCGACTGCGACGGCCAAGCCGTCTTCGGACCGATCGGAGTAGGCTCGCACCTGTGCGCGTGTCCAAATCCAGCGTCCGTATCGAGGCGCCTCGGGAGACGGTGTGGTCGGTCGTCACCGAGCCCGCCTACGTCAAGCAGTGGCAGTACGGCAGCGACCTTCAGACCGACTGGAGCGTCGGGTCGGAGATCCGCTTCATCAGCGAGTGGGAGGGCCAGACTTTCGAGCAGTGGGGCACCGTCGTTCACGTCGACGCCCCGAGCCGACTCGCCTATTCGCTGTTCGCTCCCCGGCCCGACCTGGAGGACAAGCCCGAAAACTACTTCACGATGACCTACATACTCGATGGCGACGAAGTTGCCACCACCTTGACGATCCTCCAAGAAGACCCACGGCCCGGAGCAGAGGAGCTCATCGAGGATGAGGAAGACAACCCGGTGTTGGCGGCGCTGAAGATCCTCGCCGAGTCAGTCGCGAGGTAGGGGAGGCGTCCCGGCCTGCTCTGGGCAACGCCCGCGAGCCGATCGCCGAGTGAAGCAGCATGGGAAGGTGGCAGGTGGCAGGTGGTCACGGTGTGCGCGATACACTGCCCTTATGGGTGTGACGCCATGGATCGCCCGAGCATCGCTGCCGTATCTACTCATCGGCATCCTCTGGGTGGTCTTCGGTGCGGTGGTGCTCGGCGACCCGCAAGGGGTAGGCGCGATCTTCATCGGGGTTGCCTGCGTCGGCCTTGGTTCGTGCGGATTGTTGTGGCGCCTCCGACATGGATGCGGGTTGCTGCGCCAACTCCCAGGCCAGAGTCGGACGTGCCGTTGACCCCTGCGAACCAGTCGCTCACGAGAATCCCGTAGCGGGATCCGCCGATCGGCGTGCGCGACATCGGAATGGTCGGAGTGACCGGACGACTCAGGGAGTCCAGACCGCGTGGTCGTGGGCGAGGCCGACGCGACGCGGATCTAGGCGTTGCAGGCGGTCGATCCATCCGGGCGTGAGCGCCAACGTAGCGTCGTGTGACGCCTGCGCTGCTCGCCAGGCGAGAGCGTCCCCGCTGTAGGCGGTGGCGGTGTCGTGGCTTTGGCCGGCGACCACGACGGTGCCGTCGTCGGCGCTCACGACGAGGGACTGGTGTCCGGCCGTGTGCCCCGGGGTGGGAACGACCAGCACCCCGGGGAGAATCTCGGCTTCGCCGTCGAGCTCCTCGTAACGCAGACCTGGAGCGTCGACCAGTTCCCTCAGCGTGTAGCCGTCACGTCGAGCAGCCTGCAGCTCGACGCGCTGGGTTAAGATCGGCCGTCCCGTCAGTTGGGTGTTCCCGCCGCAGTGGTCGAAGTGGAGATGGCAGTTGACCACTACCGTGACATCGTCGGTGGTGACGCCGGCGTCGGCTAGAGCAGCCGCGAAGGGACGTCGAGCGGGGCGATAGCGAGCGTCGACGTCGGGGTCGGTTCCCATCCCGCTGTCCATGAGGATCAGCCCGTCGGGATGTTCTACGAGGTAGCCGAGGCACGCCTCCACCCTGGCGGCACCAGTACCGGTCTCTTCGGGCGGGCGCACGAAGTACCCAAAATCGAGCCGGCTCACCGTCACCTTCGCCATCACCCCAAGTGTGTCACTCAGCGATCGCTCTGCGGACTCGGCCTCCTTCGCTGGATGCCGCCGTCGAATCGCGGGCGTTCCTGTGCGAGGCGCAGACTGGGTCAGGTCGTGGGGGTGAAGCGCCGGTGCTGGTCGATGGGGCTCATGAGTCCGACGTCGTTGCCGGCCGGGTCGCACACGACGGCGTAGCGGGCGCCGAAGAACGCGTCGTAGGGTTCTTGGCGGCCGGTGTAGCCCGCTGCGGTCAGCTCCTGGTAGCGCTCGTTGACCGCTTCCCGGGACGGCAGTGAGAAGCCGAGGACCACCGGGCGGCCGCCGGCATCGGGTGAGCGCCACCCGCCGTGCCAGATTCTCGCCATGGCCAGGTTGTCGAGCTCGAAGATCGCACCATCGCCGTTGTCGAGCGCGACATGGCGGGCGCCGCTACCGGGCGGCCACTCGCCGCCGTCGAAGCGCACCGTCATGCCGAGACCCTGGTAGAAGGCCACGGCTGCGTCCATGTCCTCGACCACGAGGTTGAGTTGATTGAACCGGACGTTCGCCTCGCTCATCTTGGTCCTGCCTTTGGTTCTGGGCTCACCGAGCAGTGCTCGGCGGATGGGCCAGGGGTGAGGTGGACAAGCCGCGCCGGTCGAGCGACCTCGATGCGGTGCCAGAGCCCCCGGGCCACGATGAGGGCTTCACCGGGCCCGAGGGCGTGGCGCCAGTCGCCGCCTGGTCCTTCGATCACGACCGTCACCTTCCCAGACAGCAGGTAGATCAGTTCGTCGCCGTCGGGATGGCGCTCGCCCAGGTGCGGCGGTGGACGCTCGAGGCTGGTGAGTGCCAGCAGGTGACCGTCGACGCGCGGTGGCGGACCGGGCCGGCAGGGAGCGAAACGCAGGGCGCCGTCTTTTGCGACCTCGGCCACGACGGTGTCGAGGGTCACCGCCTTGGCGCTGTCGTGCTCGGACACCGGGGCAGCGGTTCGCTCGTTCACCCGGCCGAGGCTATGGAGGAGTGCCGGGGCTGTCTTGGACGAATGTCACGGGTCTGGAGGCCCATCCGAGGCGAGTTCGCTGGCCAGCTCCGCGGGGGTGCAGCCGGTCAGGGCAGAGATGTCGCGGCTCAGGTGCGCCTGGTCGTAGTAGCCGGCCCGTGTAGCGATCTCGGCGAGCGAGGACGATCCGTCGGCGAGATGCCTGCGAGCCCCTTCGAAGCGGACGACCCGGGCGAAGCGCTTCGGTGAGATCCCGATCTGCTCGGAGAATCGAGAAGCGAGCCGGGTCCGGCTCCATCCGACCTCGGCCGCCAGATCGGCGATCCGCGCCGACGGCTGGGAGCGGAGTTTCCCCCATACCCAGACCACTTCTGGAGCGAGGATGGGGGCAGCGTCGAGGCGTTCGACAAGGGCTGCCTCTACCAGCGCCACGCGCCGGCTCGGAGTCGCCGCGCCTGACAGCTGGTCCGCCAGAGTCTCGGCGCCCTGGCCGAGTATCTCGTCGAGGGCGACGCAGCGGTTCGCCAGCTCGGCGCCCGGTAGCCCGATCAGCCGGGAGACGCCCAAAGCGTTGAGGTGGACACCGATCCCTTCCTGAATGCCCGCGTGCCGAGTATGAGCGGATCGATCTTGCACTCCGGCGACGAACGCCGAGAACCACGACGAGGTCTCGCCCAGACTCACCTCCAGGGGCGCACCCCAGGTCACGAACACAACGGCACCGCTCGTGGCCATCTGACGCCGTGACACCGGCCCCGGCCAGCGCTCGACGTAGCAAGTCAGCGCCTTCACACACCCCGCCAGGCGGGGCCCCGGGGCGAGCACCCCCATCCGCCAATGGCCCTCGGCGCCTTCAATCCAGGTGAGCGGGTCGTCGGCGGCGGCCATGCAGACAGTCTCGCAGTCCCGCACCTGGACCGCCCAGTGCTATCGAAGACCCGGCGTCTCAGCACCGCCAGTCTGGAATTGTTCGCCGATGGCGGGTAGCGAGCGACCGCCTTCGCTGCGATCGCCGAGTCTGCCGAGGTGACCGTCCAGGCCGTCTACGCGGCTTTCGGCTCCGAAGCGGGGATCATCAAGGCCCAGCTCGCCGAGATGGAGGACGACGCGCAGGCCCCGCTAGGAGACTGCTGAGCAATCCGCTGTAGGTGCTCGCGTTCGGGGCGGTGGCGTGGAATTGTGGGGGGATGCAAGGAGTGTCTCGCCCGGATCGGGAGCTTTTGGACGCTGCGGGCCTGTGTTCGCATCTGCTGGGCCCCGGTTCGGTCCACATGTTTCTGGCCGAGCACCGCCGTCGACTGTTCCCCGATGACATGTTCGAGGATCTGTTCCCTTCCGGACGCGGCCGGCCGTCGGTGCCTGCTGATGTGATCGCCACGGTGATCGTGTTGCAGTCCCTGGAGGGACTGTCTGACCGCCAGGCGGTCCGCCGGCTGGAGACCGATATCGCCTGGAAAGCGGCAGCCGGGCTGGCTCTGGCGGACGAGGCGTTCCATCCGACGGTGCTGGTGTTGTGGCGGGCCAAGCTGCGCAACAGTGCCCGCCCGGAGCGGATCTTCGACGCGGTGCGTCAGGTGATGGCCGCTTCGAAGGTGATCGAGGGCAAGACACGCCGGGCGTTGGACTCGACCGTCCTCGATGACGCAGTGGCCCGCCAGGACACCATCGACATGCTGGTCACCCAGATCCGCCGGGTCCGCAAACTCATCCCCGAACTGGCATCCGTTCCGGTGCGCGAGCACAACCTGGCCGGCCCGGGACGGCCTCCGTGCGACTGGGACGACCCCGCCGATATGGACCGGCTGGTCACCGAGCTCGTCGATGACGCCAACGAGCTGGTCTGGGCGGGAGAGGACCTCGTCGCCGCCGGGGTCGAGCTGTCCGACAAGCAGGCTGACGCCCTGGCGCTGCTGGCGTTGGTAGCCGGCCAAGACGTAGAGCCCGCAGAGCGGCCCGGCACCTGGCGGATCGCGCAGCGGACCGCCAAGGACCGGGTGATCTCGACCGTCGATCCCGAGTCCCGCCACGCCCATAAGACCGCCCACGACTACCGGGACGGCTTCAAAGCGCACGTAGCGGTCGAGCCCGAGACCGGTCTGGTCACCGACTGCGATCTCGGCTCGGGTATCGCCTCAGACGCGTCCGCCGCCCCGGGACTGATCGGCGATGACCCGGGGGCCGAGACGATCCTGGGTGACAGCGCCTATGGCAGCGGCGAGCTACGCGCCCATCTCGAAGACCAAGCCAAGACGGCGATCATCGATCCGCCGCCGCTGCCCACTGCGGTCAAAGGCGGGTTCAGCCTCGACGACTTCGACATCGACACCGAGAGCCGCACCGTGACCTGCCCGGCCGGGATCACCGTCGGATTGAACAAAGCCGATCAGGCCCGCTTCGGAGCCAACTGCGCTACCTGCCCGCTGCGATTCATGTGCACCAAAGCCCGCAAAGGCCGCGTCATCCGGGTCCACCCCCGCCACCGGCTGCTCGCCACGGCGCGCCGACAAGCCACCACCGACACCTTCGCCGACGAATACCGCCAATGGCGGCCCATGGTGGAGCGCACCCTCGCCTGGCTCACCCGAGGCACCAGCCGCAAGCTTCGATACCGCGGCATCGAACGCAACCGGATCGGATGGTCCCACCGCTGCGCCGCGGTCAACCCCTGGCCCGCCTCATCACCCTCGGCCTCACCACGTCCCCTCACGGCGAATGGACCATCGCATGACCGCCCCGCCGCTGTCCGACCACTACCGAAGGCCGAAAGCACGGCCCCGAACAAGCGAACTCACGCCATCGGCCGGGCGAGTCCCCCCCGCCAGCAGCCGCCCGACTCGAACACACGCCAATCAGACCGGCCCCACACACCCCAGACAACCCCGAAGACGGGCTTGCTCAGCAGTCTCCTAGGAGGGAGCGCACAGCCGCCGCAGATGAGCCAGCTGCCAGGCTGCGGGCGTTCGCGGGCTGGACGACCGGCATCTTGTCGGCCAGCAGGCGATCACGACCGCGGAACAAGCGGGAGGCTACCCTGCCGTCACAGAGCCCAAGGCCGTATGCGACCGCGGCCGACGAGACAGGGCCTCGACCGCCTTGTCGCACCAATGGAACCCAGGGGCAATCTCCGCCCCGACGCTCGACCGACGTCACGCGACCGACCGGGCGTGGTTGCTCACCGGCATAGAGCTGTGCCTGACGGCCACCAACGGGTGCGGATGGTCCGACACCGACTACGCCAACTGACTCGGAGACCTGCTTGTCGACCAGCTGGTCGCCACCGAGAGCACCAACCTCCAGGGAGGATCGTCGTGACCGGCCACCCGCTCGCGCGCGGCCAGCATTTCGGCGCCGAGTGCCGCAAGGGGTCGGCGGCTCCTCTTCCGGAGGCGCTATCGGCGTCTTTCCAACCGCCAGCCGTCGTCTTCGCGGAAGACGTTGAACCAGTAGAATGCTTCCTTGCCGGGAAAGCCCACCTGAACGACAGCGTGGCTTGGTAGCTCGTAACGGACTCCGACGACGCGCGCCCCATCCCTGGGGAGGAAGCCATCAAGTACCACCTGCTCAGGGCTGGCGCACGAATCACCGTGGTCGGCACGGATGGGTCTGTTCGGCAAGTATGCCGCGGGCTCGTTCCATGTGCGGAAGCCCAGGCGGTGCATCACCATGACCTTGATCACGGACGGCTCTGCTCCGGTCAGGTCTGCGAGGATCTGGGCGGCCTCGCCGTAATGCTCGTAGGTGAGCGCCATCGTCAGGTACTCGACTCCGATCGGGCCTCCGCCGTGATCGATGCGGTTGTACAAGCAGGTCTCGAAGATCGGCAGGCAGGTCTTGGCCCATTGGACAGTCCGATCCTCAGCGACAGGGGGTCCGGCCTGACGGGCTACGGCGCGCTCAACGTCGGCCGGGGCGACTCCGAGTACAGTCAGGATCCTCGACGCCTCCGAGTCGGTCGCCATGACGCCGAGCAGGAGATGCTCCGAGCCGGCAGCGTGCGTTCCGAGGCGACGTGCCCCAGCTTGGGCGGCGTAGATCGCCGCTCTCGCCTCCTGGTTGAACCCCTCGAACACACTGACCACCATCGCGCCGACGACCACTGACCCAGCGATCAGTCTGGCTCGCGCTGATCATCCGTCCCGCTCTGGTGACGATGGCGATCCCCCGGCGGTAGCCGCCGATCCGCGTGCCGTAACGGGTTCCCTGGCTTGGCTTACGGTCTGCTCGACGCGGTGAGGAGACGGTACCGGGTTCGTGTCCCGACCGCCGGTCGTGGCCAGAAAGTCGAACGGCCCACGAACAGCGGCGATCCGTCGGTTCATCGTTTCGCCGGGTGCGAACCCGCCCCGCGGTAGAGCTCACGACCCGCCGTCCCTGAGTGGCCATTGGACGGGCTTGCCACCCGACCCTGGCGGAGACGTCCAGCGCTCCGACATCACCAACGGCGACCGACCGCTCGTCCAGGAAGCGACCGAAGGTCGACACGTCGAACGCGTACCCCCTGTATCGTGGCCACCTCGAAGTTCTGGCTCTCCAGAGGCGCCAGCTGATCCTCCGTCGTGAGACATATAGTTGGTCGGTATATGCTGGTGGTATGGCGAAGCGGACGATGCAGGAGGCGACGTTCCTGATCCTGACGGCTCTGGCCGCTGGTAGCCAGCATGGCTACGGGGTCATCTCTGACGTGG
>Ga0080006_1089797_pt1 | contig 14926 bp, 16 predicted proteins | sample RS3BMetagenome_FD_69209 | JGI IMG/M metagenome (GOLD analysis project Ga0080006, IMG submission 69209) | Ferric oxide microbial mat and aquatic microbial communities from Rainbow Spring, Yellowstone National Park, USA - RS3B (SPADES... ...
TCCAAGTGTAAGTTTATATCGTTGCTCTTTGCGTGAAGGGTCATAATCAATTCTTATATTATCTTCAATGTCTATATAATACTCATTATCCATTTTATCGCTCATTAAAATAATGTTTATGCAGTTTAAAACAAATTTTATAAAAAATTATATTATTGAAGAAAGAAAATCGGCAATAGTTTTCGCTTTCACAACCTCAAAATAATATGCGTCATAAATTCTTTTAAACTCAGCAACAGCGTTAGGGTCACTCCCGATGTCATTGTCGATTGCGCCTTCCTCTCTCATCGCTTTGATTATATTACTTATTCCTTCTAAAACAGCCTTTTTACTAAATATGTCGTCAAAATCTTCATCAGTCATTCCTTCTATATCTTTTTCTATTTTATAAAGATCGCTTACCGTATAGCCACTTAAATCTTCCAGTAATCTTTTATAGTTTGCAAGCATAGTTTTTATCTTTGATTCGCTTACATAACTAACTAATTTATTTTTTATGCTTTCCTTTAATTTATTCATTAACTTATAATTATGATCTAAGATTGCATTTTGCAAAGGTATTAAATCTAGATCATAAAAGTTTATTTTAAGATTATCAAAAGCCACGTTTAATTTTCGTATTTCTTCTACTATTTCAAACAAGTCAGTTAACGCTTCTGGCTTTGGTTCAATTAAAGGATTCTTGCTACTCGGCTTCATCAAAATTTCTATCCAAGACTTATTAAGCGAGTCTAAATATTCCACAATTATAAACGAATAACACAATTTAAAAGAGTTATTTATCCATGTTTCTTTTAAATACCTTTGATAATAGATAATTATGGAATATCCAAATGAAGACGACGAAGATGCCTATGATTACGCGTGTATGGAACGGGCTAGCAATCTCGCTATTTACATAGAAAACGAGGGATTGCCGTGCGAAATATGCGAAAAAGCAATAGACTTTCTTGTTGATGATGTGGCTTATTATTGTAAGCATTGCAACATTGCGTTCCATAAAAATTGCTTTGAAAAGAAATATGGAAAAGACGCAGATCTAATATGCCCTAAATGTGGCAGAGAATTAGAAATTGCTTCTCCATCTTTATAAATTTAATACTTATTTAATAGTTAGCGCTATCAGCTACTATTTTTTTTTACTCTAAAAATAAATCTAACACCTCGTCTTCATTTTGCGCAATTACTTTATGACATTTAGGGCATAAAAATTGATAGTTTTCTTCTGTGTCGTCGTAATCGCCTTCTGGCTCCCATTCTATATTATTCTCGTTAGAAGGATATAATCGGTTTGTTATTGTGTGTTCCTCTTCAACGTAATATATTTTACTATGACATTTTGGGCATATCGCATAAGGTTCTCCGTTTTTATCTAGCCTTAATTTATTTTGTGTTTCTTTCGCCATTTTATACGCCTAATTTTAATATTATTGTAATTGTTATTTTTAAGACTTAAAAAGGTTTTCTTAAATCTTTTTAGCAACATATTTTTCTCCTTCTATAAATCCTGTAGGTCGCGTAATGCCATCTACTTTTATTTCGATGGCTGGCGACTCATTATAATCTACTTTTATTTCCACGGAGTGTTGTTCGTGTTTGCCGACTTTTAATTTTATGGATTTAGCAGATTCAAAAATTGCGCGTGATTCAAATATTGTCTGTCCATCAACCGTTGCTTTTACTCCCTCAAATTTTGACGCTTCAATTTCAAGTACATGTTTTTCTTTATTTCCTATTATAATTTTTGTTTTTGCCATATAATTATATTTAATGAAAAGTTTAAATACCTTTCGGCGATTAACAGTACCTTACTTATCTGCTAATTCAAAGCAATAGATACCTATGGCAAAAATCTTAATAAACCATTTTTCTGTCTTCAAGGTAGCTCCTAAGTCTTCTAAATACATTATAGTGCATTAACTTGAATTTTTGATTTATATATTCTTCAATTTTTCTGTTCAGCTCGTTTGAGTCCTTGGCTGTTAAAATGACATCTGTTCCATGCTGATACAAATATTCAAAAATATCAAAATTTTTATCTTTTCCTAGCTCTAATTTTAAAAAGTCAGCTAAGTCTCTATATTTCTTAAAATAGATTCTGTTTAGTAGGTATAATCTCAAATCTTCATTTGTGAAGCTTTTCATACTATCACCCACTTTATATCTTCGAATATTCTTTATTTTGGACTGCACTTATTTTTTCTAAATAGAGGGCTTTAAGACTGTCATATATCTTTTGATAAAAGTATTTTGATGCAAATGCACTCGCATATATTGATGCGTAATGCCTCATGTCTGCATAAGTCTTTTGATCGAGATCTATCATCAGCATAATCTTTTCAGCGAAATCTTTGTAATCTTGATGATCATACACCAACCCATTTTTGCCGTCTTCAACTATCTGTTCTTTTACTGTTCCATTAAACGCAATAAGCTGTGTATCGTTCGCGTTATCAGGTATTAAAATTGGAGACCCCGTAGCCATCGTTTCTATTGTATTACTAACTTTTATGTCTTTCCTTGGCAAAACAACAGAGAAGCCTGTTGATGCTAGTAGTTCTGGATAATTCTTTAAAGGAGGTACAAATAGAAAATACTCGTCCAGTTTCATGCTACTTATTTTATTTTTAATTTCTCCAGCATTATCACTATTAGTAAGCAAGCACAATAAATTATGCGATTCTAGGAAGTCTGTGTCTTTTACTATATAATTGACTGCTTTTAGCAGAATATCTACATCGTTTATAATTGGATTTAATCTTCCAGTAAATGCGAACTTATCTCTGTATATTTTGTCGCTTTTAACAAAATATCTTTCTTTTGCATAAGGCGTTGCATAAATTGTGTCTAAATTATCTATACCTCTATGAACGGCGTTTTCTTGTATCTTGGAGAATACGACATACGTTGTTATATATGGCAGAAGTTTAACGAATTTTTTATATAATGACCTTTCTTTGTCAAAAAGTCCCAGTTTGCTTTCTAGCACCCTGGCAAAGTTAAACTCGTCCATAAAGATTATGGTTGGTTCCGTTTTTGTTATTTTAATATACTTTATTATAAAGTCAAAATCAAATGGCGTATAGGCTATAATAAAATCATACTTTCTTATTAAGGCTTGGCTTTCATCAACACTTCCTTCTACTGGGCTGATTAAAAGTTCTTTTAATAGATCTGCGTCTTCTCCGTTTGCTTTCAAGAAGTTAAAGAATTCCAGTGATTCATAGTATGAAGACCCATATGGTATATATCTTCCATAATCTGTTATTAGTATCTTCATATCCCCCAAAATAACAATAAATAGAAAGATATTTAAAGCTTTTGGTTTTTGGAGCGTGGAGTATAATTCTTGGTATATAAATATATAAATTACAAAAAACAACCTATTCAAACCTTTTTAAATAGCGAGTTTTATATTTTATTGATAATATGATAACAAAAGATGATATAAGGAAGTTGCAAACCTTTCAAAATAGCGTAAATAAGGATAAGTTTGTCAAATCTTTTATACTATCTTCTATGAAAGAGAGAGACGAAGAAAATGCTAATTATCTGGCAAATAGAATATGGGATTTATACATTAAGCATCATAGAAATCTAATTGAAGTTATAAATTACTTAGACGAAGATGTTCTTGACATTCTTATTGATGTACTAAATCATTTATAAAAGATTGGGCAACAGCATAGCTTTATATTGAGCATAACCTGGGATTTTTGAAACTAAATAGTTTATAAGTTCGCTTTCTTCTATATTTGTTGAATTTCTATCTAAAAATTCAAATAAAGGTTTAGAATATTTTGTGTATTCTATTTTTGAGAGTTCAGTTATAAGATTTTTTACTCTCTTGTTATTTTGTGCAACACTTATTGGATCTATTTCTTTATTTAATAATATTGACATTTTTTTACTGTAGTCGCATATAAGTTCAGAAAGCGACATTTTAGGCAATGGTTTTTTATCAAAAAATAATGATAAATATTTGACATATTCTTTTATCATCTCCAAATTAGCATTAAAATTAGTTTCAACTATCTTTTTTATTTTATTCTTCTCTTCATTGGTTAAGTTTATATTGTTAGTTATGTCTTTGAGCGTAGCATAAAATTCATTATAACTTTTTATAGAGTCATTCACAAAATAATAGTAGTGCGTATTATAATATTTTGTAAAAATCCTTATGTAGGCACTTATAATTCTTTTACGAGAAGCATCGCTTAAATTAGGCGTAGATAAAATTTTGAAATCTTTAAGTGTTGGCTCCATTTTACCACTAACCCATATATGCAACAACATCTGCTAGACTTTCAACCTCACTTGGTGTGTTGCTTCTGCTTTGCGTAGAAATAAATACTTTTCTAAAAGTGTTGTATTTAGGCAATGTATAATCGAACTCCATATCGCTTATTAAAACTAAAAATTTAACCCCGTTTGCATTAGCATAATCAAGCACTTCTTTTATGTCTGTGCCACCATAAGTTCTTTTAGATAATATTTCATAAAGTTCTTTAATTGATTTTCCTGCTGTGCTAAAGATAACAGGTTTATCATCTTTATCTTTTACAATTCCGTCATCAAATAGTAGTATTTTCCATATTCCACCTTCTTCCTTTATCAAGTTTATGACTTCGCTTATTTCCGATAAATATTCTTTATCATCTATTGATCCGCTTGTATCTATTGCTATCAATCCGTCTTCAAATGTTCTCTTTTCTTTTTGGAACATTATAGGTATATTTTTATTTATTTGCGACAAAACATAATACCTTCTATTCACAACATTTATTCCTTTTTCGTCTATTTCGTGAGTTTTATAAGATTTAACTTCATTATATAAAATTGCCTTCCAATCAAGAACGGGCTTTCCATATATATCTTCCAATTGCTTCCATATTCCGCTTTGACCAGTTCCATAGCTTGTTATAGCTTCTTTTATTACGTCTGTCAAATATTTTTTAAAATCTCCGCCAACCTTTTGGGCGTTTTTCTTTACAAAATCATCAAAATCTTTTTCATTTCCTTCCTTCATATGTTTAATTATATTGTCATAACTGAAAAATCCTTCTTTTATTAGTTCTTTAAGTTCCTCTATCATTTTTTTCATTTCGTCTATAGTTTTTGCCTTCTTTTGAATTATCATCTCAACTATTTCTTCAAAACTTTTCTTTTCCAAGTCTTCTGGCTCAAATCCAAAAGCCTTTTCCATATATTCATCATTTATTGCTCCAATTTTGTCTTTTCCTCCATAAGATGTATTTAATCCTATATCTTTATTTATTATATAATCTTGCGCTATATTTATTAATTCCATAAGATATTCTTTCGGTATATCCTTATGAAACACGAGTAGATCACTTGCTCTACGTATATGATTTAAGAGCATGTGTTCTAATTCGTGTTTTAAGATTTTTTCAGTTGAAAAGGTGTTAAGAACAGAAATTATCTCTTTTGAACTTCCAGTAATTTTTATTCCTCGTCCATCGGTAAAAATAAGGGCTTGGCTTCCTGTCTTATCATTTTTAGCATCTATGACAATTGGAATTGAAATTAGTGTTATTGCGAAAACTGCATCAGAAGGGTTTCGGCTCATATTAGTAATCGCGCCAAGAACTCTTTGATATATTGTATCATCGTTTGATTTTATTATCATTATTACGCACCTCCATAACTTAATCCATTAGCAATTTTAGCAAGTATTTTAATTATATCAGCATTTTTATTACTGTTTATTATTTTTGAATAAAGACGTTTTATTTTATCATTAGAATGCGTTGTTTGTATGAATATATAAAGTAATTCATCGCCGTATTTTTCTTTTATAAATTTTAAAACTTCACTTAACGTTTTCTCATCTTTTACGTATCTTGCTAATACTTGCAATGAAGCGTATTGCTTATCCAATGTCTCTGGTACAAATTTGCCACTTAATATATCTTCTGCTGGTGGCATAGAAAGTATGTAGTCTTCATACATCTTGAATTTTCCAGCACATTCAAGCCCCAGATAACTTTGATATATGAAAAGTTTTGTATCGCCAGATATTTTCTCTAAATAAGGAAGGGCTTTACTTAAAAGTTCCCAAGTTCTTGGAGTTGGAAAACTTGCAGAACCTTCCTCCTCTTTGAACAAATATTCGGGATTTGCTACAAGAAATCCTATTATTTTATCGTCTATGTTTAATTTTTCCTTTGCTATGCTTAACCAGTATTTAAAGTAGTTGTTGTCTCTTGTCATTCCCTTCAAGTCAAAGCGATAAATTGGCATTCTGGCTTTTTCCGCTTGGTTGAGTTCATATGTATCTCTTGAAAATTCTTGATTTCCAGCCAATATAATTGACGTTGTCGGAGGAAGAACGAGGTCTTCGAATATTCTTTCATTTATCAAAGACAACAGGGCGTTTCTTGTCAGTCCATCTGCTCTGTCATACTCGTCAAAGAAAGCGATTATTCTTATCGGGTTTCCATTCTCATCTTTGTCTTTTGCCAACTCTCTGAACTCTTTTGTTATAGCCTTTTTTATCTCATCATTACTAATTATAGGTATGACATAGTCTGTGTTTGAAGTTCTTGCAGGGTGGAATACCTTTACTATTGTTTTTGTTCCAGTTTTCTCTTCCACCTTTTTTGCTATCTCATAAACCCATTGTGTTTTACCTATACCAGTTCCTCCGACAACCATAAAAGTTTGTCCGCTTAATACGTGATTTACCCAGACATCTATAAGTTCATCTATATTATAATCGTTTGATGTATATATTCTTTCTTTGTTCATATTACCACGTTTAATATTATATTAATAAAAGTATTTAAAGGTTTCTATTAAAGAATTTCATCACTAAAAAGATTTGACTTTTTCAAGCAATATGAGGCATATATTGCAGATTTTTCAATTAAGTAAGTATTAACTTTATCTTCTATTAGAGGAGAAACTAAAATAACGTTTTCGTTTGCAACAATTCCATTATTATTAGGGTTTGTATGCACATTATTTAGAGTCTTATATATTTGCTCTAAATCTCCACGGGTTTTGCTCACTAATTTTGTAATATTTGATGGTATTATTACTTTATTAAATGTTTCGTAAATTGAGTTTATCACACTTAAAACGTAGATAAATGCATTATATGATGTGTTTTGATTTATTTTTATCGTGCCTATAAACCTCTCAAAATCCTCTTTAATTTTTAGCATCATTTCCTTTTCTTCTTCTTGAGTTAAATTGAGTCTTTCAAATACTGATTTTATTATTCTTATTATTAGATCTGTTTTTACTGAATTATAATTGAATGCAAAAGACCTTAATTTCTTTGCTTCGTCCTCTGTTATAAAATTATATTTATACAAAAAAGAAAAATTTGGCTCACTTATAGCCTTTTTGACTGCTTCTGCTGGCACAGTATTAAGCCCTGAAGCAAATAGCAAGTCTTCAAACACATCTAAAAAGATTTCTTTCGGCTCCATAATATTTCATTATTAAACTCTAAATATATAAATCTATTCTTTAATATTAAGCGTTTCACTCAAAATTATAAACTTTTTTGGCTTCTAAATCTCTTTTTATTTCATCTTTGGTTTGTACTATATCGTACATTATGCTTTCAATTTTTGATGGCGGAAGTTCAACTTTGAAAACTCTATCAGAATTTATTGCGAGACCTACAATTCTGCCAACATTTTTGTGCGTTGCCGAATATAAATAAGCGTACGCTCCTAGTTGATATGTTACATAATCTTCATTTATTTTCCCAGTTTTTAAATCTATTATATATGTCGTATCTTCATCGTTAGTTACTAAATCGAGTTTTCCAACAATAATATCTCCATCTGCTTCAAGACGCATTTTTTGTTCTATTGCAAAATTAGATAAGCTAGAAGCATATCTTTCGACTATCCTATGAACCTCGTTCCCAATCAGTAATCGTTTAATTTGGTCCGGTCTGTAACTCTCATAAAGTTTGTCTTTTTCTGGCACATAGATTAAATCAGCATAACCAAACATATAGCTTAAAATTGTAGTTAAACTAAAACTATCGAAACTTACCTCGTTATAAACTTTATTCATTTTTACAAACACATCTTTTCCTGTAAAAGCTTTAAGTTTTCTTCCGATTTCAACAAGTTCCGCAGTTGTTTTTTGATTATACTTCTCTTTCACCCTTTCGACCTCAGTTGCCAGTCTAGTTCTTATTTTTTCAAGAATATCATCCATAAGTATCATATAATATATTATAGCATAATGTTTAAATAGGTTTCTACTTTTTAAACATAGGTATAATTAATAATATTGCGTGAAAAGATATGGATCTGATATTTGTCGCTAATTTAACGCAGTCAAAATCTACTCTAAATTATCAGCCTATTCTTGAGAAAATTCTTTCTATAGAGAAATTAGATAAAGTCAAAATAATAACTAATAAGAAGAACTATAACGCGATAAATGATTTTCTAAAAAATAAAAACTATAATACCGATATATCTGTTGTTTCTCTTCAAAAAGACCACAAATCAAGTCTTATAGAACTTATAAACGATGTGATAGTCTCAGATAAAATAAAAGATGACCTTATGGTAGTGTTTGATGCTAAACTTTTATCAATTGATTTGAATAAAGTCAAGATATATTTTGATGCTATTAAAAAACCTATAATAATTTTATACAAGTCAAACAGCAAAAAGCTAGTTAAGAAATATGGCGAATATTATTTAGATGATAATGGCTTTATAAAATCGTTTAGAGAGCATGCGCCTACTGTTAAAAGTGGGCTTATAAGTGCTGGTGCATTCATCTTTCCAAGGGACTCATTGTTCTGGTTTGGGAAGTTTTTGAAATCAGGCTCTGATAAACTAAATTTTGGAACCTTAATAAAGAAAATATCTCAAAAAAGAAAGGTAAGAGGAATAGTGGAAAACGAAATAATGGAAATATAATTATCTATACATTGATAGATTAAATCGTTCTTTTTCATCTATATTCTCTATGCGGTCGGTTAATGATTTTATAACTTTATCTATTATCTTATTTTTATCTTCTTTCTTTTTGGTTTTTGGAATTGAAAACAAAATCTGTTGATCAGGTGCTATAGTTATTTCAAAAAGACTTTTAAGTTTTCGCTTATTTAACTTTAGGTTTTTCATAACATAGTGCGTTTTCTTTATCATTATGAGCTTAAGTTTTACTAGTTTTCCTTGCAGAATTATAACTTTTATATTCTTTTCTTTGCCCCCTGCTAAAACGCTAATAACGTCTGCATAGTCTTCAACTGGTGTGTCTGGCGAAGGAACTGCTACAAACCAGTCTTTTTCTAGCATCTTTTTTATCTTTTCTAATTCTGTCATAAAATCACTTTTTATTATGATGTATCGAAAGAAATATAAATCTATCTTTCGATTTTAACAATTCATTTCTTCTTTTTTAGTTGTTTTAATTTCTTTTCTATTTCTGCCTTATTTGTGTAATGCTTTCTTTTCGCTAGATATTCTTCAGCATTTATTGCTTCATTTTTCTTATTATATTCCATCACATCCTTTCTGGATTGTCCTGCAAGCGTCTGCTTTTCGACTTCTTCGCTTTCTCGTATGGCTTTCATAACTTCTACTTGAAGGTTTGTCCTATATTCTGGCGATAGCAAGTCGCCTAATTCTAAAGCATTGGAATTATCAAATAATAATTTTAAAAATGTATATGCTTTTTTAAGTTCGAGACGCTCGTCTGTAAAGTAGAGAGGGCTCGAATATTCTTCTAATTTATGCTTATAAAATCCTCTTATATCCTCAAACCTTAAACAACCTATTGCTTCAATAGATGTATTTTTAAATCCTAAGATCCTGAGCCTGTTTATAATTTCTTCAATTACCTCTTCTTCATTCATAATCATCGGTTATATTTAATAGTGTTAAGTTTAAAAGACTTTTTAAAATGGATGTAGAAATATATAAATGATAGAATATGCAAAATAGTAGAAGTTTATTCGCATTATTTATAGTGTTACTCGTAATGTTAATTCCAAATATATCGGTTGCTAGTACGTTAAACGCAACATCAAATTCTTCCTCTTCAAATTCATTGAATGTTGCTTCCGTCGCAACTTCTAATTCGCTTCAAGCATTGTCAAGCAATTCACTAAAATATGTTAATCAAACCGTTATCACAAAAACGTTTAACGATCTTATGAAGCCTGTCTCGGGCTATATTACCTATATTGTTTTGTTTATTTTTATAATAGTTTTGGCATACGGATTAATAGAAATATACGGCGAAATGAATATAGAACCTGAAAAGAAATTAAGGGCAATGTTAGAATACGCAGTTGGGGCTTCTTCTATTTTGCTTATCGCTGTTGTCTTATATGCTTACGCCGGTTATTTCCCTCAAATCGTTGCATCTACTGCGCCAAATCTAATAAATGTTCATAGTGTAATACCTTTTGAACTAATTTTGTTCGATTTATTCATCGCGGTAATAATTTCAATTTTTGGCTTTATTTTAGCTATGAAAGAATTACTTACTTTTATTAGGACGTTTCAACCAACTCTGCATAGTGAAACAAAAGAATTTGAAAGAAACAGCGCTCTAACAAGATTTTTGCTGTTGATTGCATTTGCGTTTTTCTCTCCATTGCTTGTAGGATTGCTTTTTGTTATACTTACACAAGTATTCTTTTCAGTTTCAACAGGAGTTTCAACGGCATTAACTTCTGTTGCCTATAATGCCAGTAATTTTAATCTCAATTCTGTTTCTGCACAAATGTATGTAGCAAACACAAACTTTAATTGTGGAGCAAATATCTTTTCAGGAGGTTTTTGGACTTGCTTAGGCTCAAATCTTCTTTATATAATTTCTGCAAATTCATATTCAGTAGGATATGAGGCAATAATATTAAATATTGGAATAAATCTTATGTTGAGTCCCTTTGGAACAAACTGGACTTTCATGCTTATTTATGATTTGATAATTATGATTTTGTATGTTTATGCTTTTGCAAAAATAGACTACTATTCTCTGCAATATGTAAGTTCATTAAAAACAGGAGAAAAAGAGGCAGTTAATTATGAGAAATTGAAGAGAGCATATTTGCAATACATTGGCTTTGTTCTATCTCCTCTTTTCTTCATACTTACATTGATTTTGCTAAATGCTTTTATAGCAATGTTTGTTTCCGCAATGAGTTCTGCAAATATATTTCTAATTCCTCCTTTGCTTAACATAAATTCTGCTTTTACCGTTGACAATGTGCTTTTAGTTATAGCAGGAGCCTTTATGCTAATATTTGCAGTAATTTTCATACTTGTAGTTATAATTCTTTTGCTAGTCAGATTTCTTGGAGGAATAATTTTTGCAGTTGGAATATTCTTTTATTTAAGTGAAGATTATAAGTATAGAATGTTTGGAAGAAATCTGCTAATTGCTTTTCTAGCGATTTATCTTGCCCCATTGATATTATCTTTGCTTTATGCTTTCTGGTTTGGCTTTATGCCAATGACTATTTCACAAGCATTTGGATATGGAGGTTTGAATACTATTGCTTCTGGTTCTGGCTCTTATAGCGCCTCTGTAATAAATGCCACAACAATAGAGATAACCCCTGGAAATATAAGCGTTTCCTGCAACTCTGGACCTTCAATAGGAAAGGCATTATCAACAATAGGCACTAATAGAGATGCTGTTGCTGTTTTAATTGGAGGTTGCCAGCAATATGTAGGCTATTGGGCAAATGGCTACATAATAATGGCTTTTGTTTCATTAGTGTTACTACTTCTCTTAATATTTGGCTTTGGAGCAATTGCAGGTGCAATTGGAGGTATAACAGGATTAGGAGGAGGAGCAGGAAGTGTGTCAATATTTTCTGGACTTTCTGGGCTTCCAAAGTCAAAAATAGCATCACAGATAATAGCGAATATGAAAGAAAATAGAAGTAGATATGCGCAGAAATTAAGAGAACAAGGAGGTATCATGAAAACTGTTGGAGGGGCATTTAAAGGAGGAGTTAAAAGCACTTTTGGAAAAGCAATAAAAGGTGGAAGTATGACAGAAAATGTTGCTTATGGACTTGTAACTGCTCCAATAGCAGGAACTGCTCTCGGAAATGCTTTGGACTTCACAAGACAAGCAACTAAAAATATAATTGCTAAAACATTTGAAAAGCCAGACACTTATGCTTATGGAAATGCTGATGATGTTATAAATGCCTACTTGGAAAAAGCAGGAGGGAAGAAACCGAATGAAACTGATGAACACGCAAAGGAAAGAGCAAAACAAGAATTGTCAGAAAAATATGGAATTGAATTTAATAACAGAACAAACACTTTCAAAGCAAAGAAAAAGACAATAGGGCAATTGGAAACATTCACTGGAAAGAAAATACCTGTTTCTTATTCAAGTTTCAATGAATATGTACCTTATGAAAACGCGAAACAAGAAGTTGAAGACGCAGAAACAGAACACTCAGAAGCAGAAAAGAATTATCAAAAAGTTGAAAAAGCCTATAAGAAAGGAAAAGCAACAAAAGAGCAGTTAGACCAGGCAAAAGATAGATTAAACAGAGCAGAGAATAGATTAATAAGTGCATATACATTTTTGACTAGAGAAGAAGAAAACTTAAAGGATCATGGATTTGAAAATGTAAAAGATTATGAAAACAAAAAGAGCATAAATGATGCATATATGCAATATAATGATGCAAAGAAAAGTGGCGATAAAAAGAAAATGAAAGAAGCATACAATAATTTAATTTCAACAATGCAAGATGTTGCGAAGAGAAACAATGTAGATTTAGACGTGAAGAAGTTAACACAAATGCTTAAAGAAGACGGTACTTATGCAGACTTTCAAAACATTTTAGGAACAGCATTTGGCATAAAAGGAGACTCACAAGACTTTATGAAGTTTATATCGCAAGCAGTAGAAGGCAAAAGAGAAATTGCACTTAAAAGATATTTGATGAATTATGGTGGCAATTTCTTGAAAGCATTTAACACAGAATTGATAAACCCAACTATAAATCAATTAACAGACAGGTATTCTTCTGTTAAAAATATTTTAAGAAGAATGAAAGACTATAATATAATTAGTGCAGTAGATTTGCTAGATAGTTATAATAAAGACATGCAAATAATTTCAGGTACTTTAGGTCAATTGCAGAGTAGGTATTTAGAAGTAAGAGAAGCATTATCTAAAGCAACTACAAAAGACCAAATGAATCAATACAAAGCAGAACTCACAGAAATTAGCCAAGAAATGCAATCTCTTGACAATGAAAGAAAAATTCTTGAAAAGAGTAAAAACCTTGTAGAAGCACCTGCATTGCTAACTTTGTCAATATTTAACAAAAAAACAATTGAAGAGTTGAAGAAAATGGAAGCACAAGGCAAACTTTCAGAACTGTCAGTTAGTTTAAGCAATCTTTCAAGATTGGCACATGGAGATGACCTTGGAAGAATAACTCTTACAAAAGCAATGCTGGAAAATGAAGCAAGAATAAAAGCAAGGACAAGAGAGACTTTAGAAAAAGAGTTGCAAAAGGCGACAAAAGAGATGAAAACTGCCACAACAGAAAGCCAGAAAATGCAATTAGCAAATACAATAAAAGACTTGCAGACAAAACTTAAAATAACTAATAATGAATACAGCACAATCACTGAAAACAAGAATACAATAGAAGGGATGCTAAATGAGTTAAATGCAGAAAGAAAGCCAATTATTACAAATTCTAAATATACTTTTGAAAAGGAGTTTGAGCGAGCAATAAAGCAATACATTCAGGGTAGCAGTGTAGGCGGATCACCCGCTGTTTCTATAAATAAAACCAGAGAAGAACTTGCAAATGAAATAGCAGATTTGCAGAATAGGGCAAAAACTATAATTAATGGTAACTTTAAAGAGATGAATGAAAAGACAATAAGGTCTTTTTTTGACATTCTTTCGCAAAAAGACCTTAATAACTCAGCCATTCTTAAAAACCTTCATGACGTTTATCAAGACCAAGACTTTGAAAAATTGAGAGAAATATTAGATGAAAACAAGGAAGCCAGAGAAGAACTTGCTAAATATGTAAGTGAAGATGCGAAGAAATTGATTGTACTAAAACAAAAGGAAGATGAACAATTGTATAAGCAGGAATTAGAAGCGCTTAAAATAGATAAGGCAAAGCTATTATATAGCACAGAATTAAAGAACAGTATAAAACAAGAGTCAGTAAAGATTGATCGTGAAATTGTGCAAAAACGTATAACCGCCTATCTTGAAGCCAACAAAGAAACATTTGGACTTGATGATAATGATGCAAAAATATTGGAGAGTTTTGATAGCGCTTTGTTTAATATGGTGGACAAAAAAAAGCAGAAGATTTTAATAAATATTGCAAATGACTACATACTTCCAGAAATAGAAAAAATGGCGCACACTAATAAGTATGCGAGTGTTTTGACGGAAAAGCTGAGAACCTTTAAATATCAGGTAGACAATATGCAATATGGGTATTCAGATCCGCAAGAATATGAGAGGTTAGAGGACTTGAGAACAAAAGAAGAGATGACAAATTTTCTCTATAATGAAGACAATATATTCAAGAAAATATTTGGAAAGAAGCCTGTTAAAAATGGAGACACCGTTAAAAAAGGTACATTTCAAGGAAGACCAATTCGTTATGGAACTGCAAGTTTCTTTGTCAACCAAACTGAAAGCACAAACGAGGATAAAGATGAAAAAGACGATATTGATACTTTCTAAAAATCAGTAATATCTTCTAATAAGCAAACCAATATTTTGTGCCAGATAAGGAAATTTTATGCTATAAACCTTATATTTTTTTAATTTTCAAATGTTTAAAGTTCAAATTAACGAAGCATTTAAATATTTTGCACTCAATAGAAAGCTTTTTAAATCTTTCTATTTATATAAAATATAAGATATTATGGTAAATATTTATAAA
>Ga0080006_1230735_pt1 | contig 14923 bp, 13 predicted proteins | sample RS3BMetagenome_FD_69209 | JGI IMG/M metagenome (GOLD analysis project Ga0080006, IMG submission 69209) | Ferric oxide microbial mat and aquatic microbial communities from Rainbow Spring, Yellowstone National Park, USA - RS3B (SPADES... ...
ATACAGAAAGGCCCTTCTTTTTATCGCCCTTGTGCTCAGCGTAGTACTTGTTCCCGACCTCTAGAAAATGATTCCATACGAAGCGGCAAGACCCAAAGTGCTTTTCCAGAAGGACTTTCTGGCCTTCATCTGGATATAGTCTCACTTTAAGGGTCTTGATCATCGCTTACACAATTTTGCTGGCGATAATAAACTTTTTGGCTGACAATTCATCTCCTCCCTAAAGGTCGGAGCTTTCTTGCTAATATGCTGTAAAAGTTAGCACGCGACGTTTGGGCTTAACATTGGTTCGCAGAATGGTGATGGCGTAAACTACACCGAACAGAATCGACGACACCATGCTCCTCAGCCCGGTTGTTGGGGGCAGCGTTTTGACCACTTTTTCGAAGTTTATCAGCAATAACGGAAGGGTAGCCAAAGTTATGAGGGCGGTTTCCGGTATAAGATGCGCCCACACAAGAGCTACTAGGGATACGTACGCAGAGATCAGCTCTGCTAATACAACGGTTGACCCGACCCCCTTGCTGTACATTACCGGTATCGTCCTGACGCCAACCTTCTTGTCGAAATCCACGTCCTTCAGGTCGTCTAAAAGTAGTACCTCGCACATGATGAAGGCAACCGGTATCGACGCTAGCACGGGCAGTAACGAGAGCCCGGCCGTCTCTAGGTAATACGTACCCAGCGTTAAGAGAGGTCCTTCCAATGTGAACATCACAAGCTGGTTCAGTGCCCTGTACTTGGCTTTCAGAGGGGCCCCGTGTACTCTACGCACAGCACAGCCGCCAACGCGCCGATGGGGATCACCAGTGGCCTTCCCAGTTGCGACGGCGCAAGTCCCAAGCCGAGCGAGATCAGCACGAGCGCGGCTGCTTCAAGCGCCACCTCCTTCATGGTTAAGTCACCTTCTACAATCGGATGTCTTCTGTAACGAGTGGTCGGGGATCCCGGCAAATCCGTGCCATACTTCACGTCGAAGTAGTCGTTGGTAACGTGGCTGACATCCTCTCATCCCCGAGGGATTTGAGGTTCCTGCTTCATCGACGGTGCCCCCATCATGCCCTTCTGGTCCGGAGGTCTTATTCCATCTCTCACCCTTTTTTATGGGCTTATCAGGCGTTAATTCCCCACTGCCCGTGGGTACTGAGTTTAATATCGTCATGATTGATAAACTTTTCGGCTGGCAATTCATCTCCTCCCTTAAGGTCGGAGCTTTCTTGCTAACATGCTGTAAATCCCTGCAACAGGATAGCCGATAGGTAAGCCACCCCTAGGTACGCGGGGTTTACGTGTCCAGTGGCATACCAAGAGATGGCGCCTCCCAGGATGACAGGCAAAACGGTTATGGGGAAGTATTGGGGGCGAGGCGCTAGTAGGTACACCTTAACCTTTCTTGCGAGGTCCATCTCAGGAGAAATAAGCGTAGATATATATGCTTAGCTTTTCATACGATCGGGCGGCTCCAGCTAAGAGGCCGGGCGTTGCGATGCCGAAGCTTCGATGCTTTTTCTATCGCGCCGAGAGTGCGGCCGCCTTGACCTTGGAGGCACGGGATGTGGAGATGTCCATAACTGGTCCCTCTGTAAAAAAAGGTTTAACATCACGGGTATAACGCCTCCGAGATAACGCGTAATAACCTTCGGCTACCTCTCACCGCGCAAATGCCGAGGTTCGCCCTAGTTGCACAGTCTTTTTCTGGAAACAGCGGGACCGGTAGGTACGCGCGCGAACTGCTGATCCGCATGGGAAATGAGGCGATTTCAGTGGAAGGCGAATCGCCCTTCCCTTCTAGTCCTTCGCTCTCTTACTTCAGCTCTTTCGTGAGCATTTACGCTCGGTGGAAATCCGTAGAAGGAAGGGTGAAACTAGTCCACCTCACCAATGCCTATGCGCCGTTCGCGTTGCCCGAAAAAGCCTCGATGACCAGGATATCGACTTGGCATGACCTATTTCCCCTGACCTACGGCGGGATCACCGACAGGCTTGTGTTCTCTTTGGGGCTGTTGAACTACAGCAGGAGCGACGGTCTCCTTTTCAACAGCGAGGAAACGCGGGACAAGCTGTTTTTCTACCTGAAAGCCCACGGGATCGACGCGGACAAGCCCAGCAAAGTGGTTTGGCCCGGGGTGGCCGCAGCTTTCATCGATGCTGAGCCGCGGAAAGGGCCGAGGAGGGACCTGGCTTTCGTCGGCGTTCTGCACAACAAGCACAAGGATATGCACGGGCTGCTTTCGACTTTCGAGAAGATCAGGAAAGAGAGAGAGGTCAAGCTTCACGTGTTCACCTCGGCTTATGACGCTTCGCTGGTCCTCAAGGAGAGCGTGCGCATGGGATTGCAAGGCCACGTATTAGTGCACGTGGGAGTAGACGACCGCGGATTGGCTGATTGGCTGAGCCGGTGCTCCGCGCTGCTTCACGTGGTGAGGGCAGAGGGCTTCGGCATACCGATACTGGAATCCCTCGCCGTCGGTACTCCCGTGCTCTTGCCGCTTGAGGCTGACGTACCTGCCGTCACGGCCAGGTACGCCACTAGGGGGAAATTGGAGGAACTGCCAGATTTGGCGGTGAAGTTAATCGACGAAGGGAAGCCAGCTCCGCCTTTTGCGACGGAGTACGCCAAGGGCTTCACGTGGGACAAAGCGGTGAAGGAGACGATGGATTTTTACGAGGAGCTCATGAGCTGAAATGCTTAAACGGCCTAAAGGCTTGATCCCGACATGCGCTACAAACTGGTGGTCCTTGATCTGGACGGGACCATTTGGGATTACCCAAAGACCTCTTCGGTCTTACCTGAGCCAATAACGGTGCAAGGGGATGCGGTAGTGGCCGCGGACGGCACTAGGCTTTTGCTGAGAGATGGCCTCAGGGACTTCCTTAAAGCCTGTGCGGAGAGGGGCGTCTTGGTTTCTTTGGCGAGTTGGAACAGCCCAAATTTCCCCGTTAAGATGCTCAGCGCTCTGGGCCTCATGGGCTACTTCGCCCATCCAAAGCTCGAGCCTCACCCTTACAAGGAGCTGATGCTCAAGGAAATACTGGAAGATTTTAACGGAGAAGGGGTAAGGATATCGCCCGAGGAAGTCGTTTTCGTCGACGATAGGGACGTCATGGTACAAAGGGTGAAGGAGCGTTTCCCCTCGATGACCTGCCTTCAGTTCGGCGTCGACGTTCGCTCCTACTCAGAACTGGAGAAAATCGTGTGCGGGCGAGGTTAGAGGGTTCGGTGGGGGTAGCGGTGAGGGACGAAGGGCAGGCTGACTATTCTTCCCTTCAGCGCCTTCTTGGCGGGATCGCCATCCTCATAAAGCGTTATATCGGCGTTGGGCTCAAGCGTTATCCCTGCCCTTGAAGGCATCAACAGGCCTATGCCCTTTTTAAGCGTGGGGCTGAACGTCCCCGAGCTGACGAAGGCTTCTTCGCAGGCGTAGCCCCTCCTGGGTATGCCACCGCTTGACAAAAAGCCCGCGGGCAACTTTTCTCCCTCCTTCCTCTTTTCTTCAAGAGGACCTTTTCCGATGAACTCCCTTTCCCATTTGACGAAATGCGATCCACCTAGGTCAAGGGGAGTAATGCCGACGGTGTCAACCCCGGAAAGGGTGTAACCCGCCTCGAGCCTTAGCACGTCGCGCGCTCCCAGCCCCGCCGGCTTAGCCCCCATTTCGATGACCCTCCGAAAAACCGAGGATACGAGGTTCGCGTCCCCTATCAGCTCAAACCCGTCCTCCCCCGTGTAACCGGATCTGGAGACGATCCCCCCGCTCCGAGGACTTTCCCAACCGGCCAGCGGCGTGAACGTGAACCAATCCCCAAGTTCGTACCCCAGTTCCCTGGCGATCGAGGGAGAGCTTGGCCCCTGGACGGCGATCATGGCGGTGCCCTCCGTGACGTCTACGGGGTTCACTCCATGGGATCTCATCCAAGCCACGTCTTTTTCAAAGGCCGAAGCGTTCACCACGAGCATCACTCCTTCCTTCAGCCCGTAGCCCACCACGTCATCTATTATCGTCCCTTTTTCGTCCAAGAGGTAGGAGTACTTCATCTTGCCCAACTTGGTGCTTTCCACGTTGTTGGTGAAAAGCGGGGCCGCGCGCCCGAGTTCCTCACTATTTAAGAAGAGCCTGCCCATGTGCGAGACGTCGAAAGCGCCGGCCGCGGACCTGACGGCCAACGCCTCCGAGGAAATGGAAGAGTAGAGCAGGGGCGTGTACCACCCGTTGAACTCCTCGAAACGAGCTCCCAATCCCTCCTCTATCGGCCTTAGGGGGGTCTCCCTGAGCCCGGCACCCATCTTTTTACCCCCCGACCTCTTTTTCCATTTCCCTTGCCCCCTGCACCATGACCTTTAGCTTTTGGAAGGCGATGTCCTTGCTCAGCAGCTTTAGCCCGCAATCGGGGTTGACGTATATCTTCTCCGGAGGCAAGACCTCCAAGGCCCGCCTTATGCCGTACTTGACGTCGTCAACGGTTTCGACCCTGGGGTTGTGCACGTCGATCACTCCCAGCCCGAGCTCTTTGTCATAGGAATACTCCTTGAGGAGATCTAGGTCCTTGAATCTTCTGTTCGTGAACTCTAGGGCGAATTGGTCTACTTTCGCTTCTAGGATGTAAGGGAAGAGCGACCTATAATCGCCGTAGCATATATGGACGGCGAACTTGACCCCGCTTATCCCCTTCACCACTTCGTTCAGCGCATCCACGCCCCAGCTCACCTCGTCGGGGTGAGTGGACATGGCGGGCTCGTCTATTTGTATGAAATCCGCCCCGGCTTTCGAGAGCTCCAATATCTCCTGTCTGATCACCTTGGCCAGGTCACCGGCGAGTTCCCTCTTGTCCCTGTAGTACTCGTTGAAGGACCAATCGGCTATGGTGTAAGGCCCGGTTATCGGGACCTTAACGCGCTTTGAGGTGTTCTCCTTGGTGAACTTGAATTCGTCCACCAGCATTGGCCCCTTGTAGTAAACCCTATTGACCACCGCGGCCTTGTTGAAGTAGTTGTTCCCCCAAACCCTCACCGGTCCTTTGAACACAAAGCCCCCTATGCGGGCGGTGAAGTACTCGGTCATCTCGACCCTTCTCATCTCGCCGTCGCTGGGTATGTCTACGCCGGCCAGCTCCTGCTCTTTCAGCACCAGCCTTACGGCGTCGTCGAGGGCCCTGTCCTTTTCTTCTTTGCTTATCCTGTTGCTTGCCAGCGTTCTGAGGAGCCACTTCGGCTTCGGATAACTTCCTATGACGCTAGTGGGGAACAGTTCGGTTCACCTCAAGCAGCCCCCTTATCCTGCCCAGCAACCGCGTCTTTTGCTTGGAGACCGCGTAGGGGATTATGTCAAAGCCCCAGTTGGGGGCGACGAATACGTCTCCAGAGAGCTCGACCCTTTTCACGACGTCAGCGACCTCCTTGGGGGATTCCATTCTCGTGTTCCGGGCGTCCACCAATCCCAAAACGGTGGTGGGCTTGCCGCCGTACTCGGACAACGCGTTTTTCCAATCGGCGTCAGATACGCAATCAAGCCAAAGGCCTTCGACCGGCAAGTCCAGCAGCGATGGGTAGACCTTCGAAAAAGGAGCGAAATACGTCATGACTATTTTTTTCGCGGATGGCGGGAAACGCCTAAGGGATTCGGCGAGGGAGCTGATGGCCTCTTTCCCAGCGCTGAAAAGGAGGGATGGTTCCTCGATGACCAGGTATCCCTCATACCCAGAAAGCGCGGAGGCGAGGGCGTTGCCGTAATCGAGGTCGACCTCAGCGCGCCCCGAAGCCAGCGAGGAGAAGGAGAACGGCCCGAGGACCGGCAACAACCTATTTGGAAACGGCATCAATTTCAGTTCGTCTGCCAGCCTGCTCGCCGGCCTTAAGGCCTTCTTTATGGGTCTCCTGAAGAAGTAATTGTTGTCGAAGAACCTGGTCAGGTCGCCCTTTTCCCAACCCTCGAGAAGGGATGCGCTTCCCTCTACCACGTTATCCCAAAGCAGCCTCCCGTCTGTGAGGGCGTTGAGCCCCGCTTTCCTCTGAACAGACAGCAGGTCCTGCACGTACCTGTTTAGAAGACCCGATACGTCCTTTTTCTTCCTAAGGGCTTCTCCCAGGGGATATGGCCTGGGATACGCCGGAGGCGGAAAAGCTCCAAACATTGTTTGTGGCCGGCATAAAAAGGCTACCGGCTATAACCTTTGCGTCCGCGTACGGGGCGGTGGTCATCGCCTTGGTATACCCTGAACGCGGTGGGGTGACGGGCGGTCAAGCGGCCGTTTACGAATTCAATTCACCTGAGCGCCATTTCTTACTTTGCTCACCGTTTTTGCGATAAAGCCTTATTCGCCATGCCGTGCGTAAATCATGCGCATCGATCGGGTCAATAGCGAAGACAAACAGGCCGTACTCCAGATCACGCGCAACACGTGGAGCTGGGGAGACTACATAGCCGACGTTTTCGACGAGTGGCTGACTTCGGGGATATTCTTGAAGGCGACGTGGCCATCGGGTGAGTTGGCCGGGATCGTCCACGGCGTGGTTTACCGGGGCTTTGTGTGGATAGAGGGGCTGAGGGTGTCGGAAAAGTTCAGGAGAATGGGAGTTGGTTCGTCGCTGGTAAGGGCCGTCATGGAAGCCTCGAGGAGGCCCACAGCTAGGGCACTGATACTTGACAGCAACACACCGTCCCTTTCGCTCTTCAAGGCAATGGGGTTCGGTGAGGTGGCGGAGGTTTATTATCATGAGGGCGATCGTCCCGTGAGCGACCTGCGGGGTCGCCCTTCGGGTAACACGTTTACAGGGGGGTACCTCGATAACTGGATCTGGTATGCGCCGAACGAGAGGCCGATAGAAATATTCAGCGCTGAGGTCGAGGGGGAAGCGGTATTCTATCTCCCGACGAAGCCAACCTTTCTAGTTAAAGGTAGACTTCCCGCCGAGTATACCTTCGCTTGTTCCGAGAAAGGCCAGCTCACCGGGGCTGAGGCTGAGCGGTACGTCGTGATGGAGAGGTCATCTTGACGAAAAAGTCCTGGGTTTTGATCGTCTCCCTGGGATCGGCGTGGGCTCTGCCGGGGGGTTCGCGGGCTTGGGTTTCAGTATAGCTCCAGCCAAGCTGACCCCAAAGCCTGCCACCGCAAGGACCAGGCCGGCCAGCACCGAAAACGCGGCATAGTAAAGGCCCGACACCGAAGTGACCAGCGATGAATAGTTAACGGTAAGCGGGAGGGTGCTGTTGTTGAATGCGAAAACGCTGGCATTGAAAGAACCGGTGTTGTAGAGCTCAACGGCGAAGGTGCCGTTGGATTCCTGAAAAGCCATGGAACCAGCTGTGGCGTTAATCCTCAATGCCTTGTTAAGCGAGTCATTGTAAACGATCATGCCTAGCCTCCCCGGAGGGACGGTGCCTACCGTCACGTTTTGACCGGCGTTCAGCGTTGAGGTGTGCTTTAAGGGTATCAACTGGCTCACGTGGATGGATGGCTCGAAAAACACCGGGCCCCCAAAAAAGAGGATCACGCCTACCAGTACTAAGACGACTCCGATCACGAGTAACTTTCTTCTCAAGTCGTCGCACTGAGATCTTCACTCAAAGGATTTTTTAAAGCTTTTTAAAATTTGGGTTTGCAGAGTTTCCGCGACGCCCTCGTATGGTGCGTATCGTTTACGGCTAAAAGCTCGGCGTAGCCTCATGAGCGCGTGACCGACGCTCGACGACTAGCACAGCGCCGTTGTCGCGATTACTCATCTCCAAAAGACAGACGCCTAAGCGCAGTAGCTTGAGGTGCCAACGCTCGTCTTATCGCGCTTCTCCCTTCTTTTTGTTCCTTTAATTTCCTTTATTTCTTGCTTCCGCTGGCGAATGTTGCTAATCGCGCTAGCAATTGGGTTTTCGGTGGGCTTTTAGGCTTGGGCCTACTTCATAAAATGATCGCTTTCATGGTGGTCTCCCCTCACGGAGACGAACTGTTAAAACCAACGGATGAGGAGTCAAAGCGCCTGGCGTCGGCCATGGAGGAGGTAAAAACCTCGCTATCCGGGATCCCCATCGACACCACCGTCGTGATAACCCCGCACAACATACGGATACCAGACCACCTCGCGGTGGTGTCCACGCAATATCTTGAGGGACAGCTCAGGGGCGAACGGGTTTCCTTGCCCGTGAACAGGGAGCTCGCGGCCCAGATATTTGCTGGGGCAAAGGTGGCGGGTTTGCCGGTGGTCAGCGTCAATTACGGGGCCCTGGATGGCCCAGAGTCTTCCCTACCTCTGGATTGGGGCAGCTCCATACCTCTGGAGTTCTTTTACAAAAGTGAAAAATTGGTGATAGTCTGTCCGGCCAGAGAAATAACCAGGGAGGCGCTAGTGGAATTCGGAAGGGTAATGGCTCGCTGTCTGGAAGCCTACCAGGGCAACGTTAGCGTCATAGTGAGCGCGGACAACGCGCACGCGCACTCCCAGGATGGCCCTTACGGTTACAGCCCCATGGCAAAGGTTTACGATGATTTGGTGGTATCGGCATTCAAGAAAGAAAACCTCGGGGAGTTGATGGGGATCGCTGACTCGGTGATAGAAGAAGCGAAGCCCGACAGCTTCTGGCAATTCCTCATAATGCTGGGAATACTCGAGGTCAAGAGGATGAAGCCGAAGTTTTTGGCGTACGGACGTCCCACATATTTTGGCATGATGGTGGCTTACTTCAATCCCTAAGAGAAAAGAAAAAAGTGAGGATCACCTAAACCTAATGGGAACCCATGGCGGCGAGTTACGGCAAGGCGAGCCAACAGCTCGTCGGTGGTTCCACCTTGCGAATCGCGTGTGGCCATTACCGCCGATCGTGGAATTGAATTGCATGCCAAGCGGCGCGAGCGTGATTCGCTGAGTTTTGCCGATCTCACGTCGGCCTAGCGAAATGGCGGAGCGCCGACAACCGACCGCTCGAGTGCCAACCTTCTTTTCGGTCTCTCTTTTTCCTTAATCGGTCTCTGCTCAGCGCATCCACTTAGATAGCTCTTTTATCTTTTCCTCGTTTACGTTGTAAGCCTTGCTGGCTATCCTGAGAGCGTCTTGTTCTGCCAGTTGTGTTTTTAAGTTGGAGTACTCCAGAAAAGCCGCTCCGGCCCCCCAAGTATCAGGAAAAACATCCACGTTATCGCGGGTCAAGTAGGGTGAAGCGGTGGGCATGAAGCTTTGGTAAACCGACCTGCCGATCGACATCAATTTTTCCGCGTCTTCGCGGCCAAGCTTGCTCAGCAGGTACGCCTTGTACTTAGAGCGCCAGGCCTCTTCAAGGTAAATCGGGGGCTCGGAACTCAGGAACTTCAGTACTACCTTCCCTACGAAGTCAAGGGTGTCCGTGGAAACCTTGTCCGCGAAGTCCTCCGATGAATGGTAATACTTGTCGGGCCAGTTCGTGAAACTGACCGCGGGTATGCCGTTTTGAACTAGGACCGCGTGGTCGCTTCCTATGTCGAAATCCACGAAGTCGTACCTTATATCGCTGGAAGAGCCCACGTCTCTGACGATCTCCTTCAGCATTTCTTCATAAGCGGATTTCTGGGATAAGGGGGTGTACGAGATCTGTAGCGTTGAGCCGGTCAGCTTTTGGTTTTCGCCGACCATGTCTAGATTGATGCCGAATTCATACTTCGGTTTGTGATCCGAGAAAAAGGCCAGCGAACCGTAATGCTCTGGTATCCATAAAAAGTCAGCCTTCGCCCCCGAGTTCGCGAGTTCCAGCGCGAGCCCGGCCCCAGAAGCGTTATCGTTGGCTCCCGGGAAGGGATGGCACATGTGGGCGCTGATTATGAACTTACCCTCGCCACTCCCCGCGTATATGACGGGCATGTCCTTAGGCCCCCTCTTTGCTGACACGCTTATGCTGACGTTTTTGCCCCTTATCTTTTCGACGATGCTTCTGGGTATCGCCACAGCGGGTGCAGTATAGGATAATTCATCGGACCTGAGGAAAAGGGAGCGGTAAGGGATCGCCGTTGCCGGCAATTCTTCGCTGTAAAATATCACTCCGATCGCTCCCGCGTTGACCGCCTTCAAGTAGGTCCTCTTGGCGTCCCTGGAATTGGTGAGGAGTATTTTTCCATCCGATGCCTCCAGGTCCTCGGTCACCAATCCCTCCGCTTGTCCCGGCGGGGAATGGACGACCACGAAGAGGGGGACATCATCGTATCCCAGCAGCCTTACTCCTCCCAATGAGAGGCTCCCGCCCAAAGGGTCCCAGCCCATGGGCGTCACGAAATTTCCGTAGCGGGTCTCCCCATCGTAACGGTATTTTATGAGTTTCTTGTCGTCGCGTTCCAGCCGATCAAATATGAATTGGGCTGCCCTCAGCAAGCCCTCGGAACCCTGAACTCTGTGATACCTCGATATGTTGTAGACGTTATCAAAAGCTCTATACTTATCGAAGTGTTGCACGACCTAGCGATTCGCCTTGACTTAAAAGCCGATCGGGAGCTAGGTTGTCATGCGTAGCGACGGCTGCGGGACGTCCGATTAAGCGGGTTATCTACATCCGGTGACGACTAGCGCAGCCCGCCTAGCCCTACCCTGGCTTTTCTAGGCTTTTTTCTGAATTTGACCTAGCCCTCGGCCACACGCGTTGGGCCGCGATGGCGTGAGCTCACGCCTTCATGCACTTCTCGGTCCAAGGCGCGGAAAGGTAGGTAGGCGCGAACGCCCAGCGTTTTTTGGATATTGCCTTGTGCGAGGTCCACGTCGTCCTGTACCGCTGAATTTTATCAAAGGGTTAAAGGGTTTTTGTGATCCCTGGGTGATGTACTGCCATACGTGTTCCTTTGGCCCTTTCTCGCGAGCGATTTAGGCGTTGAGCCGCGTTTCCAATAATGGCGTTCAAGGTCGCCGCTAATGCCCTCATTTAAAGCAAAGTTAGCCCGAGCTGACCGGTGATTGAAGGGGCTCAGTTCCGTGATCGGAAGGGATAAATCCACCCCCACCTCATAATGCATGAAGAACGTTCTCATAGCAGGTGGCGGCGTTGGAGGCGTGGTGGCGGCGAAAAGATTATCGGAAAGGCTCAGGGGTAAGGCCAACATAACGCTGGTAAGCGATAAGGATACCTACTTCTTCCCACCGTATTTCGCTAACGTTGCTTTGGGAGACATGACCCCCGAGGAAACGGGGTTGCCGCTTTCCAAGCTTGGCGAAAGCGGAATAAAAGTCGTGAAGTCAAGTATAAAGAAGTTTGATCCCGCGAACAGGAAGGTGATCACGGACTCGGGAGAGCTTAGTTATGACTTCCTTTTGGCCAGCCTGGGCTCGGAGCTCGATTTCAACACCTATAATTTGAGCAGCGGATATCACAACTTCACGCTGGAAGGGGCGCTGAAGATGAGAGAAGCGCTTTCGGCCTTCCGCTCGGGGAAGCTCGTGGTTTTCACGCCGAGCCCCATGTATAGGTGCGGCATATATCCCTTTGAGATAGTGAATCAGCTCGACGTGATCTTCAGGAAGAGAGGGATAAGGGATAAGATCGAAATAACCCTGATCCATCCCTTCAAGGTTCCCATAGAGCCGCTGGGGCAAGAGGCAGCAGAGATGACGGAAGAGCTCTTCAACCAAAGGGGGATTAATTACGTGGGCGGCCTCAAGGCGGTCAAGGTGGACGACAAGGATAAAAAAGTGATCATGGAGGGAGAAGAGGTACCTTACGATTTCCTCATCACGGTACCGCCGATAACCGTGCCCCAACCCTTCAAGGGCACTCCCCTGGCCAAGGACACGCCGGCTGGCGAGTGGACGCCTGCAGACCCCCTGACGGGCAGAAGCCCGGAGTACGATGACGTGTTCCTCCCGGGAGAGCACTCAATGCCTGTTCTCGGTCTGCCGACGGCAGGAGTCCCGGTCCACTTCACCTCGTTGGCTAGTTCTTCAGTGATAAGCGGTGAGATACTTGGAGAACCGGTTGATCCAGGCCAAATGAGGTCTATGGTTTGCGCCATGGACTACGGGGATATCGGTCTCGTCATCAACTGTGACGTATCGCAGGAAAACGGTGAGCTTAAGTGGGTGGGCAAGTGCTACAGCGTGCTGACGTCACCTTTGGGGAGGTACGTTAAGGATATGTTTTACAGGAGTTTCCTCCTTACTTCAATGCGAGGGGATCGATGTGTCAAAAAGCGAAATCGACGTTGGGAAAAGCGAAAAAAGCGAGGCAGCGGAAATCATAAGCGATGAGGATCTCAGGGCCGTATTGCAAGACTTGGTCGAGCTGGAAAAGAGCGGCACCTTAGACGTCGCCGTGATCGCGGTCAAGAAGATGGACGAGCTATTACAGTACCTTTTCCAGGAGCCGGCCCTATTCCGCCTCTTGGCAATTCTCCTCGACGGCTCGTTGGGTGCGATGAGGCAGCTAGACGCCGAGGACGTAATCGAGCTTAAGGGCACGGTGCAGAACGTGGGCGGTTGTATTGCCAAGTCCTTGGGTGAGGAAAAGATCCGCGCGGCGAAGCCGTTGGGCCTCTCGGGATTGTTGAAGGCCATGGGCGATCCGGAGGTCAAGAAGGGGATAGGGGTGACCGTGGAGCTCCTCAAGGCGCTGGGGCGGTGCGCTTCCTCAACTCAGAAAGCAAATCAAATTAAACCAAACGAAGCGAAATGAAGCGAATAGAAAAAGAGCTGGAGTTTTTTGTGGAAATCGCCAAACCGAAAAGCACTTAAGAGCTGGACCGGCGTCCTTATGGAGAGAGGGAGCCTTCTGAAGCCGCTTGATGAGCTTTCCACCGGCGGGTTCCACCTGCGGGTTTGGGTTACCTCCGGGATGGGCTTCTTCACCGATGCCTATGACCTTTGGATCATCAGCGTTGCCCTCATCTTCTTGACCCAGGTTTTTCATCTAAGCGCCGCGGAGCAGGGCATGCTCACGAGTTCTTCCCTCTTTGGGGCTTTTCTGGGCCCGCTTCTGTTCGGCAGGCTTGGTGACCTCTTCGGCAGGAAGTACGTTTATGGTCTGGAAATGGTGATTTTGTCTTTGGGAGCCATAGGTTCCGCCCTATCCCCAACTTACCTTTGGTTGTTACTCATGAGGGGAATCATGGGTTTTGGGATAGGGGGAGATTACCCCACGAGCGCGACCGTTATGGCCGAGTACTCTGGGAAGAGGAACCGCGGACAGCTAACCGCAATGGTGTTCGCCATGCAAGGGTTTGGTATAATCACCGGCATAGTTGTGGCCTTTGCGTTGCTTTCGCTGAGTTTGCCCGCTGACCTCATATGGAGGTTCATGCTTGGGCTGGGAGCCGTGCCCGCTTTATCCGTGATCTACTTGAGGAGGAAAATACCTGAGACGCCGCGCTATGACCTAGCGGCAGGAAGGGTGGAGGAGGCCGTTACCACTGTTAAGTCGGTGACCAGGAGCGAAGCCCTTAGGACACCCCCTCCTCAACCCGCCAAGTTGGACGTGAAAAGGTACATGCGCTTTTACGTGGGTTTTCTGATCGGCGTCTCGGCCGCTTGGTTTTTGTTGGACGCCTCCTATTACGGGACGGGCATCTTCTTACCTGAGCTCGCGGGCGCGCTGGGCTTCACCGGCTCCATGGCCAAGATCGAGATAAGCGCGCTCATTTTCGGCTTCGCCGCTTTCCCGGGTTACTGGGTGGCTGTCCTTCTCATGGATAAGGAGGGGAGGAGGGCCATGCAGGCCATAGGATTTGCCCTCATGGGCTTCCTGTTCCTGGCCCTGGGCTTCGTCGGCGCTGAGTTGTCCGGCGTGGCCTTTCTCTTCATATATTCGCTTACCTTCTTCTTCAGCAATTACGGCCCGAATACGACGACCTTCGTTTATCCAACTGAGCTTTTCCCCACCGAATTCAGGTCCACTGGTCACGGAATAGCGGCGAGCAGCGGGAAGCTCGGGGCCGCGGTTTCAACCTTCCTCTTCCCGGTTTTGCTGGCGGATTGGGGACCCTATAACCTCATGATATTTTTGGGGGCACTGGCGCTCGCGGGGGCGGTCATAACCGTCGTGCTCTTACCCGAAACCAAGGGCAAAAGCCTCGAGGAGACCTCCTTGGAGAACGAACTCATACTTCTGCAGACATCGCTGGTAACGCTGTTTGACAGGCTTCTGGACGACATAAGGAACGGCGCTATCGTCCTTCAGAAGGCCTCGACGGGTGAAATAGACGCCAAGCAGGCAACGGAGGAGATAAGGTTTTGGGAGCACGAGGGAGATGACGCGGTACACGAGGTATTCGTGTCCTTGAATTTGCGGAACATATCCTTCATGGATCACATGGATATAGCCCAGCTCACCGAAAAGCTGGACGATGTGTTGGACGCCGAACAGGGGACCGTGTACAGGCTCATGCTCTACGATGTAAAGCCCAACGACGTCACTAAGGAGTTCGCCAAGGGGATTGTGGAGCTGTCTTCTCTTTTGACTTCTGGCGTAGAGCACCTGCGTGACTTGGCGAGCGGAAACGTCAGCGAGCTCGAGGACGTCATAAGGAGAATACACGAAATAGAGAACGAAGCCGACGATCTGCTCCACAACGCCCTGGGAGAGGTATTCAAGAGCAACGATGCCATTGCCATAATCAAGTACAAGGACCTTTACGAGAAATACGAGCAGGTCAGCGATATGGCCGAGGACGTCGCCGATGTCATGGCCGACCTGGCCGTCAAGTATTCCAGGCAAAGATAGGAGGAGATCGAGTGGCAAGGCATGAGACGGCGTAACGCCATCAGATTAAATCGAAGCGAGTCGAGTCGGGATGAATAGAACCGGACCAAACTAATTGGATAGGGAGTCGCGGGATTTGTGGGTTTCGCTCTACGTAGGCGCACGTAGGTACGCATCAGCATACCCCTCGTACGCGTAGAGCTTGGGCTTCACGGCTTCACTCAACTCCCTCGCGAGTTCATCGGGAGTCTTCCGCTCCGCCCCCTTCAGGGCGCACCCACCCAGGAGTGAAGGTA
>Ga0080006_1080290_pt1 | contig 14922 bp, 21 predicted proteins | sample RS3BMetagenome_FD_69209 | JGI IMG/M metagenome (GOLD analysis project Ga0080006, IMG submission 69209) | Ferric oxide microbial mat and aquatic microbial communities from Rainbow Spring, Yellowstone National Park, USA - RS3B (SPADES... ...
CGGCCACTTCCTTGACCCGTTCCCGTATCCTGGACTTCGGAACACGGGCGGCGCTCAGACCAAAAGCGAGATTCTCAGACACCGACAGATGGGGATACAGCGCATAGTTTTGAAATACCATACCTACATTGCGATCCCCAGGAGACAATGTGGCGGCATCCCGTCCACCGAATTGAACGCTGCCCGCTGTGGGTCGTTCGAGTCCTGCAATGATGCGAAGCACGGTGGACTTCCCACACCCAGACGGCCCCACAATCACGAGAAATTCACCCTCGTTGACGTCGAAACTGACGCCGCGCAGAGCCGATTGTGCGCCAAACTGCCTCGTCACTTCCCGCAAATTGACTACGTCCATCCCACTGCCTCCTCAGAGTTGCTGTCAGACTCTATTATCCTGATAGCAGGTTATGAATCGGTGTGTGAGGGCTCAGCACTGAGTTAAGAGTTCATGGAGAAAAGTTCAAGAGGGTGTCGCGGGATTGTAAATACGGAGCGGCAGCGTCACCTTCACACCGGCGTCATGGCCAACTGCACTCTCGACATCCACCCGTCCGCCGTGTGCGGGCGCGATTTCGGCGACGATGGCGCATCGCGGAGAAGGGAATGTTCTTTCGCAGGAACGTGCGCCTCATGGTGCTGCGCGACGAGGGGCATCGAAGAAGAATTCAACATGCGGTGTCTGACCGACTGGCCCAGGACAAGACGCCCAAAAATTACGCATTCGTCGACATGCTCCCAAGAACCTCGATGGAAAAGCTTCCGAAGTTTCGACTGTGCGTCACGTGAAGAAAAGAGACGGTACGCGAAACAAGTTTCCTGTACCGGCAAGAGGGTGTCTTGTAAATGCTTGTCAATACAGAAGAGGAAAAATCTTCTGCCTCACGGTTTAACGCCCGTAATGACCGCAGAAACAATATAATCTTCCATGTTCGTTGTGGGCGCCCAATCTTTGATAAACGTCTTCGACTCATCCTTCGGTTCGATCGTGATCTGAGTAAATCCATTGTCTCGTAACATGGATTCCAGGTCATCGATGGCCGACGCCCCGGACATGCATCCAGACCATGCATCCCGATCGTTTTTGATTTCCTCCGGCAATTCTGCCGTCGCCACAACGTCGGAAATGGCCAGTCGACCGCCTGTTTTCAATACACGATACGCTTCCTGGAACACTTGAAACTTATCCGGCGACAAGTTGATCACACAGTTGGACATCATGACATCAATCGATGCATCCGCCAGTCGAACCCGCCCCCACTGCCAAGATCCAATACAATTTCTCCACGTTTCAACCCTGCAATGGCTTGCGGATTTCCGCATCCAAGGCCCAGATTGGCCCCTTCAGGAACCGCAGACAACTCCATGAGTGAATACCCCAGTTTGGCCGATACCTCATCCACATCGACTGGAGAATGACAACATCCCGATGCCGACGAACAAGCGCTGTCAAGTTGAGCAATTTCGTGATAGCGACTCCGGATATTTTGCCGGATTTCATCGTTTGTAAAATCGTTCATCGTCGAAGATCCCCTTTCCGTACTCTTTCATGGCGCAAAAGAACCCACGCGTGATCCAAGATCCGCTTCCGTGACGCTCAAATGGTTGTTGCCAGCATGAATCAGACACCAGACTCCCCCGCGAAATTGCAACTGATTGACGCCGCAGGTCCTGTTGTCAATCGACGCGCGTGGAATACCCAGCGCCTCGGCAACCTGTTGCATCGTGGTCCTGTGCGTGACGATGGCAATTGTACCCAAATAATCTCCAAGTATATGTTCCAGAGCGGTTGCGACCCTGGCAAACACGTGCGTATCCTCAGAGTCTTCAGGAAAAATTGGTGATGCATAGGAATGATACGCATCGTCGATACACGAAAACAGACGCAGCGCTTCCTCCCTTGTGATGATGTCCGGCATCGATGCAAAGGAGTCTGGATGCAAAAATTCTGTGAACCCACTCTCCACGAGGATCGGAGCCTGCACATCTGCGGCGATGCTCGACGCAGTCTGCAGCGTACGCAAAAACGGGGAAGAGAAAATGGCGCCAATCCCCTCATGGCGAACGAAGTCCGCAGTCTCTTGCGCCTGCTTCCATCCGTTCGCCGTAAGTGGTGGATCATGCGGCCGTTTGGCGGTGTGCTTCCAATCCGGCTGCTCCATGTCCATGCGCAGGCCGTGACGGATTAAAAATATTCTCTCGACCATGACGATACACCCTCCATCTGTTGCATTGTTCGCTCGCTCTTCATTCCCAACAGCTTCATGCCATCATTCCTCCTTGCTGGCCGCTACAGTCGGGCGCATGGCGGGAACGAAACTGATGCGTTTGCCTCGCACCCACACCTGTTCAAGATGCGGAACGCCGTTCCTGTCATGCACTGCCAATAAATCCGCCTCCTTGCCAATGGCGATCGACCCAATGGCATCGTCGACTCCCATCGTCTGCGCCGGATGCAGCGTCACCAAGCGAACGGCGTCCTGCATGGGGTAGCCCAATCGATACAGATAAAAGACCGCATGCATCAGCGCAGGCGGATAGTAGTCTGAACAGAGAATGTTTGCCGCTCCCTGTTGAATGGCTTCCACGGCGGAGAGATTGCCTCCCGTAGAGCCGCCGTTGATCAGATTGGGCGCTCCCACAATCACAGCGAGGCCAACTTCCCTGGCACGCTTTGCGACCTGCAGTGAAATGGGAAATTCGCTGATCACGCCATGCCACTGCGCAATTAGGTCCAACTTGTCAAACGAGTCGTCATCGTGTGATGCGAGTGGAATCCCTTGCCGCCAAGACCGTTCTGCCAATGTACTGAGGCTGTCGTACCCCGTCTTGTCGCGTTCCTGAATCTCTGTGAGGTAGCGATTCACCACCGCAGCGTCGAATCCGTGGTGCTCTTGCAGATACCCGCGATAGTGCTCGATATTGTGGAACTGCCCCTGACCTGGCGTATGATCCATAAAGGACAACAACTCGACGGCGCGATTGTCCAGCATGCGATGGACAGACGCCAGCGCAGCTGCATTCGAGATTTCAAAGCGCAAATGAATCCGATGACGGATCAGACCCTGCCCGCTGCGTCGATACTCAAGCAGGGTTGCCGCCAGCCGTTCGATCACGTCTGTGTTCCGTGTTTTACGAGCTGTGGGCGCGTGGGACAGCGATAAAGCATGGTAGATCGTCGTCACGCCGGCGCTGATCAGTTTGCGTTCCATTTCTCGGATGGCAATGCCCATGGGCAAGGTGCAGTTGGGCCGTGGCTGAATCTCCATTTCGATGGCGTCGCTGTGCAAATCGATGAAGCCGGGAAACAGCCACGCGCCGTCGAGATCGCAACTGGCTGCAGAAGCTGCGGGCGTCGCGCTGATATGAGCAATACGCCCATTGCGGATGCTGACGCTGCCGCGCTCCAGCACACCGTCCGGCAACACGATGCGGCCACCTGTCAGGGTGAGACACTCGTCCATGCGCCTTCCTCCTCTCTTTTTGGCAGGTCGAACTGAGCAATCTCCAGAACTTCGTCCGCAACGCGGCGCAGCAGTGTCTGATCATGAAAAATGCCGATGATTCCTACGCCCTGGTCTTTCAGTTCCCGCAGCACAGCGACGACAAGAGACGCGGTGGCCGCATCAAGGGACGCTGTGGGTTCATCCAGCAACAAGAGCCGAGGACTTCCGATGAAAGTGCGCGCGAGATTCACCCGTTGCTGCTCACCGCCGCTGAAAGTCGACGGGTACGCGCTCCACAGACGCTCCGGGATGTGCAGACGGGTCAACCACTCTGCGGCGGCCTTGTGTGCGTCGACGTGCGAGACGCCGCGATGGATGAGCGGGTCGGCGACCACATCCAGGGCGGAGATGCGCGGAATGACATGAAGAAATTGACTTGCGTAGCCGATTTCTCGGCGCCGCATACGGAGCACTTGCTGATCGCCCGCTGTCGTCAGATTGATTCGCCCTTCTGCGTCAGATACGAACCACACATCGCCCGAACTCGGAACATAGGTTCGATTGATGCATTTCAGAATGGACGATTTGCCCGCGCCGCTGGAACCGGCAAGACCGAGCATCTGTCCTCCGGCAAGCTCAAACGAGAGATCGTGAAACGCGGTGAGCGAAGGACGCCTGCTGTTCAAGGCGCTCGAGAAGTGTTTGGTGAGACGCGTTACGGCCAGCAGCGACAATCGATTCCTCTCCTCGCTCGTGGAATGCATGTGATTTTCTCGATCTCCTTCGTGATTGCGGCGCTTGTGCGAGGTTTGGTGCAACCTCCGGAAGCATCCGCGTCAGAGCAGCGAGTGAACGAGAAGCTGCGTGTACTCATGCTGTGGATCCTGAAGAATTTGATCGGTCAGACCCCGTTCGATGATCGTACCGCCGCGCATGACCAGACACCGGTCGCAAAGCAGTCGTATCACCCCCAGGTCGTGGGAGACGATGAGCATGGTCACGTTCGATTCACGCTGAATCTCCCGCACGAGGTCAAGAACGCGCGCTTGCACGGTCAGATCCAGCCCACTGGTAATTTCATCAAGCAGCAGGAGTTCCGGATGATTCGCCATCGCCCTGGCGATTTGTACGCGCTGCTGCATGCCGCCGCTGAACTGTTTCGGGCTCTCATCCATCCGTTCTCCGGGAATCTCCATCCGGTCGAGCAATTCCTCGGCCCTGGCGCGCATGGCGCCATAACGCATACTCCCCGCCGCAATCAACTTCTCCGCAATGTTCGCGCTGCTGGAATGGTTCATCCGCAGTCCGAGCAGCGCATTCTGGTACACCATGCCCATATGATGATTGCGCACATATCGTTTTTCCTGATTGGACAGCGTCAGGATGTTCTCTCTTGGCTGGCGCTGCGCGCTGAAAAGAACCTCGCCCTGCGTCGCCTCCTGATCAAAGCAGAGACAGCTGAGCAGCGTGCTTTTTCCCGATCCACTCTCCCCAACAATGCCGAGAATCTCGCCCGGAAACAAATCAAAGTCAATGTCAAAACAACCCCAGAGACTGCCGCACTGCGAACAGCGCCGCACGAAGGCCTTGTTTCCTGCCGCGTCGTTGCACTGCGCGCACAGGGCGCCGTGTCGTTTTCCGAGCCCCTTTACCCGCAGAAGCGGTTCCTGATCGTTCGCCGTTTCGCGCATCGCCGTCAACCCTCCGTTGGAACGTTCGTTTGCCGCCCGTGACAGTAATTGGTGTCCGAACACTGGTAAAGTATCTGTCTGCTTTTTTCGTCCACAGTCTCTTCCAGAAATGAGTGCTCGCTGCCGCAACGGTGACAGCTCTTTCCCGCAAAACGCTCCACCTGAAAGGGCGCATCCTCGAAGTCCAGCGGGCGCACATCCGTATAGGGCGGAATGGCGTAAATCTTCCGTTCCCGCCCGGCGCCAAACAGAGTGAGGTGGTGAGACCGATGAAGCTTCGGGAGGTCCCACCGGGGAATTGGCGTGGGCGCCACGATGTAGCGGTCATTGACCATCGCCGGAAAATCGGCCCCAATCGTAACTTCGCCGAATCGCACCAGGTCTTCATAGAGATCCAGCCAGGCGGCGCTGTAATTTCGTTCGCCGTGCATGCGCCGCGTCACCTGTTCACGGCGTTCCACGCGCCGCAGCGGTTCCGGCTCAGGCACTTGCAAAATGAGAATTTGATCGGCCCGCAGCGGTCGCTCGGGGATGCGATGGCGCGACTGGATCAAAGTCGCCTGCATCGTGTCTTCGGTTACCTCGACGCCGGTCGTCGCCTGCACCAAATGGCGGATGCTGACCGCATTCACGCTGTCGTCGCTCCCCTGATCGATCACTTTCAGACAATCTTCCTCGCCAATGAGCGAAAGCGTCAGTTGCAGTCCGCCCGTACCCCAACCTCTTGCGATCGGCAATTCGCGCGATCCAAACGGCACCTGATAACCGGGAATGGCCACGGCCTTGAGCGTTTTGCGGCGGATTTCACGCTTGGATCCTTCATCGAGAAACGCGTAGTTATACGGTCGGGAGTTCCAATTCCTGGTCATGAAGGACATCCTTTCTCCGTTCGTCTTCGCGTCGCGCATTTCGAATGCGATCGAGACTCGACTGGAAGGTCACGTAGTGCGGAAGCTTCAAATGAGAAACGAAGCCAGCCGATTCGATACTGTCCACATGCGATAAAACGAACTCCTCATCCTCTGCGGGCGCATCGCCGCCCGTGTCCAGGCTGTGCTCAAGAATCGCCATGGCAATCCCTTTCACCTCGTTCTGGCCAAAACACAGACCATACCCAAGGGCAAACTGAATCTCGTCAGATTCCGGATTGTGTTTAAAACTGTTCACCGTTTCGACCTCGGTCAAGAGCAGTTCGCCCATACAAACCGAACCGTCTCCGAACGGGTGCTCGATATACCATTCGCAATAGCCGACGCGCAGTTCGCCGATCGTTGGATGCACGGCGCCAAAACCGCGCATGCTGCTGTACGCAAGCGCCACCATCGCGCCGGTCTCCCCCCTGGCCAAGGTTTGCAGCCGGGCCGACCGCGAGGCTGGGAAAATGACTTTCTCGCGTGTAATGTCAAAGATGTCTTGCGCACCCATAGACGCAGGCGGCGTCGCCAGAAGACCTTCTGCGCGGAGGATATCGGACACCTTGGGCAAGCGCCCGTCGGATGTCTCAGACTGCGCCTGTTCGTCTAAGCGCGCCAACACGCGTCGGATGTCTTCAGGCGTCTCCTCAAGCAAAGCGAATTGGAGAAGACGATGCCTGTAGTCATGCGTGGGGCCCAGCAACTGGCCGCCTGGAACGTTCCGAAACGCGGAGGAGATGCGCCGTATCACACGCATGTGCGACAATTGGATCGGCAACGCGACGTACCTCCGTTCCAGCGTGGAGCGATAGGCGCGCAACACAAACGCCGCTTCGAGAGCATCTCCCTCGCACTGTTTGAGGGCGAGCGCGGCATAGTCCTGCGCGTAGAAACCAGCCTCTCCCATGACCCTGTCGACCAGCAGACGCAGTTGCCCCCGCACTTCATTCGTCGGCAGAGAGCGCTCTGCGCCGCGCAGACGAAACGCGTTCGCCAAATCTAGACTCGCGTCGATCGCCTCCCGCCCTCCAGTGACCGTCACATAGCCCATGACTCTGCCTCCCTGGTCACGCGCGTGGTGCGTGGCAACGCCGCGACGAAACCCATTGGATCGATGAGCAAAAAATCGACTCCCATGGGATGTTCCCGATTGAGCGCTTCTCGACCCCTGAGCCAAGCCTCATCCCAGCCGTCAACCTGAAGCGGTTGCACTCTTTCGATCCCCGGACCGCGCAGTAAAAGCCGCAAACTCTCCCCCGAGTGAGTCGGTCCTGTGTCGACGGGCGGCGAAGTCAGCGCTGCGACCAGATGAATGACGGTCGCGCCGAGATGGGGCGCTTCCAGCGTGCCCCGGTCGATACCGGCGCAACACGTCGCGGCAGCTTCGCCCACAGCGTGGCTGTTGATGACGTAAGCGGCCTCTTCAAAGCGGTGAACGGACCGCGCCATCGTGAGACGCGTGATGGACGCGGCCCACTGGTCTGCGCTCTCACCGCAGACTGCGAAAGGTGTTTCGGCGTCGAGCAACGCAAGCGCAACCCAGTGCAGTTCTGGAAACGACACGCCGGGAAAACCTGGATAGTTGCGGAATTCGTCCGCAGGCGAGTGGACGCGCAAGGGGTGAACAGTTCCAGGATGCGACATGGCCTTCAGCAAAGTGCGGTAGACGCGTTGCGTCATGCGGTCGTTGCTCGTCGGATGGACGGATGTCATCGCCTGTCAAACTCCCCTTTCGTTGCAAAATCGACGCGGGACGCGGCCATCTGTGCGAATTCTCGCTCATGAAAACGTTGAATCTCCGCCTCTTGAGCCAGCAGACGCGAGCGCCATTCGGCATTTTGGCGCCATTCGTCGCCCCACGCCGCATCCACAACTGCGAGTTCATAAGCGCGCTGCAGCGATTCTCCCGCAAGCGCGCCGAATCCCAACGCCCCGCGAACACTCACGGTGCATTCGCTGATGAGCACTTCCCCCAGATAAAACGGCGTTTTTGTCACCGGATCATTGACCTTGGCCATGGTCACACTCAAACGCGGTGCAGAGACCACCTCCACAGCCACCTTGGATTCGATGGTCCGCGCCAGTTCCGCAAGCAGTGTGGGTTCACCAAGCGCCAGAATGCGCGTGAGTCGACTTTTTTCCATAGGACAGCCCTCCAAACCTTGTATGTTGGCACATGACCCTACACGGTAACTCGATGTAACGGGGATTCTCCATATTTCACTGCTGGCCGTATTTAACGAGAAACTCGTACAGGTTGTCAAAGTCTGCAAACCGAGCCGTCAGCTGTTCGCGACTCCAATCCCACCATGCAATTTTCTGTAAGGACTTAGCGATTCCTGGAGAGAACCGATTTCGAAGTTTTGCCGCCGGAACCCCCGCAACAATCGTGTACGCCGGCACATCTTTTGTCACCACCGCACCAGCGCCGACAACAGCGCCAGTGCCAATGTGAATTCCCGCTAACACGATGGCGCCGTGCCCAATCCACACATCGTGGTCAATGGTCACCCGTTGCTGACGCCGCCAAGCGAAAATGCGGTCATCGTCCGCATCTGCAAACCCGTATGCGCGACGGCGATACGTTGCGTGATGTTGTGTCACACGATCTGTCGGATGATTGACCGGTCCGATGCACACGTTCGCCGCGATCGACGTAAACTTTCCAATTTCCGCGTAATTGATGGTGGCTCCGTCTCCCGTGTAGGTGTAGTCGCCCACGTTGGACTCCACAATGTGGTTTCTTTCTCCAATGGACACCCATCTGCCCATCAAACTCTCGACAACCACAGCGGTCGGAGAAATACAGGGATCCGCACTCATCGTTTCCCGCCAGCGGTCCGATGCTTCACCCAGAGATGCGCTCGTTTCGTCCCTGGACAAGCGTGTCCACCTCCCCCATAAAGCGTTCCATGGTGGTGTACACATGACCGTGTAAACCAAGCGCCGTCGCAGCTACGATGTTGCGCTCTCTATCGTCGACGAACAAACACTCGTCCGGCAAAGAGGGGGTCAGGGTCAGCGCATGGCGATAGATCGCAGGATCGGGTTTTGCCATGCCGACTCGCGCGGAATTGACGACATAGTCGAAGAGATTGTCCACAGCGTATCGCGCCAACCGTTCTTCCAAGTCCAAGTCCGCATTGCTGACGGCGATGATGTGCAAATGGCGACGCTTTCGATTGGACCGAATCCAGTCGACCAGACTGTCGTTGCGTGTGACTTCGGAGGTTCGTTTCATCTGCACAAGCGTGTCCAGGTCCATACCGAGTCGACCAGCGGCGTGTCGCAGATGGTCCTCCTGTGACACCTGCCCCGTTTTGCACTCGAACCACAGACTCTGGTCATCGTACAGGGTCGCGAACACTCCGCGCAACGCGGGATTGGTAAGCAGGATGACATCGCCAATGTCAAAAAAGATGGTCGTGATCATGAATGGGAAACCTCATTTCAACGATAGATTTTCACGGATCATGCCAATGACACGAACCACTTTTGCCACACGGGTGACAGCGCTTGAACGGGCACCCCCATGATCCTCAATACTCCGCGCTTCGCCCAGACACAGAGGCGATCAGGTACTTTTGCGTGATCATAAACACGATGATAATCGGCACCAGCGTCATCAGCGCAGCGGATGACACCTCCCGCCAGTGCGTGCCGTCGAAGCCCTGGAAATACGACAGGGCCACCTCGATCGGTCGCGCACGTCGGCCTTGGGTCAGGATGAGCGGCCACTGAAAGGAACTCCACTGCGCAGTGAACGTCAGCAAAACCACCGTGGCCACCGCCGGTTTGGCAAGCGGCATCGCAATGCGCCAAAGAAACGTCCACCAGGTGCCGCCATCCAGACGACAGGCATCCCACAGGCTGGCAGGGAGACTCTTGAAAAACTGCCGGAACAGAAAAATTGCGAACACACTGGCGCTAAACGGAAAAATCTGTCCGGCCAAACTGTTGACCATCCGCAAATGATAGGCGATCACATAGTCGGGCACCAGAATCGCTTCAAAGGGAACCATCAGCGCGGACAGAAGCAGGGCAAAGAGCGCCTCGCGCCCAGGAAAGCGCACAAAAGCCAGCGAATAGCCAGCCAAAGCCCCGGTGATCGTAACGATCACGATCGTTATGCCAGTGATGATGATGGAGTGAAGAAAATAAAGCGCCCACGGCTGGGCCGCTAGAGTACGCAAAAACGGATGAAAATCAAAAGATGGCCACAAATTCGGTGGAAGCGTGAAGATTTGCGACCGTTTGGCCACGCCCAGAACCAGCGCCCAGTAAAAAGGGAACAGGAAGATCACCGCCACGACCATCATGAGCAGATAATGCAACACCCTGTGGATCCACCGAATCGTCAGCGCCATGCCTACTCTCCTTTGCGCACCCGCGTCCCCCTCGGGTGCGCTGTCATTGATAAAACGTGAATCGTTCCCCGAGTCGATGCTGGATCATCGTGAGAATGAAGATGATCAGAAACAGCACCATGGACACCGCTGCGCCGTAGCTGTAGTGAAAACCGATAAAGGCGGACCTGTACAGGTATACGGCTGTCGTCGTCGTGCTGCCTAGCGGACCCCCGCCGCCGCCAAACTGCCCTCCGGTCATGGCGTAGATCGGTCCAAAGGTTTGCATGGACTGGATCGTCGTGACAATGACGACAAACAGCAGCACCGGCGACAGAAGCGGCAACACGACATGCCAAAACGTCTGCGCTCCGTTAGCGCCGTCCAGTTGCGCGGCCTCCATCGTTTCCGGAGGCACGTTCGCCAGCCCCGCCAGAAACAGCACAACGGAGAACCCAAGGTTGTGCCACAGGTTGTTGATCATGACGGCGGGCATCGCCCATGTGGTGCTGGTGAGCCACTGGAGCGCGGGCAGGTGCAGGGCGGTGAGCACCGCATTGGCCAAGCCGAACTGGGGGTTGAAGATGAACACCCACACGATTGATGTTGCAATGGTTGGCGTTACATACGGCAGAAATACGGCGGCGCGAAAAAACGTGAGTCCCGGCGTTTTTCGCCGAGGTGAACCCTGCAGCAACCACGCGAGCAACAGCCCAAATCCGATCGTCGCCGGAACCATGACCCCACTGTAGTAGGCGGTGACCGTAAGCGATTGGAGAAATCCGGAGATGGGATTGAGCAGTTGTTCGTAGTGCAGCAGACCCACCCACTGAGAGGCGCCAAACCCTGCCAGATTCCAGTGATACAGACTGATGAGGGCGACCAAAAGAGCGGGAAAATACGTGAACGTCGCAAGGAGTACGAGGGCCGGCAGGACCAGTCCATACCCCAACGCCAAGGAGCCGCCCAGCCGTCTCCAGCGGACCCGTCCGGAAGACCGGATCCGCATCTGGGTCGTTTGTTCGATCGCCAACACAAGCACCCCCATTTGTTCCCAGCGCGATATACCGACCGCGCCGCGCTGGGAACTTCGAATCACGCGCCGCTTGCAGCGCGCTTCAGATAGCGAGCCCTTTCAGGAAGCTGGTACCCTGCGTCTCCATGTTTTTCAGCGCCTGTGACAGGCTCTCCTTATGCTGGATAACCTCCTGGATCTGCGTCTGAATCACGCCGTCGACCGCACTCTGGTTGGGTCCGATGATTTTGTGGATCACATTGCCGTTTTCCAGTTCGTGAATGGCCACGGCCGTGCCGTTGTACGGACCCGGATTCTTCCAGAATGCCGGACCCGCGGCCTTCGCCACGGCGGATACATCGGCGCGGCTGATCGGAGGCTCGCCGCCCTGCGCCGCCCAGATTCCCTGACCCACCGGCGAGTCAAAGAACTTGATGAAATTCCACGCCGCCTGCTGTTGCACAGCCGAAGAATGCTGAAAAATGACGAAGGAGAGTCCTTGGTAGAGAGTGAAGCTCTTGCCCGTTGTACCCGGCGGCACCGGGAACACGCCGACCGGAAACTTGCCCGCGACCCCTTCTCGGACCATCTCGTATCCGTCAGCCGTATTTTCGAGGATGCCAAGTTTCCCGGCAGCAAAATCCTCAAAACTCGTATTATAGGAAAGGATGTGCACTCCGTAGGCATTGTCGCGCGCCGTCACTTGTCGGATCGTTGTGGCCATCGCGGGGGAATTCAGATCGAGTTGGGTCGGGTGCCCCGGCACGAAGAAATGTCCGCCGTTACTGTAAAATAACGGCATCCAGTCGGTGCGATCCAGCCGTGCGCCCAGCCCCATCGCGCCGGTCTTTCTCTGAATGATCTGAGCGTCCTGGAGTAGTTGCCCCCAGGTGGCGGGGGTTTTTTTCAGGCCGGCCTTCTTCCACAGGTTCGCGTTGTAGAAAAACTCGGCCACCTTGACATCGGCCGGAAAGAGGTACTGCTGCCCCTTTGGCGTGAATTCGGCCTTCCAGACGCCGGGCCAGATGCCCTTCAATTGTGCGGCGGGAAATCCGTTCTTTCCATAGATCAGCGGCTTCAGGTTGACGAGTGCGCCCGCCTGTTCGTAGCCATACTGCGGTCCGTGGCCGATCATGGCCATTACCGGCGGATCGCCGGCCTGTACCGCCGCCAAGGCCTTGGCCGAGGCCGTGGTGACATGCACTACGATCCGGATGTTCGGATGCTGATGTTCAAAGACGGTTACGATATGCGCCAAGGCCTCGCCCTGCTGGTTCGACGCGCTGTGCGATTCCCAAAATGTTACGACGACAGGCGGTTTCTGAGCGGCAAAAGATGGCTGCGCCACGGCAAAAATCCCCCCGAGCGCCAATGCCGAACTTGCCAGCAGAGCCGTTGCTCCGCGCTTCACGCTTTTCATGAATCTATTTCCCCCTCCGTATGGTGTTCTGTCGTAGTCTATTATCCTGAAAGATGATTGCGTTTCAGTGTGGAAGGGGTCCGCGTTGGATGAATAGTTGATAAGGGAAAAATCAGAATGCTGTTGCGGGATTGTGAATACGGTGACGAAAACGCTGTCAGAAATGATAGGAAACACAATCGCAAGGCGGGTAATCCGATGCGAATGCATCAGCCCAGTCTGTACCCGACCCCGTATACGGTTCTGATCTGGCGCAATCCCTCCCGCAAACGAATACTGATAGTGGTTGTCTGGACGAGGGTTCGAACTTCGCTTCGCCGCATCGTCGTCTTGCGCTAAAGAAGCCTGCGCACGAAACCACGACGCGCACTCGTCGCACGCTGTCGCGCGACGCCCGTGCTCAGCTTGCATTCCATTCTTAGGACACGCCACTATCGGTTGATAGCATCCATTCTACCAACCTTCTGTGATGAACGGATGAGCAACAGGTCTGGAAATCGTAAAAATTTGGCAACGTGTTCGCGCCAGAGCAGCATTATACACACTGAGCGAACCACTGCGTATGCTCAATGCAGTCCGTGATTTTGTCGGGAACGAGTCTGTATCATCATCAGGGAGGTAAGGAATGGATTGCGGTCGTGTCATGGGAGTCGTACACTCTACGAGGGGAATTTACATCTGCTCAGAGCCCACACCGCTCTGTTGTAGGGTCCTCTGGACGGCACAGGTCAGGTTGGATGCGCAATTTGCGAGTTGTGGTTCGCTTGACGGCTCGAATCAGTTGTAACTTCCTATGATCTGTCGAGTGTCCGTGCCGGTTTTTGTGCAAACATGTGACCGGGCGCGTTACAGTTCGCTTCTCATCCAGTCTATGGACGGTTGCTTCTAAGAAGGTGTCACAGCATTGGGATCAGTAGGCCGTTCGTCTGTTGTGAGACCTTTGCATCAAGTCATCCCCTTTCCTTCGTTTCGCTGCTAAGTCACACACGGTTCTCCTATCCAATTTCACCGCCTCTTTTTTAGGCAGGTGACGGTGATGATTGTGTGCCCGATCTCATTCTGGTCATTCAGGATAACAACTCCTTCATGATGGAATTCACCACATGATTGGGCAGTATCTTAAGGTAGCCTTGCATATCCTTGGTCTTCTGAGTAACACACACCTGTTCGTTTTTTCCATTTGTGACCATATGCTTGTCATTTTCGATCAATGCCGTGAACCCCATCATTCAGTCACACGCGTTGGGTGCGTCCTGAACGGTATATTTCGTACCAAGGATGAGCTCACGATACCATACCGCGCCAAGGCGGTGCCATGCGTTCGCCAGTAGCAATTTGATTGGCCAATAACTCAGGCTTGAATGTGTTGTTAGCCCCAACACAGTGGCTTCCTCCCCACGCACACCCATAATCTGATGAGTATGTCTAATGAACAAATTGACCATCACAGGTTTTTTCCGTGGCTGTCTGCCCCATGTTGCTCTAGTTCAACCACGATGGCAAGGCCAAAATGAAAACACCGTTAACTTCCCTCAGTTGCACCCCAAGCCGCTCTTCCAAATAGGCCGCGGTTGCTGCCGGTCCTTCACCAGAACATTTTAATGCATCATCCCCGTTGATATTTTTAAACTTTTTCTCGACTTTCCATTTCCCCTCCTCCAACAGCAAACCAATACGGACGGCGGTGTTTCCCTTACAGTCAATTGTGCACTCCCGCGGATGACTCATATCCCCCGATATTTTAATCAGCAGCATCGTTCAACCTCCCGTCTACTCGTGTTATATAGAGACCAATCTATACTCTTCTTTCTTGTGGCGAAGATCAAACCCGCGCTCTGAGCAAGCGACATTGAAGACGGCGTCACTGCGCGCAGCAGCGAGGGTTGTCGCGCTGGAGCCCAGACCGGAGGCAATCGGAATGCGATTGGTCATCGCGACTCGCACAGGCGGCATCGTGAAGCCAAAGCGGTCATACACCAAGCGAATGGACTGCAGGACAAGATTGCTCTCATCACGGGGAAGCGTATTCTCTCCATACCCCTTGATCAGCACCTCCGTGCGCTGTGCAGGTTCCGCGTGAATTTCGTTCCAGA
>Ga0080006_1132012_pt1 | contig 14919 bp, 14 predicted proteins | sample RS3BMetagenome_FD_69209 | JGI IMG/M metagenome (GOLD analysis project Ga0080006, IMG submission 69209) | Ferric oxide microbial mat and aquatic microbial communities from Rainbow Spring, Yellowstone National Park, USA - RS3B (SPADES... ...
CTGTTGCTAGTCGTGTGTCGTTGAATCAGGAAACAAGTTTCCATATTGCAGACGAACCCATACTGGGGGATAGCAATGCGGGAAGCTCACGCGCTTCAGCGTGAGAGGATGTCACGGGTTAACCTGGTAAGCTTAAAAACGTCCAGCTGAAGGCTAAGCATCCCCATGATGGGTCTAGGAGGATTGCGATCAAAGCAAGCAAGCCTTAAATATTGTAATGATGTAGAAACTCTAGGGAGTTTGAAAAGTTCAATAAATGCAGACATAAATAGAGCAATAAACATCTTAGTAGCATTGAGTATGAAGATGATAAGTTATTGGAGGGAGATCTATGGTATATCGCTGGACTGTATGGGAAACCACTAGCAACAAAGTGATAAGCTGCAAACTTCCTAAACTTTAGTGAGGATGGTATACAAGGATTGGTAACAAAATTTTGCATTAATAAAGTGGCTGATAAAGAGGAGCTTTATGATAGAGATAATGAAAGGGATAATTTAATAAAAATTTTGTTAAACGGTCGTTCTGCAGCTGTCACTGCAATAAGAGGTATGGGTAAATCATCCCTTGTCAAGGCTTCAATGGCACACATAGATAAACTTGTATGGGTGGACCTTGAAGACGTTTATAACTCAATGGATCTGGCACAACAGCTCATAAACGGTTTTGCATCACAAAAGATTTCAGGAATTAATGAAAAAGCTATTGAGCTTAATAAAGTAAAGCATAAAATAGGTACGGGTAACTTTAGCGCTAAAAATTTTCTGGATATATTTTTTGATTCACATATTTTGTCAGATAGTACAGTCATTGTTATAGACGAAATCACCCGAGCTAGGATGCTGGGAAGTATTTACAATCATTTTATGAATATACTGTATCATAGTGTGAAGGAAGGCAGGATCCAGATAGTTATAATCAGTTCAGAGATCGGTGCCCTTTATGAAGCATTAAAAAGCAAACAACTTCCTTTTGGCAATATACTTGAACTTATTGACCTTAAGCCATTTGATGAGCCAACGTCATTAAATTTCCTATATGATGGGCTTGAATTTTATGGCGCAAAGTGCCCAAAATGGAGCATTTCAGAATATTACAGGATATCAGAGGGTATACCGGTATGGTTAACGCTTTCGGGAGTCAGAATGGTAGAAGGATTGTGCAATCCAAACGGAATTTACACAGATGATAGAGCTTTAAAATATGTGCTTAAGCAGATAGTTGAGCTTTCAAAAAAGGAGATAGAAATGCTTAGGCTAATATCTAAGAGACAAAATATGAGCCTAGCAGGGACACATCTTAGGAGAAGCACTAACTCTTTGATAAAAAAAGGGCTCGTAGTTAAAACTTCATCAGGTTTGATGATACTGGATCCCTTGATGGAATACATGTTAAGAAATGAAATTCTTTAGATATTCAGTGTTTAACAGTTATGAATAGAATAAAAATCCTTTAGAGAGATTGCGAATAAAGTAGAAAAATTTTATAATAAAATATTGTGAGCTTAACATTATATGGGTTTAATTCAGGTTGGTGAGGATGTCAAATTAAACCAACATTAGAAAATTTTAAATCATAAGGCAATTAAAACTACTTGATGGAATTTGAGAGGGTTCTGAGGGTCAACAAGGATAGGTTAGGCGTTATAATAGGAACTGGCGGCTCTCAGAAGAGATTTATAGAAGATACATTCAAGGTTAAACTTTCCTTTGGTGAAAACTCAGTAAAGATTGAATCATCGGATAATGATTCGGATCCAATTACCGCTGAGGTTTATATTGAGGCTTTGGCTCGCGGTTTTTCTCCTTATAGTGCATCTGAACTGGTAGATGGTAGGTCAACCATGACAGTATTGAATTTAAGGGATTTTGTAACAACAAAGAACAGTCTGACTAGAATAAGGGCAAGGCTTATCGGCACAAAGGGTTCCGCAAGAAGGAAAATTGAACTGTTAACTGAAACCCATATCTCAATTTACGGCGATCACGTATCAATAATTGGCAAACCGGAAAACTCAAAAATGGCTGTTGACGCAGTAAAGGATTTAATAATGGGTGCAAGACATGCATCGGTCTTTGCCAGGCTTGAGAAATATAGGAGTTTTATGAAAAAGGATCGTTTAAAGCTGTGGGAGACAGGGGCATGAGCTTTCAGGAAATATCTCCAAGCGATTTCTTTTATAGAAATAGGGATCTAGCTGGCTTCAGCAATCCTTCTAGAGCGCTCTATTCAGCTCTCAGGGAGCTCGTTGAAAATTCGCTCGATGCATGCGACAGTTATGGTATTCTGCCTGAAATTTACATAAAGATATCTCAAGCTGACAATTCTATCTCAGATATTAGGGAATATGAGCTTTCGGTTCAGGACAACGGGATAGGTATGCCTGACGATAAGATACCCATGGCTCTTGGGAAAGTGTTCTATGGGACAAAGTTTGGTCTTAAACAGGCAAGGGGCACATTTGGAATGGGAGCCACCATGAGTGTGCTTTATGCCCAGATAACAACAAACAAACCAGTATCCATAGATAGTAGCCAGGACGGCGTATCTTACAGCCATTATGAGCTTTTCATTGATATAGAGAGGAACAAGCCCATCATAATAAATCATAGCGTTAATAGCGCATCTGGTTGGAAAGGCACGAGGGTCAGGATGAATTTGGTTGGAGATTATATGCGCTCGGCCACAAAGGTCAAGGAATACATTAAACGTGTTGCAATAGTAACACCTTATGCTAACATACTTTTTATTGATCCTACAGGTGAAGTGTTCATGTACAGAAGAACAACAACTGTGATACCTCCAGCGCCAGTTGAAGTTAAACCACATCCCAAGGGTGTTGATCTTGAAATGGTAAGAAGGATGGTCAGAGTTTGGAAAAAGGGCAACATGGTGAGCTTTTTGACCAAGAACTTTCACAGGGTTGGGAAGAAGACAGCTATCTCATTTCTTCAATATGCTGGCATTGATCCGAACACTGACCCACGATCGTTAACGCACGACGATCTTGTAAAGCTCGAAAGCGCCCTAAGGAACTATGATAAATTCCTTCCTCCAGATGCAAGCTGTCTTTCGCCCATAGGCAAGGACCTGCTTGCGGAAGGAATAAGGAAGGAGCTAAATCCGGAATTCATTGAAGCATTGACAAGGACGCCACTTTCATATGAGGGTTATCCTTTTATAATTGAGGTTGCAGTTTCATATGAAAACAGGGATGGTGGTATGCGCCTTTTCAGATACGCAAACAGGATACCACTTCTGTATGATGAAGGGAACGACGTAGCTTACAGGGTTTTAAATGAAGAAATTGACTGGAAAAGGTACCACCTTACAACCGATGACCCGGTTACAGTGATAACCCATATATGCTCTACAAAGGTTCCTTACAAAACAATGGGTAAGGAATATGTAGCTGATAGGCCCGAAGTTGAAAGGGAAATAAGGAATGCACTTAGAATAGTTCTTCGTTCGCTATCGATATTTATTAACAGGAAATCCAGAATGGAGGTCGTTAAAAAGAAACAAAATATATACAGAAAGTATTTACCATTGATAGCAAGATTTTCGTCAGATCTTGCAGAAAGAAGAATTCCAGATGTGAATAAATTGATCAGCATGGGAGAGGAGGAAGTTGAGATACAAGAAAGAGTGGATGGTCAGTAGACTTAAGGAGCTGGGCATTCAGGTTTACAGTGACTTGGCTAGTGGCAAGTATCCCAATATAGAGATACCCAGTAGGTCTGTTAGCAACATAAAATACGATCAGAAGCTCAAACAGTACGTTTTGGGGCCTGAAAAAGTAAAACGAAATGCAAAGAACACAAAGCACCTAAGGCCATTTTCTCAGCTGCTATGGATAGCCTTTTTTAGTAAGCATTTGATGATGGAAAATAAAACATCAACCCTCAGGGATATCTACTATTCAGCTCAGGCATATCATGTTGACTTTGAAGATCAGGCAGAGTCTGACGAAATAATAACAGAACTAGAAAGCCTTGTGGGTTCTGCAAGAGAAGACCTCAACATCTACCCAGAGGAAAGGAGCGCAATTTTCGGTGACCTGACAATTGAATACAATGTTCCCGGTTATGAGGGCAGAAAGCTGGACCTAACATCTCATCCAGACGGCGTAATGATAGGACCAGCATTAACAACCTCATCCTTTGTCAAGACCACTGCAGAACGAGTAATCGTAATAGAGAAGGGTGCGCTTTTTACAAGGTTCATAGAGGAAAAGGTGCATGAAAAATACAAAGCGGTACTGATAGATACTGCAGGCCAAGCTCCCAGGAGCACAAGGTACCTGATTAGAAGATTGCGAAAAGAACTAGGTTTACCAATTTATATATTTACTGACGCCGATCCGTGGGGGATGCACATAGCAATGGTTATAATTTCGGGATCTGCAAATGCAGCTCATATAACAGACCTGACCACCCCCGATGCCTTATGGGCAGGTGTATGGGCTACCGACATAAAAAAGTATAAGCTGCCAAGCGACCCGCTCACGGAAATTGACGTAAAAAGGTTGTATGAGCTTAGGGATGACCCAAGATATACTGAACAAATATGGAAGGATCAGATTGACGAGTTTTTAAGATCAAAAAGAAAATCGGAGCAGGAGGCTTTTGCCAGGTATGGGCTAACTTATATAGTGGACAAGTACCTTCCTGATAAGTTGAGGGAGTTGGGCTAAATGAATCCAAAGGATGTAATCATGAAGATGGCATCAGTTGCGGCTATAGTTCTTGCCGTATATATAGCGCTGATTGGCTTTCATCAAACCAGTTTATTGCTAAGCTCGATGTACTATATTATGTCAGGCATCATCATAGTAGGCGCTCTTATTGTAATTGTAGCAAAAGTTGAATGAATTTGTTTCTTTTTAAAAATCAGGTTAATTTTCCATTGATAAATATCCATTTGATTGACCATAGATGAAAAAGTTCATTATCATTGGCGGTTGTCCAGCTGCAGGCAAAAGAACAATTGGGATTAACCTTTCAATGATAACCGGTATACCGTTTCTTGAATACAGTTCCTATTTACTTGATGCTGGAGCTGCAATGGTAGTTAAAGGAGAAATTGTAATAGACGAAAGCAAAGCCGAGGACATATTTGATGAGTTAACTGGCGAACACATAATATCTGGGACTTATGCGTTAAGACTTGTTAATCCTGATGAAGTAAGCAGGGTTATAATAATTAGATGCAATCCATTTGTGCTCTTTTATAGATATTTGATGAGGAACTATGATCTTGTTAAGATTAGAGAGAATTTGACTGCTGAATTTATTGATAAATGTCTGGGCGAAACTCTGGAACTTATAGGAAAGGAAAGGGTCATGCAGGTTGATAGCACATACGAAACTCCATATACAAATGCGATTAGAATTTATCGTGCCTTAAATAACAATTACTTGATTTTCGACAAAGTTGACTGGCTAAGCTATATCAACGATCAAAATAAACTAAAAAGGTTAATGATATAATTGCTGTCATTAAAAAGTAAAATACTGCCTAACTGTTATTAATGCGTCATACGCAAATGATGACATGGGAATAAAATTCATAATTGATAAATCTGTAATGACCTCTCCTCCTCCCTGGGTTGAGAGGACTATAATCGGGTTTCCTAATGGTTCGGTGGCTCAGTACAGGGGCAGTCATGGTTTGCACATAAGGGAATATGAGGACAGATTTGAGATGCATGTAGATACATTTGATCCGCGCTCTCATCCATTTCTGCATATGGCTCTAGAGTGCATGCCTACTGTCATAAGGTCGATAGCCCGGAAATGACATTTAGGAGATTAATCAAAATATTTTTTGCCCTATTGCCAAGCTTTACTTATTACTATTTTGATAGGAGAAAGGCACTTAAGAGTGAAGATCTGAGGGAACATTACAGTTCCATGAGAAACCATGCAAAAAAAATGGTGGATAAATTTATGGAATTGGGCCCTGCTTTTATAAAACTTGGGCAGCTGTTATCAGTAAGGGCAGACGTGCTTCCACAGCCTTACATGGATGAATTCGTCCGGCTTCAGGATCAGGTTCCTCCTGCAAAGTTTGAAGAAATAAAGAAAACACTTGATGAAGATTTGGGGAATATCAGCACTTTATTTGAGGAATTTAACCCAGTTCCCATTAGTGCGGCAAGCCTTGGACAGGTTCATGAAGCTAAGTACAAGGGAAAGAGTGTGGTGGTTAAGGTGCTAAGGCCAGGAATAGACAAAATCATAGAGGAAGACGTTAGCGTTATAAGGAGGTTATTACCTCTATTATCAATTTTTATTGGAAGAGCATTTCTTAATTCTTTTAGGGCAGCTGTTGATCAGTTCTATGATACAGTGTATGATGAAATGGATTACATAAAGGAGGCAGAAAATATGAAAAAGCTCAAGGCAATGCTTTCGCCATACAGTTATGTAATTGTACCTGATACATTTCCCGAAGTCTCAACAAAGAGAATCATCGTTATGGAAAGGATTGATGGCATTAAAGTGACTGATGTGCAGAATCTCGATAAAAACAAAATAGACAGGACAAAAATAGCGTCAATGCTTTCAAGACTATACCTTGTAATGGTACTCAAGATGGAAATCTTTCATGCTGACCCTCATCCTGGAAACATTTCGATCCTCAATGATGGAAAGATAGTTCTATATGATTTCGGTATGGTTGGAAGCCTATCAAAGGACATGAGAGATAAAATGATGTGGCTCTATATGGCGCTTGCAACCAGAAACACAGATGATATGATAGACGCCCTGATTGACCTTGAAGTCCTAGATCCATTCGTTAACAGATATGTAATTGCAAAGGGGATAGAGATGGCACTAAATGAAATGGAAGGCTTTAAGGTGAGCGAGTCTGATGTCAGAATGCTTATGTACGCTGCCAACAGAGTTATCTACAGATTTCCCTTCAGACTCCCGAAGCAGCTGGTGCTTTACCTCAGGATGGGGCTGATGCTTGATAGCGTGTGCAGAACTCTAGATCCTGAATTTAATTTTATACAAACGTTACCTTCACTATTTGAGCAGGAGGGTCTTTACAGGGAATATTATGTTTTTAGGGTAAAACAGATTGCAGGAAGGGTGACAAAGTACCTTGATTCTGCTCTGAGGTTACCAACACTGATGCAGGAATACTACCAGCTCGAAATAGAAAGAGAAAGGAAGGGCAGTTCGGTTTACTGGGGAGTTGCAGGATTAATCCTTGGGTTTGTTATTGCAGCATCAATATTTTTCATACTACATTGAAAGCATCATTTGAAGTATATTAATCTGTTTTTGGAACCTGTAAGGCATGTTATTCCATTTGACCTGAGGCGTTTTGCAAGTTCAATGTCCATAGTTACAACAGGCAATCTTCTCTCATTGGCAAGTTTTACTATATCATCGTCTGCGTTTTTATCGTATTCAACAATCTCTGCCGGCTTGAATGCTGTAATGTTGATTCTTTTTCTCTTTGAAACCTCATTAAGCTCCCTGATTATTGATCTGGTAACCACAGGTTCAACTCTATCATATATGTTTATCAATTGCATATAAAGTGGGCTTGGTCCTTCTGTAATTACAACTATAAAACTTGTATCAAATACCACTTTCATATATTGACATTCTAATTTAAGGCTTTTAAATGTGGCTGAGTTTAAGGATAATGTTCAGATAAGTTTAAAGACCATATTATATTACCTTTAATGGAAAGTTGAAAATTCCAAAACAGCCTGAAGCAAATATAGGCACTGCAGGGCACGTTGATCATGGCAAGTGCCTGACCACTGACCAGAAGGTATGGATTGACGGATATGAACTTAGCGGTAATGACATTTTGAGGCAATTTGAAATAAAAAATGTTAAGGATGAAATTTATAAATTTGACGCCAAACTCTTGGTGGACAGCATAAGCGATATGAAGGTTGTTAAATCATCGGCATTCCCATATTTCCAAAGGTATTGGGGAGATATTGTAGAAATTGAAACAATAAATGGAAGGAAAGTATCTGGTACGCCAAATCACAAGCTGTTTGATGTAAAGGATGGCTGGATAAGGCTAGATCAAATAGCTGAAGGTAACAGCATTATGATAAATGATAAAAACAGGATAGATTATGATAGGATAACCAATATAAAACATAAGAAATACAAAGGCATTATTTTTGATATTTCTGTGCCCCAAGTACATAACTTTACTATGGCCAATGGTATAGTTTCTCACAACACAACATTGGTTGAAGCTATAACTGGAAAATGGACCAGCCTTCACAGTGAAGAGCTTAAAAGAGGCATTACAATAAAAGTTGGATATGCAGATGCTGCAATTTACGAATGCGAATCATTGCAAGAACCTCAAAGGTACAATACCGATGGGAAATGTTCTGAAGGTGATGCCAGACTTAGAAGGGTGATAAGCTTTGTAGATTCACCAGGTCACGAAAGTCTAATGTCAGTAATGCTAAGTGGCGCTGCAATTATGGATGGGGCGATAGTGGTCATTGCAGCAAATGAACCGGTTCCTCAACCACAGACTATGGAGCACCTTCAGGCACTTAAAATGATTGGCATAGAAAACATAGTTTTTGTGCAGAACAAGGTAGACCTTGTAACATACGATGAGGCTATCAGTAATTATAACAAGATTTTAAACTTTATAAGTTCATATGGGTACAACACGTCCCCCATAATACCGGTTTCAGCTCAGAAGAGGCTAAATATAGATGCCCTGCTACAAGCAATCGAGGAAACCATACCTACACCTAAAAGGGATGCTTCTGCTGCTCCCCTAATGCAAGTTCTAAGGTCGTTTGACATAAACAAACCTGGCACCGAAGTCTCAAAACTGAATGGGGGTGTACTGGGTGGGTCATTAAAGCAAGGAAAGCTCAAAATTGGAGACATAATTGAAATAAAGCCAGGGTTGCCTATGAGGGTAGGATTTCAACCCATAACGACAACAGTTAAAAGTTTGTTCACAGCTGGTGGGCAGGTTGAAGAAGTTATGCCAGGAGGCTTAATAGCCATTGGTACAGAGCTGGATCCAATTTTTACAAAAAATGATATAATGGTTGGGAATTACATATCAAAGCCCGGCTACCTTCCAAATCCGACTTTAGAGATAGAAGTAAATTATGAACTTTTTGATTACGTGATAGGCACAAAGGAACTAGTAAGGTCAGAAAGGATAAAGGTCAATGAACAGCTGAAGCTAAATTTGGGCACCATGGTTAACTCAGGAATTGTTGTGGACATAAGGGCAAACAATCTGAGAATAAAGCTCAAAAGACCCGCAATAGCATTGCACGGAGATAGGATAGCAATAAGCAGAATGGTTGCAGACAGATGGAGATTGGCGGGTTCAGGCAAAATTCTTTAGAATAAGAAAAAAGCACAATTTTTTATTGGCCCAGCCTTTGTGTTAAAAGTTTATATTTAACGTTTGTTTATACTGCAAACGATGATCAAAAAAAGGCCTTCAATAGGAAAGGTCACTGCGGCAATAATTGCAATAATTATAATTGTCATTGCGGGAGGCGCGGGATATTATTACTATCTTTCAACAATTCCAAAGCCGGTTTCTATGACGATAATGGTTGATAGTGGGAGTGAAACATCACAGTACTTATCAATAGTTGCAAAGGATTTTGAGGCAACTCATCCATATGTAACCATTAACATTGAAGGTGTTGGCTTCTCTGACATGGTTACAACAGCATCAACTGCGCTTAAGGAAAAGGCATCACAGCCTGCAATAATAATGTTCTATCCATCTCAGGCACCTGACTTGGCACCATACCTGGCAAACCTGCAAGATTACAGCAGTATAATTAATTTATCTAACATGATATATGCAAATCAGCAACAGGGTGGATATTATTATGCTCCAAATGGAACTTTGATAAGCACCATTGGCGTTCCAATACACAGTGTATTTGGATATGTGCTGGGGTACCAGAAGAGCATTTTTGAAAACACAACTCTTGCAGCAGAATTCCAGAAGGAATATGGATTTGCATTCAACCCAACCAATCTAACAAGCTGGTCACAGCTTTATGATATGGCAAGTTTCATCAACAGCACTCATGTAACCCAATACGCTCTACTGTTCCCAGATAGCTCTCACCATGCTGATATAGACATGGTAATGCCGTTGCTTGAATACTATGGATTAAAGGACAATGTGCCGGGATTTGTCCCAGAACCACCAGGATACTATACGCTTTTAATGAACCTAAATGGAAGGTGGACAACATCATTTAATACAACGGCAGGTGTAGATGCACTTATGATGTGGGACAAGCTCATAAAGTTCCAGCCTGCTCTGTCAGTGCAACCAATCGGATACGATCAGCAGAGAGAATTTCCAGCAACAGGGCAGTATGCAATGTTCATAATGTGGACCAGTTTCATACCTGAATTCGAGGCCAGCTCATCAAAGATAGCTGGCAATCTTGGCATTGCACTTTTACCTGGTGGAATGACAGGGTTTGCTCCAACTTTCCTTGGAATCAATCCATACGGTCCAAATCCAAAGCTTGCAGCTGAATTCATTGCATTTGCCATGTCAGACAGTGAATATGAAAAGGGCATTCAATCCCTGGGATATGTACCAGGAACATACTCAGGAATAGCTCTAGCTTCTCATAATGCAAACCTAACATGGCTGGGTCCATTTTCAACATTTGCGCTCACAGCAAAGGTTCCTGTATTGCAGGCAGCAGCAATACCTGTAATAGGTTCACTTACAGCAACGCTCATACCATACTTTAATGGACAGGTGTACAGCTTTATGACATCACCGCATCCAACACCGACATTGGCACAGCAGGATCTACAGACGGCAGCAAATGAATGGATGACATATATCGAACAGCAGCACATAACTCTGTGACCCACATGAAACCAATTACAAAGTGGGCAGGGCTTTTAACACTGCCCGCTATTATTTATTTTTTGGTTTTCACTCTCTACCCAATTATCGGCAACATTATATTGAGCTTTCAGAGGGAAACATTATCTGGTGCGCTGGTATGGACTGGGCTTTATAACTACCATACCATTTTGGTTGACCCGTACTTTGGCCTAGTTTTTAGAAATACCATTTTTTACATGCTAACAGTTCCGTTTATAGATATTGCCCTTGCCATTCCATTGGCAGCCATTTTAAAGAGAACAGACAGCAAGTTAATGCTTTTGCTTGTACTTCTTCCTTCATTTATTCCCTTTGTGACCGCTGCAGTATCATGGGAACTAGTTTTAAACCCATTTTACGGTCCAGTATACTATTTTGCAAGGTTTAACTGGTTTGACACAATATGGATGATTGTCATAATGGATGTCTGGGAAAGCCTTCCCATGGCTGCCCTTTTCATATATACTGGATTAAAATCCATACCCAAGGAAATAGAGGAAGCAAGCAAGGTTGATGGTTTAAGGGGAATCAGAAAACTAATGCAGGTTGATCTTCCATACATACTGCCAAATATACTTATGTCACTGGTGCTATCAATTATCTTTGCAACATTCACATTTGACCCCATATTTGTTACTCAGGGGGAAGTTCCTCCAATGTCAAATGTGGACCTTGCATATTACTCTTACCAGCAGTTCTTCACAGGAATAATAGGTTATGCAGCAGTTCTAATAATAATAATGAGCGTCATATCAACCATAATGTCATACGCATTTGTCAGGGTTCTAAGGGGTGGGCCCAGCAACAAGCCTTCAAAGCATACAACTTCCAGGTGGCAGACCTTTGCCTCAGGATTTCCAAACTTGCAGATGCCATCAGCTATAACATGGTTTGCTGGAGCAATATATCTTATATTTTTCCTGTTTCCTCTGGTGTGGGTATTTCTGGAATCAATAAAGCCGTCTGCCCAAATTTTCAGCATTCCTCCAGTCATACTGACAAGCTCTCCATCTCTTATTCATTATATTTCAGCAATAATTGAGGGCATGCCATTTCTGCTGTCAAGCCTAATTGTTGCTGTTGGGGTGCTGCTCATAACTGTGTTTGTGGGAACGCCTGCAGCATTTGCAATGGCCAGGTACAATTTTGGTGGCGATAAGCTGCTTGTGTACGTACTTTTCATTTACACGTTACCGTCAATAATATTTATGCTGCCATTGTTTGAAATAATGAATGCGCTTGGGCTCATCAATACAATGTGGGCACTGATTATAACATATCCAGTTTTTGTTTTACCAGTGGTGATATGGCTCAGCTATAACTTCTACAAGAATTTTCCAGCACATATAGACGAAGCAGCTCAGGTAGATGGCATGAATCTGGTAAAAGCTTTTTTCAAGGTTATAATGCCCATGAGCATTGATGGGATCATGATAGCAGTGCTTTACTCTTTTATAATTTCATGGGGGGCTTTAATATTCCCACTGGTTTTAACTTATTCCCCATTTTCAATGAATCTTGCAGCTCCATACGGTGCGCAGACATATTCAATATTTATAGGCGCTACACTTGGTCACGAATCTATACATTACGGTTCACTCGCTGCTGCATCAATAATAAGCTTAATACCACCATTGATTTTACTTTATATCATGAGGGACAGGCTTGAACGCATGTACAGGGTTGGGGGTGCAAAGGGTTGAACGAAATACTGATACTTGAAAAGGTAATAAAAAAATATGGTAACGTTACTGCATTAAATGTTGAAAGGTTAGGAATAGAGCAGGGGACATATAATGTCATTCTAGGTCCATCAGGTGCTGGAAAGAGCACATTGCTGAGGACTGTTGCCGGATTGGATTACCCTGACAGCGGTAAGATAATACTGGACGGCAAAGATATAACTAACAAACCTGCATGGGAAAGGGATATAGGGCTTGTGTTTCAGAATTATGCGCTTTATCCTCATTTAACAGTTTACGATAACATCGCATTGCCTCTGACGGTAAAGGGATTTAAAAAGGAGGAAATAAGCGAAAGAGTCATGCAAATTGTTAAAGTGATGGGCATTGAAGAACACATAAACAAGTACCCTCGGCAGCTTAGTGGCGGACAGCAGCAAAGGGTTGCACTGGCAAGGGCAATTATAAAACAACCCAAACTGCTTCTTCTTGACGAGCCGCTTTCAAATTTGGATGCAAAAGTTAGGGTAGAACTTAGAAGCTATCTAAAAACTATACAGAGGCAGCTTAACATAACTGCGCTTCACGTTACCCATGACCAGTCCGAAGCTATGGCAATAGCAGACAATCTAGTTGTCCTCAATGGGGGTGCAGTTGATCAAGTTGGAAGTCCCAAGGATATATATGAAAATCCAAAAACCGTGTTTGTATCAACTTTCATTGGAATGCTCAATATTATTCCTGCATCAACATTCAGAATCAATGATGGTTATGATGCAGTTGGGTTCAGACCAGAAAATGCAGACATATTTGAAGATGATGGAGACATTTCAGGAACCGTAAAGTATGTTGAATATCAAGGTGAGGAAACCATAGTGTATATTGCGGTGGGAGATAATACAGTAAGAATAAGGGACAGGCAGAGCAGATTTTTTGAATCAGGCAAAAAAGTCAACATAAAAATCAAGAAGGCATTTGCATTTAAAGATGGGAAAGTTGTAAAGTCGATCCTTTTTTAAGCAAATATTATATTTTATCTAAATAACATTTTGCGGTTGACTAGCAAGGTCATTTCATGGTCAATAATTTCAAGCAGGGTAATTTACAGCATGTACTGGGTTTTCCTTTCCCCAGCATACCTCCTTTTTGAAAGATCACTGGGTTTCACCAAATACCAGCTAGGGCTCATTTCCTGGTCATTCGTAATTGGAGCAGCAGCATTTCAGCTTCCTTCTGGCGCAATAGCCCACAGAATTGGGCCTCAGAGAGTTTACATTGCGGGCCTAATAATACTTTCATCTTCAAGTTATCTTTCAGCTTTCAGCTGGAACTTCTATGAACTTCTGATTTCCAGGGTTCTGGCAGGTGCTGGAGCAGCCATGTTCTTTTCTTCAGCCGGATATGTTCTTTCAATACTTAACAAGCATAGGGTTGGTCTTTACATGGGAATATACAATGCGGCTTTCAGTATTGGGGCAGCACTGGGTCTGTTCTGGTCAGTTATATATGGGTTAATGTATTGGAGGAATGCGATTGTGCTAGCTGGAATGATAGGTGCAGCATTCAGCATAATGGATTATTTTGTAGTCAGAGGAGTGTCTTTCAGTGAAAAGGAAAATATAAGCTGGAAGATTGATAGGAAGGTTTTCTTGCTGTCTCTTATGTTATCAGGGTTCTGGGGAACATTTTACGCTTCAGAAACGCTGTTACCTTCATATTTTGAAATAGTTGGAGGTTCATCAATAGGGATAAGCGGTATTTACACATCGGTTTTGCTCTTGTTCAGCATACCAGGTGGGATAGCTACGCTTGTTTATGACAGAACAAGGCGAAAAGCTCTATTCCTCTTTTTATCAGTTATTTTTGGAGGATTGGGGTTCACCTTAATGCTCAGCAGGCAACTGCTGATTGCAGGTATGGCCATGATAGGGTTCTTTAATGAAATGGCATTTTCTGCGCTTTACGCCATGTCCCTTGAAATATCTAGTTATAACAAGGGAGCTATGACTCTTGCATTTGTAAACTTTGTTAATATGGTTTTGGGCATGTGGATATCGTTAGTGTTTTCATATGTAATGATAATTTCGCCTTATTATCTTTGGATACTTATGGCATTAATTACTATATTACCGGCATTGCCCTTGCTGTTAATGGGTAAAAGAAAGTGACATCCTCTCACGCTGAAGCGCGTGAGCTTCCCGCATTGCTATCCCCCAGTATGGGTTCGTCTGCAATATGGAAACTTGTTTCCTGATTCAACGACACACGACTAGCAACAGCCTGATTAGGTCGACCAGTCTGTTGCCCCGCCGTAGGTGTC
>Ga0080006_1145403_pt1 | contig 14896 bp, 13 predicted proteins | sample RS3BMetagenome_FD_69209 | JGI IMG/M metagenome (GOLD analysis project Ga0080006, IMG submission 69209) | Ferric oxide microbial mat and aquatic microbial communities from Rainbow Spring, Yellowstone National Park, USA - RS3B (SPADES... ...
GCAGAGTGACCACTTCTTCGTCGGAGGTTTGCGTGAAGTTGCGATACCCCTGACCGACGGCGAAAAAGAGGGCGGGCGCCTGCAAGGAGACCACTTCGTCGGCGTATCCGGAGAGTCGCGCGAAGATGTCGCGTCCACTGATCGGGACCGCGAGCACCACCCGGCTCGCGCCCTGAGCACGAGCAACCTGGCAGGCGGCCTTGGCGGTTGCGCCGGTCGCGACACCGTCGTCGACGATCAACGCCGTCCGACCCGTCAGCGGAACCCGTTGATGGCTGCCGCGGAAACGTTCCGAACGGCGCGCTACCTCAGCCTGCTGCTTTGCTTCGACGGCGGCCATATCTTCCTCGGACAGACCGACCTCCCGAACGATGGACTCGTTGATCAGTCGCACCCCGCCTTCACAGATCGCCCCGAAGGCCAGTTCCGGCTGAAACGGCACTCCCAGCTTCCGCACCACCAGAACGTCCAGCGGCGCCCCCAACGCCTTGGCGACTTCGAAAGCCACGGGTACTCCCCCGCGCGGCAATCCCAGCACCACGACGTCCTGGCCGCGAAAAGATTCCAGCCGCTGAGCCAGCTGGCGCCCGGCGTCCACACGATCGACGAACGGCCTTTCGTCGCCGCGCAACGAAGCGAGTCGGTGAACCAAGCGACGCTCAGCTTCGCCACCGTCGGCAAACTGCGTCATCACCCGAGTGTGGCGCGCTCGCCCCCCGCGCCGAAGGGCCGAAGGGCCACTCCTATCGGGACCAATGCCTCCCGACGGGTTCCGTCGGGCCTCTCCCCCGGTCACGTGCCGACGGACGCCGTGCCGCGGCTCGTATGGCGGGCATGCCAGATCGGCGGCAGGCCGTCGCGTCACCACAGCGAGCCGCAACGCCGGCATCAGCCCGAGGTGGTCAGCGACCGCTCAGGCGGCATCGTGAAAGATCAAGCCGAGGGTGTAGCGCTCGCCGGAACGCACGATCGACACCCCGTGGCGGACCGGTGCGACTGACCATCCCCGCGTCGAGCGGAGGGGCCGTTCCCTGGTGGCGAAAACGTAGCCGTGCCCTCGTGGCAGCGCGACGACCGTACCGCGCGATTGCGCCCGGGGCCGTTGCTCAACGAGAAGAAACTCCCCGCCGGTGTGCGTCACACCCGGTTCGTCGAGGTTGATGACGACCTGCAGCGGAAACACTAGGTCGCCGTAGAGGTCCCGGTGCAGCGCATTCCAATCGCCCGCACCGTATTTGAGCATCAGAGCGGTGGGCTTTGTTTGCCCGGCGCGATGGCACATCGCCAACCAGTCATCGAGCGCATCGGGCCACGGGGCGTCGCGACGCAGCTTGGTCCACCAGTCGCGGGCGACCGGCAGCAACCGTGGATAGAGCGCTTGTTTGAGTTCGTCGATCGGCTTTGGATACGGCCGGTTGAAGTAACGGTACTCCCCTTGCCCGTAGCGATGGCGGGTCATGTCGACGGTCGCGCGAAACGAGCCGTCGCTGCGGTAGAGACCGCGGAGGGCCGCGCACTCGGTCGACGTCATCAGCTGCGGCAACAACGCGCCGCCCACGTCATTCAATCCGGCGGCGACCGCGTCCCAGTCCGCGGCATCCACGCGTTGCTGCCATACCGATCCCATCGCCACCACCTACCAGTCGCGGCCCGGCGCGGACGCTGCCGGGCGCCGCACCGCCACGGTTTCCCAGTCGGCGGTGCGCGGCATATCGAGCGTCATTTAAGTGCAAAGTGTGCAGAACGTGCAACTATGGTTGCTATGGTCAACCAGTTGAGTCTGCGCGAGCGCCGTCGCCGCCAGACGAGCGCAGACATCCGCGACGCCGCGGTGCGCCTGGCGCTGCGACGCGGATTCGACAAGGTCACGATCGAGGAAATCTGCGTCGAAGCCGGCGTCGCGACACGCACCTTCTTCAATTACTTCCCCAACAAGGAGTCCGCGATCGCGTACGGCCCCTCGGACATTCCGCCGGAGTTGGTTGCGGAGTTCGTCGCCGCCGGGCCCGGCCCCTATTCGGCGGTGTTGGCCGAGCTGATCACCCTGGCGGCGCATCACCTGCGCGACGTGCCCCCGAAGCGTGAACAGGCAGCCGGCATGCTGGAACTTGCCAAAACGTCGCCGGCGGTGCTGGCCGCATTCCTGGCCGATCTGGAACGGTTCCAGAACCACCTGACCGACGTCGTCGCGCGCCGGCAGGGTATGCGGCCCGACGAGGAGATACCCGCGTTGATCGCCGCGCTGGCGTTGACGGCCGTGCGTTCGGGCATCGAACGCTGGTCAAGTGACGAGGCGGACGCCGACGACGACACCCCGATGCCCTACGTCGAGCGCGCCGCCGCACTCGTCAACAGCATCTTCACAAAGTGACCTGAAACACGGCGGAAAATTGTTGCATGGCGTGCAAGGTATGCACACTACGTATTAAGCTCGTGCACGTGCACTCGGGAACGCCCGGGAGTCGCGGAACGGGTCTCGGCACCGGGGAATTTGCCAGAGTGAGACAGTGAAGACTGTTCCGGCGCAAGTTAAGTCGTGGGTGCTTCCTTCCCATGACTTGTCTGCGGGTAGCTGACGCGCAACCACATCACGGTGGGGTGACGGGGAAGGGAATTACCTAGGTGCGGATATCGCGACTTGTGCGCAATTCGTGGTTGCCGCTGCTGATCGTGGTGGTCGTGGTAGTCGGCGGTTTTGCCGTGGTCCGAGTCAAGTCATTCTTCCTCGCCCACGACACCGGCGTGTTGACCAGCCCACGGCTCGATAATTCCAAGCCGTTCAAGCCGAAGGTCGTCAAATACGAGATCTTCGGATCGGCCATTCATGCCAATGTGAACTACTTAGATCTCAGCGCTGACCCGAAAAGGGTCGACGGTGCGCCGCTGCCGTGGACGCTGGTCCTGCGCACCACTGCCCCGTCGGTCTTCCCGAACATCTCGGCGCAAAGCGACGGCGACTACCTCGGTTGCCGCATCACCATCGATGACGAAGTCAAGGACGAGAACATAACCACCGGCGTGCACGCCCTGACATTCTGCTTGGTGAAATCAGCATGAGCATAACGTTCGACAACACCCGGACTGAAACCACCCCGATCGCCAGACACGCAGCGCGGCTGGCTATCCCGCACTTCATCCGACGGTTCGCGCTACCCATCATCCTGGGCTGGATCGCGCTCATCGCGGTGCTCAACGTCGTCATCCCCCAGCTGGACGAGGTCGGGAAGATGCGCTCGGTGTCGATGACGCCCGACGACGCGCAATCGGTCGTCGCGACCAAGCGCATGGGTGCGGTGTTCAACGAGTACAAGTCCAACAGCTCGGTCATGATCGTGCTCGAAGGCCAGAAGCCACTCGGCGACGCGGCCCACGCCTACTACGACCAGATCGTCAAAAAACTCGACGCCGACACCAAACACGTCGAACACGTTCAGGACATGTGGAGCGACCCACTCACCGGGGCCGGCGCGCAGAGCAACGACGGCAAGGCAGCCTACGTCCAGGTCTACCTGGCCGGTAACCAGGGCGAAGCCTTGGCCAACGAGTCGGTCGAGTCCGTACAGAAAATCGTCAAAAGCGTGCCCGCGCCCAACGGGGTGAAGGCCTACGTCACCGGGCCCGCCGCGGTGTCAGCGGATCAGCACATTGCCGGCGACCGCAGCCTGCAGGTGATCACGGCGGCCACGTTCCTGGTGATCATCGCGATGCTGCTGTTGGTCTATCGGTCGGTCGTGACGGTGCTGCTCACGTTGGTCATGGTTGTACTGGAACTGTCGGCCGCGCGCGGGATGGTCGCGTTCCTGGGCTTCTACAAGATCATCGGGCTTTCGACATTCGCGACCAACTTGTTGGTCACGTTGGCGATCGCGGCGGCCACCGACTATGCGATCTTCTTCATCGGCCGATATCAGGAAGCCCGGGCTACCGGCGAGTCCCGGGAAGACGCGTACTACACCATGTACAAGGGGACCGCACACGTGGTGCTCGGGTCGGGCATGACCATCGCTGGCGCGACCTTCTGCCTGCACTTCACCAACCTGCCTTATTTTCAGACGCTGGGCATCCCACTGGCGATCGGCATGGTCGTCGTCGTCGCGGCGGCGTTGACGCTCGGCCCTGCAGTCATTTCGGTGGTCACGCGTTTCGGGAAGACGCTCGAGCCCAAGCGAGCGCAGCGGATTCGCGGGTGGCGCAAAGTCGGCGCTCTCGTCGTCCGGTGGCCCGGCCCGATCCTGGTCATGACGATCGGGGTGGCCCTGGTAGGTCTGCTGACCCTGCCGGGGTATCGCACCAACTACAACGATCGCAACTATCTACCCGCGGATCTGCCCGCGAACGAGGGGTATGCGGCCGCGGATCGGCACTTCTCGCCGGCGCGGATGAATCCCGAGGTGCTGATGATCGAAAGCGACCACGATCTGCGGAACTCCGCGGATTTCCTGGTCATCGACAAAATCGCGAAGGCGGTCTTCCGGGTGCCGGGGATAGCCCGCGTGCAGGCCATCACCCGGCCGGAGGGCACGCCGATCGAGCACACCTCGATCCCCTTTCAAATAAGCATGCAGGGCGTCACCCAGCAGATGAACCAGAAGTACCAAGAAGATCAGATGGCCGACATGCTCAAACAGGCCGACATGATGCAGTCGACCATCGACAGCATGGTAAAGATGCAAAGCATTACGCAGCAGATGGCCGACACGACACACCAAATGGTCCAAAAGTTGCAGAACATGACCATCGATGTCGCCGAAATCCGGGACCACATGGCGGATTTCGAGGATTTCTTCCGGCCCATCCGCAGCTATTTCTACTGGGAGAAGCACTGCTACGACATCCCGGTGTGCTGGTCGCTGCGATCGGTGTTCGACGCCCTCGACGGCATCGACACGACGACCGACGACATCCAGAGCCTGCTGCCCCTGATGGAGCATCTCGACACGCTGTTACCCCAGATGACGGCGCTGATGCCCGGGATGATCGAAAACATGAAGGCCATGAAAACGACGATGCTGACCATGTATTCGACCCAGAAAGGCCTCCAAGATCAGCAAAACGAGGCACAGAAGAACGCAAGCGCCATGGGCAAGGCTTTCGATGCATCCAAGAACGACGACTCGTTCTACCTGCCGCCGGAAACCTTCAACAACGCCGAGTTCAAGCGGGGGATGAAGAACTTCATCTCCCCCGACGGCCATGCCGTGCGCTTCATAATCAGCCATGACGGCGATCCGATGACCCAAGAAGGCATTTCGCACATCGGTGCCATCAAAAAGGCCGCTTACGAAGCGATCAAGGGCACGCCGCTGGAAGGGTCGAAGATCTACCTCGCGGGGACCGCGTCGATCTACAAAGATCTTGGCGACGGCAACACCTATGACCTGTTGATCGCCGGGATCGCCTCGCTGTGCCTTATCTTCATCATCATGCTGATGATCACGCGGGGTGTCGTCGCGTCGGCAGTCATCGTGGGCACCGTCCTGCTCTCGCTGGGCGCGTCCTTCGGGCTTTCGGTGCTGATCTGGCAGCATCTCATCGGCATCGAACTGCATTGGATGGTGCTTGCGATGTCGGTCATCATCCTGCTCGCCGTCGGCGCCGACTACAACCTGCTGCTGGTGGCGCGGTTCAAGGAGGAGATCCACGCCGGCCTGAATACCGGAATCATCCGGGCGATGGGCGGCACCGGTTCGGTGGTGACGTCGGCGGGGCTGGTGTTCGCCTTCACGATGATGACGATGGCGGTCAGTCAGCTGACCGTCATCGGCCAGGTCGGCACGACCATCGGTCTCGGCCTGCTCTTCGACACACTGATCGTCAGGTCGCTGATGACGCCATCCATTGCCGCGCTGCTGGGCAAGTGGTTCTGGTGGCCACAACGCGTCCGGCAACGCCCGGTCCCCTCGCCCTGGCCGGCACCGCCCGCACCGTCGGCACCGTCAGCACCGTCGGCACCGTCCGGACCGGTGCTAGAGCGCGAAGACCGCGAGGCCGTGACAGCAGGGCGCTGACGGCGTCGAATCTGCGCACAGGGCGCGGTTTTGGCTCGCACTGTCGCCCTGGGCGCAGTCTCGATGTGCGGCACTCCCGCTAGGCGATCCAGTCCGGTTGCTCGCCGACGTCGACCGCCGAGAAGTCCTTGTGTCCCAGGCCGGCGGTGGTACCGCCGTCGACGACGAACTCCGAGCCCGTCGAATAGCTCGACTCGTCACTGGCCAGGTAGACCACCAGGCTGGACACCTCCCCGGGGTCGGCGGCGCGACCGAGGGCTGTCTGGAAGATATCGTCGGGCACCCACTCGGTCATCGGTGTCTTGATGAGCCCGGGATGAATCGAGTTCACCCGAATTCCGCTCGGCCCCAACTCCAGAGCCGCCGATTTGGTCAGCCCCCGGACGGCGAACTTGCTCGCGGTGTAGCCGTGGCAGGCGATGGTGCCGGCAATGCCCTCGATGGAGGAGATGTTGATGATCGATCCCCGCCCCGCTTCCTTCATGGGTTTCACCACGGCGCGGATGCCGAGGAACACGCCCGTCAGGTTGACGTCCAGGATTCGCTGCCACTCCGAGAGCGCATAGTCCTCGATGGTGCCGATGTTGATGATGCCGGCGTTGTTGACCAGCACGTCGATGCCGTCGAACTCACTCAAAGCAGTGGCCACCGCCGCGTCCCAGTCCTCGGGTTTGGTCACGTCGAGGTGCAGATAGCGGGCCGCTCCGGAATCGCGGCCGATCTCGGCCGCGACCGCCTCACCCTCGTCGTCGAGGATATCGCCGAAGACGACGCGGGCCCCTTCGGCCACCATCGCCCGCACGTGCGACGCGCCCATCCCGCGGGCGCCGCCACTGACGAGCGCGACCTTACCCGCCAACCGTTGTGCCACCGCGTTTCTCCCGTCGTCGGGTGTCTAGCACCATACAGACGGCAAGGGATGTCGCCGATCGTCGCCCCTCCCACGCCGATACGCATGTGACAGCAGTGAACATCGACGGCCGATGGTCCCTCAAGAGTTCCAAGCTAACTCGGCTGCGGGAGGACATCGTCACTCCGGTGTTCTCGATCTACGTCTCGGACTGGATCCGCAACAGCGTCGCCAGGCTCGCCGGCCGGGTGACCGGGCGGTCGCGCGCATGAGCGTCACCACCGTGCTGATCACCGGGGCATTCGGGCAGGTGGGCTAGCGATGCACGGAGATCCTGCTCGACCGGGGACGCATCGTCGTCGCGATGGATCTGCGTTCCGACGCAAACGTCGCCGCCGAGCAAGAGCTGCGCGCCGGCAAGCGCCCCGGCGCGCTGATACCGGCCCACGTCGATCTGCTCGACGCGGAGCGGGTGCGGGATCTGGTCGCGACCCATCGGCCCGAAGCGATCATTCACTTCGCCGCCATCCTTTCGCCCCTGTCATACCGCAATCCCGCGCTGGCCCGCAGAGTCAATGTGGGGGGCACCGAGAACCTCATGGCGTCGAGCGCCGCGGTTTACGGATCGCGCAACCGTTACCGCTACCCCGAACGCATCACGGCGGACACCCCGGTCAACCCCATCGAACAGTACGGACAGGACAAAGTGCTGGCCGAGGAGGTAGTGCGCGCCAGCGGCCTGCCGTACGCGCTCCTGCGGCTGGGCGGGGTCATCTCGCCGGACACCCAGTCCGGTTTCAACGGCGACTACCTTGTTTTGTTGCGCTCGATGCCGGGCGACAACCGCATTCATATGGTCGATGTGCGCGACGTGGCGCTGGCTTTCGCCAATGCCGTCGACCGCCAAGCCACGATCGCGGGCAAAACGCTGAACATGGCCGGCGACGACTCGTATGCGCTGCTGCAACGCGACTTCGAGGACCAACTGATGACCGCCGTCGGCCTGGGTGCCCTGGGCCCCTCCGCCAGCCTGCCCGGTAACCCCGACGATGACCGCGGCGCGAGCTTCACCGGCTGGTTCGACACCACTGAAGCGCAGCAGCTCCTCGACTTCCAAGAGCACAACTGGCCCCAGACCCGGGCCTGGATCGCCGAATCCAGCGGCCGGCGGCGCATCGCGTTACGCGCGCTGGGCCCGCCTCGTCCCTCGATGCGGCGCCGCAGTTCGAGCGCGCAGCGCGGTCCCTACGCCGACCCGTGGACGCTGATCGAGAAGAAATACGGGCCTGGCGCACTTGCCTCGGCTGACTGACTCGCGGACCGACTAGCGGTCGATCCACGCCATGTGCGCTTCGGCGTGGTGTCCGCCGACGGGTGGGATGAGCCGGTCAAGCCTGGCCAGTTGGTCGTCCGTCAGCTCGACGGAATCCGCGCCGGCGTTCTCTTCGAGTCGGGCCACGCGTTTGGTCCCCGGAATCGGCACGATATCTGAGCCCTTCTTTGCGCCCTGAGCCAGCAGCCACGCCAACGCGACCTGAGCCGGAGTGGCGCCGATGTCGGCACTGATGTCGCGCAACTCGTCCGCGCTGTGCAGGTTGTGCTCGAAGTTCTCCTCGAAGAACCGCGGGTTGGTCTTGCGGTAGTCGGTGTCGGGGAGCTCCGCCACCGAGCGGATGGCGCCGGTGAGAAAGCCCCGGCCCAACGGTGAGTAGGCGACGAACCCGATGCCCAGCTCCCCCAGCAGCGGCAACACGCCGTCCTCGGGGTCTCGCGTCCACAACGAGTATTCCGATTGCACGGCGGTGATCGGGTGCACGGCGTGTGCGCGACGGATGGTGTTCACACCGACTTCGGAGAGGCCGATGTGCCGGACCTTCCCCGCAGCCACCAGCTCCGCCAGGGCTCCTACGGTGTCCTCGATCGGAGTCTTGGGATCGAGCCGATGCTGATAATAGAGGTCGATGCGATCGGTACCCAGCCTGCGCAGCGAACCGTCCACGGCGAGAGGGATATTGGCCGGGCTGCTGTCGAGGCCGGCACGGCCGGTGTGGGAGATGAGTCCGAACTTCGTGGCCAGCACCACCTGATCCCGGCGGCCCTGTAGCGCCCGGGCGACAAGTTCTTCGTTGACGTACGGGCCGTACACCTCGGCGGTGTCGAGCAGCGTGACCCCCAGGTCGATGGCGCGGTGGATGGTGCGGATCGACTCGGCGTCGTCGCTACCGGCGCCGGCGTAGGCGACGGACATGCCCATCGCACCCAGGCCGATGCTGCCGACCTCCAGATCGGCGAGGTGAGCGGGTTTCATAGGACCATTCTGCGCTCGGCGACTTCCGGGCCCGGGACGGGTACCGTGGCCCGCGTGGACCGCATCGACACCGCGCGCCCCCGCAACCTGGCCGTGGATTTCTACCGCGTGTCGGGTGTGATCCTCATCGTGCTGGGCCACTGGCTGGCCGGTTCGGTAACCTACCGCGACGGACGGTTCGGCCGCGAAAACCCGCTGTTCGACATGCCGTGGACGCAGTGGCTGACCTGGATTTTCCAAGCCGTCCCTGTGTTTTTCTTCGTGGCCGGCTATGCGGGCGCGGTGTCGTGGACACATCGGCACCCGGGTACTGGGGCCGACGGCTTCTCGCGTGAGGCGTGGATTCGGCACCGGCTGGCCCGGGTCCTGGGACCGACGACGGCCTACGTGGCGGTGGTGTCGGTCGTCGTGGTAGCACTGCAGGTCGTGGGGGTTGCCGGCTACGCCCTGGAGTACGCGGGCTGGGCGGTAGCCATGCACCTGTGGTTTCTCGCCGTGTACGTGGTGGTGGTGTCGCTCACACCCGTTGCGATTGCAGCACAACGCCGTTGGGGCCTTGGGGTACCGGTGGCGCTCGCGACGGGCGTCGTCATTGTCGACGCCGTCTCGCTCGCGGGACAGGTGCCCTACCTCGGCTGGCTGAACTACCTGCTGTGCTGGGGCCTGCTTTACCAGCTCGGAATCGCTTGGCACGGCGGGTTGTTAGCCGGCCGCAGGGCCGTGGTGCTGTCGGCCGGGTCGGCGGTCGCGCTGGCGCTGCTGATCCGGCTGGGAACCTACCCGGTCAGCATGATCGGCGTTCCCGGCCAAGCGATCCAGAACACGTCGCCGCCGACGGTGGCGATCCTGGCGTACGGATGCATGCAGGCAGGTCTGGCGGTCGCGCTCGCACCGGCACTCAACCGCCTCCTGCGGTCTCGCCTCGTGCAGCGTGTGCTGTCCACCGCCAACACGAACGTGATGGCGCTATACCTTTGGCACATGGTGCCCGTCGTCATCGTCGCGATCGTGGCCTACCCCGCGGGACTGATTCCGCAACCGCGGGAGGGAACGGAGGCCTGGTGGCTCGTCCGGCTGGAGTGGATCGTCATCCTGAGCCTGGCAACCGCGGTCGAAATGATTCTGCTGTGGTCGATGCGACGCTTCTTCGCGGCTCCCCTGCCCATGTTCGGCGTGCCGTTCGGCGGTCGCTGGACCGAGGCGGTCATGCTGACCGGCGCCCTGCTGGCCGCCGGCGGCCTGCACTGGCTGTCCCAGGCCGGCTTCGCCCCCGACGGGCGTTTCTCCTGGCCGACCGCGGCGATTTTCGCCGGCGGGGTGCTGCTGGTGACGTTGAGCCCCAAGCAGCTCAGCCCGCGATCGGTGCAACCGGCACCTGTGACTGGATGACGGCCTGATTGCCCGGCGACTTACGGCCCCTTGACAGGGGCCGTAATGCCCTGGTCGGGGGGCTATCCGAAGCGAAAAATCACCTCAGGTTCCGAGTAATTTGAGCGCCCGGGCCTGACGGAAATACGTCGCTGAGAGGCAACGTCGCTAAGGGAGTGCGCAGATGTTAAACAGCCTATCGGTCCACAGCAACCCTCAGCAGCTCGCGCAGGATGCCGAGCTATTGAAGGAGTCGGGTGTCCACAAGCTCGTCGTCACAGACCGCGACGGCAACTGCTTAGCGTTCGTATTGGCGTGGGACAGTTTCGAGTATGACCCTGAGACCGACACCTACGTGTGCGTGGCCGACCCCGATGGCAGAGAACTCATGACGGTGTACACCACCGGTGAAGTCCAGTCAGCACCCGGTGAGAACATGTACGTCGTCACCGCGCCGGACAAGTGCGATGGAGGGCATCGCGGGCCCCGCTGACCTACCGACACGGGTCAAGCTGCACTCTTGAGCGTAACGTCGCGGCGGTTATGATAGACCGTCCGTACGGTTAGTTGCGCCGAAGGGTTGGAAATGCCCAGATCGCCTGGGCGACGCGGCGAGATTCTCGACGCGTTCGTCCGCTATGTCGCCGAACGTGGTTACGATAGAACGAACATCGGCGATATCGCCGAAGAGCTTGGCATGTCCAAGGGCACCATCGTTCATCACTTCGGAACCAAAGCGCAGATGTTGCGGGAACTCGAAGAGACGCACCTGGCGCGCCAGCTCGACGTGTTGCGGATGGTCTGGGATCGCCTGGTAGCTCCGCACGAACGCATCGCCGCGATCATCTACGCATCCGCGCTGCTCCAGGTGATCGCCCGCAACGCGACGGTGGCAAGCCAGCGCGAGGTGCTTCAGTTGTTCGATGACCCGGCGATGCAGCACGTGCGCAAGTTGCGCCGGCAGTTGCAAACCCTCGCAACCGACGAGATCCGTTCCGGCGTAACGTGCGGCGTATTCCGCAGCGTCGACGTCGAATTGGCGGCGCTGCAGCTGTGGGGCTCACTCGAATGGATGTGGGTGTGGTTCGATCCCGCCGATTCCCGGACACCCGAACAGGTCGGGGCCGCTTTCGTCGACGTGTTTCTCGGCGGACTGCTGCTCGACCGCTTTGGGCTTGGCAAGTGGGCGAACCCCGCCGCGGAGGTCGTCTCGGTGGTGCGCGAATGCCTGACCGCGGTGACGGGCGCGACAACTTGACCGCTTGGCAAGAGAGTTAAAAAGAATCGCTGCGCGGGCCGGTAGTTTGCGCCTAACCATTTTCTCCCCGCACCCATGACCCGTCCCCCGGCCGGGGCTTCGTCGCTGGTACCGGGTGGACGTCATATCGCGCAACGGGTCATGCACGGCGGCGGAAATCCGCTGTAGCGCTGCAGTCGATGGATCGTGACGCGCCGCGAAAGGCCCGCGAAAGGCCCGAGTCCCGCACCAATCGGTGTCGGTCGCCGCAAGGTTTATTGACTGACCGTACGGTCTAGTGCGATAGTTGCCGCGTGGCGCGAACGCGGGCGAAATGGAGTCGGAGGGTCAATGACCGAGACCTCCGGCTGGGCGGATCACGCAGTCGGCGGGCGTCCGGAACATGTGCTGCAGGACGCACCGGAACCGAAGGCGCGAATTGGGGAACCATCCGCTGTGAAGGCTCCGAAATAGTCTCAGCTGAAACGTTTTTCGACACCCCGGCAGCAACCGTTACGATGTCTTCGGAACCCAGAGCCGCGAAGAGGCGTAGAGCGTCGTCACGTCGGGGGCCGCGCCGATGACGACTCTGGACGTCATTACCGGCAAGATCGGCAACAGGATCCGACCTGGGGCGGAGGTGGCCGGCGGGTTCTTCCGGATGTGCGTTCTTACCGGCAAAGCCCTGGCGCGGCCGTTCGAGTGGCGTGAGTTCATCTGGAATGGCTGGTTCCTCATGCGGGTGTCGCTGTTGCCGACCATCGCGGTGTCCATCCCGGAGACCGTGCTGCTCATCTTCACGCTCAACCTCCTGCTGGCCGAGATCGGCGCCGCGGACGTCTCCGGTGCTGGTGCCGCCATCGGTGCGGTCACCCAGCTCGGCCCGATCGTGACCGTGCTGGTGGTCGCCGGTGCCGGGGGCACCGCCATCTGCGCCGACCTCGGCGCGCGCACCATCCGCGAGGAAATCGATGCGCTCGAGGTACTCGGCATCGACCCGATCCACCGGCTGGTGGTGCCGCGCGTCGTCGCCTCGACGCTCGTCGCGGTGCTCCTCAACGGCCTCGTTGTCGCCGTCGGCCTAGGAGGCGGCTACCTCTTCAGCGTGTACCTGCAGAACGTCTCGAGCGGTGCCTACCTCTCGACGTTGACAGCGCTCACCGGCCTACCCGAGGTGGTGATCGCGTTTGTCAAGGCCGCGACGTTCGGGCTGATCGCCGGGCTGGTCGGCTGTTACCGCGGGCTGATCGTGCGCGGGGGGTCCAAAGGCCTGGGCACCGCCGTCAACGAAACGGTGGTGCTGTGTTTCATCGCTCTGTTCGCGGTCAACGCGGCGCTGACCACCATCGGTGTCCGGTTCGGAACGGGGCGCTGACATGGCCGGGGCTACATCGGCCACATCGGCTGCGGCGGTACGTGCGCTTTTCCCACGGGCGGTCAGGACCCTCACCCGGTCCGTGGAAGCACCGACGCGGCCTCTGCTCGAGATCGGCCAGATGGTCTGGTTCGCACTGACTGCCGTCGGGCAGATCCCCTTCGCCGTGCGCCGCTACCCGAAAGAACTGCTGCGGATGGTCGCCCAGATGGGGATGGGTACCGGCGCCATGGCCGTGGTCGGCGGCACCGCCGCCATCGTCGGCTTCATCACCCTGTCAGCAGGCTCGCTGGTCGCCATCCAGGGCTACGCGACGCTGGGCAACATCGGCGTCGAGGCATTCACCGGATTTCTGGCGGCACTGGTCAATGTCCGATTTGTGGCGCCAGTGGCCGCCGGTCAGGCTCTGGCCGCCACGGTCGGCGCCGGCGCCACCGCCGAACTGGGCGCCATGCGCATCAGCGAGGAGATCGACGCGCTGGAGGTGATGAGCATCCGGTCGGTCGCCTTCCTGGCGTCCACGCGCGTGGTAGCGGGCCTGGTCGTCATCATCCCGCTCTACGCGTTGGCGATCACCCTGGCCTTCGTGTCCCAGCAGGTCACCACGGTTTCCTTATACGGGCAGTCCGCTGGTACGTACAACCACTACTTCCACACATTCCTGCGGCTCAACGACGTGGGCTGGTCGTTCGCGGAGGTGATCCTGGTTGCGGTGGTCGTGATGACCACCCACTGCTACTACGGCTACACCGCCAGCGGCGGGCCGGTCGGCGTCGGTGAGGCGGTCGGCCGGTCGATGCGGCTGTCGTTGATCACGATCGTTGTCGTGATCGTCCTGACCGCGATGGCGGTCTACGGCAAAAGCCCCAACTTCAACCTCACCGTGTAGCCGCCTTATGACAACCCCGTCGATCCCGTCCCCGACCCTCGCCAAGGCGAATCCGCCACGCGTGCCGCCGTACAAGACAATGGCCGCGGTGTTCTTGATCGTCGCCGCGGTGGTGTTGGGTCTCGTATGGATGCAGTTCCGGGGCGAGTTCACACCGAAGACGACCTTGACGATGCTGGCTCCCCGGTCCGGCCTGGTGATGGACACGGGGTCGAAAGTCACCTACAACGGAGTCGAGATAGGTCGAATATCAAGCATTTCCGAGGTTCAGCGGGACGGTGTACCGGCCGCCAAGTTCCTCATGGACGTGAAGCCGAAGTACATCAACCTGATTCCGGCGAACGTCGACGCCAAGATCAAGGCGACCACGGTGTTCGGCAACAAGTACGTTTCGTTGACATCGCCGAAAAACCCCACGCCCCAACGCATCAGTACGAAGCAGGTGATCGATGCGCGGGCCGTGACGACGGAGTTCAACACGTTGTTCGAGACGATCAACTCGATCGCGGAGAAGGTGGACCCGGTCAAGCTGAACCTGACGCTGGCGGCGGCCGCGCAGGCTTTGACCGGCTTGGGCGACAAGTTGGGGCAGGCGATCGTCAACGCCAACGCCATCCTCGACGACGTCAATCCGCAGATGCCGCAGATCCGGCACGACATTCAGGGACTGGCGGCCCTCGGCGACACCTACGCCAAAGCCGCGCCGGATCTGCTCGACGCCCTCAACCATGCGGTGGTCACCGCGCGCACGCTGCACCGGCAGGAAAGCGAGCTGGACGCCACACTGCTCGCCGCGACCGGGTTGGGTAACACCGGGGAAGACATCTTCCGGCGCGGCGGGCCCTACTTGCAGCGCGGGCT
>Ga0080006_1234050_pt1 | contig 14879 bp, 11 predicted proteins | sample RS3BMetagenome_FD_69209 | JGI IMG/M metagenome (GOLD analysis project Ga0080006, IMG submission 69209) | Ferric oxide microbial mat and aquatic microbial communities from Rainbow Spring, Yellowstone National Park, USA - RS3B (SPADES... ...
CTGGCGAACCCTTAGTTGAAACCCCTAAAGACTCTATTAGGAGATTCTCTTTAGGAGGGTTTGACGCGATGTACATGCAAGGATGGCTAATAAAGAAAAAATAGTGAATGATTGAGAGCACATAATAGATACGCCTCCGATATTATTGTAATGTCAACATTTATGGGACAAATCTCCTCTATCTATTTGACATAGAACTTAAGAGGCGCAAATTAATGATAAAAATTACGGGAATCTTAGGGCAAGCTATGCGCGTTTACCTGACGACGTGAAATAGACTCAGAATCTTTCCAGGACTTCTGGTTTTGCTCTTTGTATTTACTCAAAAATCGGAGAGTATGATATATTTTAATCTCTTAATCTCGATTTATCCTGTATCACTCCCTATTTGAAAGTATCATTAAAATCTTGGTTATACCAAATAATTTGGTGAAACCACTGAACCCATAGTCTTTAACTACCAACTTCCTTATGATTATCATTATTCTCAATACCTACCGATTACGAGATAATCTTCTACTCGAAAGGAAGGCTTAGAGTTCGCGAGAAATGCTCTCGGGTATTTTTGATCCAGCAAAGTATCAGCCATGGGACTGTCTTGTCGTGCTGCTTGATTTCTTACCTTTGTGCGTGTTTATGGACCGTATCTTAACTAAGGTTACGGTCGTTAGATTTGGGACTTCATGATTCAGTGCTATGCAATGCTTAATCCTTGCTGGCCCAGATGAGGTAGGTTTTTTGCATCTCCTTAATGGTCCGTCTAATTGAAGGGATCGGCGCATACTTGAGTAGTGTACTTGGTGATTTCAGGATGATGTGTGAACCCACGAGACGAAAAAGTCCACCGGTGACGTTACTAATTGAGTGCGTATTCGCATAGTTCTTAGCGTGATTTTTAAGTGAGTAGATTGCGTCATCCTTGGTTGGTTTGATGGGTCCCCTAAACTTAAGTCCAGACTCGGTAATCATTGTTACGAAATCCTCGGGACTCGAACCTAAACTATTCTCAATAACTATGACATTACCACTAGGTCTTAGGCGATCAACAATTCCGTGGTAGAAGACTTTATGTAATGTAAAGTCCCTATCCAACGTCTTCAGTATGGTCATATCGTCACAACCATAATACCTACAGAAAGATAGGTCCCTAAAATGTGGTGGATTTGCAACAACTAGGTCAAACCTCGAATCCCTCGGTATGCTTTCCAATAGGTCTGACACGTAGTACTTAACCCTATCACCCAATCCATTAAGCTCAGTCGTTAGTTTGACGTAGTCTATCGCCGTAGAATTAACATCACTAACGACTAATTTGTCACAAATACCGGAACCAAGTAATGAGAACCCTATAAAGGCTGGGCCTGAGAACGATTCATAGCAAGAACCGCCCAAACCTAACCTTCTCAGTACAGGTACGAACATCTGCCCAACACCAGTACCGCCACCATCAAGCTGAGACTCATAATAAACCTTTATGTCACCCTCAACAATATAGTAACGATCAACCATCATTTATTCCCACTATTCCAAAAAAACACCACCTTAAATTCTTTTCTCTATTTTACTTTTCTGTGCTATTACACGATATTAGTTTTTATCCGGGCGATTCAGGGTTATATTGCGAATTCTGTTTGTTTTTATAATGTGAGTATAGGGTGTCCCATGTTTCGTAAAAAACGGCATCCATTATCCGCCTCTTTTGTCTCTGGCAAATATAGTTCTGTAGAAATATAATGTTGTGAGGAGCATTATTAAGTAGACCTCAGTTCTACGAATAAATGATGATTCACTCCCTAAATATCCTATCTTTGCCTACTTGTAACACTACAGTTTCAGTTTGAGTTTCTCCAGGATCTCTTTCTGTTCCTTTGTATATTCCATAGGAGCATGAGCTCCTGATGAGTATACGACTTCCCTCATTCCAGATATAGTATTCAGGGCCTGATTGTATGTGTGTTGTTTATCGCAGTTTGAGACAAACGATGATAAACAGTACAAGTTCTAAGATAGTGTCATAAACTCTGTGTAGATTTAAGGATACCTCTTACTGAACATTTCAGTCAACTCATCCCTAAAACACAACATTTTTGACGCTTTCTTTCATCTACATAATAGTAGCCATATCGGTTATGATAACCGCAAATAGGTGTAACAATTGTAATGAAAATAAAGAAGTAACTTATCTCGTTTTTACCACTATACAATATTAGTAGCAACCTACGCTAAACCGTCCTTATACACTTCCAGGCCATTCTCAATATCGGGGGTTGACCTTTTTATCATCTTAATCATCCATTCTATTTGATCCTTTAAAAGACCCACCTGTTCCGGGGTCAAACACCCATTAGAGGGTGAAAACCTTTCTAGCAGTGCGTCAATTTTGCCGGAAATTGATTGCAACAAGACTCTGGTATTTTCATTGTAATTTGGAGAATTCTCGTTCAAACTTTTCATCATATTGTAAATCCTTTCGCCATTCTTCTCGATTGCATCTCTGATTCCATCAAGGGCAGATACTAACTCCCCTATGTAATCATTGAATTTCATATCTGTGGCAATGTCATCTATTTCCTTCCCAAGCCGCTGGATCTCGGCCTCATATTCTCGGTTTCTATCATCCCTTATGTACTGCTTAAACGTCGCGATGAGAAATAGTAACATTGCCATTTTTATAAAATCTTCAGTGACCTTATCATTGCCGTTTTTATCCTTTTCAATAATCGTTATCTGTGGTTTCGATAGATCGGGGGAAACATCGGTACTGTTTTCGCCTCCAGCAGGAATCAATGCCATGGAACTTCTTATGCTCTTATACTCCTTCAGGTTTGTGTAGCTAATCTCTATTGACTGTCTGACGAAATCATCCCATTCATAACCCATTTCTTTCACCGATATCTTGTACCTGTTTTCAAGTTCCTTGAGGATCCTCCCCGCATCTATTGCATCTATGTATTCCTGATATATCATTTCACTCAATGTTGACGATATCTTACCAGTAGCTTTGTTCATTGTCCTGTTCAGAATTTCCGATTCCGCCGGAGGGGGTATTTCAATGGTGCCTGTTTCCTGCGATCTCATGATCTTCCACAATCTTGTTAACCTGTTAGAGCCTATATGCAGTTCTCTTTTTATCTGCCTCCAGTTCATACCCCTACTCTTCAGCTCCTTAACCCTTGACAAAAGACCATCATCAGAAAGAGGATTTTCTTCCCTTTTCTTGCGAATTCTTCGCGCCATGCGATATATATAAAAATCTCATATAAATAAGTTTCTGCTCCTAGGAGCGATCCCAATTTTACGTTTTATCAATGAAACGTGCTTGTGATTGACAAGATCAATTTCTTGTTCAATGATTCTTCGTGGATGTGGAAAATTTGGGATTGGGAATAATATGGGATGGCTGTGCCTGCGTGTTAAGGAGCGCTCCTAGGTGCTGTTTATGTTGTTATCCTGATAAGAGTTCTTGCAACGAGGGTGTCCGATTATCTCGTGGGCGGAGATATACTTTGAAGTCTCCAGTTTGGGAGCATTACGAGATACTTAGTCCGGTAATAGCCCTGTCATAGTGATATGTGGATGCAACTGCAGAGAACGCAGAAAATAAACCTGCTTTCATACTGGCTACACGTCGGTATTGAGTGACAATTCTGTAGATCACGACTTTGGCCTGTCCACCTCAAAGAACCCTGGTTCCCATTTATCCCCTCCTATCTGTTTCGGCCTGATGTATTTCCACCCCCTCCTCTCCATTTCATCCCTCACTGCATAGAAGACATCCACAGGTTCTATCCTCTTCTTCATAACTATTTTATCCCCCTCTACTGAGAGTTCAGAGTGTTCTTTCACTATATCCATAACAGAATCAACATCCTTCTTCCCATTTTCTTGATTCTGTTTCAATGACTGTGAATGCACATTCTGAAAATGGGAGCTGCCGTTCTGCTGTTTCAGTATTCCGAATGGAACAACAACCATCCTGAGGAGGTCTTGAATCTCCAACTCATTCGGAGGTCTCCCTTCCAGTTTAATGAATTCCTCTGTGATTATCTTCCTAGCCCTTATTGCGTATGATGTGAATTCCCTTATTTCGTGATCTTCAGGGAAGATCATACTAAACCACCTACAGCCCTTTCAATATCATTTTGTTCCAAGCTCGTCCTTCCATTATTCATCATATATTCAGCAATCTTCTGAAAAAGACCTGACTTGTTCACTTCTCGATGCTTTTCTAGCCAATCATATACAGTGTCATCACGTGAAACAGTTAAGCTCTTCATTAAATTTCACTCCCAATAGTGAAATGTATAACTAGTATTAATACTTTTCACTCCTAAAAGTTAACAGTTAAGTAATTAACCGTGAAAACCCATTTCTAATAGTGAAAAGTAAAGAAGAATTTAAAATACAATCATTCGAGAGACACTCCCAAATTTTGCGTATTATTCTAATTCTTGAATCTGAAAAAAGATTAAATTTTCAATCATTCATAGATAATAAGGGCATTTCGTCTACCACATTGTACAGAACGATAGCCAGTCTTAAAGAAATGAAATTAATCAATTCGACTATTGATAATACAAGATACCCTCCGCAGAATGTTATCTCCCTTACCGATAGGGGGAGGAAAGTGGCTGAATATTTGAAGAAGATTGAAAAGATACTCGAGGTGGAATGATGGCCAAAGAAAATAAGGAATTAATAGAGGAAATAAGAGAAAAAATCAATAAACAGATACATAACGATGGGAATATCGAAGTAAGAAAACATGAAAACATATTAATAAAGCCGAAAAGTCAGAAAGAAAGACCTTCAAGACACGTGAACTCTTTACAGGTAGATTTGGGCTTATTCGATAAGAGACTTCGAAGCGAATGGATAGAAGGCCCGATTTGCCTGATTATTATAGAGGTCAAAGGATCCAAATTTATTTCAACGCATGATGCCCTCATTTATTCTTCCAAGGCTAGAAAACATAAAAATCTGTTTCCTTGGCTCAGATACGGAATGGTTTGGTCATCTCCACCTGACAAGGAGAACGGAATTCCAAGAAGATTTTTCATGAATAATGAAAATTTGGATTTTGCCTATAACTTTGAAGAGAATATAGACGGAAATTTCAAGATTTTTTATGAAAATATCCTAAAGACACAGATAGAAATTTCAAGAACCTTATATGACATCTTTGAGAAAAAGATTAAAGTTGAATATTTCAGCTCATATCTGAAATTCGGTAAGAAAATAAAAGGAAAAAAGGAGATAGTAGATGAAGATGATTAGCATCTTTTGTAATAACTTCCTCCCAGCAGGGAAAAGTGAAGACATGAATAATCAGGTGGTTAGACCCGACATATCCATTAAAACAATTAAATCCAATTACTTTAACGAGGAATTTTGTAAAAGAGCGTTGAGGCAGAGGTTCCAGCAATTTTGGGTGGAGATAGGAAAGAAGCCTGTGGAAGATTCGAGCGTCATTGAAATCTTTGTGCAGGGCAAAGAGGATATGGTTGTAATTAACCCTCCATACAAAAGGCAGGAGTCGATAAAACCAACAAAGAAAAATTATTACGGCACGAACTACAATATTGATAAGAAGTATGACATCTACGCCCACTTCCTGATAAGTCCCCTCGCTCTGATCCCAGATAACGTTGTCGCTTCCGTGATCCTTTCAGATAAGTATCTGGAAACAAGCTTCGACATATCAGTCAAGAAGAAGCTAAAATGCATTGTAGTTGCAGTGTACGGTCAGGAAGAATGGATATTCAATGCGAGTTTACTTGCTAGGAGCGATGTTTTAAAAAGGGGTGATGTCTTACGTTGGACATATCTGAACTAAGACCCGGGATAGTTATAACAGGTAGCAAGTGGCCTGAACCCGTTGAATTAAAGAGGGTTGACAATGATGGGTCTTATATCCATATCGTTGGATCTACCACGGTTTCAAATCAGCACATTGACCAGTTCATACCATTAAGTGAGATTGATCAAATATCCGTTAATGTCGTAAGGACTGATTTCTCAAGCGAACCTTGGAAAATTTTTCTCGCGCTCGAAGCTAAGAGATACCATTTAGCATCTCTCTTTGACCCTCTATTGGCAATGAATGCATCGAAGGTAGACCCCCTCCCACATCAGATAGAAGCCGTTTATGGGTATGTCCTCAAGCTTCCTAGGATACGCTTTCTCATTGCTGATGACCCAGGGGCTGGAAAGACAATAATGGCTGGATTGATAGTCAAGGAATTGAAGCTGAGGAATGTGATTAAGAGGATATTGATTGTTGTACCTGGCCATCTCAAGGATCAATGGAAGAGGGAACTTAAGGACAGGTTTGAAGAGAACTTCACGGTGATAGACAGAAGCCTCCTCGGAGCTCACTACGGCGAGAACGCTTGGGAACATTATAACCAGATAATCACATCGATGGATTTCGTGAAGAGAGATGATACACTGCTTTCTCTAAGCTCTGCCAGATTCGACCTGGTCATAGTGGATGAAGCTCACAAGATGAGCGCGTACACCTATGGAGATAAAGTCAAAAAGACCGACAGGTATAGGCTTGGTGAGGTCCTTTCAAAGGTGGCCGATCCCCACTTGCTGTTCCTAACCGCCACTCCCCACAAGGGCGATCCCGAGAACTTTAGACTCTTTATGGATCTGCTGGAACCAGGATTCTTCGCAACTCCGGAGATGTTAAGCGAATCTATAATGAACAAAGACAATCCTCTCTTCATCAGAAGAATGAAGGAAGACCTAAAGGACTTCGAAGGAAGACCTCTATTCCTGCCGAGGCATGTAAATACTATCGGATTCAAGCTCTCAGATGATGAAAAGAAGCTTTACAACGACGTCTCACGCTACGTCAGTGAACAGTACAACAGAGCCGTCTGGAAAGACAAAAGAAGGGGAATAGCCTTTGCCCTGGTTATACTCCAAAGGCGCTTCGCATCGAGTACTTACGCTATTTTGAAGTCATTGGAGAGAAGGAAGCATAAGTTAGAAAACATTATCCCAGGTACTGAACGGAATCCTCCACCAGAACCTACCTTTGATTTCGAAGAAGTGGATGAGATGAGCGAGGAGGACAGGTGGAAGGCGGAAGCGTTGTGGGAAACCCTCAGTGTTGCTGAGAACAGGCTGGAACTCGATTCCGAGATAAAAACACTCGGAGAGCTCATAGAGCAGGCGAAGACGATCATCCAGAAGGAGAGCGAGGTTAAGGTAAATGAGCTCAGGAATACAATGGAGGATCTAAATTCGAAGTTTCCCGGTACTAAGATCCTTATCTTTACCGAGTCAAAGGATACTCTCGATTACCTAGAGAAGAAGATTCGTTCGTGGGGATACTCTGTCAACGTGATACACGGTGATATGAGTCTTGAGCAGAGGATAGAAGCGGAAAGAATCTTCAAGAACGAGACGCAGGTCATGATCGCTACAGAAGCTGCCGGAGAAGGTATAAATCTTCAATTCTGTAACTTGATGATAAACTATGACCTCCCATGGAATCCCAACAGGCTCGAACAGAGGATGGGAAGGATTCATAGATACGGTCAGACAAAAGAGGTCTTTGTCTTCAATTTAATAGCGACAGACACGCGGGAAGGCAAAGTACTCAATAGGCTCTTTGAGAAGCTAGAGGAGATAAAAAAAGCTCTTAATAGCGATAAGGTCTTCGATGTAATAAGCGAAGTTCTATATGGAAAGAACCTCTCCCAGCTTATGCTGGAGGCAGCAGCGAGCGCTAGGAACATAGATGAAATTCTGAAGGAACTGGACATCAAAGTCGATGATGACTACCTCAGGAGAGTCAGGGAGGATCTTGGTGAGAGCTTGGCCACCAGATACATTGACTACACCCGCCTTAGGGATATGGCAGAGAAAGCTAGGGAGAACAGATTAATCCCAGAATACACAGAAGCTTTCTTCAAGAAGGCTTTAGAGAAAGCAGGGGGACGGTATCACGAGCGCAAAGATAAGTTCTTGGCGATAGAATCCATCCCCTTTGAGATAAGAAAGATCGCTGATGAAGATTCATTCAAGAAGAGGTTTGGAGCGATGATTAAATCTTACCCAAAAATCACATTTGACAAGGATACAGGCTTCAAAACGCCCGATTCCGAGTTCGTCTCGTTTGGGCATCCCATCTTCGAAGCTGTTCTCGAGTGGGTGGATAGAACGATAAGTCCTAATCTGAAGAGGGGATCGGTTTTTATAGATCCGGAGGGCAAACTCGATGGCTATATCATCTTCTTCGAGGGAGAGGTGAGGGATGGTACTGGCGCAGTCGCTGGGAAATCTCTTCTCGCTTACTATTATGAACCTAATTCTGGAGACGTGAAGAGTATATCGCCGACCATTATGTGGGACCTGGCTGAAGGGAACCCCCCAAGTGAAGTAGTGGATGTCAATGCGATTAAGGAAAAAGTTTTGCCTAAAGTCTTGGACGGCCTCAAGGAATATAAAGAAAGGCTGGCCGTAGACAGGAGGAGGCAGGGCGAAATCAAGAAAAAGTATGGGGTTAAATCGCTGGAATGGCTGATAATCAAGTTGGATGGAGAAATCATAAAGTTGAACGAAAGAAAGGAGAAGGGAGAGAACGTAGACCTCGTGATCAGGAACAAGGAAGAACAGATTAAGAAGTATGAAGCAAGTAAAAGAGATTTGGAGGATTTGATAGAAAGAGAACAGGATCTGACGATGAACACCCCCTCATTCGTAGGGATAGTTCGTGTGCTACCAAGAACTGAAACTGGGGGGGATATGTACAGGGACGAAGGGGTGGAGAGGATTGGTATGGAGATCGTAATGAAATTTGAGAGAGAGAACGAAAGGGAGCCGGAAGATGTTTCAAAGGAGAACCTTGGCTTTGATATAAGATCGAGGGGAAAGGACGGGAAGGTAAGATACATAGAGGTAAAGGCAAGAGCCGATGTTGGGTCAGTCGCACTCACTCAGAATGAATGGTTCAAGGCTCAGAGGCTTGGGAATGATTATTACCTCTATGTGGTATGGAACGCTGGGAAAGACCCGAACACGAAGCCATACATAATACAGAATCCAGTGGCAAATCTGCAGGTTGACCAGAAGGTTGAGATCGTCCGTTATATTGTTCCTGCCATAGAAATAAAGAGGAAGGTGAGCTAATTTGGAAGATAGGAGACTGATAGAAGCTACTTTCCCTGTCAGAGAAGTCAGCGAAGAGTCTGTTAGAGAGAAGAACATAAGACATGGTCATATTTCCACGTTACACATCTGGTGGGCGAGAAGGCCTCTTGCCGCCTCGAGAGCAACAGTTTATGCTGCCCTTGCCCCTCCGCCAAAGGATAACGAGGAACTAAAGAAGAAACGCGAATTCATAGCCAGTCTTTCAAAGTGGGAGAACTCGCTGAACCAAAACCTAATGGAGAAAGCGAGAAAGGAGATCCTCGATGCAAACGGAGGAGAACCACCGAGAGTGCTTGACCCATTCGCTGGTGGCGGCTCAATACCCCTTGAGGCCCTTCGCCTCGGCTGCGAAACCTATGCAAGCGACTACAACCCCGTAGCAACTCTCATTCTAAAGTGTACCTTAGAGTATCCTCAAGAATATGGTCACAGCAACCAGGGGGGAAAAGGTTTTGATTCCACGTTTGGTTCAAGTACTAATCGCCTTCTTGAAGACGTCAAGAAGTGGGGCAAATGGGTTCTCGAAGAAGTGAAGAAGGAGATAGCGAGGTTTTATCCCCAGGACAAAGATGGCTCGATTCCTGTCGGGTACATCTGGACACGGACTATTCCTTGCCAGAATCCCTCTTGTGGGGCTGAAATCCCTCTTATTAGACAGTTCTGGCTTGCAAAGAATAGCGACAAACAAGTATCATTGTTTCCGAGTGTATCGAGTGGGAATGTGAACTTCAAGGTAGTTGGAAAGGGATACGACAAAATGCCGGAGGGTTTCAAGCCTGATGAGGGAACAGTTTCTAAAGCAATCGTAAAATGTCCCGTTTGCGGCTCAGTGATAGACGGGAAGAATACTGCTCGTTTGTTCAGAGAAGGAAAGGTGGGTCAGAGGATGGTCGCCGTTGTATTGCATAAATCCAAAGTCTCTGGGAAAATATACCGTATAGCGAACGATGAGGACGTGAAGGCTTTTAAAGACGCCGAAAAATACCTTGAAGAGAAAAGAAAGATGCTCTTCGATAAATGGGGGATGGATCCGGTTCCTGACGAACCAACTCCTGAAGGAAAAGGTAGGGGAGCTGAAAGAGCATTTTCAGTACGAAATTATGGTATGAATACCTGGGGCGACCTCTTCAACCCGAGACAGAAGCTTGCTTTGATTACTTTTGTAGAGAAGGTGAGAGAAGCGCACAAAAAAATGATTGAAGAAAAATACGATGAGAAATATGCGAAGGTCGTTATCACCTATTTGGCCCTAGTAATAAGTAGAATGTCCGACTTTGAATCTAATTTGGTCGCATGGCATCCTCAATGGGAGTTTTCGAAAAACACTTTCGCTAGACAGACGCTGCAAATGACGTGGGATTACTCCGAGCTCAATCTCCTTTCCCCAATTCTTTCGGGAACTTGGGGAAGCATGCACAGACAAATGCTAAGGGTATTAGGATACATATTTAGTCCGTACTTAAAGCGCTCTAACGTGTCACAATGCTCGGCTACTTCACTTCCATACTCTGATAACTACTTTGACTCGGTTATTACTGATCCCCCCTACTACGACAATGTGCCTTACTCCTATCTTTCCGATTTCTTCTACGTGTGGCTCAAGCGGTCAATAGGTCATCTTTATCCAGATCTCTTCGCCACCCCACTCACACCGAAAAATGAGGAGATCGTTGCCTATTCCAACAAGGAGGGTGGGTTCGAAGGAGGGAAGAAATACTTTGAAGGAATGCTTAAAAAATCCTTCAAAGAAATATATAGAGTATTGAAACCAAATGGCGTATCCGTCATAGTTTATGCACATAAATCAGTCGCTGGTTGGGAAACACTCGTAAATTCTCTCTTGGATTCCGGTCTGGTAGTCTCAGGAGCTTGGCCTATACATACAGAGATGAAAGCCAGGCTTAGGGCTAGCGAATCAGCTGCTCTAGCCTCTTCAATCTACATGGTTGCGCGCAAGGCTCAGAAGCTACCTATAGGCTTTTACAACGAAGTCAAGCAGGAATTGAAAAGACATCTGAACAATAAGCTTGACCAAATCTGGAATGAAGGAATTTCAGGTGCAGACTTTTTCATTTCGGCGATAGGCTCTGCTATAGAGGTCTTTGGCAAGTACGAGAGAGTGATCGACGATGGAGGGAATGTGGTCAGAGCCAATAGGTTCCTTGAAGATATCCGCAAGATCGTGACAGATTACGCTATTAGGCAAGTTCTACCTAACGGATTTGCAGCAGAAATCAAACCCATGACCCGCTTCTACGTTCTGTGGAGGTGGGCATACGGCGATCAGGATGTTGAGTTTGATGAAGCAAGGAAGCTGGGACAGAGCATTGGCCTTGATGTTGCACAGGAATGGAACAAAAGTTTCATCTCAAAGAAGAAAGAGTTCATCGAAGTCCTTGGTCCAGAAGAGAGGAAGCCGGAAGACTTAGAGAACTCTACAGAATTAATAGATGTGCTTCATAAAGTTCTGCTGCTTTGGAAGAAAGGGAAGTCAGAAGAAATTGCTATCATTCTCCGTGACACAGGCTTTGGCAAGAGCGATGTGTTTTATAGGGTCGCGCAAGCAATTTCGGAGTCTTTGCCAAACGGCAATGGTGAGAAAAAGCTCTTGGAGGGATTCTTAGCAGGGAAGGAGAAAGTTATGAGGGAAAGTATGAAAGAAGCGGGACAAAGGAGGTTATTTGAATGAAACCGTTTCACACGATTGCAGTTCCCCATAAGGATATAATTGAAGGGAGGCTTACAATGGATGTCTTTGCGGCGGACCTTTGGGAAACATATAAGAAACGTGCACCTTCAGAATACAGGGATGCCGAACTCTTCTTCAAGAAGACGTACATCACGAACGGACTGAAGAACCTGCTTGATGTAGTTGAGAAGAGACTTAATGGTCAGGGAAGAGATCCTGTCATACAAATCCAGACACCGTTTGGTGGCGGTAAAACTCATTCTCTTATTGCATTATATCATAGTGCGAAGCAGTGGAAGGTCAATCCAGTAGTAATTGTTGGTACCACGCTAGACCCGAGAGAGGAAACCCCTTGGGGCCTTCTCGAAGAACAACTTGACGGAAGTAAAAAAAGACTGGCAGGAAAAGTCTCCCCCGGGCGTGAAGCCTTGAGGGAATTACTTGAGAGGCATCAGCCAGTCCTCATTCTGATGGACGAGATACTGGAATACACAACAAAAGCCTCTGGGGTACCCGTTGGAGAAACAAACCTAGCTGCACAGACACTCGCTTTTATGCAGGAGCTGACCGAGGTCGCAGGCACTCTGGAGAAAGTGTGCGTCGTCGTCACGCTACCATCGAGTCTGCTTGAAAACTATGATGAAAGGGCTGAGAGGCTGTTTAATCAGCTACAGAAGGTATCTGGAAGGGTTGAGAGGATCTATACGCCAGTCCAGGAGAACGAGATCAGCAGGGTAGTGAGGAGTCGCCTGTTCTCCTCCATAGACGAAGTTGAAGCCAAGCGTGTAATAACAAGTTTCATCGAGTACGCAGAGAGGGAGGGGATATTGCCTGTGGGAGTTGAAGCTTCAGATTACAGAGATCGCTTTATCGAGTCGTACCCATTCATCCCTGAAGTAATAGATGCGCTCTATCATAGATGGGGTAGCTTTCCGACATTCCAGAGAACCAGGGGTGTCCTCAGGCTTCTTTCCCTCGTCATATATTCACTTAAGGAAAGCGGTATCCCCTACGTTACTCTCTCGGACTTCAATCTCTCTAATCAAGATATCAGGCAAGAGCTGATAAAGCATATTGGCGCTGAGTTCAATAGTGTCATTGCTGCTGACATAACTGATTTAGATTCGGGCTCTAAGAAGGTCGATACTTCGTTAGGCAAATCATACCAGGGTCTCCACATAGGAACAAGAGCAGCCACCAGCATATTCCTTTATTCCTTCTCAGGGGCGCAGGAAAAAGGAGCGCATATCGGGGAGATAAAGAGAAATGCAACAGTTATGGAAAATCCATCTAGTATAGTAGCTGAAGCTGTGGAACAACTCAAGAGCAGGCTGTTCTACCTACAGTCACAAGATGGGAAATACTACTTCCTAAACCAGCCAAACCTTAACAGAATAATCGTAACGAAGATGGAGAATATTAGAGATGATGATGTTCGCGAATCTGAAAGGGAGATTCTAGGATCTCAGATTTCTGGGAAAAACTTTAAGGTGTTTATATGGCCGGATAAGCCAAAGGATATTCCCGATACTCCAGAAATGAAGCTAGTAATTGTTCCTCAGAAGGACGAGGAATTCATAAAGAACGTTCTTGAAACAAAGGGAGATTCACCTAGGGTATACAGGAACACGATTATCTTCCTATGTCCATCTGATACTGAAAAGAACGCGTTTCTCAATTCTATAAGGAGAATGCTCGCAAACGAGCAAATCCAATCAGATAAGACGCTAAAGCTTACTGAAGATCAAAAAAAAGAAATATTCAAAAATATCAGCAAGGAGAAAGCGGATATAAGGGATATGGTCAAAAGTTGTTACCGATTCAGCTATGTACCTATAAAGGATGGTCTGAAAGAGATCGATCTTGGTATACCCACATATGGGGAGGAGAAAGGGCTGGACGAATGGGTATATGAGGTACTGAGGGCTGAACAAGAAATACTTGAGAAGATATCGCCTACAGTGATTCAGCAGAAATACCTTGGAAACAAAGACTTTGTGAATGTTCAGCTCATCTATGAGTCAATGCTGAAGACACAGGGAGAGAGACGCCTGGTATCCCGTGATTCCTTTAAAGAATCAATTTTACAAGGGGTGAAGGAGGGCCTTTTTGGCCTCGGCGAGGTAGATGGAAATTCTGTCAGATGCAAATACTTCAAGACGGATCTAAAAGTCATGCTCGACGAAAACGAAGTAATAATCAGAGATAGTATTTGCACTACTCAGAAAGAGCCAAGAGAAGGGGGGCCATCTGCGCCACCTGAGCCAGGTAGAAGGTATGGTCAAGGGGAAGGAGCTCCGGTCGGACCAACTAGCAGGGGAAAGGATTATGTAACTTTAAAATTCGAGGTTCCACGCGGGAAGGTTTCGCAGATATTGGGAATGGTTAATTTTCTACAGAGTAAGTTTGAAAGGCTAGAAGTTACGATCAGCGCAAAAGAAGGATCAATCACAGACGAAGAATACGAAAATAAGATAAAGGAAACGTTGAGGCAACTTGGGATTGATCGAGATGAGGACTAGCTATCCTAGCTTAACATCCTCTACTTGCTGAGAATTAATGAAACAGGGCCATGGAGTTAGTTGGCCTTCTCATTTCATCTCGCGCCTATACTTCTTCGGGATGACAAGGAATAAGCTGATGAGTTACAGAAGGCGAGATAATATGAGAGAGTTACCACAAAGGTAAAAAATACTCGGAGATAAATGTGAAAGCAACATCCCTTAGGGAGGAAGCGAGCAGCTAAAGTTACGAAGGGTCTACCGTTAGTAAATACAGAAAACATAGCACATATGCCTATTAGGCGAATGATGCGTTCTACTATGGCTACGACATCCTCCTTTTTAGTTTCTTTCCCAGAAGCTTCCCTCTTCTGACGCACAACCTCCCAACTACTTCTGGTGCGGGGTGCCAATCATCTACCATGCGGTCCCAACCGAGCTTGAGTCGATTGTTATTCTGAAATCATCAAAACCAGAATTTCTAAACAAGGGTTTCTATGAAAAGAAAAATACTATACGGC
>Ga0080006_1207038_pt1 | contig 14878 bp, 15 predicted proteins | sample RS3BMetagenome_FD_69209 | JGI IMG/M metagenome (GOLD analysis project Ga0080006, IMG submission 69209) | Ferric oxide microbial mat and aquatic microbial communities from Rainbow Spring, Yellowstone National Park, USA - RS3B (SPADES... ...
AGTTCGAGGCATGGAAGGTAACCACCGAAAGTTAAGGAGAGTTGCATTTTCCGATCCCCAAAGATGACCCGCAACAAGGTGATATCGAACTGTATCATTTAGGTTCTTTCACCTAAATTCACTCTACGGTGATAATTGTTGCGGGTATTTTAGGGGTTTAATGGCTAGAAAGCTCTTTTTAGAAGATAACTACAAATTGAGTGGGGGAGCCAATATTTTGTATCTCGACAAAGGGTCCGCCTTAGTCCGCTGGTCTGAAATGTAAAATGTAGTTTGGGAGGGGTTTAGTCGGAAACTATCATAAATTTTCGGTGGGGTATTGCTCATAGATTGAAACTAGTAGTAAAATATCAATTATTACGGGAGGGGGTGTTATTTATGCGTATCGTTAAATTGGAAGAGTTCGAGGCATGGAAGGTAACCACCGAAAGTTAAGGAGAGTTGCATTTTCCGATCCCCAAAGATGACCCGCAACAAAGTGATATCGAGCTGTATCATTATAGGTTCTTTCACTTAAATTCACTCTACGGTGATAATTGTTGCGGGGGTTTTAGGGGTTTACTGGGGCGGACGCTCGTTTTCGGAGATAGCTATCAAATAAGTGTAGAAGACAATATTCTCTGGTCCTCTACTTTCGTTTTTTGTATATTTAAGGTTTCCATTCTTTGAGTCTCCACAATAGCGTTTTAAAACTCTTTAATAGTGATGGATTCTCGGTGACTTTCGTGGGAATTCGATCAGTGGCTATCTCTTCGTTGATTCAATATTTAGTGGAGGCTAGTGATATGAATGAAACGTTGTATTCTATACGGCAACGAAGAAGCGTACGGGCATTTTCGGATGAAGATATACCAAACGATGTTCTTGAAGAAATATTGGACTGTGCGAGATGGGCCCCTTCCGACACTAATGCGCAGCCGTGGCGATGGTATGTAATAAAAAACAGAACCCTACTAGAGGCAATCTATTTGGCCGTTTTTGATGAAATGGACCATGTTTCTTGTGAGTTTTCGGAAAAACTTGAGGATAAGTCTTCGGAATATTATGCCTCCTATCGAAAGGCGGAGCTTGTGCTCCGTTCATTTCAGAATTACGCGGCGGTACCAATAGGAAACTGTACAGTTTTGGCTATTGCTTGTGCCGCTCCATATACTTCGAAGTTTACCTCGGAGTGTTTTCGGTACATATTTAACGTCGAGACCTTGCGGGATATGGGGAAACTTGAAGCGCAAAAGAGCACGATGATGTCGGTTCAGAATTTGTTGCTCGCTGCTTATTCTCTGGGTATTGGTGCTGTACCGATGAGTGGTCCGATATATTTTGGGGAACGTAGAATCAGAGAGCTGATCAATATACCACAAGAACAAGACGTATCGTGTGTGGTTGCGATGGGTTACCCAAAGAGTCAGCACCACCCGACAATCGCGAGGCGTGAGCTCAGCGAATCTGTTACATGGATATTATAGGGGGATGTATATATGAGAAAGCCGTTTAGGGCGTATTTCAGTTTAACCGTCATTGCAGGACTAACATTTTCAGCCTATTCACTTGCATTACTATTCATTATTCAGACGAAAGTGCACAGTGTACTTGCCAATGGACTGGTCGGTGCCATAGATCAAATTGTCGAAATAGCTGGCGCCGTAATGATCGGTAATATGATAGGACGACGACCGGTTCGGTCCCTTTTGCTCTATTCTACGATTTTGATGGCGTTAGTTGCGTGGATTCCCGCTATTTTTCTTTCATCACACCTCTTTTACCTTGTTGCCATTATTGTCGACCTGTTTCTTTCGCTTGCATTGCTGGTCGAGCGCTTGGCGCGGCCGGTTTATCTAATGCGATCACTTGGAGATGACGAGGCGTTTTCTTACATTTCATCCTTGCAGCAATATGTGGCTGTGGGAGGGATTGCAGGATTTATAATTGCAGCTTTTTTGGTTAGTGATGTAAGTGTTCCGTGGTTTTTCGTTGCGTTTGCAGCGACTGGCATGGGTTTGGCACTTGTCCTAGTTGGATTGCCTAATGACGTTGGACGCAAAACTTCTTTGGCGGGTGACGTCTCGTCAAGCAGAATTGGTATTAACATGAGTCGTCTTGCTGTTGCGCTTAATGGCGAATACACTTGGCGTTTATACTTGGTTTCTGTTGCATTTGACGCTTCGGTGGCCGTTTTTCTGAGCTTGATTATTTACTTTGTGGGAAGAATTGACCCCCGATTCATGGATATGGGTGAAATGATTGCCTATGCGGCGGTGGGACCCGTTCTCTCTATCGTGATTACTTCAGTTTTAAAAGGGAAAAAAGCACTGGCGATAGCGACAGTTTTTGCGGGAATTTCGATTAGCCTCTCCTTGATTTTTCTTGCCGAAGCAAGAAGTATAGGTTCTGCCGGGCTCTTGATAGGAATTTTCTTGGGAGGAGCAATTTTTGGGTCATCAGTATTAAGTGGGTTGCGGACAACGTTAGTCAAGGAGGAATTTCAAGGGGTACTTCTTGGGCACAAGCGTTTCTTTAGTGCCTTATTGTCAGTATTCGTCATTCTCGTCTTTAGTACATTCATACCGAATGGTTTTCGACCTGCCTTGGTTTACCAAGTAGAGGGACTCATTATGCTGCTCGTCACCATTATTTACTTTAGCGATATCTCGCGTATTCGCAGAGCTTTGACGTGATGAGATGCATGAGTCGGTATCAAGGGGGTTGCTTGTTTGAAGCACAAGGTGTTGGTTACTGGTATGGGGACGATTAATTCACTCGGGTTGGGTGTATCTGAATTTTGGGATTCTCTAGATAAAGGAGCATCGGGTATTACTTTGTCGTCCACTTCTCAACTAGATGGATATACGGTAGTTGGATCATCTGCCGCAGTAGATTGGACGAGGATTCCGGAACGTTTTCAGAAAATGGACAGGGCTTTGTCCGCTTCTCTCATGGCTGCGGAGGAGGCCGTTGAGGACTCGAAAGTGGATAGGGATTCTCTTAGAAAGGCTGGAGTGGTTGTAGGCACGTCTCTTGGACCGATCGACACGCTGCGCGAGACGCACAGGCACCTAAATCAATCTCAGCTTCTTTCTACTCCTGATGTTTGTAACGCCGTCCTAGACAACATCGGACGAAGTGTGGCTCAATATTTTGAATCGGAGGGACCAAATGCTACTCTGACCACGGCCTGCGCCGCAAGTAGTAATGCTCTTTCCTATGCCCACTCTCTTGTAGCGAGCGGTGTTTGCGAGACTGTCCTCTGTGGAGGTGTTGATGTGATTAGTCCGATCACCATCGCCGGTTTCCATGCTCTTAGGACTTTGTCGAGTGACTACTGTAGACCGTTTTCAAGGACTCGAAGAGGGATCTCTTTAGGTGAAGGAGCTGCATTCCTTGTATTGGAGTCAGAAGAGAGTGCCATCGCTCGAGGACGTCACCATTATGCGGTGTTCTCTGGTTATGGTCTTGGCAATGAGGCTTATCATAGTACTAAGCCGGATCCCTCGGGGAAGGTGGCTGCGCGTGTAATGCGAAGTGCGCTTTTGATGGCTGGAATGGAACTCGAGGACGTAAAGTATATCAATGCACATGGAACCGGAACGTTATTTAATGACGCCATGGAGACTAAAGCCATCAAAGAGGTGTTTGGAGCATCGTCTTACGGCATAAGTGTCAGTTCCACAAAATCTATGCACGGGCATACCCTGGGCGCTGCCGGTGCTATTGAAGCTGTTGCGTCGATTTTGTCGTTAGTCCATCAAACGGTTCCTCCCACTCTTGGATTTCAGGAGAGGGACCCTGAGTGCGACCTCGATTACTGCTTTGAGGGATCCGTCAAGCGTGACGTCCCTGCTGCTATGTCGAATTCCTTTGCTTTTGGAGGACATATCGTAAGTCTGATATTCGAAAGAGGTGTGATATGGGGGTGAATTTTCTCGGAGCGGGTTTTATGGCTCCCGGCCACATGGGTAAGGGAGTAGACATCCTTAGCATCAGTGGCGACCATGATTTGACCAGAACCATCGGCGACAGCAGGTTGGACATACCGGAGAGCCGTTTGAGGCGCTTAGATTTCATTTCAAAACTACTGATCGGAGCGACCAAATTATGTCTGGACGATGCAGATTTCTCTGCTTGGAACGTTGATTTATCTCGTTTCGGGGCGGTGGTTGGTACTGCTCATGGTAGCATTGATGTCCTTTTAGACTTTGATGCATCTATTTATGATGGAAACATTTCGGCTATAAAATTTCCGAACACTGTAGTTAGCCAGAGCACGGGACACATTTGCATGGAATTCGGCTTTCAGGGCCCCAGTGCAACTTTCTGCTCTGGAGGGGTTTCTGGTTTCCAAGCCGCGATGTACGCTGCGACTTTAATTCAAGAAGGTCATGCTGATGTAATGCTTGTGGGAGGTGCGGATGTTTTAATTCAGACAGTGGAGCAACTAGAAGGGGTGATACCGTCAGAGATGTTACCTCTTTCCGAAGGTGGAGTAGCGCTAATTCTTGCATCGGACGAATTCGTCGTTGAGAATAACTGCACTTCTTACGCACGCCTTACTTCATCTGGTCAGACTTTTTCAACTGGGGGAAATAAAGAGAGTTCGATCGTTGGATGGTGGGATTCCGTCCTCGGGCGAGTTGGTACAGAGGGAAGCTATGACTACGTGGCAACTTCATTTACAAGCCGCAAAAGACTTGCTGCTATGTTGAAGCGCTCCCCGGCAACGTTTCATTGTCTCGACGAGCGACTCGGGAACATGAGGGCCGGATCCGCACTTTTGTCTTTGGTGGATGCAGCTTTATCGGTACGTAGGGCGTCGGTTATGGGTTTCCCACTGAGGGGTACATCTGCTTACTGCGACGTAACTGGCTATAATGCCTTTGTAACTTTTGATGACCCAAGTTAGATACAGACTAGGATGAAAAATTACAAATGATTGGGGGGATAGTCACTATGCTTGATAGAAAATTATGCGAAACTTGGCACCCGTGGATGAATAGAGCGACAGAAGAGTTCTTGGGGAAGGTCGTTCTGGTTGAAGGTAAGGACCATTATCTTACCGATTCTAGAGGCAAGACATATCTAGATGCCGCTTCGGGAGTGTGGAATGTTTCTATGGGATATAGTGATCCTGCTATTAGGAGGGCTATTTCCGAACAGTTAAACTCACTGCCTGTTGCGTCATCAGTCGGATATTCCAACAAACCAGAAATAGAGCTATCTGGGCTGTTGGGAGAGATTTCTGGATTTTTGTATTCGCATGTATTTTATGCGAGCGGTGGCTCGGAGGCCGTGGAGACGGCCCTAAAGATGGCTCGTCAATATTTTTGGGATGCGGAAAGCACCGATAAGTGTGTATTCGTTTCGCTTGCGGGGTCCTACCATGGGAGTACATACGGAGCGCTCAGTATTACTGGACTGCGGGAAGATAAGGGGGCATTCGGCCCAGTGGTTCCTGAGTGTTATTTGGTGGAGGGACCTGACTGTGATTCCTGTGTGAACGTACAAGGGGAATGCTGCGGGGCATGTATTAATCGAGTTGCAGACGCGATTGATACAATTGAATCTACGAGTAACAAAAAGGTTGCAGGGTTCATTTTCGAGCCAATAATGGGGGCTTTTGGAGTGTTTCCACTTCCCGATCCATATCTCAGAGCGGTTGCTACAATGTGTAGAGTGCGCGACATTCTCTTGATCGCTGATGAAATCGCGACGGGAATAGGCCGAACTGGAGCTTGGTTTGCGGCGCTTGAGGCGGGGTGCGCTCCGGATATTATATGTATTGGAAAGGGATTAACAGGGGGATATTTTCCTATGTCCGCAGTTCTGTGTAAAGAGGCGGTGTATACGAACGTGAATAGGAACTTTTTTGATCATGGCTTCACGGCGAGTGGGCACCCTCTAGGGTGTGCCGCAGCCCTAGCTACAATTCATCAAATTCGTCACAACGGCATTTTAAATTACGTGAGTATAATTGGAGAATACTTAGGAGATGGGTTGCGATCTCTTCAAACTGACTGGCCGGACAAGATTCGAGCGGTAACTGGAAAAGGGCTAATGTGGGGCGTGTCACTTTCCCCATCGAGGCAGAACGTGAACTTTCGCTCTTCCGAGAGACTCACGTATTTATGTCGTATTGTGGGTCTTATTGTATTTCCGAACACGGACGAATCTATTGCATTATTTCCCTCATTCACCTTCACTGAAACTACCGTGGATGAACTCATAAGCAAGTTGCGAAGGGCCATCAGTTTATTCTAGCCTCATATTACCTGCGTTGTTAAGTCAGCATTTCAAGGGGAGCTATGCCGTGATTTGTACTTTATTAGTTTCAGATGATGAGGAAACTGTGACCTTGTTCACGAAAGTCATCGAGTGTGCTAGTGAGCGTATAATTTGGCTTTCACTACAAGCGAGTCCAAGTGGATTCGCCTATACGATGAGTATTCCAGGCTTCGAATTTGTTTCAGGCCATAGCATCAATTCAATAATGGAGATTCTGTCTAGGCAGAACTTCACTGTGAAAAATATTGTGATTTTTCCGCTGTTGCGTATGAATAATAAGGAGGAACGGACTTTCCAAAATATGACGTCGGCCTATCCGGAGATTTTACGCGACGTTCTTGGTTCGATCTTGTATTTATTGCAAAAAAAATCAAGCAAATGCCTTGTTTCGTTGGAGAAAATCGCTTCCTTCGTTGTGGTCCCAATAATGAATCATGAAAAATCGGATATTTCGCAAGCCCATACAGATAGTGAATGGGCCGCTTGGGCAGTAGCACAATCCTATGTTCAGCCATTTGGGATAATGCGCAAAGCCGTGTTGCAGTTTGGTATCCACGAACTTAGCGAAGAAGCAATGAACGTCGTTGGCTACTTTCTATCTGAAGAATCCGTCGATATTTACGGTTATGTGTGCACAATAAGCTGAGGGAGGGAATTTAAATGTCGGATACAGAGCAACCTCGTGTAGCAATCGTGACTGGAGGCACCAGGGGAATTGGTAGATCTATTAGCCTTGATTTGGCTCGGAAAGGCATTGTCGTTATTGCAACCTATAAATCTAATGATTTTCTCGCAGAATCTCTTCACGAAATTTCTCGTGAAGAAAACTTAGCACTGAACGTACAACAACAAGATATCGACAATATAGACTCGACCAGTATGTGGGCAAGACAAGTTATTGAACGTTTTGGGGCCGTGGATATTTTAGTAAATAACGCCGGGATAACTTTAGACGAGCTTGTTATTCATCAGGTAGAGTCTCACTGGGATCAAGTATTGCAAACAAACTTAAAGGGGCATGTTTTTCTTACGAAATCATGTCTTTTCGCTATGCTCAAGAATCGGTTTGGATGTATAATAAATATATCTTCAGTAGCTGGCCTGTATGGGAACGTTGGTCAGACGGCGTATAGCGCCACAAAGTCGGCTCTACTGGCTCTTACTGGAAGTTGGGCTCGAGAGTATGGTCGATTTGGGGTTCGTTGCAATGCTGTGATACCTGCTCTCGTGGAGACCGATATGTCTTCAAGCTTGCCTGAAAAAGTGAGGGATGCGATATTAAAGAAGTATTCGCTAGAGTACCCATTATCCCCAACCTCCGTATCTAGTGTGGTCTCTTTTCTTTGTTCTGACAAAGCTGTCCGATTGAACGGGCAGTCCATTGCGGTAGGATTCAACCGACAATACTTTTAAAAACAGGGGGATGAGTTAGAAATGGATGAAACAAATTTGAATTTTAGGATAAAGGAAATGATTGTTCGAAGGCTGGAACTCAAGCACATAACGCCGGCAGACATTCAGGATAATGTCAACCTATTTTCGGATGCTGAGATTGGCCTTGATTCCATCGATGCGTTGGAGATAGCTGTAGGTTTGGAACAAGAGTTTGAGTTTCCATTTAAAGAGTCTGATGTACCGAGTCTAGCATCGATAAATGCAATTACGGACCTTCTATTGGGCAGAAGGGAGGAATGATGCAGTGCTTAGTGCGGAAGACCTCTTGTTTGGGTTTGGCAACGGAGTGTCCGTTGAGCGTTTCCATACTTTCGAAGATTCTCTGTGTTATTCCTTAGTGAAAGATGGAAGGACGACAATTTTTTATCTGGACGGTTTACTCAAGGAGCCGAGACTGGTTTACGAAACAACATCTTTTGTTGATTTCTTGGGATTTTATGATTCATTGAATATCCTTATTGTCCTTAAGAATTCATACGAATTGCGATCGTTTGTTCTTTGGTCCGCCTCATGCGGAGATCTGCATGAAATTTTCTTGAGCGAAGATGCTCGTCCTGCCTTTATCGACAAGGGGTGGCTTTACTACACAGTTTACAAATCGGATGCTATAGGAATTTGGCGATATGGCCTGACCACTCGCGAAAAAGTATTCCTCATTCCATTTGAGCGAGGTCAAGTCGTTCAGCCGATTGCCATATCCCCAGATGAACGTACGCTTATAATCGCTGTTATAGAATCACATGTGATAGCACACGCCCTTCTTGTTGATATAGAAAGTTTAGAAAAAATTACCGTGGATTCAATTGTTAATTTAAGGTCTGGCTGCTTTAGGGACGATGACTTCGGATATTTTGCTGGCTGGAAAATTGGCTCAGACAGAAGTGGTTTATATTCGTTCAATCGTGATGGACGGCTGAATTTGGAATATTACTCCGACCGGGAGGACGTTGTTGCTGTAGGCGTGTTTGATGGCTTCACATACATACTGTGTAGCAACGGAACGGAGAGACCATTAAAGAGGATGGCAGGTAAGAAACCGGTTTTATTAATGGAGGGGGAGGTCGAAGAGATACAGTCGTTGAATGGTCTATTGCTGGCGAAGGCATCAACTTACAATTCGGGGATGTCCATTGTACGTGTGGAAAATGGACTTCCATGGAATGCATACTTGTCTGATAGGTTGATACAGTTTAGCGATATCCCAGAGCCGATGATTATGACGTCGATGTCGAAGGATGGCACCAAAGTAGATTCCCTGCTGTACCGATCCGATGACCCTCAAGCACGCAATCGCCCAACAATCGTTTGGTGCCATGATGGCCCACATGTTTCCAACAGAAAATCATTTTCCCTCACGATAAACTTGATTGTATCTATGGGCTTTGATGTAATTGCTCCTAACTTTAGAGGAAGCAGTGGTTACGGCATTCGATTTATGGAACAGTCCTGGGGAATGGAGGCTATCGACGACGTCGAGGGAGCTATACTGTCGTATTTTGCCGGGGCTGCCCCTAGAGTCATAACTATGGGAGTGAGCTATGGAGGATATATGTCTCTGTTGCTTAATGCAATTCTTCCGCCTGGTATGGTCGCTGGTACGATTAGTATCTTCGGTCCGACACATGTGAACGAAATGGTAGAGTGCTCGAAAGAACCACGGAGGACCATTCTTTCTCGCATTATAGACCCCCAGAAGACTCCGTCTCCCCATTGTTATGCTGAGCAGATGCAGGGGGAAATTCTTATGATATATGGAGATGAAGACCCCAGGATCCCATACGATTATGCAAAAGAGTTTTCTGAAAATGTATCTCTTGTTGGCAATGCCAAGGTGGACTTTGTGACCTTGGCTAAGGTTGGACATGGCATCGGAAATGTCGATAGAACTCTTATTTTTGAGAAGTGCGAAAGCTTCCTCTCTTCCTATACTTTAATAGAACAAGATTTATATTAATGGGATTTTATTTAAAAAAATTGCGAGTGCCCTTGTCGAACAGATAGGGGCCATAACAAATGTGCTGGGGGTGGTTACCTACCATGAAGCAGACATTTATTCCATACAATCCGAGCCAGTCATTTCTTTTGCCGGCGTCGATCGAGAAGTGGGTGCCAGCAAACATAAGGCGATGAGTTATCCGCGGATGAAGGAGGAGAAAAAGGGGCTTTTTGAAATGGCCCGTTCTCTGACTGGTGAAGCTCAGTCGGTCGATGCGCAGGAGGACGGCGGGCAGATGAGTTCCTCGAAGAGCGTCGGATAGCGGATCCAAGAGACCAAGGCCGCACGGTGGAAGAAGAAAATAAGGAACGAGCCGAAGAGCATAGAAAATCGGAGTGCTTCATTAGACACATCAAATGGGGGAATAACCATGAAGATTTTATCTGCGCGTCCTACAGACCTGTTAAGAATTCCGTCGCATATCCGGTTGGAGATGACGGAAGAAAGGATTTCGCTCATAAATGAGGCGGATGGAAAAACCATTGTGTATGCCACGTTCCCTGAGATTAAGGATTTTTTTTCTAATTTACGAGACTGTCCGGCGGGCATTAGCATGGACGCCGCCTTCGAAATGCTGTCGCATACACACGAGGGTCTGGATAGGACACTGTTCTATGAGAGCGTTCAGAGTCTACTAAATGACGGTGTAATATGCGTCGGGGCTAAGAAGTCCGATTTGGAAATATTGTACGAATACATGCGTGATACACCTTTCAATCCAATTCATTTGGGTCAGCTTTGGCTTTGCTTGTGCACTATGAGTCGCTCGGGATTCAGGGAATTGAGTAGACTGATGAAGCAACTTGATTTGGCGGATAGGCTGCACCCGGGTTATGAACTACTGACGTCCCAACGCAACGAGGTAATTTCATCAGGGATTCACGTCACTGACTTGGTAAAAAACCGAGATGAGGCCGGAGAGTTGGCTCGATTAATTCTTGAGGCGCGAAGGCGTAGAGAAACTATGTCAATGGCCTATATTACTATGTTTGAGCACACGGAATTTATTGAGTCTCACATTATTATAAACGGTGAAGAAATTCTGCGAGAGTGTGTCGAACGTGGTGGAGTCTTTTTATTTTCTCATTTCGGAGCCTATGAATTGGGTATTTTCGCATTGCTGGCAATGGGGTACGAGTTGACGATAATAGCGGATAACGAAGCGCATCGCAACTACGAGATGGTTTCAAAGTTGGGAAGGCCAATTAAAATTCGGGTCCTCACTGTGCCGGACGAATTTATTGTCGTAAAATCCATTTACGCCGTCCGTGGAGGAGCTTGTCTATTCGTTGCGATGGACCACTCTACGTCATCTCATCGACCAGAGAGGATTTCCGTGCCCTTTCTTGGGGCGGAAATAACATTGCCAGATGGCCCCTTTTTAATCGCGGAGCATGCCGATGTACCGATTGTCTATTTCTCATGCAAAATGATGGACGAGGAAGATGGCCGACTAGAGCTATCTTTTTTACGGATTGAAGCAGGGGAAAGGCGGGATGCGGTTCCCGTGCAGGCCGCGCGTCTCTTGGAGCATCAGATTAGAAATGAACCTGCTCTTTGGTCTGGTAGTAGCAATTTCCTTCATTACATGCTGTCAAAATGACATTGGTACTTGTCGCAAAGTTGTACCCCAATACGGCCGTGTCTCGTAGAGACAAAATTAGCTTCGAACGGAAATATTCGAGACATCTTTTGAAGACTGTTGTCTCTGCACTATTTGACTGTATCCTTTACGACGACGAAGTGGGGGAGATTGTTCGTACTCGACGTTTTGAAAGCCCAATTGGGCCGACTTACGTTAGCCTCGCACATAAATATCCTTTCATTGTTGTTGCGTTCGATACAAGTCCAATCGGGGTAGATTATGAGTGTGGGCGTAAGTTTGGAGAAATTCCCCACAACTCCTTTTTTTCGTATCGCCAACGCCGGTGGATTGCGGCGGCGCCAAGTGATAATGAAAGAAATTTCAGAATATTACTTGAATGGACTCGAGGAGAGGCGGTCTATAAATGCTCGACGAAGGATGGACTAGTAGTTCGTTCCGTGGTTTACCTAGGTGACGATGCGGACAACATACTCTCAGTTGCAACGACGGGACCTACTCGCTTGTACATTGTCAACATACTATTGGGGGTGGAGTAATGCTCGTTGATGATCAATGGGATTCAAAAGTAGTGGTGATATTCGGGGGACTGGGGTACGTCGGTTCGGAGTTATGTAGGGCATTTAGGGACCTGTCCGCACGTGTCGTCGTTGTCGACAAGGCAAGGTTCACAAGAGCCGATACCCTAGATGTAGACGTCCGGTATGCAGATATCGTGGTAGAGGAGGAGATTGCCGACGTTGTACAATCTATCATGTCGACCTATGAAAGGATAGATGTTTGCATTATAGCATCGGGTTCCATTGAAAAAACTCCACTTTTAACGGCGTCGTCAGATAGCTGGCACCGCATGTTAGATGCGAATCTTACTGGAAATTTCCTTATTATTCAGCAAATCGCGCGGCATATGGTTCCGTTTAAGTCTGGGTCCATCATTAATATTTCTTCTATATTAGGGTCATCATCCTCGTCATTGGCTGATACGATCGCCTATAGTGTAGCTAAGGCGGGTCTTGTGCAACTTACTAGACTGGCGGCTGTGGAACTTGCAGCTCATAAAATTCGTGTTAATGTGGTTTTGCCTGGGTTTCTTAAAGGTGCTTTTTTGCAAGACTATTTGAGAACACGCGAAACACCAGAAAGTTTTTACAGTGTCTTTAAGCAAATCCCGCTCATGAGATTGGGTGTGGCCTCGGACTTGACAGGGATCGTTGTCGCCTTATCGTCTAGCCTAATGAGCTATTCGACAGGAGGTGTGTTTACCGTTGATGGAGGGTGGTTGGCGCAGGAACAGTAAGGGTTTCATCAGTAGTTACGTTTAAACCCGCATTTCGCACTCAGGTTTGTGTTTGCTAACACAAAAGTTGACCACCTCGACATTTATCTCCTTTGCGCTGTAGGTAGAACGCTACGCGAAACAGGAGGAAAAGAAGTGATGGAGATGGTCGCTATTTACACTGACGCAGCAGGCGTTCGCGGAGGCTGTGGTCGTCGGTCGATTGGTGGCTACCTCCAGTGACCTAGGCACTTGCCTGGCTACGGAGTCGTACGGTGCTGTCCGAGTTAGTGGAGGGAGACCTCTCTCATGCCGGCAAGGATGCCGTGTATGAGATGGCGGACACGCTACTGGAACACAAGTCGAGCATCGAATCGGCGCTACGCGCACAAGAGATGAGGTTATTCCTACAAGTGGCTCGTGTATGTCTCTATGATCTGACGAATATCTATATGGAAGGCGCGGCCGAAAGCAATACCCTAGTAAAGTATAGGCGCTCTAAAGACGAGCGTTCTGATTGCCGACTGATCACATTGGCGTTGTTGGTCGATGAGTATGGCTCCCCCTTATTTAGCCATGTCTATGGCGAGAACCAGTCGGATCCCGAGACCATCCAGGATGTCTTGTATCGCCTGGAAGGGGAGAATCCGGATCTCCTGCGAGGAACCGTGATATTTGTGATGGACCGAGGGACGCCACGCGAGACAACATCGCCTTATTGCAGAATAAGGGGAACGCCTACTTGCTCGTCGAGCGCAGTCCAGTGCACAAGGCGTTCGAGTAGGCATTTGCGACTGCACGAGAAACGTTTGAACGCATTGACCACCGCGCCGACGAGGCTGACGCAGTGTATGCGAAGAAAGTGCAGACCGCAGAGGGCGGGACACGCGTGCTGTGTCTCAGTGAAGAACGTGCGCATAAGGATAGGGGCATGGACCGCTTGGCGGAGCAGCGATTCTTGCAGGACCTCACGCGGTTGCGCCAGTTGGTGACCAAAGGCTCGATTGTGGTGCCGGAGAAAGTCGGGCAGCGACTGGGACGGATTCAGGAACGGCGGGCGATGATTGCGCAGTATTATGAGGTCGAGATTCAGAATGACGAGACGCACAAGCGCATGTTGGACCTGCAATGGAAGAAGAAACTGGAACGCGAACAGCGAAGTGCGCTGACGGGATGCTACGTGATTGAGGCCTCCAGACTTCATGCGGATCTGGGTGCGAAGGAGATCTGGAGCATCTACATGACACTGGGTCGAGTCGAGAATGCCTTCCGTTCCCTCAAAACCGATTTTGGTGTCCGTCCGGTATACCACCAGACGGCAGGACGGACAAAGGCACATCTGTGGATCTTGGTGTTGGCGTATCACTTGCTGGCGGTGGTGGAGTGGCAGTTGCGAGAGCATGGAGACACCAGGCGGTGGTCGAGCGTTCTCAATGTGCTCCGTAGACACGGGCGTAAGACGGTGATGGTCACGGACGACAAGAATCGCGTGCACCACATTCGCGTGTCGGGACGGCCAGAAGGCGTGCACCGAGAGGTCTACCACAGGTTGCACATAACGGATCCTCTGCGCCGAGAGTATCGAATCGTCGATCGAAGGTTGTAGTGCCCGGAAAAAACTAGCGCCCCAGTCGGGGCACGGCATAGCGAGGCATTAGGCCGAAAGTTGGGTTAGACGATGCGGTGGCTCAAGTGCAACACCATCTTCGATAAACGCGTGTAAAATCCGAGCTGGTTTTGACTCAATGATCTTACGCATACAGGTGGACGCCTGAAGTGAGACGCCTTGCTCTGATTCGGATCGATTGGGCAGCATGGCATCTAGGAGAATACGCGACTGCTGGCAGTAAACAGGGGGTGGTGTCATGCATTGGTATGAGGAGACAGTGGGAGCCGGTTCGTTCGTAGTATTTCTGCCCGGAAGTGGATGGGGCGCAAATGCCGGAATGAACATCGCTGACGAGCTAAAAGCGGACCATCAGGTTCGGTTGGTCGACTTGCCAGGTATCGGGAGAGGTGATGGGATACAGGGGCGAGTGACGCTTACCAGATTGGGTGAGTGGGTCGCGGGATATCTCGATGGTCGCGGAATTAGCCGTAGTCATCTCATCGGTCATTCGTTAGGCGGAGCCATTTTACTGGCGTTTGCAGTTCAACACCCTCACCGGGTAAAGTCTTTGACGCTTCTGGACATTGGATATGCTCGAGTGCCTCGTTTTCCAACTCAGATGCTAGGCAGTGCGGGGTATGTAGCCCCAGTTGTTTCAGGACT
>Ga0080006_1167443_pt1 | contig 14872 bp, 6 predicted proteins | sample RS3BMetagenome_FD_69209 | JGI IMG/M metagenome (GOLD analysis project Ga0080006, IMG submission 69209) | Ferric oxide microbial mat and aquatic microbial communities from Rainbow Spring, Yellowstone National Park, USA - RS3B (SPADES... ...
CAGGAAGGGATCAATCCATTGGTGCATTTTTTAGAGCGGGGGTGGCGAGAGAAAAGGAATCCGCATCCGCTTTTTGATCTGGATTATTATTTAAGGCAATGTCCGCAGCTAGCAGAGGAGGGGCTAAATCCTTTGGTTTATTATCTTAAAGGAGGATGGGAAGGAGGAAAGAGTCCGCACGTACTTTTTGATTCGAGTTATTATTTGGAGCAGAATCCCGAAGTAGGGCAGGAAGGGATCAATCCATTGGTGCATTTTTTAGAGCGGGGGTGGCGAGAGAAAAGGAATCCGCATCCGCTTTTTGATCTGGATTATTATTTAAGGCAATGTCCGCAGCTAGCAGAGGAGGAGCTAAATCCTTTGGTTCATTTTGTGAAGATTGGGTGGAAGGAAAGGCGCAATCCGCATCCGTTGTTTGATGTTCAGTTGTATCTGGAAGCACATCCAGAAGCAGTAAGGACAAATGCTTTTCTTCATTATCTGGTTAATAAACCAGATGACTGGCAGGGGTATTGGGTGACGGAAGAGTTTGGAAAGAAGATCTCTGAGTTAACTGTAAGTTGGAAAAATAAAAAAAAGGGTTCGCTGATCTTGTTCATCGATCATGTTTTGGGAGGTGGAGCAAATTTTTATCGTCAACAATGGATCCATCAGTTAGAAAAAGAAAATCAGTTAATTTTTCTTTTCTATTATAATTTTTTTAAAAAAGGTTATTATGTACGGATTTCAGGTTGGGAAAATCAGCTCTTATTAAGCTGCAGCTGCCCAGATTCATTTTTCTATGGTATAGAAGCTCTTTCTGAAGCTTTTGATGTTCTAGAAATTATTCCTAATGCATTGGTTTCATTCCCTGATCCTTTATCAATCCTTGAGGGTTGTTTACAGCTAAAAAAACAGAAGGCAATCAAGCTTATCGTTCCTATTCATGATTACTTCTGTGTTTGTCCTTCTTATAATCTTTTGAACGATAAAGACCAGTTCTGTGGCATTCCGGCAATTGAAGAATGCAGGCGTTGTCTTGTGGCTATTGATAAAGATGAAACTTATCCTAAAAATCTGAATATCGATTTATGGAGAAGAAAGTGGCAGGATTTTTTGGAACATGCTGAGGAAATTCTCTGTTTTTCTGAATCCTCGCTTTCCCTGCTCTTCAAAGCCTATCCAACTTTAGAGAAAAGCCAGATTGTTCTTAAACCCCATTCGATTGGTTCATTTCGCAAAGCGAGGCTAAGGGCTCCACAGCAAAATGAGGAAGTGATTGTGGGCATTGTAGGACACATCGATACGAAGGCTAAAGGCAAGGAACTGATTGGAGAGATGATTCAAACGATCCAGCTTGAAAAGTGGCCAATAAAATTAGTGGTTATAGGAACGGTGGGTGATCCGGAACTAGAAAAAAAACTGCATGTGTATGGCCCTTATAGGAAAGAAGAATTAGTTTCTTTGATTGAATCTTCCATGGTAAATCTTTGTTTTTTACCTTCGATTTGGCCGGAAACCTTTTCATATGTTACCGAAGAGTTGATGGCAATAGGAGTTCCTTTGGCCGTATTCGATCTTGGAGCGCAGGCTGAAAAAGTCAGGCGGTATAAATTGGGTCATGTCATTTCTCACATTGATCCTCGGATTGCCTGTAAGGAACTTTGTGAGTTTGCTTTCCGGTTAGCGCAGTTAAAATAATTTAAGCAGGAATAAGAAAGAGTTTGTTCGAAAAACTGTTTTACGGGGAAAAAGTAGACTAGAGCTCTTTCTCGGAAAAATCGATAAAGGGAGCTTTTGTGTTTAAAGCATGGTTATTCTTTTTTAAAGGACTAAGGACTAATCGATCCATTAAAACTACTTTTTTTGAAACAGCAAAGACAACGGAAAAACCAGATGCCATGCATCTTTCGGATGAGTCACAGAGGAGCCATTTTTGTTTGGATTCACCTAAGCCAATGGATCGGTTGATTATAAACAGTCCTGTTCTTGAAATTGACGGATGGTTTTTTGATTCTTTCGGACAGACTGCCCAATCGATTTGGATAGAAAAAGAAGGGGTATGTTACCCCGTGGAACCGGTGAGGAGAGAAGACGTCAAGAAAACTTACTCTTTTGTTGTAGATTTATGGTGTGGGTTTAGAGCTAGGCTTCCATTATCCCTTGAATTTGAAAAAATAGAACTACTGGCCTTGCATCGAAGTGGGAGAAAAGAACTACTCGTTTCTTTTCAAGCGAAATGGAGTGGTCTTGTAGAAGACATAGAGAGCCAAGTTCGTTTTGGTTTCGACCAGCCGATAGCCGAGCGGATCGTAACGGATGCATTTTGGATTGAGATTAGTGGATGGTGTTTTGACCGGGGTGGGAATGTGGCCCAGGCGGTATGGCTAAGGTCATCTCAGCATCAGATTCGAGCAGAAAGAAGAATCCGGCCGGATGTTAAAAAAGATTATCCCAAGCTTAAGGATCTTGGCTGCGGGTTTTTCCTTTTTGTGCCACTGACGGAAGAGGAACAAAGATACAGCCTTGAAGCGGAGTTATTGGATGGAACGATTTATCCTTTAAAGACATTTTCTGCAAGGAGGTTCAATCGAAAAGAACAAGAAGAGCAGTATGCTCGGTGGCTTTTAGAAGAAGCAAAATTCAAAGAGCAGGATTATCTAGCGACGATTCGTCGGGATAACCAGCTTGCTGTGCATCCTTTTTTTTCGATCCTCGTTTTTTATGATCAACGTTGGAATGTGGAAGATGTCTACCGTCTGCTCTCAACCTGTTTTTCTCAGTTCTATTCGCATTGGGAACTCTGGCTTTGTCCCTATGGCACTGGATCAGTCTTTTCTATTCAATCTTTGGAACACCGGTGGCCTGGAGCCAAACAAAAGATTCATTTTCTTGAAAAAACCTCTACGAAAGCTGAAGCCTTGTATTGGGTTTTACCCTTGGTTCAAGGGGATTATGTCCTGTTGCTAGATCCTTCGGTCCAGATTAGTAAAGAAGCTTTGTTTGTGTTTGCTCTAACAATCAATCGGTATCCTGATCTATTAATGGCTTTTTCTGATGAAGATTCGATGGATAAGTCTGGCAAACGTTCGGATCCTATCTTTAAGCCAGGCTGGAATCCAGAGCTTCTTCGTTCTAATAATTACATTGGACAGGCAGCGATTTATAATACGAAAGCGGTCTGGGATCGGCTGAGAATATCACCTTCATTGGAGGGTCAAGAAGAGTGGGACCTAGCTTTAAGAATTGGAAGTTTTGACTGCGACAAAAACGAAGTGGTTCATGTTCCACGCATTCTTTTCCATCGTTGTGGCTCAAAACAAGCAGTCGGTCGGAATGATAGGGAAGATAAGCAGCGATTAGTGTTGGAAACCGATTGTCGTCGCAGAGGAAAGGATGGAGTAACAATCAAAAAAACAGAAGAAGGATGGCATCTTCGTTATGCCACCGGTCCCTTATCTCCTTTGGTCAGCATTATCATCCCGACACGGCTTCCTTTGCCTTATGTGCAGACCTGCATCGAGAGCATCCTTTCGAAGTCTACTTATCGGAACTTTGAAATCTTGCTTGTGATAAACGGACACAGTTCTTTGGATCAACAACAAAATGCTTTTTTATCCGAGTATTGTAACCTAAAGCAACTCCGTTTGTTGTGGTATGATCAGCCTTTTAATTATGCTGCGATCAACAATTGGGCCGCCAAAGAAGCAAATGGCAAGCTTTTGGCCTTCCTGAACGATGACGTGGAAGTTATTAGTCCAGATTGGATAGAAGAAATGGCTGGACATGCCTTGAGGAAAGAAGTGGGAATTGTGGGAGCAAAACTTTACTATCCAACTCTGACTATACAGAGCGATGGAATGATCCTTTGGAAAGATTACCGAAGATTCCATGGCATGAGCCGAGAATTGCCAGGTTATCTAGGCTTAGCAAAACTCTGCCAAAACTTGACTGGTGTGATTACAGCCTGTGCTCTTATGCGCAGAGAATTATTCGAACGGATTGAAGGGTTTGATGAAGAATTTGCCTACAATTGGAACGACTTGGATCTTTGTTTACGGTTAAAAGAAAGAGGATACTGGACGGTGTGGACGCCTTTTGCTGAGCTAATTCATTACTGTTCGGTTTCCGTTGGAAGAGAATCGATCAACAAACAGCAGGAATGGGAAAAGGAAAAAGAGCTGTTCGAAAAAAAATGGAAAGAAAAATTTCCATCCGATTCTTTTTATAACCCGAACCTGAGTGATTCAGCACCTTTTTATCGGCTGGGGACTACTCCTTGGGATATAAAGGCTTGGGGAAAGGAAAAGAAAGGATAAGTTTTGTTTAAAGGAAAATGTTTCTATCCTTTAGAAGCCAAAAAATGGAGTGAGGATATGGCTGAGCCACAGCAAATGGATGCCGAAAAATGGATTCAGTCTTTGATTAGCAAAGTCCACGAGCAGACTCAATGGACAAAGCTCCAACAGCAAGCTACTGCCTTTGCTTCTTTGGCTTATGGCAGGCTTTGGATTCAAGCACACCAGTCTTTTGAATTGGGAAAGCAATCTTTTGGATTCTGGTCGATTTTTTCAAAGAAAGAAAACTTAGAGCTTTCTACAGCTTCTTGGATAGTTGTAGCCAAAGAAATTGCGAAATCCGCTCTTTTCGATCCCGCTTATTATCTTCAACAATACCCGGATGTCCGGCTTTCTGGGGTAGATCCATTGACTCATTTTGTTTTGTACGGTGTAACTGAAAAACGCAATCCAAACCCTTTTTTTGATGTTGAATATTACCTTCAGCAAAATCCGGATGTAGCGGAGGCCAAAATAAATCCACTCTATCATTTTATCTGCTATGGGTGGAAAGAAGGTCGGAAACCACATCCTCGGTTTGATCCAGCGTTTTATCTTCACCAATATAAGGATGTTGCTGAGGCGGGCATGAATCCTTTGTCGCATTATCTGTTGTTTGGTCAATTAGAAGGTAGGATTGGCTCTCCAGAGGAAGAGCCTCTGAATGATCCTCAGCAAAGAATTCTTCTTAATGGTTCTCTTATAGAAATTGAAGATTGGTATCCTTATGGATTTTCTCCAAGTCCAAGGTGGGGTTATGACAAGCCTGTTCATCCGATCCTCTATTCGATAATCAAAAGATCTGAGGATCATTACCGCTCTCTTTTAACTGACTGGGTTCAGTTTGCTGATGATCTGCTTTCCTTTCCTCTTCGGGACAATGGTTCTGAACTAGATCCCTGTTGGGAAAACAGTTCTTTTCCACCTTTAGATGCAATAGCTCTTTTTGGGATAATCGCTACCACAAAACCCGCTTTGTTTTTGGAAATAGGTTCGGGTTTTACTACCCGGTGGGCTTATGGGGCAAAAGTGAGGTATTCCCCGCTGACGAAACTGGTTTCAATCGATCCTAGCCCTAGGGTGAACGTGGATACATTATGCCAACAGGCTTTCCGAAGGCCTCTTCATGAACTCCCTTTAGATATTTTTGAGCAGTTGGAAGCGGGGGATATTCTTTTTGTTGATGGGACTCACCGGATTCTGCAGGGTTCCGACGCAACTATTTTCTTTCTGGAGATCTTGCCTATAGTAAAGGCTGGAGTGATCATTCATCTTCATGATATTTTTCTGCCTTTTGATTATCCACCGCACTGGCAGAAAAAATATTATTCCGAACAGTACGTGCTTGGATCGATCCTTTTGGTTGCAACCGAAAAATATAGGATTCTTTTTCCAAGCTTTTATGTGAGTCAGCATCAGGAGCTTTTAAAGATTTTGGACCAGCTTTGGACAAATCCCAAGCTTCAGAGTCTAAAGCCAAAAGGGGGGTCTTTCTGGTTTGTTAAACGTTAAAAAGGTTTCTAGAGAGGATTTGAAAAAAAAAGAAAATTGTTTCTATCGGTACAGCTTTTTGGATGAGTGATGAAGAACAGGGGTGATTATTGTTTTGCGGTGGAAAAACCAGCTTTTCCTTTTCTTTTTCTAAAAGGAAGAAGCATAAAAATCGAAGGCTGGTTTTTAGGGCATAATGGACAGAAGGCAGAAGGTATTTGGGTTCAGCTCAAAAACCAAATTTATATAGCCAATTGCATCAGACGGGAGGATGTGAGAGAAAAGTTTTTGGAGTCGGGAAGGAACGTCGATTCGAATTGTGGGTTTGAGGTAGAAATCGAGTTGAGCAGAGGGATAAAATACCTCGTTCTTTCGGCAGATATAGGCTCAGGCAAAAGGATCGACATAGCCAGGTTCGTAGTCTTTGTAAGCAGAAAAGCCAAAGAGTGTAAATCAAAAAAAATAATTAATAATCTAGAACCAATCGAAGATTGGTATCCTTATGGGGCAACACTCGAACCCAGGTGGGGTTACAGTAAATCGCCCCATTCGATCCTATTGAATATCCTGGAGTCTGGCTCTGAAACCTATCTAAAGTTCTTGCTCGAATGCAAGACTTTTCTGCCTGATTTGCTTTCAATCGAGACAACTCCTAGGACCCAAACTGATCCTTTCTGGATGAATGGATGGTTCGATAGTCTGGATGCCTTAGCCTTATATGGGATGGTGGCTTTAAAAAAGCCAAAGGTTTTTTTGGAGATTGGTTCTGGGCATTCAACCCGGTTTGCTTATCTGGCTAAGAAAAGATATTCGCAGTCAACAAAAATTTTTTCAATAGATCCAGCTCCCAGGTCTGAAATTGATCGATTGTGTGATGAAGTCTATCCTCTTCCCTTGCAGCAAATGGGATTGTTGGTTTTCGAGCGGTTGGAGGCAGGCGATATCCTTTTTTTTGATGGTTCTCATAGGTTGTTGCAAGCTTCTGATGTAACTGTCTTTTTCCTTGAAGTCTTGCCTATCATCAAGCCTGGAGTTCTAATCCATCTCCATGACATATTCCTTCCCTTTGATTATCCCCCTCAATGGGCAAAAAGGTTTTATTCAGAAGCATACGTCTTAGCTGTGCTCTTTGCTTTTGCTGCCGAGAAGTTTGAGATTCTTTTCCCATCGGCTTTCGTAGCAACTAAGCCCAAACTTACTACTATTTTTAATGAACTTTGGCAGAAGTATGAGTCAGATGGATTACAACCGCATGGTGGATCTTTTTGGTTTATGAAAAAGATCTAATGCAACATTAATTAGCTTTTTAGCTATCAACAATGTTGCTAAGTTGTTCGCAAAACGGTTTATATAGCAGCAAAAACGATAGAGTAGCTAGCCATATTAAAAAGAATTTTATTGACGGGATGGTTTGCAGAGTTAATAGATAAAGTCATTTTAATCAGTTCAATTTGGATGTCTTCAATTGGTAAAATTTGTTTTTCTCTTGAAGAGCCTAAAAAGAGGTTATTTTTTTCGAAAGAAAGAAAAATTTGTTTCCGAGGCTATTTTTTCGACTCTTTTGGAAGGAAAGCCAAGCAGGTTATTCTCCAATACAAAAATGAAAGGATATTAGCCGATTCGCAGCATAGGGAAGATATCCAAAGTAGGTATGCCAGATCGAATATCCAGATTGAAAAAGAAGTCGGGTTTGAAGGCTGGATCGAATTAAGCCGCGGATTAAAAGAAATCGACATCTTAGCTGAACTCTCTGGCGGTCGAACACTCCGGCTAGCTCGCTATTATATCTTCGTTTATGGCGCATCAAAACCCAACTCAAAGATTGAGCAACAAGCAAATCCAGTTTGCCTTCCGCCCGCTTATTTTTGTCTTGATGCACCTCAAGCAGAAGAGTTGATAATAACAGAAGATATTTTTCTTGAAGTTAAGGGTTGGGTTTTTGATACAGAAGGCAATCCTCCAAGTTCCGTAACAGTAAAAAATTCTGCTGGTGTGTTTCCCTGCAAAGCAATCGCTCGCAGCGATGTGAAAGCTGATCATCCTATTTTAAAAGATATCTGCTGCGGCTTTTTGGCTAGGATACCCTTGGAAGAAAATCTCTTTGAATACATTCTGGAAGCAGAGTTTCCCGGTGGAAAGAAGCTTGAGATAGGCAAGTTTTCTGCCCGTTCTTTCAATAGAGAAGAAAGAGAGAAATGGGATAGGGATCGCTATAAGGAGTGGTTTGCCCAGTATGGTCGGTTTGTGGGGAGAGAGGAGGAGCTGTTGAGGCAGCGTCTTAGAGGGTTTGCCTACAAGCCATTCTTTTCGGTAGTGATGGTGGTGGGGTTAGGGGATAGGCTAGAGGGAGTGTTAGCGACGTTGCGGTCGGTAGTGGGGCAGTGGTATGAGCAGTGGGAAGTGCTGTTGGTGTTGTATGGGGGTAGGAAACTGGCCAGAGAGGAGCTTAGGGGTGTGGGAGGGGAGGATAAGCTAAGGATAATAGAGGTGAGCTATTCGGAGAAGGGGAAGGCAAAGGAGGCAGGGTTAAGGGAGGCTTGTGGGGAGTACTGCATGATATTGGACAGTGGGGAAGAGCTAGTGGCGCATGCGTTGTATGTGTTTGTGGAGGCGCTTCAGGGGGAGAAGGCCTTTGATTTACTTTTTGGGGATGAGGATAGGTTGAGTGATGAGGGGCAGGTGTACAGTCCGGTATTCAAGCCTGGGTTTAATTATGATTTATTGAGGGCAGTGAACTATTTAGGACGTCCGGTGGTCTTTAGGAAGCAGAAGGCGATGGAGGTGGGAGGGTTTGACCAGGGGGTAGAGGGGGCAGAGGAGTGGGATCTTTATTTACGGATGACGGTGGGCAGGGTGGATGGGCGTGGGGTCTGTCATCTGCCTTATGTGCTGTGTCATCGGGGAGGGGAAGCTGGAGGGGGTGTGGTGAAGGAGGGTGTGGAGAGGGAGGTGGTATGGAGGGATTGTAAGCGACGAGGGGTAGGAGTGGAAGGGATAGAGAGGCTGAGGGGAGGGTGGAGGATACGGTATGGGGTAGGAGAGGAGAAGCCATTGGTGAGCATAGTGATGCCCTCGAAGTGTCAGCTTGCTTATCTTAGGCCTTGTGTAGAGAGTGTAATGAGCAAGACGAGTTATGACCGCTACGAGTTATTGTTGGTGGTGAATGAGAAGCGGCTGAGGGATGCGGAGGTGAGGGGGTATTTGGAGGGGGTGAGTGGGGGGGAGGGGAGGGTGCGGCTGGTGGTGTATCCGGATGAGCCATTTAACTATGCGAAGATTAACAATGCGGCGGTGATGAGGGAGGTGCGGGGGGAGGTATTGGCGTTGTTGAATGATGATTTAGAAGTGATTACAGGGGATTGGCTTGAGGAGATGGTAGGGCATGCGATGCGGGCTGAGGTGGGGGCGGTAGGGGCGATGCTTTACTATCCGGATGGGACGATACAGCATGCTGGGGTGATATTGGCGGAGCGGGGGATCCCGGATCATCGGCTTAGGAATATGAGGAAGGAGGAGGCAGCGGAGGGGGGCTATCTTTGGTTTGAACAGAATTTAAGTGCGGTGACGGCGGCCTGTGTTGTGATGAGGAAGGAGTGTTTTGAGGAGGTGGGGGGCTTTGACGAGAGTTATGCGATAGATTTAAACGATATAGACTTATGTTTGCGATTGAGGCAGAGGGGCTATTTGATAGTGTGGACGCCCTTTGCTGAGTTTTATCATTATGAGTCGGTATCAAAGATGGCGGACATAGCTGAGCAATATGCACAGTGGTCGGAAGAAAACACGAAGTTTATAAAAAAATGGCTGCCGGTTTTCCCGTTTGATCCTTATTACAACCCCAATTTTTCTTTTAAGCCGCCCTACTATAAACTTTCTTTCCCACCAAGGGCGAGATCTCTTATTAGTTGATTATAGGTATTTAGGTTCTTCTTAGGATTGAATAATTTATATTAATCCTTTGTCATTACTACATCAGTTGGAATAGGCTCAGAATGCACTGCGTTTGAAGATAATTTGGAAAAATCAACTGCTGAAGGAAATAACTTAATAAAAGGATTGCAGGCTAGAATAGCCTTTAGCTTGCTAGATCAAAAAATTATACAAAAGATTTTTTTTTCGTTTTTTATTTTTGATTTAGAGCCGATACCATTTATTCTTAAGCATTATAAACGATCAACTTTATTCTAATCATTGACTCATTAGTGGATTTATAATTTCTTCCAAATGATCCGGACTCGATGAATCAAAACCGAAGTTTTTTCTTTTCTATCGAATCCCCAAAGCATCGATTTCTTGTCTTAGGAGAAAGAAAAATCTGCTTTAGCGGCTATTTTTTTGATGGTTATGGCAGAAAAGCTAACCAGATCCTTATTAAATGGAATGATAAACAGGCTATTGCAAACAGGGTAGACAGAGGGGATGTCCAAAGACTTTATGCTCAAAAAGGGATTGCGGTAGAAAAGGCGGTAGGTTTTGAAAGCTGCATTGAATTAAGCCGTGGCTTAAAAGAAGTTGAACTGATTGCTGAACTATCTTGTGGGGAGAAAATAAAGCTAAAGAAATTTTTTCTCTATATTTGGTCCAAGAAGTATTGCTTAGACCCGCTCTATGATAATAAGCAGCAACTTATTGGATATTATAATATTGAGAAGCCTCTTGAAAAAGAAGTCGTTTCGACCCAGCACTATATCGAAGTGAGTGGTTATGTCGTAGACAAGGATGGATATCCACCTCGATTAGTCCAGATTAAAACACCTACTAGAAAATATCCTTGCCAGCAGATTTACCGAAAGGGGATTCAGAAAGATTACCCGTTTATCAAAGACAGTCGTTGTGGGTTTGCAGGCTACGCTCTTTTAGAAGAACTATCAAAGCAATACAGTATAGAAGTAGAGTTTCTATCTGGACAAGTGGCCCAATTAGCAACGTTCTTTGCAAGCCTAAAAATTCAAGAGGACAGACGAGAAAAGGAACTCTATAAAAAATGGTTTAGCTGCTACGGTCGGTTTGTGGGGAGAGAGGAGGAGCTGTTGAGGCAGCGTCTTAGAGGGTTTGCCTACAAGCCATTCTTTTCGGTAGTGATGGTGGTGGGGTTAGGGGATAGGCTAGAGGGAGTGTTAGCGACGTTGCGGTCGGTAGTGGGGCAGTGGTATGAGCAGTGGGAAGTGCTGTTGGTGTTGTATGGGGGTAGGAAACTGGCCAGAGAGGAGCTTAGGGGTGTGGGAGGGGAGGATAAGCTAAGGATAATAGAGGTGAGCTATTCGGAGAAGGGGAAGGCAAAGGAGGCAGGGTTAAGGGAGGCTTGTGGGGAGTACTGCATGATATTGGACAGTGGGGAAGAGCTAGTGGCGCATGCGTTGTATGTGTTTGTGGAGGCGCTTCAGGGGGAGAAGGCCTTTGATTTACTTTTTGGGGATGAGGATAGGTTGAGTGATGAGGGGCAGGTGTACAGTCCGGTATTCAAGCCTGGGTTTAATTATGATTTATTGAGGGCAGTGAACTATTTAGGACGTCCGGTGGTCTTTAGGAAGCAGAAGGCGATGGAGGTGGGAGGGTTTGACCAGGGGGTAGAGGGGGCAGAGGAGTGGGATCTTTATTTACGGATGACGGTGGGCAGGGTGGATGGGCGTGGGGTCTGTCATCTGCCTTATGTGCTGTGTCATCGGGGAGGGGAAGCTGGAGGGGGTGTGGTGAAGGAGGGTGTGGAGAGGGAGGTGGTATGGAGGGATTGTAAGCGACGAGGGGTAGGAGTGGAAGGGATAGAGAGGCTGAGGGGAGGGTGGAGGATACGGTATGGGGTAGGAGAGGAGAAGCCATTGGTGAGCATAGTGATGCCCTCGAAGTGTCAGCTTGCTTATCTTAGGCCTTGTGTAGAGAGTGTAATGAGCAAGACGAGTTATGACCGCTACGAGTTATTGTTGGTGGTGAATGAGAAGCGGCTGAGGGATGCGGAGGTGAGGGGGTATTTGGAGGGGGTGAGTGGGGGGGAGGGGAGGGTGCGGCTGGTGGTGTATCCGGATGAGCCATTTAACTATGCGAAGATTAACAATGCGGCGGTGATGAGGGAGGTGCGGGGGGAGGTATTGGCGTTGTTGAATGATGATTTAGAAGTGATTACAGGGGATTGGCTTGAGGAGATGGTAGGGCATGCGATGCGGGCTGAGGTGGGGGCGGTAGGGGCGATGCTTTACTATCCGGATGGGACGATACAGCATGCTGGGGTGATATTGGCGGAGCGGGGGATCCCGGATCATCGGCTTAGGAATATGAGGAAGGAGGAGGCAGCGGAGGGGGGCTATCTTTGGTTTGAACAGAATTTAAGTGCGGTGACGGCGGCCTGTGTTGTGATGAGGAAGGAGTGTTTTGAGGAGGTGGGGGGCTTTGACGAGAGTTATGCGATAGATTTAAACGATATAGACTTATGTTTGCGATTGAGGCAGAGGGGCTATTTGATAGTGTGGACGCCCTTTGCTGAGTTTTATCATTATGAGTCGGTATCAAAGATGGCGGACATAGCTGAGCAATATGCACAGTGGTCGGAAGAAAACACGAAGTTTATAAAAAAATGGCTGCCGGTTTTCCCGTTTGATCCTTATTACAACCCCAATTTTTCTTTTAAGCCGCCCTACTATAAACTTTCTTTCCCACCAAGGGTAACTCTTCTTCCTGAGGATTGGGAAACAGAGAGGGAGTAATTGGAAGGATGATAGGAACAAGTAGGATGAGTGGTTTGGTAAACAAAGCACACAATGTTCATTACTTGATAGAAAATCCCAAAAGCACGGTGTTGTTTCTAAAGGATAGGCTGTTGTATGTTTCAGGCTGGTTTTTTGGACCTGAAGGCAAAAGGGCAAAAAAAATAATTGCCCAGAGCAAAAATAGCGTATTTGAAGCTGAAATAGTAGCAAGACCGGATGTAGAACAGCGGTATTCCTCGCGGGGAGTGTCGATACGAAGGGATTGCGGTTTTGAGATTTTCTGTGATCTGAGTCGAGGTGTGAAATATGTTGTCATTAAAGCCCAAGAAGATTCTGGGCAGTGGATTAAGCTTGGAAGTTTTATTATTATTGTTCAAAAAACGAAAAGGCAAAAAACCATCGATGCCTATTATCAACATTGGCTAGAGCTTTTTGATTCGATTTCACCAAAAGACAAAGAAAAAATAAAAGCGAGGATTACAAAATTATCGATTCAACCACTCTTGTCGGTTTTAATGCCCGTTTACAATACACCAGAAAAATATCTTATCGAATCGATTGAATCGGTCAGAAATCAGATCTATCCGCATTGGGAGCTATGCATTTCTGACGATGCTTCATCAGATCCAGCAACTCGGCGAATTTTGGAAGACTATCGAAGGAAGGATCCAAGAATCAAGGTAACATTCCGGCAGACCAATGGTCATATGAGTGCAAATTCAAACAGTGCACTGGAACTAGCGGAAGGAGAATTCATTGTACTTCTAGACTCCGACGATCTTCTTGCCCCGCATGCCCTTTATATGGTTGTTGAAGAGATTAATCGATTCCCCGAAGTCTGTATCCTGTATAGTGATGAAGATAAAATTGATGAAAAGGGCAAGCGGTACGATCCTTTTTTTAAACCTGATTGGAATCCAGATCTTTTCCGATCTCAAAATCTCATTAGTCATCTTGGAGTCTACCGAAGGGATCTGGTAAGGAAGGTTGGAGGGTTTCGAATCGGTTATGAAGGAGCGCAAGACTGGGATTTAGCTTTGCGGGTGTGGGAACAAGTAGGAGATAAGGCTATAAGACATATTCCTTATGTTTTGTATCATTGGCGAGCGGTATCAGGTTCCACTGCTTTGGACATACACAATAAACCTTATGCTGCAAAATCGGCAAGGAATGCCTTAGTGGATCATCTAGCAAGAAAACAGATCAAGGCAATAGTTCTTCCGGTGGGGCCATCTTTCGAGTATCATCGTATCCTCTATGATATTCCAAAACCCTATCCCAAAGTCAGTTTGATCATGCTTTCAGCCTTCAAACATTCCTTGGTAAAAGATTGCATAGAAAGCATTCTTTTTAAGACTGATTACAAAAACTTTGAGCTTTTAATTGTTGCAAATGGTCCTAATTGTACTAACCCAGAGATAACAACCTATCTTGATCACCTGCAAAAGAGAGCTCAGCTTAGGGTATTGTATGACGACCAGAACGCTTTTAACTATTCGAAGCTGAACAATTGGGCTGCTGAACAGGTGGATTCGAATATCATTGGATTTATTAACGACGACTTAGAAGTTATCAAACCCGATTGGCTAACTGAATTAATGAGGCATATCTGCCGACCAGAGATAGCGGCTGTGGGGGCTAAACTCTTTTATCCTCAAGGCATAATCCAGCATGCTGGAGTAGTATTGCTCGTAGGTGGGGTGGCTGCTCACAGGTTTTCTGGCTTTAGCAGAGAATATAGCGGGTATTTTTCCAATGCCCTGCTCCAACAAAATATTGGTTGTGTGACTGCTGCCTGTATGTTGATCAAAAAAGAAGTCTTTGAAGAAGTCGGAAAGTTTGATGAAAATTTAACAATCGATTTTGGAGATGTGGATTTATGCTGCAAACTGATCAGTAAAGGCTATTGGATTAGCTGGACCCCTTATGCCCAATTAATTCATCATGAGTCAAAATCTAGAGGCCGTCAAGCTAGCGAGCATTCTAAAAAAGAATGGATATATTGGCGTGAAAAATGGGGGAAAATGATTAATGAGGATCCTTTTTATAATCCCTGTCTTTCTCTAGAATATCCTTATGCTTTGGCCTTTCCTCCGAGAAGGAAGAATCCTTGGAATCAATAGTGACAAGTTCCACAAGAATAAAAATAACAGCCTAACCCATGTTTGTTGAAAATCGCCTGATTTTGTGGGTGCTCCAGAGGAGAGGGAGCCATTTTTGTCGAAACATAGTTATATCTTATGAAGAATTATTATGAATAAATCTTTTAAAGTAACTAAATAAATAGATCAACGTTGTAGGATAATGCCTCTTTATGTTTCTGCGTATCGTTCCAATCCGGCGGCTCAAGCGGGAAAGTGGACCAGT
>Ga0080006_1080870_pt1 | contig 14864 bp, 11 predicted proteins | sample RS3BMetagenome_FD_69209 | JGI IMG/M metagenome (GOLD analysis project Ga0080006, IMG submission 69209) | Ferric oxide microbial mat and aquatic microbial communities from Rainbow Spring, Yellowstone National Park, USA - RS3B (SPADES... ...
GGGGCTGCGGGGGCGGTGGCGGAGGTGTCGGCGGCGTGGGCGGCGTGGGCGGCGTGGTCGGCGTGGGCGGCGTGGGCGGCGTGGGCGGCGTGGGCGGCATGAGCGGCATGAGCGGCATGGGCGCCTCCGCCTCCGCCCTACCGGCCTCCGCCCCACCGGCCTCCGCCCCACCGGCCTCCGCCCTCCCCGGCGGGCTGACCGTGGGAGATCGGATCGCGACGCTGGTGTCGCTCAGTTTGACGCCGCTGACCATCCGCGCGATTCGAGACATGGATCTCAAGACAGGGCAAGTGGCCATCGAGGGGCAAGCGATCCTCTTCGACACGGGACTTTACGTGACTATGCCAGACGACCTGCCGGACCGGATGACCCTCGCGGTCTGCGATGTATGCGGCGCACCTGCGCAAACCGCGCGATTGGTGCGCGCGGGGCAGACGGTCGCCGTGCTCGGGGCGGGAGGGAAGTCAGGCAGCATGGTCTTGGCGCAGGCGCGCCGAAATCTCGGCGCAACCGGCCGATTGGTCGCGGTGGAATATGACGAAAAATCGGCAGCCGCCGTCCGCTCGACGGGGTACGCTGACGATGTGCTGGTCTGTGATGCGACGCAACCCGTGTCAGCCCTCGCTGCGTGGCAGGCGGCGACGGGCGGGGACTTGGCTGATCTGACGGTCAACTGTGTCAGCGTCAGTGGCACGGAACTTGCTTCTATCCTAATAACGCGCGATCGCGGGCTGGTCTATTTTTTTAGTATGGCGACCAGTTTCACGACAGCGGCGCTCGGCGCGGAGGGCGTGGGCAAGGATGTCGACATGATGATCGGCAACGGCTATGCACGCGGGCATGCTCAACTTGCCCTCGACCTGCTTCGCACCGAGCGCCCGCTACGTGATCTATTTGCAGCCAAGATCGACCAACCTACGTCTAAGGGGATGTTGACATGAGCCTGGCCGAACGCGAGATCCTCTATGGCAAAAAGCAACGGACGTATCGCGATGTACCGCTGTGGAAAGACGTCACAGATGAGCAGTGGAACGACTGGAAATGGCAACTCACGCACACGGTCAACGACTACGAGGACTTGCAGCAGGTAATCAATTTGACACCGGAAGAGATCGAGGGCATTCAGCATGTCAAGGAGTCGATGCCACTGCGGATCACCCCGTATTATGCGATGATGATGGACCCCGATGACCCGATGTGCCCGGTGCGCTTGCAGGCGGTGCCGATCTCGCATGAGATGCAGCGCTCTCCGTGGGACATGGAAGATCCGCTCTCGGAAGACGAAGATGCGCCTGCGCTCGGCTTGACACACCGCTACCCGGACCGCGTGCTGTTTCTGATCACGAACCAATGCTCGATGTACTGCCGTCACTGCACGCGGCGCCGATTCTCTGGCCAAGTGGGGCACGCCGTGCCGAAACCTCAGCTCGACGCAGCCATCGACTACATCCGCCGCACCCCGGCTGTGCGCGATGTGCTCCTGTCAGGCGGCGACGGCTTGCTGGTCAATGACAAGATTCTCGAATACATCATCTCCAGCCTGCGAGCGATCCCGCACGTAGAGATCATCCGGATCGGGACGAGAGCGCCCGTTGTCTTTCCGCAGCGGATCACGGATGACCTGTGCACGATGCTACGCAAGTATCATCCTATTTGGATTAACACGCACTTCAACCACCCCGACGAACTGACACCGGAGGCGATTGCCTCGTGCGAGAAGCTGGCGGACGCGGGTGTCCCGATGGGCAATCAGACGGTTCTGATGCGGGGCGTCAACGACTGCGTGCACGTCATGAAAGACTTGCTCCACAAGTTGGTGAAGGCGCGGGTACGGCCGTATTATATCTATCAATGCGACCTGTCCGAGGGAATCGAGCACTTCCGAACGTCTGTGTCCAAAGGCATCGAGATCATGGAGCAACTGCGCGGGCATACATCAGGGTATGCGGTGCCGACGTTTGTGGTGGATGCGCCCGGCGGCGGCGGCAAGATTCCGGTGATGCCCCAGTACATGATCTCGCAGGGGCATGGTAAGGTTGTGTTACGCAATTTTGAGGGCGTCATCTCGGTGTACCACGAGCCGACCTATGTGGATACTGGGTGCCCACCGACTTGCACGCACGATCACAACGAGGAGACGATCGGCATCGCCAGGCTGCTTAACGACCAGGCAATCAGCCTGGAGCCGAAGGGTCTCAAGCGCGCGTCTGGACATGGGACGCAGCCGATGACGCCAGCAGCGAACGGCGAATCCTCTGTGATGTCGCCTCTGGCACCGGTGCAGTAGTCTCGTCGGTACCGGCCTGGATGCTGAACGAGTACCACTGACGTCGCAGCTGTTGCGGAGGGATGACAGGTGGCGTCTTGTCTGTCGCCTCTGTGGAGGGAGATCGACCAAAGGGCGGCTGAGACGGTCGCGGTCGTCGGCGTGTGCAAGCACGCTGGCAAAACGACCGTCCTGGGCCGCCTGATCGACGATGCGGCCGTGGCGAAGCAGCGCCTGGGCCTCGTCAGTGTCGGTGTGGATGGCGAGCGGGCTGACGTGATCCTGGGAACGCCCAAGCCCCAAATCCGCGTGCCAAGTGGCACGCTCTTTGCCACGTCGGTGCAGATGCAGTCCCCAGGGGCGAGGGTGGAGTGGTTGGAGCCGGCCGATATTTCGTCGCCGCTTGGAGACGTCTGGATCGGGCGTGCCCAAAGTGAGCTGAACGTGGTGCTGGCGGGGGTGAGGCAGCGGGAGCATCTGCTGCGGGTGAAGGCATTGCTGTATGCACATGGAGCCGAGCGCGTACTGATCGACGGTGCGTTGGCGCGGATGGTTGCGGTCCAACCGGATGTGGCGGACGCAGTGATCTTGGCCACAGGTGCGGCAGCGGGGTCGCCTGATGCGGTGCGCAGGATCACGCGTGATACCGTGATGCGACTGACGGCGCCGTTGGCCGACCACGACGTGGTCGGCCTGATGGAGACCGTCGTGCGGACCGTCGTGCGGACCGGGCTAGGGAGTGGTCTGATGGAGACCGTGGTGCGGACCGGGCTAGGGAGTGGCCTAGGGAGTGGTCTGGGGGGCGTGGTGCACGGTTTTGGACAAGGTGATCCTGGTGGCGCAAGTGAGTCTTGCGGTATCGTTCGGGCGACGCGGTCGACCGGGGCTCAGGGTGAAGCAAACTGGTCCCGCCCACGTTATGATCCGGATCTCTCTGCATTTTCAGGGGATCCTCGGCGTCGCGGAGGATCTGAGCGGGCTTCGTCAGATGGTGAGCGGCAGTGTCTGTGGGGATGCCTCGGTGCGGTCACGGATGCACTCGTTCAGTCGCTGATCTTGAGTCATGATCCCGTGTTACTGGTCGCGCAGGACCCGAGTCGCTTGTTCGTCTCGCTGGACGTCTGGCGAGCGTTTGCCCGCGCGGGACATCATATTCAGGTCGTGCGTCGCGCCGAGTTGCTCGGTGTCACAATCAACCCGCACGCTCCGCGTGGACCGGCGATGGACCGCAGGGCACTGCGTGAGATGGTCGAGGGATTGACGAGCTTGCCTGTCTGGGATGTGATGGAATGGTGAGCAGTGAACGATCTCCGTTCATGGACGCGCAGACGCAGGAGCAGGTCGGGTTTACCACGTGGAGCCGGGGCTTGCGACTGTCGACAGTCTACGGGAGGGTGCGCTGGGCGCAGAGGCAGCCTTATTTGCCGGGCGATGAGGGTCTCTGGCGCATGGATGAACAGGATCGCATGGCCCTTTCGTCCGTCTGGCCACAGCTTGTGACGCTGCTGCAAAAGTTGCCGGATGTCACCGACTGTGAGGCCCTGCTCAAGGCGGAGGAGACGCTCGCGCTGACGCAGCTGGCGCTGCTTCGGCGGCACGCTTGTCTTGTGGTGGCGATCGATATGGCGCTGGCGCGGGAGGACGTGTCGCTGTCATTCTGGCGCGGACGAGCGGTCGCCGCACCGGTCGCCGGAGATCCCGAGGCGCACGCGGCAGCCCCTGCGCCGCGAACCGACCCGACGTTGCCGCGGGGAGTGGGCGATGAGGCGCGCGCCCTGGCGGCTGTGCTCGGTACCTCCGATGCGACTACAGGTGACCAGTGGGAGCAGCTCGCCGGGTTTTCCATGATCGACGTGGCCGCGGCGATGGGACCCGCCGGGGCACAGTGGCTTGCGGCGCAAACGCGGCTGGTCCCGCTGTCTGCTGCGCGGTTCGCCGCCCAACGCCAATTTGCCGACGGACTGGGGCGGGACTACCGGACGCCGGTGCGCCGCGATCAAACGCTGATTCTCTCGCTCGACTCACCGCTAGTGGCGAGCGCACGACACGACAGTCGCTTGCGGCGGCGCGCTGAGACCCCCTTCGAAATAGTGTTCGATCCGGTTTGGCCTGCTCAGATTGACGACCTGAGCGAGCAGGAGGCGACCATTCGCGAACAACTGGCGGTCCTCGAGCGGCACATGCTTACGGCGGTCTCGCGGTCGCTCTGGGGCATGGCGGCCGCACTGCGCCGGTTGAACGCAAGTGTGGCTCGCCTAGACCTTGCGGTAGCGCGACTTGCCTTCGCTGATGAGGTGGGCGGGTCGTGGACGCAGCTGGATCGTTTCGTTCACCTTGACAAGGGGATCCACCCGGACGTTGCGGCGTGTGTCCCGCTCGGCATCGACCTTCAAAAGCGGGTGACTGTGCTGACCGGTCCCAATATGGGGGGGAAGTCAGTCGCCCAAAAGACTCTGTTGTTGGCGCAAGCGTGCCACCAGTTTGGTTTGCCGATACCGGGGGCCGATGCTCATTTCGCGGCACCGCTGTTTGGTGCCCTGCGTTATATCGGTGGTGATGGGCAGTCGCTGGCATCCAGCCTCTCATCGTTTGGGGCCGAGGTGTTGCGGATTCAAGAAGCCTTGACGCTCACGCAACCGCTTCTGTGCCTAGACGAACCTGGTCGGACGACCAACCCCAACGAAGGGTCGGCGCTCGTCCAAGCGTTGATCGAACACCTGCGCGACCGTGAGCCAGTGGGCGTAACCGCGACCGCGGACGTCGGGGACAACGCAAGCGTCCCTGACCCCGCAACCGGCAAAACGTCCTCTGTCGCTACCGCGACCGCATTGGTGGCAACGCACTTTCCAGTAATGGTGCCGGGAGTGGCTTACCTGCGCGTCCGCGGGATCGACCTCGATCCCGCCCTGTGGCCGCAAGGCCTGGCCGTCCAGGAACGTCTGGCTTGGCTTTCACAGCGGATGGACTATAGCCTGGAGCCCATGCAATTCCACTTGGAACTCCCTCCCAAGCCCCCGCGTGAGCTCCCTCCCGGGTCACAGCCGGAATCCGCGCAGCCGCTTGCCGCTACTCGACGACCGCCGCCGCAGCCACCTGAGCAGCCGACTGCGCGGCCGATTGCGTGGCCGACTGCGCAGCCACCTGAGCAGGGACTCGTCATCGCAGCCTGGCTTGGCCTGGAACCTGACGTAATCGAGCGCGCACGCGCATTGGCTAAAGGAGTGTCACCCGATGACGAGTCAACTCTACCTCGATGAACATCAGATCCGACGAGCGCGCGCTGCTGCTGCAGCGATCGCGGATGACGTCGTGACCTTTATCAGCGACAAGACCACGATTGCCATCGAGCGCACCGTGCTTCGACTCTACGGTCTCGACGGCGTGGATGCGGAGTATGTACCCCTGCCCAATGTCGTGGTTGACCACGTGCACGAACGTGGCGGCCTCGCGAACGGCATCACTCGGCCGTTTGTCAATGGTCTGCTACAGACCGGCCTCGATGTGCAGCCGCTCGGCGAGGCGGTGGCCGCGGGCCAGGTTAACCTGTTGGCGCTACCGGGCATCCGGCCGGATGGGGAGCCCTCTGATGCGGCCACCGAGTCCGCGATCCAGCTACGCGCGAAATCCCTCGCGGCGGGTGCCCTCGAACGGGTGCGCGCGAATCGCCAGCGCCGCGACGACGATCTCGCGCGCCTGGGCGAAGGCCCGCAGCCTTATGTCTATGTGATCGTGGCAACAGGCAACATTTACGAAGATGTGATCCAGGCCCGCGCTGCCGCGCGACAGGGGGCCGACATCATCGCCGTGATTCGCAGCACGGGTCAAAGCCTGATCGACTACGTGCCGTTCGGGGCGACGACCGAGGGCTTTGGGGGCACGTTTGCCACACAGGAGAATTTTCGGATCATGCGCACCGCGCTCGACGAAGTGGGCGAGGACGTCGGCCGCTACATCCGCCTGTGCAACTACTGTTCCGGCTTGTGTATGCCTGAGATCGCTGCGATGGGCGCACTCGAGCGGCTCGATGTGATGCTGAACGACGCGCTCTACGGCATCCTTTTTCGCGACATCAATATGCAACGGACGCTGATCGACCAGCACTTCTCACGCATGATCAACGCCTTCGCGGGCGTCATCATCAACACTGGCGAAGACAATTACCTCACCACCGCCGACGCGGTCGAGGCCGCACACACCGTCCTTGCATCCCAGTTTGTCAATGAGCAACTTGCCCTGCGCTCCGGCCTGCCGGGACGTCAGATGGGCCTGGGTCACGCCTTTGAAATGAACCCCGAGCTCGAAGACGGGTTCCTCTTCGAGTGGGCGCAGGCCCTGATGGCCAGAGAAATATTTGCCGACGCCCCACTCAAATACATGCCGCCGACGAAACATATGACGGGAAACATCTTCCGGGGGCATATACAGGACGCCATGTTCAACCTGATTGGCGTGGCAACCGGGCAGGGCATCCAGCTGCTCGGCATGATGACCGAGGCCATCCACACGCCGCTGATCCACGATCGCCAACTTGCGATCGAGTCCGCGCGCTACATCTTTCACAATGCGCGGCATTTGCGCGAGGAGATTCAGTTTGCCCCGGAAGGGCGGATGGTCCGACGGGCGCAGGAGGTGTTGGGCCAAGCTGTCGCACTGCTTGATCAAATGGTCGGACAGGGTCTCTTTGCGACGCTGTCCGAGGGTCTGTTCGCCGATGTGCGGCGCTCCCCCACGGGCGGCAAAGGGCTGCGAGGTGTGTTGGAGCGGGGGCCGCGGTATTTGAATCCAGTGGAAGAGGCCCTGCGCCGTGAGCTTGCGATCGGAGGGAGCCGCTGAGATGGCCACCGTGGATTTGACGCGCGTGCGTCCGTATGGCGATACATTTGACGATGGCGTTGTGCAGCTCAGTTTCTCCTTGCCCGTACCGTACGGGGAGGAGGCGCGCGAGGCGGCCCGGCAATACGTCGCCGGATTGGGTATGATGGAGGCAGCCGTCGTCGACATGAAAGACCTCGGCGAAGACATGACGTTTTTCGTCCTGTACGCGAAGGCCGTTCACACCGTCGACTTTACGGCCATCAAGGTCCCTAAAGTCGAGAGTCCCGTCATGGACTTCTATGAGATCAACGACTTCATCCGCGAGCATATCGGCCGCAAGATCGTCGTCATTGGCGCCTGCACCGGCACCGACGCCCATACCGTGGGGATCGACGCGATCATGAACATGAAAGGCTACGCTGGGGAATACGGCCTCGAACGCTATCCCGAGATCGACGCCTACAACCTGGGCAGTCAGGTGCAAAACGACGAGATGGTGCGCAAGGCCATCGAGCTCCGGGCTGACGCGATTCTCGTCTCGCAGGTGGTCACGCAAAAGGATGTGCACATCCCGAATCTCGGGGAGTTGGTCGATCTGCTCGAAGCCGAAGGACTGCGGCGGCGGATGGTCCTGATCTGCGGCGGCCCGCGGATCCACCACGAACTCGCGCTCGAACTCGGCTACGATGCGGGATTTGGACCGGGGACGCTGGCGCCTGAGGTGGCGTCCTATGTGGCGCATGAGATCGTGCGCCGCGGGTTGGCATGAGGGTGCGCTCGGTCGGTTCGGGGTGCGCCATGTAGTTCGGGGGAGGCGGGGGAGATGAAGGAGATCATCATGTACAGCCAGGCCTCCTGAAGTCGATGTCATGCGGCCAGGGTCTGGCTGAACCAGGTGGGTATTGCCTTCGTGGTCCGCGATGTCTACGGTACCCCGGGCGCGGCGCAGGAGCTGCGCGACCTTCACGTAAGCCGGTTGCCTGCCTTTGTGATCGGCGACACGGTAGTCGAAGGGTTCGATCGGATGGCGATCTTGCACGCGCATCATGTGACCGGAGAGATCACATGATGCGCAGACGGGGCATTGTACAAGGGCGCGGCCTTAAAATGAAGGCGGCAAGGGGTGGCCGGTAGCCATCTGCGGCAGTTGTTCGGGGTACTGAGTCGTGAAGCGTCGCCGTAAAGCCGGGCGGGAGCCACGAACACGTGCGAATTCTTCTTCATTACTCTGGATTTTTCCGTGCGGAACTCTCGGTCTGAGTTGCGCCGATCCAGTAGGAGACCGGAGAGATAATGCAATCGCTCGGTGCTAAATTTGGCGGACGCTTTGGCGGACACCGCGGGGCCCCGGGGGCTGCGGTGTCCGCGATCACCGAAGTGTCCGCCAAGGCCAGGGCGAAGGGCGAAGGCGAAAGGTAACGGCAAGAAGCAACAGCCTGAAGGTGCGTCCGTGATGCTGTAGCCCACATTCTGCACGTGATGAAGCGTAGGTGACATCATTTTCGCGTGGCACATATCCGCAGTGCGTGACGCTGACTCCGGTGCTGGCTTTATGACTCTGACCACCTTCTGGCAGGAGTTTTTACTGATCCTAGCGAAACATTCCCCTATCGCCTGGGACACGGATCAAAGCGCTGGAATGGCTACGGCATTGCAAAAAGGCAAGAGGCGGCAAAGACACGCTTCCGTTTACTAAAGGATCCGCAGTTGGTGGATGGCATCTGCCTGAAGACACCGGAGCGTATCGCAGCGCTTGGGGTCTTCAGGGTGATGGCGCTGTTGCTTTATGGCATCCTGGAGGACCGGGTTCGTCGTAGGCGGGAAGAAGAGGACGTGCCACTGCGGCTTCCGAACCGTCCCTGGAACTACAGGCCAACGGGGGAGGTGCTGTTGACACTGCTCAAGCGGATCCGTGTCATTTTGATGCAAGCGGATGATGGGAGTCAGCGGATGCTGGCGAACAACGCGGAAGACCTGGCGAAATGAGTATCTGAACCTGCGCTAAATCTGAGTGCGAAATGTGGGCTAGGCGACGGACCTCTGAAACGGTGTGGGGTACTGGAAAGCGGGTCGCACATCCGAGCGAAATCAGTCGGTGCAAAACTCCCTACAAAAGTGCTCACAGAATTGTCTTGACAATGGGGTCCACTTTACTCAGTCTTTCGGGGCGAGAACACATTAAACAAAGAGGACGACATAATGATGATAATTGCAAACAAACCGAAAATGAGACTGGTCTCAGACCACAAACGCTGATACATGGGGACAAGCAGTACTAACCCCAAAATTTTTCCAATCAATTTGAATATAGGGTTACATTCTCTTTCCTGCTTGTATTCTCTCAATACATATCCCGAGAAGAGTGCGATGAAAAACATCAATATGATCGAATATGGTGCCCTCAAAACATAAGCCCCATACATTGATGTGAGTAGCAATATCGTTCTCCCTGCATTCAAGGCTGTGGTTTTGATGTTTTCTATCATGTTTTTCGCTTCCCCCCATTCAGCACACCATACCAAAAGCGAAAAAGGGGTTGGTAACCGACTTGAACATACAAGTGCCCCCCATGTGGAATGACTATGACCGGGAATGTAGAAAGGGTGTCGTTAAATTTGTTTCCAGAGAGAGCATAGAGCATGTTCCTACCCAATTCACCCACTTTGTAATACACCCAATCACGACGGAATGTAGCGCGTGCTTGGGCTACAGTTGTTTCATTACCAACTGGATTCAAGCCTGGTTCAGATCCGTCTAGGGCGACACCGACCACTGTAATGTGGGCTAACACCCCGAGGGCAAGAAAGAGTTTCTCTTGACTCGCACAGTACTTACACCAAGGGGCGGAAAAGATGATTGGTCTCTTAAGATTCAGCCTGACAAGCTTACCGCTCGAATCACTAAAAAGTGCTGAATGAAGTTCATTTGAAAAATCTGAACTTGCCCGAGGGATCGAATCCCATTCCGGCAATGAATGGTTCCAAAGATTTAATTTAGATGGATTAACCACCTGCGGGGGTCGACTATTTACAGTCGCAGTCAAGTCTCGTTCGGTCAGCGTACCCGCTAGGAAGGAGGCCGCTGCAACAACAATGACCACAATGATAGCAAGAAAGGGTATACGTCTAAGAAGCATTTGAGATTTCCTTTCGGCGCATTTCAAAAATACCCACCTTTATCACCCGCTGTAATACTGACATGCGTAGACAGGCGGAACGTAGCAAGCAACTGCTGCCGCAGCAATACAGGCCGCCCGCAAAGGCAAAGCTCCGCCCACGACCGCGCATACAGCCGAGGTAACCGCAAAGCAATTTGAATCCTCGAACCCAGGCATAATCAAGATCCAAATGCACGACGGGCCAGAACCGCCAACCATAGTGGGTGGGCGAGACCCTTCTGGTGCGCTTACACTCTGCGAAGTTGCCGCCATGGCATTAATGTTTGGAGAAGACAAAGAGATCAGCATTAACAGCAGGCCCACCCCAAAAAGTATCTTTTTCATTTGGTATATCACCCTCTCTAAATTACCACATCAGGATAGTTATACTATATGTATATAATTGATGTCAACAATTTTAATTTTTCCTATAAATAGAATTTAAAAAAGTAATTGGATTAAACTTCGAGTCATTGAACGATAGTGCCCTGGATATAATACAGTAGTGGACCCAAGAAACTGAGACGAATTCTCCCGAATTCCACTTCATTACTCTGGATTTTTCCGTGCGGAACTCTCGGTCTGAGTTGCGCCGATCTGGACCAGGCCGATCTGGAAGATCCACAAATTAGCGCCCACTTCTGACGCTAATCTTGGTGTGGGGGGACTTACGAAGACGGCAACGAGGCAAAAGCGGCAAGGAAAGGGGATTTATATTATTAGATTCCGACAAATAAACATCCATAGACCATTTATAGCGGCGACAATGGAGTGTGAACGCTCTCGCCATCCTCGATTCATGCCGATCCAGTAGGAGACCCGAGAGATAGTGTGATCGCTCGGTGCTAAATTCTGCGAACCCTTCTGCGGCCGCGGAGCCTGCGACCGCAGAAGGGTTCGCCAAAGTCGAAAACGAAAAGGTAACGGAAAGAAGCAACAACCTGAAAATACGTCCGGGATGCTCTAGGTGGACAGGACCGGATGGATAAGTAGCGACTAGCCGTGTCTTGGTCGAGACGCTATGCGCGGGGCTGACCAGACCAAGGCAGGGCGGGGGGAAGCGGGAAAGAGGTGAGCGCAAATTAGCGCTCACTTTTGACGCTAATTGCTAAGACGGTGTGGCTGTAAGCCCACTTAAATGCATTCACAGGGGATTAGTGCAGGAATCTCACCGCTAATAATACAAAATACATAAATAGAGTAATTTTTGATCCGATGTCCTCAATGTAGTGAAGTTTTCGGCGTGTCAGTTTCAAATTAGTGTGATCGATCGGCGCTAATTTTCCCCAGCGCCCCCAGCGCCCCAGCGCCCCCAGCGCCCCCACCGCCCCTGCGACCTCAGTGTCCCACATCCCCGCGTCCGAGTCGCCGGACGTTTGTGTGTTGGAGGTGGGTAGTAGCGAGCGCGGATCGATACTGCGATGGTCGCTCGCCAGCGGCGCTTGCAGTTGGATCAATGCCTTTACCTTTCGCAGTGTGGTCTGGCAGGTGTTCGGGTTGCGCAGACCCTCACGCTGGATCGGTAAGACGGGGCCATGTGCGGCGGCGAGTCGCTACTACGCACTTACTTTCACGAGCCGTCACTTACGTGGAAGCGATTACTCCGCATTAATTTCTCTGGACTCTCGCCTTGACAATAATGAATGATTGTTCACTCGCCCGTTTCGCGCTATACTGTGGTCAGCATCACACGATTCTGCTCCACCTCGAAAACCTGTATACTGGGAGTGCGCCGACCGCCGACCGCCGACCAGCGACCGGCAACCACCGGCAACCACCGGCCGACCGCACCGCCTGAGACCATTCGCATGTGAAATGAGGCGCTTCCATGAGTCCGCTTTCCATCACAGCATTTTTCATTCTTCTGATCGGCGCCCTATACGGCTTCGCGTCAGGGGTGTACGAGCGCTACCGGTTTTTGCGACTTGGGCAGCCAGAGTCGCGGACGGATCGTCCGCGGGAACGCTGGGCCAGTTTCTTTCGCAACGTCCTTGGCCAAGGCAAGGTGCTGGCGGAGCCGTCTGGCATCGGCCACTTCTTCATCTTCTGGGGCTTCCTGATCCTCGGGTTGGGTGAGCTCGACTTCTTCTCATTTGGCCTCTTTGGCGTTCACATCCCCGGGTTTACTGCCTACTGGTTCACCTTCGTGCAGGAGTTGTTCGCGGCCTTCGTGATGATCGCAGTGGTGGTGGCGGCGCTACGGAGATACGTCTGGCGGCCGATGCGGATCGAGGCGACGCTCGAAGCCGGCTTCATCTTGCTGCTGATCTTCGCGATCGTCGTGACCTTGTTTCTCGTGGGCGGTCTCGATGCCGTGCAGGCAGGCACCCTGCCGGGCGGTGCCGCGCCGATGTCCAACCTCGTGGCGCAGTGGTTCGCAGGGATGCCCACGCAACTGGCGGGCGTTTGGAGCCAGGTGTTCTTCTGGGTGCATGTGTTGGCGATCTTCGGGTTCCTGGTATTTATCCCGCGCTCCAAGCACCTGCATATGATCGGGGCGATGTTCAACTCGTATTTTCGCACCCTTGAGCCGACAGGGAAAATCAAAAAACTCGATCTCACGGACGAATCGGTCGAGGAGTTTGGCGTGTCGAAAATCACGCAATTTACCTGGAAGCAGTTGCTCGACGGCTATGCGTGCACGGAGTGTGGGCGCTGCCACGTGAGTTGTCCGGCGACGCTGACAGGCAAGGACTTGTCGCCGAAGTACCTGATCCTCAAGATGAAAGACCACCTGATCGAGACCGGCCCGAGCCTGCTCAAACTGGCGGCCGGGGCGGAGACGATGGAAGCGGCGATGCCGGCCCTGATCGGCGAGGTCTATACGGAGGATGAGATCTGGGCGTGTACCACGTGTCGTGCGTGTGAGGAGGCGTGCCCGGTGTTCAACGAGCATGTCAGTCTGATCGTCGATATGCGGCGCAACCTTGTGCTGACAGAGGGCAAGGCGTCGGGCGAGGTCAACCGCGCTTTCACCAATCTCGAGCGCCACTCCAACGAGTGGGGCCGTCCGCGTAGCGCGCGCGCGGAGTGGACCGAGGGGATCGACGTGCCGATCCTCTCCGAAATGGACGACCCGTCGCAGATCGAGTACCTCTACTATGTGGGGTCGGCGGCGTCGTTTGACGCGCGCAACCAGAAGATCGCGCGGTCGTTCGCGCGGTTGCTCAATCAGGCGGGCGTGAAGTTTGCGATCCTCGGCAAAGAAGAGGAGAGCGACGGCGACTCGGCACGGCGTCTTGGCAATGAGTTTCTCTATCAGGAACTGGTCGAGAAGAACGTCGAGATCTTCAAGGAATACGGCATCCGCAAGATCGTGACGACGGATCCTCACGCATTCAATACATTTCGCAAGGAATACCCAGACTTCGGCTTCGAGGCGGAGATCATCCACCACACGGAGCTGCTCGCCCGCTTGATCGACGAAGGACGCTTGCGCCCGGAACACCGCGTCGAGCGCAGGATTACGTATCATGACTCGTGTTATTTGGGGCGTTATAATGAGGTATACACGGCACCGCGCTACATCCTCAGCAAGATCCCCGGCCTTGAACTCGTCGAGATGGAGCGCAGTCGCAACAAGTCGATGTGCTGCGGCGCCGGCGGTGGTTCGATGTTTAAGGAAGAGACGGGGGACATGCGGATCAATGTGCTGCGGACCGAGCAGGCGCTCGCTACCGGGGCGACGGCGATCGCGACAGCCTGCCCATACTGCATGACCATGCTGATCGACGGCACCAAGGCCAAGGGCGTGGAGGACGATGTGGCGACATTTGACGTCGTGGAATTGCTCGCGATGGCAGTCGCGGGATAGGAGTGGAGGGTGGTGTCTATGGTCAGTGCACATGCGGTCGGACGTAATGATCCATGCCCCTGCGGGAGTGGAAAGAAATACAAGAAGTGCTGCATCGACAAGGCCAAGTCGCCGGACGCGGCGAGAGGCATTGGGACCTCTTCTGACTCAAGGTCGCCCGCAGCGCGCCCGTCCGCTCGGCGTCCGTCAGCAACGCGGATGCTTTCCGCTGCGGAATCCAAGAGGGCGCCTTCCGCCCCTCATCGCGAACCACCGCATGTGTACAGGCCCCTGTTAGATCTTTTTCTGTGGTCGCCCAAAAAGCTGGAAGCCATGACGACGGAGGCGATTGTCGCGAAGATGGCGGATCTCGGTGCGACTGTGGATGAAGATCAGTTTCGGCAAATGGCGCAACCGTTTCACTCCTCGTATCTACTGTCAGAGGAGTTTTGGAGAGACCTCATATCGGACGAGCATGAAGACGCTGATTTTCCGTATTTGGCAGCGTCCGTTCTTTGGGATCGCTGGCTTCCGGACCGCGTGCGACTCGAGCGGATCGATGACCTGATCTCGCAAGGTAGAGAGGCTCTTGAGAGCGATCTTCGCGGGCGGGCTTTTCGCCTGTGGGCCGAGGCTTGGCGCGGGTGGCGCGACTGGATGGAAGCCCAACCCCAGCAGTTACTGAGCGAACTGAACGACGCTGTCCAAGAGTGGGTGGATGAGCGGCTGGAATCTTGGGTCGAAGAATTCGACGAGTTGCTGGAGTCGGGCTCGTTGCGCAACCCCTGCTGGGCGGAGTACCGGCTGGAGATGATGCAGTTTCTGTATGGCCG
>Ga0080006_1091097_pt1 | contig 14863 bp, 24 predicted proteins | sample RS3BMetagenome_FD_69209 | JGI IMG/M metagenome (GOLD analysis project Ga0080006, IMG submission 69209) | Ferric oxide microbial mat and aquatic microbial communities from Rainbow Spring, Yellowstone National Park, USA - RS3B (SPADES... ...
AAGTTCCGACGGCTCACCATCCGCTACGAGCGCAAGCTCGACATCCATCACGCCTTTACCTCGCTCGCGTGCTCGCTCATTTGCCTGCGCGCTCTGCAAGGGTGGTTTTGAAAGGCGTTCTAAGTCGGCCGCCAGCCCCAGAACTGTCACTGCCGATAGAGCAGCCCGGATTAGCAGGGTCGTGGAAGTCCGTAGCCTGCCAAGTCCCCGAAACCACATGAGTAACCGAAGGACCAGCGGCACGAGAGGGAGACGCAACCCCCGTTAGGGCTATCGTTGCTAGTACCGCCCATCCAACGAAAAGCGCTCTTCCCATCTTTTGGAGCCTGTCCCTCGGCTTCATGCCTCTTCGCCCTCAGTCAGCAATCCCGACCACGAACGCAAGCAGCCGCCCGATGGCCAGCAAGCTCGCGGAATCAAGCCCACCGATCCGCTCCCCGCAACGATCCCGGCGAACCGCTATGATCTTGTCCACCATCACCTGCGACGCCTTCCGCAGCCCAGTCTCCGCACCAGGCGGTACTGGATACCGATAGAAGGGTGCATCGCGCTGCGTGGTCGTCAGCAGACAGACCAGGACGCTGTCTATCTCGTTGAGGAAGTCCGATTGGATGACCAGCGCCGGTCGTGGCTTGCCATAGTCACCACTGAGGGCAACCGTGATGAGGTCACCCCGCTTCACAGTTCGCTATCGATCCACTCAGCAGCAGCAGCCTCGATGAAATCGAGCGCTTCCCGCTCCTCCGGTGCCCCACGCAGAAGCAACGCTTGCCGACGCGCTTCCTCCCGAAAGCCAGGCGCCTTGGTGTCAGGCACCCAGACGCGAAGCAGCCTCATGCCACTCGCTCGCTTTGAAGTCCGGTAGCGCTTGAACTTGTCGAGACCGTCCGGCCGGGGCGTGCGCGGCATGCCCATCTCCTTTGAGGCCGACATGGTAGCGCGCTACCTATGCAGCCACAAGCTCGCTTCAACCAGGGGCGCCAGACCCGGTCCGGCCGCCTCAAGGAGCTCTGCCCGCTCCGCGGCGCCTGCGGCGTCCTTGACCCGTCCGCCCCGTCTCCGGCTCGATGGTCGCAGCTGAGCGCCGGAAAGCGGCGCCCAGCCTCCTCCGGAAAGCTCTCCTAGCCTTCTTCCTCATCAGCCAGGAGCCGCCCTTCGTAATCCTGCCCGCCGTAGAAGACGCCGACGATCGACACAGCCTGCGCTTGGAGATCCACGAGAAAGGCAATGACCACACGACGGCGAAAGCTTGTAACCCGCAGCCCGGCCAGGAGATCATCACGCTTCGTGCCACGCTCGGGAAACGTCCGCAGCCCCTCGCAATAGGTGACGATCGCATCGACGTACCGCGCCGCCACATCCGGTGATCCAGCCTCCGTAATGTGGTCCTCGATCGCGGCCAGCTGGTCCAGCGCCTCGGGAGAGAACCGGACCTTGTAGCTCACGCTGGCCTGGCGCCGACGCGCTTGCGCTTGGCTGCCAGGCGAGCGCGCACGTCATCCACGCTGACCGCCCGGCCCGGATCGGCCTGCAGGGCCTTGGCCGCCGGCACGACGGTCTCCCGAAGCCAGCTTTCAACCGCCCGGTCCCGCGCCGCCAGCGCCCGCAGACCGTCGCGGATTACCTCGCTCTCCGTGGCATAGTCCCCCGCCGCTACCTTGGCCCTCACCATCTCGGCCATCTCGTTCGGCAAGGTGATGCTGAACTGCTGAGTCGAGCGCATGAACCCGCTCCATGTGGGGTTAGTAGGATTCAATCCTACACTCGCGGGAGCTCCCAGCAAACGGCTACCGGCGAGCCGCTCGGTACTCGGCCGCCAGCCGAGCGCGCACATCGTCCAGGCTCAGCGCTCGACCTGGCTCGGCCCCCAGCTCCCCGACAACCGAAGCGACGGCCGCCTCCAGCCAATCTCCTGTTGGAATGTTGGAGTGTTGGACATCCAACACCTCGTCTCCCTCGGCTTCGCTCTCGGGCTGCGCCATTCGCGACGCCTTCCGGGCCTCCCCTGACGGTCCCGCATCGGGCACGTCGCCCAGCTCCTCGAGCAGCGCATTGACCGTCCCCGCGGTCTTCGATCCCCCATCCACTCCAGGCCCCGCCACACGCGCCATCGACGGGTGCCAGACACCCAGCAGCTGCCGCGCGTAGTTCGCCCCCGCCTCGATATCGCCTCGCCTCACAGCCATCAGCATCGCCAGCCTGAGCACATCGACCGGCGTGAGCGCCATCAGCCTGTCGAGCTCGATCCGCGCCACGATCGCCGCCACGTCCGCCTGCGTGCGCACCGTCCGCAGATCCCGCGCCCCCTTCGGCCGCCCGGCCCCTGGCCGCGCCCCGCCATGCGGCCCCTTGGCCGGCTTCGGCTTCGCTTGCCCCGGCTTCGCTTGCCCAGGCTTGGCTTGATTGATGATTCTCTCGCCCATCGCGGACCCCGAGCACGCGCCACACAAGCACGGCCAGACCGCGTCCCAGTGTTATAACACAAGGACTTTCTGCGCCCGTGGCCCGGTCTGGCACCCCCGTGTGAGCCGCGAGATGATCCAGGCCGGCGGACCTCGCCAAACAAGGACGTTTCGATGATTTCCCGCCAGATCGGCCATTCCGACGCGCAAGCACCCGACCGGGCTCAACCCGTCACGCCGCGAGTACTGCCGACAACAACCACACGTAGCACGTCCAGAAAACAGCACACTAAAGTACTTGCGGAATAATTCTATATGCGCAACAAGATGCTTTCCCTCATTGCCGATTCCACCGTTGCAAACGAGCGATTGGACGCGAGGAATCCTACCCGACCAGGCACGCTGATCGGCTACGCCCGCGTCTCCACCGACGATCAGGATTGTGCCGCCCAGGTCTACGAACTCCGCAACGCCGGCTGCACCGAGATCATCCAGGAATACGGCTCAGGCGCCAACCAGCAGCGCCCAGCCCTGGCCAGACTGCTCACCACCATAGGTCCCGGCGACACCCTCGTCATCGTCCGCCTCGACCGCCTGGCCCGCTCGCTGATGCACCTCATGGAGCTGATCGACCTCCTGACCCGGCGCGGCGCCGCCCTGCGCTCGCTCCGCGACCCGATCGACACCGGCTCCCCCACCGGCCGCTTCTCGCTGCACGTCCTCGGCGCCGTCGCCGAGCTCGAACGCGCCCTGATCATCGAACGCACCAAGGCCGGCGTCGCCGCGGCCAAGCGCGAAGGCCGCCTCCCCGGCAACCCGGGCCTGCGCGCCCGCAACCCCGCCACTACCCAGGCGCTGGCCACCTTGCGTAGCGCCCGCATCCTCGAGCGCGCCCGCGCTACCCTCGCCCCCTGGTTGCCGGAGATCCACGCCCAGCGCCCTGCTGCCTGGGCCACGATCGCACAGTATATTGCCACATCGGGCGGCCCGAACTGGTCCGGCGAACGCCTCAGACGCACCATGCGGCGCTTGGCTGCGGAGAGAACGAATCAAACGAGCTACAGCAACGACTCATAGTCGCGCGCGCCATGCAGCACGCGCACCACAAGGACCTGGTCGCCATCGATCCGAAAGAAGATCTGGTAGTTGCCTCTCACCCGTCGCCGAATGCCCTTGAGCTCGTAACGTGGCACGGTCGGGTAGCTCGATGGCATGTCGGCGAGGTTTGCGCACGCATCGGTCAACTCTTGGACGAATGAAAGCGCGCGGCTTGGATTGTCTCGCGCAATGTAATCACCGATCGCTATCAGATCCTGCCGAGCCTCGGCCGAAAGCCGAACCTTCATGCCGTCTTGTTCGCCGCCATGCTGTAGCGCCGGGTGAGTTCGTCCGCCACGTCTTCGAGTGCGTGGGTGCAACCAGCGTCGATATCGGCCAGCCCTCGCTCAAGGGCTGCATCGAGCAGAGCCAGGCGCTTCTCGCGCTCCTCAACCAGACGCACGCCTTCCCGCAAGACTTCGCTTTTCGAGCCATACCGACCAGACTCGACCAGCTTCGCGACATAGCCCTCAAGCTGCACGCCAAGGTCCGCGCTGATCATGTGCCCCTCCAGAATACGGGTTGATAATAGTTATCAAGACCGCAGGCGGCAAGCTCTTACTGCCAACCGTTCGGTTGGACGCGAGGAATCCCGTCCGCGCCGGCACCGCCCGCAACCTCGCCGCCTCAGGCGGCCCCAACTGGCAAGGCGAACGCCTCAGGCGCACCATGCACCGCCTGATGAGTCAAGCTAAACAATAAGAAGAACAATATAAATATCTAGATGTTACTGCGTCATTGTATTACTTGAAAACACTGTTACCATGTTATGGTCGATCCATCTCGTTATTAGTTCGGTATACTTAAAATGTCGGTTTTGTTTCGAATGTCTAACTGATACGAAGCATCCACCAGACTAACGGCGGCTACGATGCGTGTTCTTCTCGTCGAAGATGACAGTAAAAATCAGGAAACTTACCAAGCTATCCGAGACGCGGGCTTTGCCGTCGAATGCACCGACATGGGTTATGAGGCCCTGGAGATGGTCCGGTGCGACGAGTACGACCTGATCCTGCTCGATCTCATGATCCCGGATATCGACGGCTACGAGCTCATCCAGCATCTACAGGCCTGTGGCCTCTCCATCCCGATCATCGTGCTCTCCGCATCATGCCAACCGCAGGCCAAGGTCCGCGCGTTCGCTCTGGGCGTCGATGACTTCATCACCAGGCCGTTCAACAACGCCGAGCTGACGGCCCGCATGCAGGCGGTCCTGCGGCGCGGCAAGGCCTGCAATGCTCCTGTCCTGTCGATCGGCGGGCTCCAGCTGAATCCGCAGGCCAAGCAAGCTTCGGTCGATGGCGCGCCGGTTGCCCTGAGTAGCCAGGAGTATGCCGTCCTTGAGCTGCTCGTGCAGCGTCAAGGCAAGGCCGTCAGCAAGGACGCGTTCCTCAGCCGCCTGTTCAGTGGCATCGATGAGCTGGAAATGGAGCTGATCGATTCCTTCATCGGCAAGCTCCGCAAGAAGCTCGAGCCCTCCGGAATCGATCGTCTGATCACCCCGATCCACGGACGCGGCTTCATGCTGTGCCGCGAGGACCAGGCCTTCCAGCCGGTTCACCTCCCTTTTCCCGCCCATCTGCCGCCCTTCGTCACGGCGCCGGATCAACTCCTCGCTTTCTCGGCATAACCCCAGGACGGCTTGCGACCATCGGGGGCCAAGATAGCCAGGCGGTCGATAGCGGCCGCCTGGTGGTCGAGCCGCAGCCCCGGCCGCTTCTCGCTGCACGTCCTCGGCGCCGTCGCCGAGGAATCCCACCCCACACGGCGCCCTGATCGGCTACGCCCGCGTGTCCACCGACGACCAGGATTGTGCCGCATCAGGCGGACCGAGCTGGTCCGGCGAACGCCTCAGACGCACCATGCACCGCCTGATGCGCGACAAGGAGCAAGACACCAATGTCGAACGACGATTGGATGTTCTCCCTGGAGCAGGCCCGATCCCAGCTCCCGACGATTCAGCCGTCTTCCGGTTCTGGTACGGCCTCCGCCACGGAACGATGAAGGTCGGCCTCTACGCCCCCGAAGACATCCAAGGCCCGCACAAGCAGGACGAGCTCTACATCGTCGTTAGCGGCAGCGGCGACTTCGTGAAGAACGGCGAGCGTCGCGCCTTCCAGGCCCATGACGTCATCTTCGTCGAGGCCGAAGCCACCCACCGCTTCGAGAACTTCTCAAACGACTTCGCCACCTGGGTTATCTTCTGGGGACCGGCTGGAGGGGAAATCAGCATCGACAAGGCCACTGGCTAATATTATACTCCAATATAACTACACAGGTCGATGCCATGTACACCACGAATCTCCGCAAGGTCGGCGGCTCGGTCATGCTCACCGTTCCCCCTGCGCTTCTTGATGTCCTGCACCTATCCCCTGGAGCCAAGGTGGGCCTAGCGGTCGATAACGGCCGCCTGGTGGTCGAGCCGCAGTCCCGGCCGCGTTACACGCTCACCGAGCTCCTGGCCGCCTCCGATTATTCCCAGCCGCAACCGTCCGAAGAGCGTGAATGGGTTGACGCTCCCGAGGTCGGCCGCGAGCGGCCATGAAGCGAGGAGACATCTACCTGGTCTCACTCGATCCAACCGAAGGCCGCGAGCAACAGGGATTCCGCCCTGTCCTGGTCGTCTCCCCCGCCACGTTCAACGCGACGACCAAGCTGCCGGTGATTCTGCCGATCACCAATGGCGGGGACTTCGCGCGCCGCATCGGCTTCGCCGTGCCGATCTCCGGCATCAAGACCACCGGCGTCGTGCGCTGCGACCAGCCCCGCGTCCTCGACCTGGACGCCCGCCACGGCCGCAAGGTCGATACCCTGCCAGCCACGATCCTGGATGAAGTCATGGCTAAACTCGCGACAATTTTCGAGGCCGCCTGACACGACCGGAGCGCCCTGCAATGCGGGCATTGGTTCGGTTGGACAAGGGGAAAGCCGCCCGCACCGGCACGCTGATCGGCTACGCCCGCGTCTCCACCGACGATCAGGATTGTGCCGCCCAGGTCTACGAACTCCGCAACGCCGGCTGCACCGAGATCATCCAGGAATACGGCTCAGGCGCCAACCAGCAGCGCCCAGCCCTGGCCAGACTGCTCACCACCATAGGTCCCGGCGACACCCTCGTCATCGTCCGCCTCGACCGCCTGGCCCGCTCGCTGATGCACCTCATGGAGCTGATCGACCTCCTGACCCGGCGCGGCGCCGCCCTGCGCTCGCTCCGCGACCCGATCGACACCGGCTCCCCCACCGGCCGCTTCTCGCTGCACGTCCTCGGCGCCGTCGCCGAGCTCGAACGCGCCCTGATCATCGAACGCACCAAGGCCGGCGTCGCCGCGGCCAAGCGAGAGGGACGGATGCCGGGGCATCCGGGACTCAGAGCACAGGATCCGGAGGTGACACGGCAGTTGGCAGCGCAGAGGAAGGCGCGCGGGCTGGAGCAGGCCAGGCGCACGCTGGAGCCGTGGCTTCCGGAGATTGAAGCTCAAAGACCCGCAGCTTGGGAAAGTATCGCTCAGCAGATTGCTACGGCAGGAGGACCGAGTTGGTCCGGAGAGCGTCTCCGTCGGACTATGGGCCGCCTACTCTCACAATCATAATCCCAAAATTCCTTTTAAAGCCGCTGCCAACAGCGGCAGGCCAATCTCCTTTGTGAGATCAAACACCCAGTGTGTCTTCTCGCCCAGACTTGCCAACGCGCCGGCCATATCTGCAGGTCTGCCGTCTTTCGCTGCGGTTTCTGCACATGAAACCGCATCAAGAACTGAGTAATCCTCCGACTTTCGCGTTATCTCATCTAGCCTCTTGTGCAACACCTCCAGTTCCTTTGTCAGTTTCTGGAGATCTATGGTGTTCAAATATTCACGTAGTCTCTCGTTCGTGACAGTGCTTGAGTTGCTTGAAACTGAGACATGGCTCTGTCCGCCGGAGCTTCCAGCCACTCCGATCACAATACTCCCATTGTGAACATTGAAGGTCATATCTGCTGCCTTCTGCTTTTCATGACTGGTAAAACTTAACCCTGAACCATGGACTCCGACTTTGTCTAAAGCGATAGCCCATCGCAGGACTCGGTTTCTTATATCATCTAGTATGGCGCTTAAATCACTCTTCTCCAGGAAGCATATGAACTCCGTCTCCATGCGAAAGGCATCTTCTAGGATCCTGCTTTGTTCTGGGGAAAACCCGTATGCCAGGCTCCCTTCCCTGGAAATAAGTTTCTCGATCTGAGCTACTGGCTCATGAACTTCCCGTTTCGAAACCATACTTTGCAGATCTGTCGTTGGAAACCCAACTGTAAGCCAACCATGCACTGATCTAGCTTTAACTCGCCCGAAAATGATCCTTGATGCAGGGAGGACATCTCCTCTTCCATAGCCAGAGAGTTCCTTGTTAATCCAATCTGGAACGTCTTCTATGCCAAGTTTCGAAGCTACAATAAGCGCCTTCCTAAGGAGGCTCGCGGCTGATAGCTCGTGATCAGACGCATAGGTCTGCAGATCGTCGACGATGGACACCGATGAGTTCTACCTAGATTGCTGATGATACTGCTCGTTTTAAGAGACGCGAGGAAAGGTAACGCATCGATCTCCTCTCCATCTAGTTTGAAACAAGGTAGTACGTTGCTGCGCTATCTGTTTGAGTATCTTGCCAGTCTTTACAGCGTCTAAGGAAGGCACAAAGTCCTTCATGTATATATCTGGAGCCTTAGAGTCAGTCCGCCCACTGAACTCCCGTGATTCAGTCTCCACCATCACCCGGTAAACGTTCGGCAACTGCTTCCACACCCGCCCTCCATTCTGCCCGACCACCAGCAGCCGGTGCTTCACCCGCTGGATCACGCCCAGCCGCACCAGCGCCGTAATCCCTCCGGCGATTGTGCTCCGAGCCTGCCGGGCTCGCCCCTGCAGCTGGCTATAGCTCACCCGCGCCGTCGCCTTCCCGACCGCCCGGCACGACCACAGCAGGCAATCCAGAAGCACATACTGCCGGTGCGTGATCCGGCCTCGAGCCAGCAGCTTGCGACCGCGGCGCGCGATCAACCCGGCGTCGGCAGCACTCAGGGTAACGTCCATCGGTGTCTCCACACGACAGGCGACCCGTCAGGCAAAGCTCTCCCGGCGCAAGAACAGGGGTTCTTGCGAAAACCTCACGGCGGGGGCATAGTCGGATTGCGAGTCAGACTAGGCCCCTAGGGGGTTGGGAGGGCGGTTCCTTCGGGAGCCGCCTTTTCGCGTTCTAGGTCATGGGAATCCCCACCAGCCGCCTATCGGCCGACCCTGCACAGTGGATCGTCCCGCGTTACGACGCAACCTGGAGCTCAGCGTTATCAGTGGCTTGCTGTTGGAAATCCAACATTCCAACATTCCAACATTCCGGAATTCCAACACTCCAACTTTTCCAACGTGCCGCCGCCCCAGCTAAGGCACTGGAACTACGATGGAGGTTCCGGTTGACCCTTCCCCGCTCCTGACCCATGTTGGAATTCCAACATTCCAACATTCCAGAAGTCCAACATGCAAACACTGTCGCTGGTGAGTCAGAAGGGAGGGGCAGGGAAGACGACTCTGGCCATCAACCTGGCCGCTGCCGCCGCCCTCCGGGGCCAGAAGACCATGCTGGTGGATCTGGACCCCCAGGGCTCGGCCGCCCGCTGGGCAGACCTCCGCGGTGAGCGCGAGCCCCACGTAACCGCCGAGAGCCCGGCCCGGGTCAGTCGGGTCGTCGAGGAGCTCCGCAAGCAGGGCTACGACTTCGTGGTGATCGACACCCCCCCCAACGCCGACCAGCACGCCAAGCAGGCCGCCCTTTGCGCCGACCTGGTCGCCATCCCCTGCCGGCTATCCTTCCTCGACCTTGACGCGATCGGCGCCACCATCGACCTATGCGAGCTGGTGAAGCGCCCGGCCCGCGTCGTCTTCAACGCCGTCCCTCCCTCGGCCATCCGTGCCGTCGAGGAGGCGGCCGACGCTATGCGCGCCCGCCATGCCATCCCGTGCCCAATCCTGATCCGCGAGCGCGCCGTCCTGCGCCACGCCATCACCGACGGACTGGCAGCCCAGGAATATGAGCCGGACTGCCGCGCCGCCCAAGAGATCGGAGAACTGTTGGAACTCCTACAATCCAACATTCTGGATTTCCAACACTCCAACACGTTGGAACGTTGACATGGCCCGACGCCCTAGTCCTATCGGTCCTGCGCTTCGCAAGCCCCGCACAGACGTCCCAGAAGTCAGCCCGCCCGAAAGGAAGCCCTCCCCCACATTATCCAAGTCTGCCAAGGCTCGAGGGGTATTCCTAGGCGGCTACGTGGACTTAGATACCAAAATGCAGTTCAAGCAATTGCTCCTAAAACGTCGCCTCACAGAGCAGGCAGCACTTGAGGAGATGCTAAACGATTATTTCTCGAAGTACGGTGTTCACCGGATAGCTAACTCGCCCACCAAGCAAGATGGCGACTAGCTGAGAATGACGTGCAAAAACCAAGCTCGAGAATGAGTATGGTCGGACCTGAATTGTTTTTGGGGTTGGTTGGCGCTGTAGGTACTGACCTACAGTACGTTGACGAGCTTGTAGCCAAAGAACTTCGAGGAGTTGGCTACACGGACAAGCGTGTGCGGCTCAGTGAGTTGCTACTTGATTGCTATGTCAATCGAGAACTTCGCGGGGATGTTAACGGCCCAGAGGACACGAGAATCGATAACTTAATGCAAGCTGGAGATCGACTACGAGTCGCAGCAGCAAGAGGTGACGCGGTAGCTTTGCTCGCCATTAGCAAAATACGTCAGATTCGCGAGGAAGCTGGATCTAGTGGCAAATCACTCAGTCGGCATGCATTCCTGCTACGGTCTCTGAAGCATCCTGATGAGATAAAGACATTACGTGATGTTTATGGAGGAGCCTTTATCGTTATATCTGTCTACACGCCTAGAAGTGTCCGCAAGGAAGCTCTGTGCAAGAGGATTTCTCGGTCTCGTCATGAGTATGACGACGAGAAGTTTAGCGAAGTTGCAGACAGACTTATTGATACTGACGAAAAGGAACCAGGAAACAGTCTTGGGCAGAACGTCCAAGACGCCTTCCCTGAGGCTGACATATTTCTAGATGCAAGCGATCCTACCGACTTGCCAAGGCAAGTCACTAGGATGATCGAGATCATCTTTCGCCATCCTTATCGTACTCCAACATTGGACGAGTACGGACTGTTCCATGCAAAGGCTTCAGCACTTCGCTCGGCAGATCTGTCTAGACAGGTCGGCGCCGTGATTATGACCTGTGATGGAGAAGTCATAGCCGCTGGCTGCAACGAGGTTCCGAAGTCCGGCGGTGGTGCCGTATGGGAAGGAGATGAAGATAATAGCTCACGGGATCGTCGCGATTTCAAGGTGGGTCACGACTCAAGCGTTCGAATGAAACACGACATATTCGAGGAAATTTTCGAGAGACTTCGATGTGCCGGCTGGCTTTCTGAAAATGCGTCATCTCTTCCAAACTCTACGCTGGTCGACGACGCCTTGTTTTCAGACTCTCCCATATTCTCTGGAACACGAGCTGCAAGCATAATCGAATTCGGCAGAATAGTGCACGCAGAAATGATGGCGATTACAGATGCGGCTAGGCGGGGCTTGTCGGTAAAAGACGCTACTCTTTACTGCACGACTTTCCCGTGCCACGTTTGCGCAAGACACATCATTGCCTCTGGCATTCGACGCGTTGTCTACATAGAACCTTATCCAAAAAGTATGGCTAAGACTTTGTACAAGGGTTCTATTGATGTCGATCATGATACGGAAGCTGATGACGACGCCGTCGAGTTTGAATCATTTGTGGGAGTTTCCCCTAACCGGTATATAGACTTTTTCGAAATGCCAGTCAGAAAAGACAAACGAGGGCACATTGTCTCATGGATGCCCGCTGAAGCCCTACCCAGGCTAAAACAATATCCAACTTATCTTGAAATAGAAACGGTACATGTGGATCAACTTGCTCAGCACAGTACATCATGGGGCATCACCGAAGCAGAAAATGAGGAAGGAGAATCGCAGTGAGTGAAAAAAATTGGCTAAAGAGCCAGCTAAATCGGGCAAAGCACGAAGTGCATTCCTGGGACGAATGGAAGCAGGATGCTATGCGGCGCGAGGCAACCGCAATCTCGATGGAGAGCGAGACCAAGCCTTCAAGCCGGACGACCATTTCAGCAGACGAAGATAGCCAGCGGAGATCAACATCGGATTGACTTAGTTTGGCAGCATTTTCCCTCATTCATCGTAACCGCGTTCATATGATTCGTAGCTCGCGTCACAATCTGTGCGCCCCCGGGCGCGTGCACCGCGGAACCCTCCTGCTCGGAAGGCTAGCGCTCGTGGACAAAGGTTGACGACGGGTCGTCTGGTTGATTCAACGCTGCCATTTGGAGGCGGCATTGGACGAACGGATCGGCACCACGGATGCAGAATGGGCGCTGATCGGGCCGTTGCTTCCGCCTGAGCGAGGACGAGGCTGCCGCCCTGCGGGTGACAACCGCCCCTTCTTCGACGGCATGATGTGGATGGCCCGCACGGGCGCGCAATGGCGCCACCTACCGGCGGAGTATGGCAAGTGGAACAGCGTGTTCCGCCGCTATCGACGCTGGGTCGAGCTTGGCGTTTTCGATGCGCTGCTGGAGACCCTGGCCGAATTGGCAGGCCGGGATCGTTCGGCCGACATGATCGACAGCACGATCCTGCGTGCCCATCACTGTGCTGCGGGCATAAAAAAGGAACTGGGCCGGCTGAGGCGCTCGGCCGCTCGCGCGGCGGCTTCTCCACCAAGCTGCACGCGCGCTGCGACGCCCGCGGACTGCCGCTCGGCTTCGTCGTGACGCCTGGACAGGCCCACGATCTCCAAGGCTTCGCCGTGCTGTTCCGGATGATCGACGAGCGGGTCCAGATGCTCCTGGCTGACCGCGGCTACGATGCCGACGCCGTCCGTTCGGATATCGCCTCCACCGGAACCAGGGCCGTCATCCCGGCGAAGCGGGGGCGGCGCCATCCGGCCTTGCACGACGCCGACGCCTACAAGATGCGAAACCGCATCGAGCGGATGTTCAACAAGCTGAAGAACTGGCGACGCGTTGCCACCCGCTACGATAAGACAGCCGCGTCATTCCTCGGCTTCGTCTCCATCGCCTCAGCATTCCTCTGGATCAGCTTTGTCCACGGGCGCTAGCGTGATCGCGGACGGGACCCTCGTCTGCAGCTTGGGAAGTTGCCACCGTGCGTTCATGAGTTCCTCGGCGCAGTCTGCGCGTCTCAGGCGCGGCCTTCGCGGGCGCCGGGCTACGCCAGGTGCGCGTCGCGCCTCCCCGCGTGCCCGCTCCGGCCGGGCTGCCCGCCCGGCCTCCCGCTAGCCCCTCTCGCAGGCCGTGGCCGCGCCCAGGCGTCCGCTCCGGGGCGCCTGCCCGGCGCCCCTCCCGCTGTTCCTCGTGGGGGTCGCCCTGAGCGCCGCCGGGCGCGTCCGCCGCGCCGTCCGCGTGCCGCGGCCGTCACGTCGCCCGCTTCTGCCCGGCTCACCGCGGTGTTCGCCCCCGTGCCGCTCCAGCCAGGCGCAGCCCGCGCCCGGCTGCTCGCTCGCCGTGCGGCCCGCTTTCGCGCCGGCCTACCCGGCCGCCGCTGTCGCTCCCCGCCGCGCCCCTGGGTCGGCCGCTCCGGGCCGCCTGCCGGCCGCCCAGCGCTGGATCCCGCCGGATCCGTGCACCGCTGACTTCGTGCAGCCCAATCCGTCCGCCCTGCGCCACTCCGCGATCATAATGAAGCTCGCCCGGAGCAGCGGTCGCGCCGGGCTGCGCCCGGGTCCCCGCCGGCCTTCGGCCGGCCCGTCGCTCGGCGCGCTCGCTGCCCCCCAAAAGGGGCAGCGCCCTACGCTGCCAGCACGGTCCGGGGGGTACACGCCTCGCGGCGCTAATCCCTGGCATCCCCCGTTGCAGCGCCCCCCAGGGGGCTCGCTTTGCGCAAGTTCTCGCAGACACAGCCCGCATGTATTTTGGTGCTTGGAGGCACCGCATGGGCGTCGTTCAGATCAAGCTGCCAGACACGCTTCAGCAGGTTATGGACCGTCAGATCGCTGACGGCCTGGCCGCGAGCCCCGATGCCTACGTGCAGGAAGCCCTACGCCGCTTCTCCGAAGACCTCGACGCAGAAGGCGAACTCGTCGCCGAAGCCCAGGCCGGCATCGCCAATGCCGACGCCGGCCGCATGACCGCCATTGCCAATGCGACCGACGCGGAAGCCTGGTACGCCCAGAAGATGGCACGCCTGCAAAAACGTCTTGCCGACGACCGGGGCTAGTGCCCTACCGCCTCACCGCGCACGCTGAGAGCCGTATCGATCAGATCCTTCCAGAAGAGGCCATTCTGAGCAGAGGTCTTCAGTGCTCCACTGTATCGACCGAAACCACCGACATCGTCTTGAGATCATACCGGCAGTAAGCGGTATAGTGAGGCATGCTTCCATAGACGTTCTGAATTTGCACGTTTGGCTCAATAGCCACAACAATGCCGGTTAGGACGTAGTCCTTCCCCTTGTGGAAGGTGCCAAACGCACCACCAGACCAAAACCCCGGCCACACCGGAGTTCCATACTTCACCCCCTCGTTGACCTTGTCTTTGCATTCTTCCTGTACTTGTATGTACTTTCCATAATTGTTCACAACGTCTGCGTTGTCAGAGCAACGTCTCCAGTCATCTCTACAGGACGTAGACGAAGGGTTGGCTTGCGCTACCGGTCCAGCTTGCGGGACGGTCATGCCAGTTGAGGGTGGCCTGGCCGGCTCGGGCTCTGCCGGAGCTTTAGCGAGTGGAGGCAGATTCCCTCCGAACGGCTGAGTAGAAGAGGAGTTCGTATCCGAGTTCGGCTGCTCAAATGTCGAGAATGATCCGGGTACGCCGTTTACCCCATGAGCTCTAAGGCAAGAACTCATGTTTCCTACAGCCTCAGCAGCACCAGCTAGATCGAAATTCCACGGCGCTTCAGTACCCGCAAAGGCCAGCTGCACAGTGACATTTGACGCCAAAGCTTGAACCCATGCATCGGCCTCTTTCCCCTCCAGGCCAATCTGCACGACGTTCCCGTGGCCCTTTCCCTGGAAGTCCATACTAGTACCATCAGAGAACGTGGCTCGAACCCGAACAGAGGTGCCGCCCGGGATAACCCAACCCTCCTTCCGAATAATTAGGTTTAAGGGAGTAGGCCTATGCAGGCTGGCCCCCACGATAAGAACGCCTTTCAAAACCCTTGTACTCTGATGCGGGCTGATTCATGAGGGGGAATGCGTGCTCCCCTTCTGCCCGAATCGCTTTGGCGGATCATCGAACGACTGCTGCCACCGGTTCCTCT
>Ga0080006_1141222_pt1 | contig 14863 bp, 14 predicted proteins | sample RS3BMetagenome_FD_69209 | JGI IMG/M metagenome (GOLD analysis project Ga0080006, IMG submission 69209) | Ferric oxide microbial mat and aquatic microbial communities from Rainbow Spring, Yellowstone National Park, USA - RS3B (SPADES... ...
TAGGGGTAAATGGTTGAAGGCACAGCCTGTGGTCTATCGCTGGACGAGCGGAGCGGGGTGGGTAACCACTAGCAATGAAGCCATGAGAATGAATGCGGTAAACCACGAACCTATGATCAGCCTTGAAGGAACCGCATTTACTTTAGGGCTGTGAGGATGTCAGTGGCACTGGTTTGGTGTCAAATTCATCGTTTGAAACATGAGCAGGATTTATCTTGTGTTCAAGTTCCTGCTTCTGTACTTCGCTTCCCTTTTTATGAATGCCAAAAATTATGCCAAGTTTCTCCTCCAGATAGTGCCAGTGCAGGTACTTTCCCTTCTTTGCAATATACAGCCCAGCAAGTGCCATGGCCAAGCCAACAAAAATGTATGTTATGCCAAAGGCTGCGGCTGTCATAAAAATTCCTGCCAGGGCAAAGTAGCTTATCTCAGAGAGGATGGCCCTCTGGGCTGTGAATCCACTCGAAAATACAATGCCTGTCTTTGCTCCGCCCTTTGTGCTAAATGTTCCAACGGAGTATGAGAAGGTGATGGGCCAAGTGTGTTCATCAGGGGTTATGCCATGAACTATCCCAAGAAGGTACGATATTATCAGCGCTGTCAAAAGCCCAACGTTTTCAGGGTTCCATAGATTGATATATGCCATTTAATTTCACCTAGCTTTCAATTATCGGTTTTCCATGAGGGCAGTTTGCCGGATTGCCTATTTTAGAAAGTATCAGCAATGCTGAGTCCTCATCTATCAGGTAGTCAAAGTTACTGATCATCCTGCAGGCCCTATCGGCATCGTCACCGCACTGAACCATAAACGTCTCTAGCGCGCGGTGGCCCAACATTATTCTCCTGTAGGCGGCTTTCCCTTCATCACTCAGCATCACCATCCCCCTGTTTCTAACTATCAGCTTTTTGTCCTCAAGCCTGTCAAGCAACTCCTCAACCGTTGGTGGTTTTATTTTCATGGATTCAGCAAGGGATGTGACCCTAACCGGGAAACCATCTCTTGAACCCTGCCATATGCTCACAAGGCAATCCCTTTCCTTTTTTGTTATATTAGCATTAACCGACATAAATTAGGGTCATGCTAATGTTATTTATAAACTTATAGCAAAAACCTTTTCGTAGTTATTTTGTTTTTAATTTAGCCTCAAGTCCAATCCATTCTATTTCAAATCCAAGCGCAATGAGCGTTGAAATGCTGGCATCGATGCCCCTTTTATTAAGAAGTTCAATCGCCGCATTTGCATCAGCTTCGCCAAGGGAAACTATTTCTTCCTTTAGCTTCCTAGCAAATGTTTCACTTATTAGGTTTGTCCCATCAAATATGTAGCCATGGAGTTTACGATGCATAAAAGCCTCCTTTAAAACGTCCTCAGGAAGGTCGTTATCAGATGCCATTTCATGCAGTGTCCTGTAGTCTCCCTCAACCGTCACCGTCATCGCTCTTTTTAGCAGCTCATTCCTCATTGGTTGCTCGATTTCGTTAAGTAGCCTGCGAACTCTGAAAGCGTCAGGAGTTTTTCTGTAAACCATTACCCTTCCTGCAATCTCAGGGATTTTTCCTCTATAATTAGCCGAATCGATAGCAACTATTAGGTTATCAACTTTCAGCTCACTCAGCTTTTTGAACTTCCTCTCAAGGTACTCCTGAGTCCAGAAACCAACTATTTCCATGTAAACTCTTATTCCGCCCTTTTCAAACAAAAAATCAGGTATTATGGTGTAGTTCCCTGCCCTGAGCGGCTCCGGTTCCCTGACGATCTTCCAGCCACTTTTTAGTGACACAAAGTCCTGGTAGAACTTCCTCTCAACCTCACTATCAAAAGAAACTTCACCGCTTCCTGAAGTTATCGGGTCATCGCTGCTTGCCCTGAGCACCTTAGTCCTTTTTCCCTTAATGATGCCAGCTTCAATCCACCAGCTTTTTGCCCTTGATATAAAGTAAAAAAGCTTCGATATTCCCAGGCTGTAAGCTCTGGCGTTGTGCATTAGCGATGCAGGGCCATCAACCAACACTGATTGATTTTCAATCTGATACATGAGGCCTAGCCTCTTAACAGCCCACAGTGCATCCTTCCACCTGTCAGATACCCAGAACCTCATGTACAGCGACCTTGCAAGCATTGAACTCACAAGGCGGAAGTTATACTCCATGATTGTGTTTGAAGGTTCCCTGAACTCTCTGAGCACCGCATTTTCCGGCAGGTCAGACCACATTGCGTTTTTGAACTTCTCTCTGCTGATTCCGAACTTGAGCGCGCCTTCGCTTATAACCCTCTCTGCAACGTCGGGGCTGTAAGTGCCAATTTCGCTCATTCTTGCAAAAGCGAAGTCCCTCATGGGGCCTGGGTTGAGCTCAATTTCCGGCTCGAAAGTGCAGTAATTAAGCAATATTTCATAGAAACCTCTGACCATCCTGTAATCTCCATACGCTTCAATTTCCCTTACCCTGCTGTCAATCTCCCCACGTTTCTTCCCGATTGAGCCTTTAAGAACCTCTGAGATCATATTTACCAGATATTCATGCTCGCCTCTGGCATATTCTGGCCTTATTTCATCCTTCATCTTTATTTCTCCCATCCATCATGGTCCTCTTGCGCCTGTAACTGGCTCTTGGTTCAGTGGTGTTCCTTGTAACTATCTCAACCAACTCTGCACTCTTTCCGCTGGCCTTCCTGAGTATCCTGCCAAGCCTCTGCACGAATTCCCTGGAGCTTCCTGTGCCACTCATTATGATCCCCACTGAAGCATCTGGCACATCTATCCCCTCGTCTAGCACCTTCGAGGTTACAATCACCCTGTACCTACCATCCCTGAAATTCTTCAATATTAATTCCCTTTCCTCCTTAGGGGTAAGGTGAGTTATCGCGGGAATCAAAAGCATGCGTGAAACCCTATATACAAGTTCATTGTTCTGGGTAAAAACTATTACCTTCTTTCCCCTGTATTCATTCAGCACATCAATAAGTGCATCGACTTTCTTTTTTGCATTGAGGGATATCCTGATGGCTTCATTTCTGGCCAGCAGCGCGCGCCTTGCCTCTGGATCCCTGTTGCTTAGCATTATCAGCCTGAGCAGGCTCCTGGGGGACCTCATGTATATGCCCTTCCTCTTCAGGTATCCGGAGTAAAATTCATAATTTTTCCTGTACTCCCTTAGCTCATCTTCATCCAAATCCACGGTTATCCTTCTCAGCTTGAATTCAGAAAGGTATGTGCCTGCCAGGTCGCTGGGCGAAAGCCTGAAAACAATTGGACCCAGCAGAGTGTCAAGCTCCTTGTGGAGGCCATCCTCCCTTTCAGGAGTTGCCGTAAGCCCCATCCTGTGGAGTGCAGTAGAGTAAAGGGCAATTTCGGAGTAACTTGGGGCTGGCAGGTGGTGGCATTCATCAGCAATCAGCAGGCTGAACCTGTTGCCAATGTGTGTGATTCTGGTTAGTGCTGAATCGTACGTTGCGACCGTAACTGGGAGCACATTCTGAATCCCACCCCCAAGCATTCCTGGGGTTATGCCAAGCACCTCCTTGACGTTCCTTGCCCACTGGTTCATCAGGTCAATGGTTGGCACAAGAATCAAGGTGGATTCCCTGAGCTCATAAATTGCCCTCAGCGCAATGACAGTCTTGCCGCCCCCAGTGGGTATAACGATTACCCCTCTCATCCCAGCCCTGCGCCACTTGTCAAGAGAATCTTCCTGGTACTTTCTCAGGGTTCCGCGAAAAATGGCTTCCAGAGGGGATTGTATCTCACTCACTTCATCAACATATTCTATGCCTGATCTCTCAAGGCTCTCCTTGAGCTCCCTGTAATTCATGCCAAGGCACCTGTAATTTCCTGACCTGTTATCGTACTTGATAAACGGAAGGTCAACAGGCTCACTAAGCACTATGGTTCCACCCTGATACCTTAACTTTAAAGTCAAATTATGCTTTAATTTGCTGGGCAGAAAAATATTAACATTCCTGCAAATGCAGTGCAGCTGAAAATTTTTAAGCAGCAAAATTTCATTTAAGTGCATTGAATCAGCTCAGCTTCATAATGATTGCTAAGGGATTTCGCACATTTATATTTGGTGCCGTAAGCGTAATGACACCGATTTACCTTTCTGTGCTTGGCTATTCCCCAGTATATGTGGGGCTTGCTCTATTTGTAGTGGTTTCGGGTAATGTCATGTCCAACCTGCTGCTTACATGGTACGGTAACCTGTTTGGAAGAAAAAGGTTCCTACTGGTATTCAGTGCGCTGATGGCTGTTTCCGGCCTTATACTTTTCTCCACAACATCTGCTCTTCCAATATTCATTGCGCTCTTTTTGGGAAACATCAGCACAACCGGCACCGAGGCTGGGCCATTTCAGTCAATAGAGACCGGTGTAATACCTTCAATGGTTCAGGAATCGAGGAGAAGCAGAATTTTCGGAATGTACAACCTGATAGGCTATAGTGCATCTTCGGTGGGTGCACTAGCATCTTCGTTGCCGGCATACTTTAAGGAATCCATAGTAGCGTTCAGGGGCGTTTACCTTGCATATGCGCTAGTTGGGCTGTTTCTGTTTTCGGTGTACACAACTCTGAAGAACATTGAATCTTCAAAGAAAGTTGCAGGCCTGGGGCATATGACAGCCAATGGCATGAAGGACATGAAAAGGCTTTCACTCCTTTTTTCAATGGACGCATTTGGGGGCGGATTCGTAACCCAGTCCATAATGTCCTACTGGTTCTACCTTGCATATCATGTTTCATTAAAGGACCTTGGGGTCATATTTATGGTGGTAAACATCATAACTGCCATTTCAATACTTGGCGCATCGTTCATTGCAGAGAAAATAGGCAACCTGAGGACCATGGTCTTCACTCATTTGATATCAAGCGTTTTTCTAGTTCTGATTCCGTTTGCTGGGTCACTTGCTGGAAGCCTGGCTTTCTTGTTTCTAAGGCAGAGCACATCACAGATGGACGTTCCGACCAGGCAGGCGTTCATGGCCCAGATATTTGATGAAAATGAAAGGGTTTCAGCGAACGCAGTAACCAACACGTTCAGAAGCATAAGCTCCCTTCCCGGCTCACCGCTGGTTGGGCTTGCACTCTCATCTGGGATCCTCTACATACCTTATGTCATAGGTGGTGGCACAAAGATGCTTTATGATGCTTCAATATTTGCCTCTTACAGGAGAAGAGCTAAATAAAGCTTAATATATATCGTTCTGAAACTGTTAAACCATGTCATATGGAAACCCTGAACTTGTTGATTTTGAAGAGGAGGGCGGTGAGCACTGGATAACCCTTAAGCTTAAGGATGGAGCTGTAATAAAGGTCAAGACCGAGATTGCTGGGGTGCTCAGGATGGGTAATGACCCCAACACCGGAATACCGGTTTATGCGGTGCAGGCAACCAATGTAATAAGGCTGGTAACCGTGCCAAAGGACCTCATGAGAAGGAAGCAACCTGGCGAATCCTATGGCTGATAACGTGCTTACAGTGAGCAACCTGTTTGTAAAGTATGGGGAAAGAGTTGCAGTGAACGGCCTCAGCTTTAGGATTACTGGCGGAGAGATCTATGGGCTGTTGGGGCCAAACGGCGCTGGAAAATCATCAACCATAAAAGCAGTGCTTGGGCTCGTCAAGTTCAGCGGGAGCATTGATATACTTGGTATGGGACCCCCTTCTTCAAGAGTCATGAACAGCATAGGAGCTGTCATGGAGTACCCGGCCGTGCTTGAAGCACTGACTCCAAGGGAATTCCTTGAATTTGTAGGTTCAGTGAGGGGGGAGTTTGATCAGAAAAGGGTTGACGCGCTAATTGATGCCTTTGAGCTAAGGGAATACATGGAAATGCCCATGATATCACTTTCAGCAGGTAACAAGCAGAAGGTGGCCGTTGTTTCTGCGCTGATGCACAGGCCAAAGCTGCTTCTGCTCGATGAACCCTTCAATGCCCTTGATGTGAAGTCTGTCAGGATAATGAAGGGGCTAATACAGAAGCACGTGGATGAAGGTGGCGCTGTTCTGTTTTCAACTCACATAATGGAGGTGGCCGAAAAGATATGCACCAGGATTGGCATAATCAACGCCGGCAGCATAATGGCAGAGGGAACATTACAGGAAATAGAGGAGAAAGCTAATGCAGGTAACCTAGAAGACGCGTTCCTTAAAACAATACATGCAGATGAGCAGATAAGGTCACTGCTGGAAGGGCTTTGAAGTTGTACAGCGTGAGAAGGGTAGCGTCAACTGTTTACAGAGAGCTCCTTTTTCAGGGATACACAGCTTCAAGGCTATCAGGAATGAAGCCATCTAACGCGAGGTCAGCTGTAAGGGCATCTAAATGGAATAAAATAATGCTAAGCACAATTTACGGCGCAATACTTGCTGCAATGAGCGTTATATCGTACATTGTTGGTAGACCATATTCAAGTTCACTTGAGGCATTTGTGTGGTCATACTTTATGGTAACAGTTTCATCACTGAACATGTCTTTTGCAACTCAGCAATCTGGGTACATAAAGGACCTTTTGCTAACTTTATCTGTCAACGAAAGCGATTTCTCAAAGATAGCAACTCTTTCATTCTTTATGACCATGGACTTCCCAATTTACAGTGCCGTTGCCGTAACTGCAGTAATATCCATTGTTTTTGGGGGCTTTCCATACGCGTTCATGGGCGCAGTACAGGGGATTGCCCTTGGAATTGCAACTTCATCTGGGTTTGTTATGCTGAGCAGCAGGGGCGCAAGTAGGCCCAGGATGAGGTCATTATTCAGAGTATTTTCTATAGTTCCTCTGTTGATAGTGGTGATGTTCAGCGGCTACATAATGGAGATCAGCCCTGTAAGCATGAACCATGAGCTTTCCCTTTTCCCCATAACGAGCACCTTCTTTGGTGGTTCACTAGTTTATGCGCTTGTAACTGTTATTTACACAGTTGCGTTCATTGCCCTTGCCGCACTGCTTTTTTTCAGGGCCAGCGGTCTGATAATTTCTTCACAGGAGGTTTATTCATCATACCGCAGGAAGGCAGCACAGGGCTTTAAAATCAGGGGACGTATAAGTGCACTGCTGAAAGTTGACATGGTGCAGTCATTCAGGTCCAGGATTGCAGGGATATGGGCACTCCCGTTTGGGTATCTTGTTGCAGCAATTGCTTCTGCTTTCTCAAACGGCTCGTACATATCAAGAAACACGTTCATGTTCATAGTTTCCTATCCACTCGTGCTTGGAATAATGCTTTCGTTTCTGCCCTATGCGCTCTATTTGAGTGAGATCAGGGGAGCCATAGCGTTCAGGATATTGCCAATATCACCCATTAGGAACCTGCTCAGCAAGGAGGTCATAGCAATAATAGCGTACTATGTAGCAGAGGTGCCAATGATGGTGCTTCTGCTTGCATATCATGCCCAAATACAGGCGCTGATGCCGCTGGTTCTCGGTTTTGGCCCCTTGTTCGCTTCCACAGCATTTATGGCAATTTTCTTTGAAAAAACTGTGAGAGAGGGAGGGGCGCTTTCGACCCTCTACACGATAATATACGGCATGGTAACGCTTATGATTGATGCGATACCACTTGGTTCGTTTATAATAGCCTATCTGCTGATGCATAGCTACATCAGTTCTTCAATCATAATGCTTGCAGTTTCAGTTGCTGAAGCAGTTATCATGATGGTGCCACTCTCAAGGAAATAAATTTTAGCTAATTAATTGAAATCATGCATTAAAAAATTAGCAAAAACAAAATAAATAAAAAATATGATTCAAACCTTTGCTGCTTCTTCAAGACTCTTCTTCTTTAGCTCAGGCCCTACAGCTATTTCTGCAACTGCACCAACAAGCATTACCAGGCCAGTTATGACAAATATTGGCAAAAGCCCTGATATTGTGCCAACATATGCAGCAAGTGCGAAGGGGGCTATGATCCCTCCCAGCCTGCCAAATCCCACTGCTGTACCCATGGCTGAACCCCTTGCCTTTGTTGGAAACATTTCACCTATCTGCGGATACAACACACCCGCAGCTGCGTAAACAAAGAAATACAGCAGAACGAGAAGAGCCAGGAATGCACTAAAAGAAATTGATTTCACTATTATTCCAATGATTATGGAAAGCAGACCGCCAAGCCCGTAAGACAGCGTTATTGCAGGCCTTCTACCTATTATATCCAGGGCCCATGACATGACAAACACGCCAACTACCCCTGCCCCTGTAATGGCAGCAAGCAATAGTGCTACCTTTGAGCTGGGGAAAAGAAAAACCTTTGTTAATATAAGCGCAATTACTGAAAACGCGGAATAATATGGCCAGGTTTCTGTGAAGTTGAGTATCCATGCAAGTATTAGCCTGTTCCTGTAAACTGTAAACAACCTCTTGTAGCCGCCAGCCTCGGATCCCTTGCTGAAATCCATTTCGATTGGCTGCACAGGTTCAAGCTTGATGCCCTTCTTTTCAGCCCTTTCTTCAACGGCTCTTGCTATTTTATCAGCCTCTTCAGTTTTTCCCTTTGACAACAGAAACCTGGGCGATTCTGGTAGGCCAATTCTGCCTATGTATATTGCAACAGCTATGACAACACCTACAAGGAATGCGGTTCCAACAGCGGTTGATATGGGTAGAACTGATAGGAGCACTGAAGCTACAAGTGAAGCTACAACACCACCAAGATCAAACAGTACCGCATTTCCGGTTCCTGTGAAAAAACCCCTTATTCTTGCTGGGGTGAATTCTTGAAGTGCAGATATCGATGCTCCAAATTCTCCGCCGACACCAAAGCCGGTTACAGCCCTTAGTGTAACTAAGCTATAGTAGTTTAAACCTCTCAGTATGAATAATATCCCAACAAGCACATCCCCTGTCATTATTATTGCCAGGCTTGTTATGAAGAGCAGTTTTCTTCCCCTAGTGTCAGCAAGGTGACCAAGAATCACCGCACCAAAGAGCTCGCCTATGAGGAAAATGGGTGTAACAGAAAGAGCCTCCACTGTAGTGAGGTGAAGCAGCTTTAAAATTGCACCCAGCTGAGTTCCTGCTACGCTAACGCTGAAACCTTCCAGAAAAAGCCCGCTTCCAAGTATCAGAAGAATGTAATAGTGCCAAGAAGTAAGTGGAACCCTATCGAGCCTTGGAGGAACATCAGAAACGACCTTTTCGACCGGTTTTTCATCACTCAATTTCTGGTCTTGAAAGGTTTTTCGTTTAGGTTTTTAATAAACCTTTCTAATTCGTTTCACTGAAACCACATTTTTATTTCATAAAAGATCACTGTCAAATGATTTTCATAAAGCTTTATAATTTGAAGGAGTCAATCATGGCCGTTGAAGGCAGATAATAAATACAAGGATACAAAAACAGACAGGATATATGATTTTGTTGAAAGCGTATTTTTTCAGCCATATGCTGTGATAAAGCACATATGGAAGCAGCTCCTTCTTCTTGGGGCAATGATTTCATTTGGCGCGGCAATATTTATGACTTATCAGGCGCTTGACCCACTCACAGCCGTTGTAGCTTCAATTTCCACCATATCCACAATAGGCCTCTATGCCCCTCCAATCAATTCCATGCCTGACCTTGAAAAGATTCTCCTTATAGTTGTGATGCTTGTCAGTGTGGGCTCTGCTGCATCTATGGTTCAGGGGGTTGTCACCAGCGTAGTTAAAAGGGAACTCTGGAGTGAGGATATAGACAAAATGAGAATTCAGAGAATGTCAGGGCACGTGATAGTTATGGGCTATTCACAGATTGGGAGGTATGTTGCTCAGAGGCTTATAGAAATGAACTACAGGTTCTGCGTTGTTACAAGAGTTAAGGAGAACATAAAGGAGCTACAGGACCTGAACATACCGTTCATTATTTCTGACCTTAAATCTCCTGTTGAAGTTCTTACAATGGCAAAGGTGTCTGATGCTTCTGCCATAGTGCTGACCCTTGAGAACGACGACACAAACATGCTCTACGCGCTTACAGCAAAGTTCATGAAAAACGGCATAAGGATAATTTCAATCAACAATGACCACAAGCTCATGGACGGCATGAAAAAGGCAGGCATTGACGTAGTTTTACCGATATACTTCATGGTTGGCAGCGTTGCCGCGTACTCGGTAGTATCGGAACACGTGCTTGGCGCAATTCAGGGCGGCGACATCAACATATCTGGCAGGCACATAGTTCAGATCAATGTTAATAGGGGGTCATTGCTTGACGGTACATCCCTGAAGGACATTCCAGTTGATGTTCTCATGATCATAAGGAACGGCGAGTTGATGAAGTACAACACGCCAGATACAACTGTCATGCATGATGACAAGCTGATCTGCCTCACAGACCACGATAGTATAAAGAAATTGAACCAGATGAATGAACAGTCACGTGAAGTTTAGGAAAAGCTTTTATTTATTTATTGTGTGATGGCATTTATGAATTCAACAGATGTTCTGCTGATAAACCCCCCGCAGAACGCTGAACTTAAAACCCTCCTTGAACTTCATGGTCCTCCAATGGCTTCAATGTACTTGGCAGGCTATGTGAGGGGAAAGGGCTACACTCCAAGAATTCTGGACCTGGACATGGAAAACATGACAAGGGAGCAGGTCGTGTCATATGTAAGTTCAATGTCGCCCAAGGTGATAGGAATGACTGCTTTCACTTCAACTGTCAAGGTGGCTTATAGGCTGCTTGCAGCGATAAAGAAGGCTGTGCCCAATGCCCTTACTGTTATTGGGGGGCCACATGTTACCTTTCTACCTGATGAGGCAGTTTCACAGGAGGGTGTTGACGTGGCTGCACTCGGGGAGGGAGAGGAAACCCTTAATGACCTGATTGGTGCCTACGAAAGCGGAAAGCCACTTGAAGATGTAAGGGGGATAGCATTTAAAAAGGGTGATCAGATGAAACTGACACAGCCAAGGCCAATGATCGAAAACCTGGATGAGGTGCCCTTCCCCGCAAGAGACCTGGTTTCCTATGAAAGGTATAGGTTCAACGGTGTGCTGGAGGCTCCCATAATGACCACCCGTGGGTGCACGTTTCGCTGCCAGTACTGCTCTTCCTCTGAAATGATGGGAAGGAGGTACAGGATGAGGAGCGTGCAGAACGTCATTGATGAGATAAGGGAGGTACAGGAAAAGTACCATGTTAGGGATATAGAATTCATAGATGATACGTTCACGCTCAACATGAAGAGGGCTTCACAGGTAATGAGATCCATAGTAAATGAAAAGCTTGACATAAAGCTGGCACTTTCAAGCAGAGTAAATACGATAAATGAAGAGCTAATGAAAGACCTGAAAAATGGGGGAACCACGAACATGTACTTTGGGGTTGAATCAGGTTCACAGAGGGTGCTTGACCTAATGCAGAAGGGTATAAAGCTGGAGCAGGCAGAGAGTGCGGTGAACCTGGCAAAGAAGTACAATGTTGGTGTGCTTTGTTCATATATAATTGGCTTTCCAGGAGAAACACCTGAAGAGATGGACCAAACCATCAAGTTCTCGGTTAAGCTGAACTCAGACTATGCACAGTATTCAATATTAACCCCATTCCCTGGCACTCCCATATATTATGACCTTGACAAAAGGGGACTCATAGCGACAAAGGACTGGACCCTTTATACCGTGCTTCATCCGCTGATAAAGTACGAGGCTTACGGTTATTCTGCGAACCTTGTTGCTAAAAAACTGACAGATGCCTACAGGGTGTTTTATCTGAGGTTAGGATATCTGGTAAAGAAAAGGTACATGTTCCCGCTGATAATGAAGACCATAAGGAGGAGCTTCAGGCTTGCAAGGATGATGGCCAGAGGGTACGAAAGGGCAGTGCAGGCATATTGAGGGGCTCATAATTGGTGTCAAAAATCATCTGTCATGTATACCAGCTTAATTCATCGCCCTGTATTAATCGCAAGGGGTGATATATTGGTTTTGCCCAAAAATGAGCAGGTTTCCGTAAAGAGGTATGCGTTCAGCCCATCAGGGGCGGTATTTTATGTTGTGATGGGAAGCACCGGTGACCATTTTACAACTGAGCACTTCTGTACATGCAATGACTTTAATTTCAGGAAAAAGCAAGAGGGTTGCATACACATGAAGGCGCTAAAAAAGGCGATCAAAGATAGAAGTTACGAGGTTTACAGCTTTTCTGACGATGAGCTCAGACAAGTTTTTAAATATGAACTTATGGAAGCTGTATTAGCGCCCCGATAGCTCAGTCGGCCAGAGCGACTGCCTTGTAAGCAGTAGGTCGCGGGTTCAAGTCCCGCCCGGGGCTAATATTTAACACTGACGTCCTCACAGCCCTAAAGGAAATGTGGTTCCTTCAAGGCTGATCATAGGTTCGTGGTGTACACCTTCTTTGCAGCTGTTCAGAATGCAAAGCCAGTTTAGCTCTGTTTTCCTTTCCAGCAATGACTGTGTTTATTCGCCGCATGCTATTATGTTATTCTCATTAATGGTATATAAATATATACTTCCAATTCATCTCCTCCATGAATGTCGGAGCTTTCTTGCTCACGGATTTGTAAATTTAAATGGGTACATATGGGAACGTGTTTTTACAAGATGGCCAGCTTTTTTAATTTATATGCTTGCCATTTCTGCTTTTATGAATGGAAACGACGAAGTAACTATGTGAAAGGATATATACAGATAGATAACGGGTTAACACAAGTCTACAAATATGTCTATTCCCCAACGTACAATGCGGTTTAAAATATGCATGAGCTTTATGGGATTGTCTATGGGCAGCATGTTCGTCAATCTGGACAGCTGGCTGGAGAGGCAATTGCCAGTGCGCCATCTAGTTCATGGATAAGGGATACAATGGTGTCTGTAAAGCCAGAAACGCTGTTTGCTATGCTAGATGGAGCGCTTGGATCAACGCAGGATGATCTAAAATCAAGGCACATCAGCTCTTCCACACGGCGCTCTATTTTTGATTTTGTAGTCTAGTCCTGATATTTTTCGAGAACTATTGGTCAGTAATGCTTTACATAAAATATTCCCCGGCCAGCGTATTATACTTTATCACATGAAAATTATCAGCTTTGTGTGCATAAAGTGCAGGTGTACCACCTATTTTACACTACAAATTAAGTAGATGACTATTTTATATAAACACATTCCCATCTACTGCGCTTGCATGTAACTAAATTAGGTAAGTTTCGCCAGTACTTTTCCAGTAAAACCTGGGGGGATCAAACAATGCCTCATTAGGATCCCTAACGCTAAGCTCTTTTCCGTTTAACCTTATGTACTTTGTAGTTGGCCTGCTATCGCGCCCCCTGAGCGCTACAAGTTTTCCGTCAACCATTACCATTGCAGGACCTACCATATCTCCATTTTCTATAGCACCAAGTGCATCTGTTCCAACACTTCCTGGCGGCCTATCAATTATTACACAGTCAGCTTCAAGCCCCTCCTGTATTTTGCCGGTGTTTATCCACTTTTTGTAATAGTCATAGGTGTTTCCTGTAGCCATGGCTATAGCCTTTTCGGCTGGTATATTACTAAGACTACTATAGAATTTTACGGCCTGTTGCACACCAACTGGAAAGTAACCCTGCCCTGTTGGTGTATCACTTCCAATAATAATCCTGTTAAGCTGATTCTTGCTTTTTAAATATTCGATTACCCTTAAACCCATCTTTAAATTACCATAAGGAATCAACTCCACAGCAGCATTTGGCGCAACTTCCATAACTTCTCTAGTTAGATCCCATGAAGCGGCAGTACTACCACCATTAGTATGAGCAAGTTTGTCAGGCTGGAGCTTCTTTACAAATTCTGCATCTATAAATAAGGCGTCCTTTAGAACTCCTGCCCCAAAGTTTGTTGGTATGAACATCCCATACTTTCTGGCATATGCTGTCTGCTGAAGAACTTCCTCTTGTTTAAGGTCTGTACTTCCTCCAATTTGAGCAACCCGCCATATTCCTATTTCTGCAAGTTCTTTGAAATCCGCTTCAATCAGTCCCTTCACCAATGTTATGCTTCCTGCATGAACCTTAAGGGCTCCACCAGGTCTGTAGTTTTTCCAAGATTTATAGGCCGTTATTACCGTAGATTTAACACCTATTGGATCAGGAGGATAAAAAAGAGGTAGTCCTTCAAATTGATTAAACTCATCTATAACAGTAGTTATTCCGTTTAGTAGTGCCTCTTCAAGAACTCCAACCATCCTTTGCATAGGTGCATAATCCCCTATTGATATGTGGGTATGAGGGTCAATAAATCCAGGAGTTAAAACCATTCCATTTGCGTCGATTCTTACGTCTGCATCAACTATGCCGATATCATCCTTATAACCAATTTTGATAAACATTCCATCTTTTATCAGAACTGTGTCAGCTTTTAGTATGCCTTTGTTCCAGTCACCACTTACAATCTTTCCAATATTTTCTATTATCGTTATCATAAAATTATTTTATCCATGCTAATATAAAAAATATTGCAAAGCTTGGAATGTGAGACACTGGTAGACCAATAGACTCGTGTCTCCCTCTGAAGTATGGAGGTGATATTGATGATAACCATCATGTGAGGGGAGCTTGATGATGCACACATCCCATTAATAAATAGTGAGGAAGAGTATGCGAAGCAGAGGTACTTTGCGGTAGCAAGCGCCAGAGCTGTTAAGGATTACAAGAAGTGAAGCTGCAGAAATGATTGGCTCAGCAAGAGACAGTTGCAGAGGATAGGTTCAGGGAAGAGGGAATAGAAGGATTAAGGAAGAAGTCAACCAGGCCTAACCAAACAAACAGGATACCTGAAGATGTTGAGAGGAGGATAGTTGAAGTGAGAAAAGGATTTGGGTCAGAAAGGATAGCTATCATAGTGAATAAGGGACTAACTAGAAATTGAGGGAAGTCAGCGATACTACATGCTA
>Ga0080006_1195998_pt1 | contig 14854 bp, 15 predicted proteins | sample RS3BMetagenome_FD_69209 | JGI IMG/M metagenome (GOLD analysis project Ga0080006, IMG submission 69209) | Ferric oxide microbial mat and aquatic microbial communities from Rainbow Spring, Yellowstone National Park, USA - RS3B (SPADES... ...
GGAGCGCGGTCGGCCGACTTGGCGACGAAGGACCGCCACCTGGTGGCGCAACACGAGGATCTCGGCGTCCTTGGCGATGGCGTCCCACCTCGCCAACCCAAGGAGTTCGAAGGTGCGATGGACCAGGCGGTAGAGGAAGGAGAGCACCACGGCGAGCAGCCTCGCCGACTCCATCCTGGCTGGTCAAGGCGGTGGCAGGGAGTTTCTGGACCCTTCACGTAGTCGTTGCGGAACCGAGTGCGGAGGACCGGTGGCTACCGCTGTCTCCGCATGCAGACAGCAACAAGGCGCAGGTGCCGCCAATTACCAAGCCAGTTTGACTTTTCATGGAATGACCTTCCCATACCTGACGCCGACTTCCGGCGGCGCTCAACCCTTCGAGATCGTAACCACCGCTCTGCCGCTCCCACGCCCCGGAACCTCACGTTCCTCGATACCAACAGTCGGCAGGGGTAGTTCAATATGTGAGACAGTCCAACCTTGCAGCAGGGGAACGGCATCTCCGAGGTGCAGTGTCTCGGTCTTCTCTATCCCGGCCGCATTTCGTACCGCAAGTCGCACCGCTTCAGGGTAGTGACCCATCACTGCAATCGAGCACTCCTCAACTTGATTAGGGAAGCCAGATAGCAAATGGTGCTTTAAACTCATAGTTACTCCATGTTAGCAAAATGACACCCACGGAAACAAGGTTTGAAAGTCCTTGAGTGGAACTGGTGTTGGATGGCTCCAACCCCACGGGTTATGTAGAAGAACATGATCGTCATCAGTTACACCGCGGACAACATAGGCGTGTGCTCCTGTCACAACTCCATAGTGCTCGGCAAGAGCGATCCGGCTGTCACCCGCGCCGAGCGTCCGAGTCTGTGCAACAACGTATGACTTTCTTGACAAGATCCCCCGAATTTCACTATCATTAGCTCCGCTAGTCGCTCGAGCAAAGGCCGGTCTTCCGGTTAGCCACTCAAGGGCGTCTTCTGGGTAGCCACCTTTCCCTAATACGTCGTAACCCCCCACGCGTTGTGCATAAGCCTTTTCAACTATCGGCACCATTGTGGCCCCGTCGTCCGAGTAGCCGTACACATCTCCATGAGAATTAGCCGCACTATTGCCTGTCGGTAGGCTATGTGAAATATAGCAGTCGGTCGCCGCATGCACGACAAACCCCGTTTCCGTTTGTTGAACCATGCCCTGAAGGAGACTCGGGTCGTCCTTCGCTACGGCGCATAGGCTAGCAATCAGAAAGCAGTCGCCGATTGCACCCTGACGAGCCGTATCTATGCCAATGTGGGTTGGTTCTACGGGACGTGCGGATGCGTCAGAATACCCCGTGGCTGCTTGAGTTAAGGTTGGCTCGTCTCCAGTCTCAATAGGGCCATCTCCGTGTCCTAGACCGTTAGGACTTCCTGCTCCAGCGTGTTGACCGGGTGAACTTCCTGCCTTGGCACCTCCAACCGTCCTCCTAACAAACGCCTGTCCTTCACTGCTTGCCCCGACTAGTGACTGTGCAGCTCTTGAGCAGTGTTGGGATGCGGCAGCGAGTGCTGCAGCAGTTCGTGCCAGCGCGGCGCCTGCTTCACCCTCGGCTGATCGCGCCGCAGCAGCCGCCTGCGCCGAAGCTCGGTTGTATGCCTGAGCCTTGCTGTGGAGTTCCCGCGAAGTTTGCAAGATGTCACCGTTGATGGCGTTCAGTGCATCGCAGAGTTCTTCAAGGTCCGACATAGGCCGAGCGGGTTGGCTAGGTTCGTGTAGTCAGCAGTCGGCGAGATCTAGTGCTCTCGGCTCGGGCTGTTCAAGATGGTTGTCACATCAGTCCCCCAGACTCACGGAGAGCTATGAACCGCAGAACCTCAGCATTCTCCTCGGTCGTCATCGCCATGATCAGTTTGAAACTCGGTCCTTGGCTCTTGGTGCTGCTCTTCAGTGACTCGAAGAGCGCATCAATCTGTTCCTGGATCTCCGATGTGCGTCGTGACAGTTTCTGTTGATCGGGATCTTGCTTCTTGCCGAACAGCGCCATGCGATCAGTTCCTTCTCTATCGATTTAGAGTGATGCCGCGTAGGAGCTTGCTGCCGAGGCCGCTTGTTGGAGGGCAGCGATGGCAGCATCGACTTGCTTCTCGGCGGCTTGGAGTGTCTGGATCATCTTCTGATCAACCTGTTGGGCACTACCGCCGATGGTCGCGGAGACCTGACCGACGGATTGGGAGAACTTGCTCTTGAAGCCGCTGAGCCCTTGGGCGGTGCGTTTCGCGTCGTTACCAATGGAGTTGATTTGCTGCTTGAGTTGGGACAGTTGAGACATATGGAACTGCGCTCCTAAATTAGAGGACGGCTATCAAGATCACGATAAGGACTACGAGGACCATGGCGGCTGCGGCACCGACCTGGATGAGTTTCTTTCGTCGTGCGGCGACGGCTGCGGCCTGCTCAGCTGCTTCTCGGGCCAGGCGCTCGCGCTCGGCGGCTTCTCTTGCAAGTCGTTGGTTCTCGGCTTCGATCCTAGCGATTTGGGCTTGGACGGCGTAGCGAAGCTGGTTGACCGCTGCCGCTAGGGCTTGCTGGGCTTCGGCGACATCAGCCCGGGTTGCTGCATTGCTCTTGCCTCCGCTGGCCCGGGTTCGAGGCGCGATAAGGTTCGCTTTCCCTAATGGTTCAAGTGCGGAGCGGGCTGCGGCTAGCTGCGCCTCGACTGCTTTCGTGGTCTCGGCGGCCGCTGCGTCGGCTGCGGTGACGGCTTTGTCGGCTAGGGCTGTGGCTTGGTTGTGAGTCTTCTTGGCGTGCTCGAGATCGGCAGCCATCCGAGTTGGCAGGTCTTTGAGCTGAGTTAGTGCTCGGCGGTAGTCGTCGTAGGTGCTGGTCACTGCGAAACTCGGTCCTGCGCGAGGTCAGGGATGCCTTCGTCGGTGAGACCTCCGAACGGCACGATGACCGTCGGGTCGCTGGCTTCGGCGACGTCACGGACCAAGGCCCGGTTGGTCGGTCCGTTCCAGGAGACAAAGGGGCCGAGAAGGTCAATGACGTCTTGGCTGCTGATGCGGAGGAGGGCCAGAGCGTCAACGGTGCCGTTGGCTTCCATACCCAGCTGGTCGTTGTAGCTTCGGACGTTACCCCACCAGCCCAGCACGTGAATGCTAAGTGGAGAGCCTTCGCGCCACAGGGAGTGGAGAGAGTCGATCGGCTGAGCGAAAGTGGCTGGGTCGGGAATGCGCAGATTGGGCGCTCGGTCCATCCCGAAGGCTGCGAGGTAGGTGGGGGTGGTGGGGGCGCCCTCGCGTCGTAGGCTGATCTCACCGCTCAGCTCGGTGAGCGTCTCCACCAACTGGGCCGCTGTCCGCAGGTCTGGCTGATGGCCGAGAGCCGACAAGGCTTGGGAGAGCCTCGTCACGACTGCCTGGTCCTTGCTCTTGGCGGCGAGCAGATTCAATATGACGAAGCGGGCCGAGCCCGGCTTATGTTGGTATGCCAGAGAGGCAACGGCAGACTGGAGTAGGACGGCGCCAGCGGACTGGTCAGAGTCGGACGCGCTGTCTCCTGCCCCGATAACGCTCAGGTGGCGTCCGCTCTCGGCAGAGAGCGGAACGCCAACTGGCTTGGGGGTTACAGCTACGGGAAGGCCGAGCAGCGCAACCGGCTCATCATCTTGTGTTGGGGCCATCGTGCGCAGAGTTGCGACGAGGTCGGCTGCAGCTCCTCCGTTGAAGACGGCCGGTGCCGGCGGGTTCGAAGTCTTACGCCATAGCTCAACCCGCAAGGAGGCGAGCTCAGACGGTTCGGCAAGAGCGACCACCGCCCGGCGGTTGGCTTCGGACTGGCCGAAGTCGGTGTTGACGATTAGCTCTCCCCGGTAGCGCAGCCGAGCAGCTTCGGTGTTGTGTTGGTCTAGGACTGCTCGGGATTCTTGGGCGGAGTTCTTGAGGGCGAGGCGGATCGGGAACTGGGCGAAGATACCGTCCTGCTTGGACAGCATGGCGGTGATACCGGAAAGGGTTTGGGAGGCGAGGACCAAGTGTATGCCGTAGGCACGGCCCTTCTTGGCCAGGCGCTCAAGGTTGAGCAGGGCCGGCTTGCTCAGTTCGTCGTCCTCTTCGAAGAGAACCTGGAACTCGTCGATAACGGCGATGATCCGGGGCATCTTGGCGTCTGGCTTTGCCTGCCGGTAGCGCATGATGTTGTCGCCAAACGGCTTGATGATTTTGGATCGCCGGTCGAACTCGCTGACCAGATGCTCTAAGACACCGGCACCGTAGGCGCGGTCGCTTTCGAGGCCGAGCACCCGGGCTTGTGGTAGCCAGCCGACACGATCAGGCTGTGGTGACAGCGGGAACAGCGTTACGCCGTCCTTGAAGTCGAGCAGGTAGAGCTCCAGCTCGTCGGGTGAGTAGCGCACAGCCCAGCTGTGCACCATCACCATCAGCAGGTTGGACTTGCCTTGGCCAACGGCTCCGCTGACAAGGATGTTGTGGCGCTGTTCGCGTTCATCACCGACCGTGATCTCTACCGGTTGGTGACCGGCCCGGCCGATGACTGCGGTGACCCGCTCGGTGCTGGACTCCTGCCACCGGTCGACCGGGCGAGGCTGCAGCTCATTGAAGCTGATCTTCGGCGCGGCGGCCTCTTTAGCGCGCTCCTGCAACTCATCGATGGCCGGTTCGATGACTGCCAGACTCGGCGCCAGGCCAGTGTCAATGTGGAAACCCTCCAGTCCGTCAACTGCGCTCGGCGAAGCAACTCGAAGCACAGTGCCTAACGGGTACAGATCTTCGGGGTTGACATCGTCCGGTAGGGCTGCAGTCGTGTCGTGATGGATGATGAAGCTGATGCCGCAGGCTGGGCCGGTACGCATCAGCGTTAGCAGCAGCCCGTGGGTTCGGTCATCAAAACCGACCGGATAGTTGAGCAGGACGACTAGGCGGTACCGTTCGATCGGTTGTCCGGCGTCGTGACGGAATTCTCCGAGCGTCGTGGGAACGCCTTCGAACATTTCGGAGATCCGGCGGACGTCGTGGGACAACTCATCGAGCAGACTGCGCAGTTCTTCCGGCGATGCCAGTGTTGGTGGGACCAGTTCATCGCTGACTTGGCGCAGAGCGGTGAACGGCGCGGTCGTGCCCCTCAGGTGTGGGTCGTAGGTAGCCAGACTGAGCTGCCCGGCTCCGGTGCCAAGCAGCGACCTCAGCACGACTTCTTGAACGATGCCGCCCACAGCCTTGCTGTCAGCGGGAGCTGCCACCAGGAGATTGCCATGATCCAAAAGCGGCACCAGCAGCGGTGCAAGCGGGCTACGGGACTCGCTACCGGCCGGCCGAATACCTCCAGCGCGTATATACGACGCTGCATCGAGTATCCCTGCCGGTTGACGCAGCGCGTCCAAGTTGTCCCAGGCCGAGCTCAAGATGCCCGGAGCGATTGCGGCGGCAGCTGCATTCACTTTGGCAACAGCGTCGGAGTATTTCTCGGCCGCTACCTCGCGTACCTGCCGTTGCAACTGCAGGTGCTGGTTCTGGGCGTGCTCACGGGCGGTACCAGCGCCCTGGCGAGCGGTCTGTTGATAGGCGGCGCTCAGGCCTGCGACCTTGTTGGCTAGACGGACTACTGTCGCTGCCGCCTCCTCAACCGTCTGATCAGCAGTCGTAGCCGACTCGCTGGAAGCGGCGAGCATGGCCTTGGCCACGTCCTGGCCGCCAGCTTGGGTAGCCCGTCGACGGCCGGCGCGTTCCTGGCCGGCACCACCGCTGTAGTCACTAGGCATCAGCTAGCCGACTTCTTCCGCGTCGACCTCGTCCCGGACCGGGCTCGCAGGCACCGCTCCGGGCGGCGTGGGCTCTGCGCCCGTGGCGACGACGACCCTCTCGGCCCTCAGCAGCTGTGTCCCCAACATGTAACCGGGCCTCACAACCTCCAAGATGGTGCCAGGCGCCTTGCCGGCAACGGCCTCGCTGCGAACCGCCTCCTGGATAACCGGATCGAATGTTTCGGTCATGGGAGTTGGCCGTAGACCCCTGCGTTCCATTAGCTCCAACAGCTCGTCACTGACGCTACGCAAAACGTCGCCTTCGCCCTCGGTCAGACGGTCAACTCGGTCGACGACGAGCAGCAACTCGCGGAACAGGGGGCCAAGCAGCTGTTCGGTGAGCCCTCCTCGAGCTATGGCGAGCTGTTCGTAGAGTTCCTCGTAAAGCCGGTTCTTGGCCTTGTCCTCGAACAGCCGGCGCTGGAACAGGTCGCGCAGCTGCGCGACCTCGTCTTTAAGAGCTGCTACGTGCCCGTCTGACGACACTGATTCCTCCGTTGATAGCGCACTTAGATACCCTTCTTGACGATCGACGGGTCCTTGGCGTTCTGCTTCCAGACCGGACGGCGGTGAGTCACGACATATAGCGCTACAACGACAATGACGAACAGGATCCCGATCCCGTGCGCGGCGATCAAGCCCAGGCTGATCAAGAGGGCTATTCCCCACGCGCCGATGCTTGAGTGGAACCACTTCGTCTCAGCGGCCTTGTTGGCCAGGTCAAGATTCCGTTGCAACGACTTACGCAGCGGTTCGTCATCGAAGTGCAACGTCAGGGCCCGGCCGGACATCTGGCGAGTGATTTCGATCTGGGCTTCGGAAGTGATCATCAGCTTGTTGTCACGGGTCCGGGACCACTTACTGTCCTGAACCGCCTCGATGGCCAGCGCCAGGTAGTACTGGAAGAACTGCTGGTCCGGATGCTCCTTGACGACGTCCTCCATGACCTGCAGTGCAGCGTCCGATTCACCCTGCTTGAGCTGGATACTGGCGACAGCCGTGCGGTACAGAGGATTGCCAGGCTCGATCCGCAAAGCCGCCTCGTACTCGCCGCGTGCTTCCTTCAGTGAGCCGAGCTGGTTGTATGCGTCGCCGTAATCGAAGTGATACTCGGCACTGTCGGGCTTGAGGCTGATGGCTTCACGGAACTCGAAGCCGGCGTCTTGGAAGTTGCCCATGTTGAACGAGGAGTTGGCCCGAATCGACCAGGCCTCGTGGTTGGCACCGTTCTTTGAGATGGCCTCGCGAGCGGCGTAGTAAGCAGAGGCGAAGTTACCCCGGTCGAAGTAATCCTTGGCCACCACCAGCCAGTCGCGGGTTTCGCCCTCAGCCTGCGACGCCGTGTTTTGCTGCGGCCGGTACTGACGAGCCGCCTGGTCGAAGGCACGCTTCCGGTTGGCATCGAGCAGCACACGCTCAGCTTCTCCGAGGTCCCGAACGCGCTTCTGGGCCTGCTCCCGCTTAACCGGATCGGCCTGCGCAGCACGTTTATTCCAAATCTGTCGCTGCTCACGGATCGCCTTACGGATCGCAGCCTCGTTGGAGGTTTCAACGATCCCCGGAAGGATCTCGTAGAAGTTGACGAACTCTTCAGTTGTGGCAGGCATGGTCTCAGTTCACCTCTATGTTCTTGTTTTTTTGGCGGGCAGCAGCTACTTCCTCGTCGGACAGGTTGGCGACGTTGTCAACCTCGAACGTCCCGAGCGACTTGTTGGCGGTCAGGTCAGTGACCTCGACCTGGATGGTCTGGTCGATGTCATAGTGGAAAGTGATCCGAATTGGCGCACCGGCCGGATACGGCGGGATCGAGAACAGCTGTCCGCCTTCTTTGGTCACGAAGCGCACGTACTCCGGGTCCTCATCATCACCTTGAGTAACCTGGATCTTGATCTCCGTCTGTCCCTCGTTGACCGTATTGAAGACCTCGAATTCACTAGCCGGGATCTTCTGGTTACGGGGAATGATGATGAAGTTACGAGGGATCTTGTTCTCGTTCAAAGCGATTGTCCCCAGAGCCTGCGAAGTCACATCGAGTATCACCGGGGGCTTACCAGAGGCGGTCGCTTCGGCGGCGCCGGTCTCCAAGCTCGCCTGGATAGCGGCACCCAGCGCCACCAGTTCGTCTGGGTTACCGGCCCGAAGCGGTGGTTTGCCGGATATCTCTTCCAACATCTTCGCGACCTGCGGCATCCGGGTTGAACCGCCAACCAGGAGCACGCTGTCGAGCTGCCCGAAACTCAAGCCGAGTTCCTCCACCAGCGAGATCGTCAAATCGCGAGCCTGATTGAGCAGATCGCTGGTTAGATCGTCGAAGGTGTCGCGCGTGACCGTGATGGTGTTGGTGACGCCACCGTGGCTGAGCACCACCTTGGCTTGCGGCGCAGAGCTGAGCGTGCGTTTGGCCAGTTCTGCTCTCTCGCGAAGGTCGGCTTCTGACTCGAAAGTCTCCTCAAGATCGGAGCCGCCCTCGCTCTGGTACTGCTCGTTGAGCCACAGCATCAGACGGTTATCCCACTCGAAACCACCCAGCTCGTGCAGGCCGTCAGTCCCGAGGACATCGAAGACACCGTCGCCGATCTTCATGATCGTGACATCAAAGGTCCCGCCGCCCAGATCGAAGACGAGCAACGTTCCGTTACCGCCCAGATCGAGGCCGAAAGCAAGTGCTGCCGCAGTCGGCTCGTTCAGGACCCGCAGCACATTCAGCCCGGCGATCTTGCCGGCATCAATGGTCGCTCGGCGCCGAGCATCATCGAAGAATGCCGGCACCGTGATGACCGCGTCGGTTACCTGTCCCTCGCCCAAGAAGAGCTCGGCGTCCTCCTTCAAGCGCTTCAGGATGATCGCCGACACCTCCTCGGGACTGTATGAGCCGCCGACCGATGGCTCAAACCGCCAGTCCTTGTCGCCCATCTGGCGCTTAACGAACTGGACCACGTCCAAGGGGGCGGTCGCAGCCGACCGCTTCGCCATTGAACCAACCAGCGTGGCACCATCATCGAAGAACACCACTGATGGTGTGATCCGTTCGCCGTCCCGGTTGACCAGCACCTCCGGCTTGCCGCTGCCACCCACGACGGCGACCGCTGAGTAGGTGGTACCCAGGTCTATGCCAACTACTTGCCCCATGCCGCCCCTTCCGATGTCCCTCGCTCGATCTGTTTCCGGAAACTGTAAGGACCGGAAGGATCCAGTGCGACCTGTTGTGCTGTCGATCCCGATGTGCTAAGCCCGAGCGCCCACAGGTCACGTACGAACGATCGCACTCTCGGCCACTCAGGGAGCTCAGGCGGCTTACGGAGTGAGCTGGCGTAGCGGTTGAAGGCCGGCTCCGGCAGTCCGGCTACGTCATGCGCTGCGGCTTGAACCTGCCGAAGGACCGAGCGGCCCACCCCGAGCCTGGGCTGCGGAAGGTCGGTCGTCCGCGCACGTGCAGGCAGGGTGTGAGCGAGCGCAAGGAACGGTGCCACTTCGCCGTTCCAGCGCAGTCCCAAGGATTGGCGGAGAGCCCACTGCGTCGGCAGCGCGAAGCGGTTATCCAGTTCGCCCGAGCGCATCGCCTCAAAGAAGGACACAGGGTCATCACGCACCACCGAGTAGGGGAAGCAGAAGCCGCAACCGGCCTCGGCCAGTCGCAACAACACCGGAGGCTTGGGGTCGAAGGAGGCGATCACGATCACCGTCGACGCCAGACTGCGGCGCACCAGCAGCGCCACCGTGTCTACGGCCCGAAGACGGTCCAAATCTCCGTCACGCGGCCAGATGTGCACCAGCGCGCAGTCGAAGGTGCCGGACCCCTCTGCACCACCACCAGCACCAGGACCGTCCAGCTTCCCTGTTGACGTGTCGGTGATACCCGACGAGTGAGCTGCAGCCTCCAAGCCCGTGCCGATAAGCGTGTCATCCGATAGGACCAACAGCGACGTTGCTCCAGCGTCGTTCCTTCGCATAGCGCGCCGCACTCGCGCGGCCGCGGTACCGACATCAAGCGACCGGATCTCGCCGTGCTCGCAGGCATAAGCAACGAAAGCCCGTAGGCAGGTGGTCCGACGCCTGATGGTGCTCGGACTGTAACCGAGCCTGGCAAGCATCAGAAGATATCGAAACAGCAACAAGTCGGTTAGCTGGAACAAGTCCTGGCCGGATGCACTCAGCCAAGCCTGCAGATGCCGCAAATCACCCCTGTAGGCCCGAGCCGTATGGTGCGAAAAGCCGTGCAGGAACCCAGCGCTCAGCTCCTCGAACCGCTTGTCGAGAGCGGGGTGAGCCAACGGCAGTGACGACGCCTCGGGTCGTTGGACGCTCGATCCCACGACCTGATGATAGCGGTATGCGCTATCACTGGTCGGGGTCCGTCGCGCAGCCTGGCCCTGAAGGGCGAGATCCAGGCTCGACACCCCCATGAGCCCGTCTGCCGCCTCGCTGCGGCCGGGTCGTCATCCCTCGACGACGAATCCACGTATGGACCGTCTTGGCCGACACGCCAACCACCGAGCCCACCGCAGTAAGCGACAAGCCATCCCCGTAAAGCCGGACCATCTCGTTCACAACTTCTTCGGAGGGTGACTGTCCACGCAGGCGGACCCTGTGGGTGCCGAGAACCCCGTCCACCCAGCTCAGGCAGCGATCCGATACTCGTGGATTAGGCCGCCCAGGCGGTCGGTTCTTCGGAGCCGGGCGGGGTCGACATCGCCGATCAGTGCGGGAGACGTGTCGAGCGCGGAGGGTGCACGTTGGTCCAGAGAGCGGTGCGGGCGGTGGACGTTGTAGTGCTCGACGTACTCGGCGAGGACTGCTTGGAGGTGACGGCGGCCGAGGATGAGCATCCGGTCGAGGCACTCGCGCCGGATGGTGCCGATCACGCGCTCACAGATGGCGTTCGCTCGGGGTGCCCGGACCGGGCTCTTGATGATCCTGGTGCCCTCTGCGGCGAAGACGGCGTCGAAGGAAGTCGTGAACTTGGTGTCGCGATCGCGGATGAGGAACTTGACAGGGTTTGTGTGGTCGGCGAGGTCCATCGAGACATTGCGGGCTTGTTGGGTGACCCAGCTGGCGACCGGGTTGGTCGTGATGCCGGCGATCCGCACGCGACGGCTGTCGTGGTGGATGAACACGAGCACGTAGAGCCGGCGGAGGAGAACGGTGTCGACGTGGAAGAAGTCGCACGCCTTCAGACTTTTCGCTTGGCCGGCGAGGAACTCCGCCCAGGTCGGTCCCGACCTTCGCGGCGATGGATCGATGCCGTGGCGCTTCAGGGTCGCCCAGACGCTCGAGGGGGCTATGACGACGCCCATCGTGGCCAGCTCGCCCTGGATGCGGCGGTAGCCCCACTGGGGATTCTCCTTCGCCAACCGGAGCACCACGGCCGTGGTTCCCTTCGGGATAGCCGGTCGACCTGGCCTGCCGTGCGGGTAGGTCCAGCGCTTGGCGACGAGGTCTCGGTGCCAGCGCAGCAGGGTTGCCGGTTGGACGAAGAAGCGTCCGCGTCGTCGGCGGGGGAGCAGTCGTGCCAGTCCGGCCAGCACCGCTCGATCCGCGGGCTCGGGCGCTGGTCGGTGCACCTGGCGTCGGAGGACCGCCACCTCGTGACGCAGGATCACGACCTCGATAGCGAGGTCCGTATCTCTGCGAGCAATGAGGCGGATGAGCTGAAGGACGCGGCAGTACGCGCGGTAGAGGAAGGAGAGAGTCACGGTCCCGGATGCTCGCCGCGCCCGGCGTCAGCCGTCAAAGTCCAGCTCACACGCGATAGATGACATTCTCGGCACGCACAGGTGCTCACTCCAGCAAGCGGCGCGCCCGTGAGCAAAGGTGCTGCAGGCTGCGTGCCACGCCCCTGGACTCGGTCGAGGAGCCTTCGGGGACTGCCCCGTATGGCGGGGGGTCACCGGGCCTTTTCTCGGGGGCGGTGTATACGGGACACCTCCTCGTGGGCACCCCTGGCTACCAGGGGCGTTCCCGTATGCGGTTCCGGTTGCGGACACGCTGTCCTACTGTGTCTTACTGTCTTACGCACTAGTGGTACTCTGGTGTGTATGGCTGAGACGCTGACGATCCGATTGGGTGCAGCTGACCGGGCAGCGCTGGAGGCGGCTGCCCGCGGGCAAGGCAAAGGGCTGAGCACGTTCGTTCGGGAGATCGCGGAGGCCGAGGCGCGGCGGATGCGGCGAGAGGCGATCCGGGCGGAGGGAGATCGGGTGGTGGGCCATCTCGCCGAGCATCCCGAAGCGCGAAGTGAGCTCGACGAGATCGGGACGCCGCTGAGCGATCTTCCGTGAGCCGGCACGCGGCCGGCACCATCGTGGTGGTTGACTGGCGCGGCGGCTCCCTGCCGCAAGAGCCAGGCAAGCTCCGACCCGCGGTGATCGTGGAAGATCACGAGCTATTTCCGGAGGAGTACCCCAACATGCTTGTGGTTCCCTTGACCCGGGACGAGGGACTAGCGCACAGGTCGTTCGCGGAGCGGATCGAGCCCACGGCGGACAACGGCGCCGAGACGACGTGCTGGGCATTGGCCCATCACGTCACCAGCGTGTCGCTGCGTCGCGTCAACCCCACTGCCTCTCGGATCACGGCGGAGCAGTTGTCGAGCATTCGGAAACGCATCATGGTTGCCGTGGGGGCTGCATGATCCGTTTGCACAAGCCGATCCATGACCGGTGCGGATGTGGTCAGGTGATCACTCGGCCGGCCCGTTCGGATTCCCCGGGGCGGCTGGAACGCGGCGTGAGGTGCCCGTGCCCGTCCCCACCTCCCAGTCCGCGAACAGTGCAGCCCCCGGTGTGCGGCGGTTTACATTGGCGCCGATGGCATCGTCTCGTTCCGAGCTGAACGTGCGGCGTCCGCGAAGCCTTCGGCCTGGTTCGCGGGTGGCGGTGGTGGCGCCTTCGAGCGGCCTGCTCGCCGCCTCGGCGTTGGATCGGGGTGTCCGTGCGCTCGAACGCCTGGAACTCGAGGTCGTGGTGGGTGCTGCAGTTCGGGAAATCCGGGGCTATCTCGCCGGTGAGGACGGTCGCCGCGCCGAGGACCTGTTGTGGGCCCTCAGCGACAGATCGATCGACGCGGTGTGGTGCGCTCGCGGCGGCTACGGGGCGGCGCGGACCGTCGCAGCACTCGACGGGCTGCGAGCGGCGCTGTTCGCGGCCGCACCGTTCGAGGTCGCTGCCCGTCCCGACGACGACTGGGTTACCACCCTGGTGCCCGGGCAGGCCGACGGTGTCCTCGCCGGAGGTGTCCTGCCACGCCTCGCTGCGCTGGTCGGCACCCCGCTGCAGGTCGACTTCGCAGGGAAGGTGTGTTTCTTCGAGGATGTCAACGAGTCTGTCATGGGCGTCGACGAGCACCTGACGCAGGTGATCGCCGCGGGCTGCTTCGACGGCTGCGTCGGCATTGCGATCGGCGACCACATCGACGTCACCGCCCGAGGTGAGACCTCGCTCGGTCTTGAGCAGGTCTTCGCCGATCTGCTCACCCCACTGGGCATTCCCTGCTGCTTCTACTTACCGATAGGTCACGGCCCGTACCAGGCCACCCTCCCCATCGGGGCCCGGGTGCACTTCGACGCCGACGAAGGGACCCTGCGAGTCCTTGAACCTGCCGTGATCTGACGACGCCCCTGGACAGAGTGGTGGTCGAGGAGCCGCACGCTGACCTGGCGGTTCCCGTGGCAGGATCCGCTTACGGGACGAACGACAGTTCGCCTACTCGGCGACGGACGGGTGCCCGGATGGGGTTCGGCTTGCGGGAGTGTCGAAGGGGTCGCTCGCTGCAGGCCCGTTGGGAGCCTCTCGTGCCCGTGCAGGTCTGGATGCCTGGTGCTGGTGATCTCGCTCGAGAGGAAGCGTCAGCTCTCGTCCCTGGCACCCTGGGCGTGGGCTCGCGACGCCGTTCCAAAGCCCGGCGGTGTCCGCTGGGGCGTGTCGGAACCTGTGGGTGCCGAGAACTCCGTCCGCCCAGCTGAGGCCGCCATCCGGGATTCGTGGATGAGGCCACCAAGACGGTCTCTTCGCAGCCTGGCGGGATTCCCATTTCCGGACCGCCTCCGTGCAGGGCGTACAGCCCGAACGCCCCGAGGACCCACAACACGACGGCCAGCGGCCCTGCCTTGGCGATGGGCCGGCCATCAGGACCGGAGCGCACCGCGCGCTGGCGTTCAGCTGCCCTCGGCGAGGCTCGCCAGTGCGTCCAGCTCGTCGCGAAGGATCGCCGAGGTGTCCGCGGGATCGACACCTGCCAAGAGCGGCAGCGTCATGATGACGACGCTGCCGCCGCCGGGACGCGGCACGGCTCGGATGTAGGCTCCTCCCTCTCGGCCGGGGGCGACCTCGCGCAGGTAGTCCACGGTGCGCGAGTCGCGGCTTACGACGACTCGCAGGTCGAATGCCCGACCGTTCTTCATCGCTCGCCAGGCCGAGCGATCATCTCCGATGACCGTGTCGGCGAAAGCCGGCGCCCACTCGGGTATGCGGTTCGCCTCGGCGAGCAGACCCACGACTGCGTCGGGATCGGATTCGCTCTCGATGCTCTGGGTCTCGGTGCGTCGGTCCGCGCCACGATGTTACGCGCCGCTTGCGGGGCCGCCTGGGTGATGCCCGGTGACCGATCGGCGTGTGGTGTGAGCGACGGGTTCTGGACTTTCGCCGCGTCGGCGATGGAAGCGGTCTTGGGAGATGGCCGCGCCGGCGAGGATGAGCAGTCCGCCGACGGGTTCGTACCACGTGACGGGCTCATGCAAGAAGGCGGTGCCGACGATGATGGCGAACAGTGGGATCAGGTAGGTGACGCTGCTCGCCACGGTGGCCGGGGCGTGGTTGACGACGTGGAAGTTCAAGATGTAGGCGACCCCCGAGCCCAACACGCCGAGGGCAGCCAGGGCGAGAAGCGAAGAGCCCGGGATGTGTTGGTGGACGTGGCCGGCGATGGGCGGCGATGGGCAGGAGCTGCGCGGCGCCGCAGAGCACTTGGCCGGTGGCGAGCGCGACGGGCGGGTCGGCGAGCCCGGCGAGGTGGCGGCGGGAGCAGGGGGAGGCGACGCCGTAGCAGGCGACGGCCCCCAGGCCGGCG
>Ga0080006_1185434_pt1 | contig 14819 bp, 21 predicted proteins | sample RS3BMetagenome_FD_69209 | JGI IMG/M metagenome (GOLD analysis project Ga0080006, IMG submission 69209) | Ferric oxide microbial mat and aquatic microbial communities from Rainbow Spring, Yellowstone National Park, USA - RS3B (SPADES... ...
GCCCTGCAGTCTCAGGAAGAGGAGGCTGAGGAGTGATGCAGGAGCTCTTCAAGGAGAAAACACTACGGATATACTGGGACCTGCCAATAGAGCCGAGGGTCTACGAGGAGATAGGGAAGGTGATGGTTCAGATCCTTCCACTTGTGGAGAAGGTGGAGTATGCTGACTCTGAGGGGGCTATCATACACGTGAACGTCACAGAAGATCAAAAGCAAGGGATCAGGGAAATGAGAGAAAGACTCTATTACGTAGATGTGTGGTTCGAGGGTGAGGATCCTGAGAAGGTGAAGATGGAGAGGATTATGAGGTGGGCCGAGAGGGAGGACTTCGATATGAAACAAGAAGAGGGTGAGGAGGAATGACTGAAACTACTTCTACTTTGCGGCAGCACTTAGAAAAAGCATATGCGTTAGCATACAAAGCTCAGAAACTAATAGCTGCAGATAGAGCTGCTTACAGGATTTATAGGGAAATTAAGGAAGTTATTGAAAGCCTGGAGTTTTACTTATCTAATAATTATGAATATGATGAAGCAGAAGTTGGAACAAAATTACGCTATTATGAAAAGCGGTTACAATTAATTGAAGAGAAAAGAGATTCTACGCTATTGAGAAGTTTTAGACAAAAAGAAGAGTGATAGCCCAAGGTGTTATTCAATGAAGAGAGCTCTTAGGATTGTACATTTTGATAAAAATAAGAAAGTGAAAGTTCTCGAATTAGGATTTGATAATGTTGAAATAAATTCTAAAGATTTCGCCGAAGAAGGGAGTTTATTATTGTCTATACACTCTGAGAATCAAAAGTCCTTCTTCCAACTCTCAACAGCTGAAGCTGCTCTACTTAAAGAGAGATTAGATTACATTCTAGCACTCTTAGCTAAACAATACATAGAGGCAGATGAAAAAGCTGCAAAAACCAGGCAAAGTAAGAATCGGCAGAAAAAGAACCAAGAAGAAGGAGAGGAAGTAGACTGGGAAGAGATCGAGGGTGGGAAGGAATGAGTCTAGAAGAAAGGAGGAAGGACGGTTTAGTGTCGGTATGGTGCAGTAAGTGCAATCCGCGTGAGCAGGAGGTGAGAAGATGATAAAAATGGAGGAAAAAGGTGATAAAATTTACATATACGTTAAAGATGAGAGCAGTGAAGTTAAGGAGGCTGAGTGGATCGTTGTTGTCGATAAGACAGAGTTCGACTGGTGCGTGAAAAAGAAACAGGAGGCGGGGTTTATAGATCCGAAGGGATCTGCATTGGTAGACTATGCGTTAACTGATGAGTGCTTTGTGCCGAGACGTAAAACACCTAGGGAAAGAGCGTTAAGGTTGTTTAGAATTGTACTAGAGGAAGCCAAAGGTGACGTAGAAGTGCTGAAGGAATTGAAAGATATTATTGACGATTACCTCTCAGGTGAAGGGTGAATAAAATGAGAGTTGTAACATTCAAAGTTGATGAGGAGTTACTGCAGCAGCTGGACCTCTATTGTGTAAATAATGCTAAGGAGAGAAGCGAAGTGATTAGGACCGCAATAAAGTTCTATCTTTTATGTAGGAAAGGCAGAGTTTACAGACTAAATTCCATTGAAGAGAATTTACGAAATAAAACGGTAGTGAGGGAGCTGTAATGTCAGAAGTTCCAGATTGGATAGAGAGTATAATCAGAGAGACTACCTGTGAATATTGCGGTGCTGAAATAGTCTATGCAAAGACTAGAAAAGGAGTAGGAGTATTTGATAAGGCTTGGACTCCTCATAGGTTAAGTTGTCCTTACTCATCACATTGGTCTAAGAAGAAAGAGAAGAAGATGAGACAAACTACCCTGGAAGATTGGGCGATAAGACATGACAATAAATGAGATCATTGAAGAAAACGAAGAGCTGCAAATTCAGTATAGTAAAGCATTGAATACTATAGCAGCTTTAGAGAGAAAAGTAGCAAGGCTGCAGAGAGAGAATGAAAAATTAAGGAGGCAGAGGGATATATTATTAAGAGGCATGCAGATAGCGCTGCAGATAAGCAGTAAAGAGAAGCAAGATCTGCATTTGAAGATGATAATCGAGAGAATAAGGCGTGAAACTGGGGAGTTTACCGGGTGAAGCTCATGGAGTTGCAGCAATTACTTATTCCTAAATTAAATATCTACAAACACAAAGACGGCTATGTAGTATATCTACCAGAACGCTTTACCGAGTACCTCCCAAAACAAGCTAAATTAACAATATTATTAGATAATGAGAAGATACCGATAGGCGTTGTTACGCTCTTTAAAGCTAACTCTAAGAAGTATGCGATTAAGCTACCTAAACGTTTAGGCTATCTTTGGGACGACTTGATATCTAAAGATAAGCAGGTTACATTAGTTTTGGAGAAGCTCACTCAAGGAGTTTAGGTGCGTATTTTTCATATACTTCTCTTAATTCTTCTGTGGTTATCGGGAGATAATGTTCTTGTAAAATCTTAAACTGTCCTGGTGCTGCACGCCCTTGAAGAATATTTACGATCAACGGGCTTACTCCTTGCTTTATCAAATATGCAGCAAAAAACGCCCTGACGTCATAGAGCCTAAATTCCTTCCCAGCCTTCTTCATCGCTTCCTTAATTTCGCTTCTTATCCGGTCCTCGTTTTGTGGGAAGAACTTCTGTTTCCAGGCTTCCACATCCTGCCCTATTGCTGCTACTCCACCCCAGTATCTCTCGGTATATTTCTCTCTATAAGGAAGATATTTTTCTTCTATCCACCTCACGGTTTTTCCATGTAGAAAAGTAAGGTAAGCCCTCTTTGTTTCATTCTCTTTCATTAATTTAATTATACGGTGCTTAAGGTCGATCTGATTTATCTTTAAACTGAAAAGTTCCCCTGTCCTTAAGCCAGTTTCAACTAATAACAGGAAATAAGTCTTAGCCCCAAGCTCTTCAATTTCATTAAAAATTTTCTTTAAGAGTTCCAGCGTGAGGGGTTCAGGTTTATATTGTGTTTTAGGGCGTGGGATAGAGAAAGAGGAGTGTAGGATTTGTGCAATATAAGGCTCTTTCGGTTTCATTATTTCCTTAATAAATAGTTTTAGAACTACGGCCATTTGCCTAGCCCTATGTGAGCTTTCCTCAAACTGTTCTAACAGATATTCTTTAATATGATCTGGCGAAAGTATGAAATTATTATCTTTCAAAAAACGATTTATGTATCTCCAATAGTCTTCGTAGGTATTTTTTGACTTTTTGGAGATTATCTTCTTAAACATTTCAAGGTCTTCTTTCCTTACTAAATAAGAATAGCTAGTGGACTTTATGTAATCTCCTAGATTACGCTGCAGCAGTGTTAGGAATATTTCCCGGAACTCTGGATCCTTTAACGCTTTCATAATAACTGCTAATGCCTCGTTGTATCCTACTTCTTTCAAATCTACACCAGTAACAAATTTAGCAAATTCGTCTGGAGTTAGAAATTGCACAGCTCTACTTACTACTTCGTCTGGCACCTTGTACTTTCCTTTTCGGTAATTATACACCATAACCCTGGAAACCCCTAAATCCTCATAACTAACCTTCTTTTCCCTCAATACATAATCTAGTATTTTCAGCCTAGTTTCATTGTCTAGATTCGAAACGTCAAAGTTCATTTTTTATCTGATGATATAATCAGATAAAGCGTTAAATAAAACGTTCTCAAAAACTCGTTAGACGTTAAATTTTAGTAAATTTTTGCGTCAAATGTGTTATCCTACATATACGTTAAATAAAAAATCGAGAGACGTTAAATTCTAGGATTTCTCTCACTTAACTATATCAGAAAATACGTTAAAAGTACGTAGGTGCCGCCGCGGGGATTTGAACCCCGGACGACCGGATGTTTAAGACGTTAAATAAACTCCTGAAAATTAACGCGATTTGTTAAAGGCATAACAATATACGTTATTTTATTATTGCAATAAATATCTGATTACTTCATCTACTGCGCATAAGACGTTAAAGCGTTAAACTCCCCAGTTTAACCAGCTATTAGTGTAATGAATTGAACTATGAGACCTATAAGGGAATATAATCCGAATTCTTCTGCCTTAGAAAGGTTTTCCTCAAAATAGTTCCAAGAATCTGATAGTATGGTCATTAAATAAGCTATTACTAAAGCAGGCACTATTACTCCAAGGAGTATATAAATAATCTGAAAGGCAGAATCGAAGTTGTACAACGTTTGTTTAGCAAGGCTATTACTAAATATCGGGGGAGGGTAAAAAGCGCTTCGAGAGATAGAAATGCCGTATAAAATATAATCTACGATAATATTTCTTAAAATTCCTATCATGACATTAAATATAATATTTAAAATAATTAGTGATATCCTAGATATATCGAACTCTTCCATATCCATGCTAATCAATCCCCAGCTCTCTCAATACCGAAACCTTCAACGAGTATTTCCTGTACTTCTTACCCCCTATATGGAGCCAGCCTCTACTTATCTTCCCCTCAGCTGCTAGTTCTGACAAGTTCTTTAAAAGCGAATTTCTTTGAATTTTTGTATACCTCTCTAACTCTTCAAGCGTAAGCGAACCTCTTTTAGCCAATACCAACAATATCTTTTGTTTCTGAGTTAGCTCTCTTTCCATGCGTTGAAATTAAGTAAAATCTCCTTTAATAGGTTTACTGACGTCGTAATAGTGTTACCACATGTTAAAAGTTGAGTTAGGAAACTCTTTCCAGTAGGTTTACTGAAATAGTAATATTGTTTTCATTATTGTGAGAGCTTGCTCTTTTAACTAAAAAATCAGGGATCCGGGCAGGATTAATTGACTTGAATTTTTCTTCAGTAAACTGAAGAGTTTATACAATTTTTAAAAATGTAATTAGGAATAATAGTTATAATAATGATAATAGTGGTAATCATAGTAGTGAATGAAATGCATTGCTGCTAGCAGCATTATAACTCCTGCTATTATTGCTAAACCGTTAGCCATGGGGTTATCATAAGAAAAATGGGCTAGAGCTATTCTCCTCCATTTACCATTTACTTTATGATATATTCCCCTTTCCGTAAATACGTCCAGGAACAAATGAGAGGGCCCAACAACTACACCATTTAACAATATTAACAACACCACCTTATTGCTAAGGGAGAAATAGTACTCGTGATAGCTAAACCCATAATAATAAATCAATAAGAGAATAAAGACCGGGACTACGGAGACAATACCCCAAACTACACTTCTAGGAATTGTATGGGTTAAAGGTGTCCTTACCGGGATATACCCATACCTAGTGGCAATCTCCTTATGGCCAATCCTATCAATCAAGGAATTACCTATTACCGAAACTATTCCGCTCAAGATTAAAGCGTAGTAAAAATATTCATGAAAGAGTACAGAGTCCAGAAGCGTCAATAAACCGGTTGAGAAGATGTAATGGGTTCTTAACTTCATCAGAACCTCCTCAAAGCATCTAACAAACTTTTTAGCAATTCTACTCCTGCTTTGACTTCATTTTCTAGAGGTTTCTTTAGCGGGAGTATTCTATTAGTTTCGAATTTCAAGTGTAATCCTGTATTATCACCAATTGGATATAACCATACTGAGATCTTATCCTTTAATCTACCATTATAAATCTCCCATACAATATCAACATTACTGAAATACACTATCGCATTGTACTTGTTGTTAAGAATATATGATAAATTCCCTGCAACTTCTACACTCTTTACGTCATAAAATAATCTGAGCACCCCAGGTGAAATGAAAAATCCCTTAAGCTTTCTATAATTATAAGGAAGTTCTGTTTTTATTACTATTTTCTTCATTTATCCACCTCAGTTAGAAAATTCATTAGAAAAGTCTAAATCATCTACAGCTAACAATAATTCCGCGATTGTCTTCGTGGTTTCATCTACTAGAAAATATCTATCATTCTGTTTCCTTACTATTCCAGCTATCGATAGAAATTCTAAAAGATGATATACAGCTTCTTCTTTTATTCCCGTTTTCTCCGCTATTTCTTTAACAGTATTATCACATGTATTTGCTAAAATTACTAAAATTATATTGTCAATTCCTCCAGTTATATGATCATATATAAAGTTATTAATATAGCACCACCTCCTAGAAGAATTATTGAAATATTTCTATATGTTCTTGATAAACGAGGTTGTACATTTAGCTCAAATAACATTAAATATACTGCACTGTAGAAGAAGAATATTATTGAAGGGACTAATAGAAGAATTTTTATTGCTAAGTCCGGCGACATCATTTTCCCCATTTTTGGGGTTTTTAAAAACCCCTAAAGGTAGGGAAGTGAATGGGAGATAATGTATTTGGTATGGATATTAGAAGATTCTCAGTTCTTGTCATAGCGACCATAATATTACTAAGCTTACTAGCCAGCTTTGCAAATATCAAAGTTCCGCAAAATACTAGTACAATTCAAATAGGGAGCGGAGGAGGGTCAGAAGGATCCTATAGTGTCCCAGGGCCTAAGTACATATATAATAAGACAGTAACACTAAGCCCTTCGTTACAAGATCTACAATATTTTAGGGGAAGTTACAGTAATCTACCAGCACCTTATTACAATATTTCAAAATGTGCTTACATCTTATTCAACTTCTCAACTCCTAGTTCAAATATGCTACAACTACTTCTCAACGCCTTGGCATGGAATGCATCAATTGTAGCCCCAGGGCCTTACAGTACACTGTTAAGTATAGCGTCCTCAGCGTATGTCAATATTATTAGTTACAAGAATACTTCACTCCAGCCGTCCCCATTAAATGAAAATGATACAGAAAACTATTCAAAATGGGATATAATAGTAGAATATGGGAAAACATTCGAGGCGCCTAATGGATTTCAGTCTGGCTGGAGCTATCCTCCTTCTGACTATGTAGTAGTAAACCCCCTGGTTTTCAAAACAATTAAAACTTATTCTGTAACAACTAGCGTAAATGTAATATTAGGACAACCTCATACATATTTAGTACATAGTTCTAGGCGTTCAAGCGGGCATATAATATGTTATTATTATTATTATGCAATGAGCGTTTCTGGGACTGCTTATTTCTACGTTAACAACGAACTAAATGGTTCACAAAGTTTTAGCTATACTTTCTACTGGGGGGGAGGGAGTCATCCTAGTATTTTTTATGACACAGTTACAGTACCTCCAGGAGTTTCCAAGCAAGTTTATGCGAGTTACACTGTATCTGCTGGGGCAGGGTTTTCATATCATCGATCTACTTTTGGCAATACAACATACATTTGCATTTCATACTACCCTACAGGGCCATATACATCTACTTTAGGCTACCAATTTAATTGGTATCAGTATAACATCACACTTCCTTTGAAGATTACAATATTTAACGGCACAAGTCCTATAACTTATGTTAATAATAATACATATTACAATAGGACAATTAACGCCGTAGTATCATACACTACTTGGAGTTCATTACCGCAAGACTATTCTGTAAAAATCTTAACACATGACACAATTCAAGTAGGAAATTATTCAATAACTAGGATGTGGAACGCTGGAACAGCATCGATTATACCAAAAGCAAACACGCAGCGTTCAGGAAATGTAATCAACTATTATCTTACCTTTAATGTCCAATGTAATTTAGCTAAGCCGCCAGCTTGGATCTATCAAGATATGTTATACAACAAATATGCAGCGCTGGACTGGTTCTACCTCGAGCAAAACGCAACGTTAGCTCATGCCCTATATTCCTATATAATGAATACAATAAACAAGAGCGATTTACAGTTCTGGAAATTTGAATACTTCATTCTAGCTAGTGAATTCGTCATGTATACGTATAATACAACGTATAGCGTATTCAACAATTTGTTAGAGTTAGAGAGTTTTTATGAGAATTGGAGCTTAGTGAGTGCTAATATCCTAAATTTATCTGCATGGCCCAATCTAGAATACTTCAACAATCTATTAATGTCCTTTAACGTCTCTAAAATTCCGCCTATATATAATAATACAATATTCTATAACATTACTGGAAATTACGAAGTATATTTAGTAGACGTATACAATGCCCTAGGATATTCACAATTTAATAAAGTCCCATTCGGGAATGAATATTACTTTAATCCTACAGACAACAAAACAATTTACTTCTACTTAAACATGACAAAACAACCGATTCCTTATGTCGGCCAAACGTTATACTTTACTTCTGCGAACTATGTACCAGTTATATTCTATGCTACATTTCAATATCCGCCAGAAACACCAGTTAAGATCACAACGATTTGGAACGGAACAGCCTGGGTAACCTAAAGTCAATTCTTTTTCAATCGGTAAACTCCCCAGTTTACCGGTAATACTGATTTCCCCATCAAAATCCTTACAGGCTTTTAAAAAGAAGAAATTCTGATGCCCGAAGAGTGCACTATTATCCAGCCTAGAGAAGGGTATTTGATAGACTCATGCACTGGCGAAGTTTTAGATTTCGTAGCTTACGACAACGTTGATTATTCTAGTTTAGAGTATTATGAAAGAGTAAGTTCTCAAAAGAGAGAAACTGAGAAAGAAATCAAAGATATGAAGAAAATAGTACTGAATTATCTTCAGAGCGTTATGACAGAAGAAGAGAAAGAGATGTTCTATAAAATTTTGCAAAAGATTGATGAGAAAAAATTGGACGCGTCTTTTTACTTAGCGATTTACGAATATATTCTAGAAAGAGAAGGAAAAGTGGTAACCAGAGACTACATCAGATTTTTGAGAACGAAAGGACTGGGCAGGCACGCGATCAGGCAAAAGAAGAAACTTTTGAGGCACGTGGTTAGGGAGGATCCTATTATACATTATATATATGAATATAGTGGTGACAAGGAAGAGGCATTGAGAATATATGAGTTGTTGAAAAAGAAAGGGATCATGTATGGAAAAGTAGAAACAAGAAAGAGGATATTACTAAAGTATCTATCTGACCAGAAATTGAAAGAAAAATTATTTGAAGAAGAGAGAATGAAAGAGATCGAAAGAACTTTACTTTTATTAAACATCAGGGATTTTGAGGGCTTTAGTTTCATCTAATTTTTCTTCTAGAATCCATTCTATGACCTCTTCGTTAAGTTTATGTATAATATATGCCTCGTTTTTCGTTAAGTATCTGACATAATAAACATTTCTAACTACAGCTATTTGCACAAAACCTATGCCATTTTTCACAAGAATTATCACACCATTAGGGAGAGAATTTACTTTGATATTATACTTCTTCGCAACTTTTTCAATGAGTTGAACTAAGCTCATTCACTCAGTCCTCCACTTCACTTTTTCCTCATCAGTAAGCTCAATCTGTATATGCGTCGTAATAGCGCCGGTCCTCAGAATCCCCCTTCCTCTGCTACTTTTTAGGATATAGTCTATTTCTTCCTCACTAAGATGTGCTAAATTGACCAAATCATTTTTAGCTTCTTTCTCTTGCTTAAGAATTAATTTGTTGTCGGCTAGCTGCCAGGCCTCTTTACTATATTGATTCATATTATAGTGCTGAATAAGCTGGGTCATCGTGATCATTGAAGTCCTGAGCGCTCTGGCCGTCCTGTAAATTACCGCTATAATTTGAGCGACCGAAGAGTATTCAAACAGAAAGTGAGCTTCGTCGACTACTAGAACCTTTGGAACATCTCTGGGTAGTTTATTTATTAGGGCCCAGTCATACATCATCAACATCGTTGCTGCTAGTCTCTTCTTCCTAGGATCTTCGGTATCCAAACCCAAGATCATAAACCTCTTCTCATTAAGTTCTATCGGCTTTCCAGTGAAAACGTGTTTGTCAGCACCAGTGGTTAAATTAAGCAGGAAGTTTTCGAGTTTGCGGTACTCCGTAGCGAACTTCTTCGACGCCATGTCCTCCAAATTATCCATTAGTTCCTTTAGGGAGCTTGACATCTCAAGTTGACTTACTAATATACCCCTCAATTCTGGCGGTATACCATATTGTTCTACTAGGAAGTCGGCTATATGCCCGGAGCTAATAGCCCCAGTTTTGACAAGCTTCACTGGATCCAGGCCCAGGTAGTCTTGATCGTGGAAGACCACGTTCAGGTCGGCCTCCCCTTTGAAAAATCTGTTGTAATTGCTCATTGGATCAACTATTAGGACGTAAATATCCTCATAGACTTTCCTTAGCCTGTCTATCATTGCAGCAACGCTAGTAGTCTTTCCTGCCCCCGTAGTTCCTGTCACGCACCAGTGCGGATTCTGACGACCGTTCACGGAAAGATACGGGTTTATCGCTATTGGAGCACCCTTATCGTCAATCCCTAAGAAAATCCCGTGAGGTTCTGTTAAAGAGAATCCTACTAATGGATAGAAGTTTGATAATGAGACATTGCTACTTACTCTATATCCTATAGATCCCTGGAACTCATAGAGTTCTTTTTGAGCACAGCATGGGGTATCAAGTAAAATACCGTTTTCCTGGGCAGTTTGAGTGAGTTCTCTCGTCAGAGACTCTAGTTCCTGAACTGTCTTACTGTGCATAATGAATATGAATCTGAACTTGAGGGGGTCGGCAGCTTCCTCATCAAGGTCTTTCTTTAGTTGGGATCCTCTTACCAACATTTCCTCAACCTGAACCGACGATGATGCGTACCTGGCCATCTTCTGTTTCTTCACTTCTAAGCTGTTGAGATAATTCCTAACTGAAAGTGGAGAAATCTTCTGAAATTGAATTACTAACTCAAAGAGCTCAGGGCGTAAAGATTTGAAGTCTATTCTGCCTAGAGCGCCCTCGTAAATTTTAGTTGAATAAGCATAACTAACGAGAACTCTAGCGTAGCCTTCTGTAGTTTGTAAATATTTTGCGTATTCTTTTTTTATCGCTGGTCTTTTGGGAGGCTCTGAGGTCTCTAAATCCAACTCTTTCTCTGTTATTAAATTGAAAGAAGACGTAATAATAGGGAACTTAGTCCCCTCAAACTCGTAGGTATCTGGCTTACGACTGATGTAAATATAGCCCTTTTCTGCCTGGCTTAACAAAGCACTCAATTCTTTCATTTTCATATCTCTATCTTCCGGCGCTAGAAGGAAGAACGGGATCCCTTCCAGTCTGTAGTACTTAGTTTTGTCCTTCTTTACCTGAACATTTGATTTTTTGACGATGTTGAGGAAACTCATATGCCTCAAAAAGAGCCGTTTTAAAAAGGATCTCTCGAATTTTTTCTCAGTAAACTGGGGAGTTTATTCAACTGAGCTTTTTTAAAAAGAACTAAGTTTAGGAGTGGAAAATGAGGAAAGCATTAACTATCCTATTAATAATATTAGTACTTCCATCACTGCTTTCAGGAGCAGGAAATATTATAGCAACGGCACAAGGAGGTGGAGGAGGTTCAAGCAATCTAGGCCAGTTCGTGACCACATTGCAGACACTGATACCAGCAGCTCTCATACTCTTAGCAATTCTAGCAAATCGTTATGACCAGCGTTATGCGTTAGTTCTGTTTGCTGCTTCTATGGCTAGTGCAATTTTTCTAGCAGCTGCCACAGGAGGCCAGATAGGAGGAAATGTACAAATTACGCTAGTGCAACTACAGGTGACTGTTAGCGGACCTACCTCCGCATATACTGGTCAGACAGAATATTATTCAGTATCTTATAGTCCTTCCGTCCCTAACCCCACAGTAGTCTGGCAAATTTATGCAAATGGAACTCTAGTATCCAACTTCACTGGATCAACGGAAATGAGTTACGTATTTCAGAGCCCAGGTAAATATCTCGTTGTAGCAATAGTTGAGGACCCACAGAACTACGCATATGGAAGTAATGGTCTCCTAGTCTCTGTAACCAATCCACCAGGTCCTTTAGGTTGGATACAAGGTGCTATAGAAGGGACTCTGGAAAGCTTCTTTGGGGCTATAGCAAACGGGATAGAAGGTCTGGTCACAACTTTCTTACAATTTATAGGTTATCCATTAGACCAGATGGTAGAATCGCCTATACCTGGATCTTTTGACAAACAATTATTCAATGAAGTATATGATTACTCTGTAGGTCTTGCGATGTTGTTTATTGCTTTCTCTATTGCTTATAATGCGTTCCAAGGGTTCTATTCAGATATTATTGACCTTGCTGGCGACGTGATGTATAAGTTATCAGTCTGGGCTTTATTTGCGGTAGGTGGGATCACAATATACACTTATGCTGCTTCATTTATCAATAGTCTAATTTATGCTACTGTAGGTCCAGAACTAGGTATAGCTTCTGCTGGTTTAGCTGCAGGAACGGGGCTCTATTTAGCAATTGGTGGGGGGTTAGCTGCTATACCCTTCTTTGCTAACGATTTTGATTATTTAATATCCGCAATTTTGTATCTTATGTTGATTACTACAGCTATAGCAACCGTTAGAAACAGTGTCATGCTGGCAATAGTAGCTCTGATACCATTTCAGGCCACGCTCTGGTTATTTGAGTGGACAAGAAAAATAGCGCTAATTATGGCTAACTTATTGATAGGAATGATGGTAGCTGGTTTAGTTGCAGCTTTTACCATAGCGCTGTTGGTTCATACAGTATTCGGATTTCTTTTGTTATTTCTACTGCCATTAGCATTAGATGTTGAATTCATTTCAACGCTAGCGTTATTCGTATTTACACTACAGCCTGGAGACGTTTTAGTAAGCAAAGTCCATTCCGCATTAAAACAAAAATTAAGAGAATAAGGAAAAACTATTTTTTATTTAGGTAAATTTTCTTAAAAGCTTCTGCCCTATTTATTGGGTCTATCACATATTTTATAGCAACTGTAGCTCCGTCTTTCTTCTTAATTATCCAATCGCCTATGATATTTGTTTCTCCTGATAATCCAAAAGCACTATAATTAGATGTTTGACTAACGTTTAGCGGAATGATGTCATCTATTTCTTCCCATCTTATTATTTTTCCTTTTCTCATACCTGGAGACAGAAGCCCAGGTCTTTTTTCTAAAGTGAATATTCCTTCATCGTCCCAGTACCAATCCTCTACAACGAGTGCCTTTGGGATGTTTACCATAAATTTGCCTTTTACTGGAGGTCTTCCAGTTAATCTATGTTCAGTAGTGTTTATAACATCACTAACGTTCTTTTTCATTTTGTCAAATATTCCCATGTATTTCTTTTCTCCTTCTATAGCTAAATACTTTTCTATTTTACCTTTAAACTCTACGGGAGTTAGTCCTAAAATTACCGTGAACTCTAGATGAGTTCAAAGGAAGAGTTTAAGGCAAAATGAGATCTAACTCTAGGATAGCTAGAAGAAAGTTTTTGTACTATTCTGCTATACTAGTTAGGAAGAAAGTTTTTTGTACTATTCTGTTGTACTATAGCTTATCAGAGTGATAACTATGTCAGCTGATCTTTCTCTCCTTTTAGAGGAATATTACAGGGTTCCAAACGAAATGAAGAATAGGAATTTCCCTGTAGAGAAGATGCGGGATTATTTAGTCAAGCAATATGAGGAGAATTTGTTCGAGATATATGAGGGTATGCTAATGTTAATCCTAAATCCTGAAGATAAAGACAAGTTAAAAATACTGTCAAAAGAAGCTGAAAAAATAAAGGAGGATTTTGAATTATATAACTCTATGCTTGAAAATAATACAACCATAGGAGAATACGTTAATATGGTAATGAAAGAGTTACAACAACTTATTGACGGGTTGAAGAAAAATGAAGAGGAGTTCTACAAAGAGGTATTAAATTCTGATAACCCTAATTTCCTAATAACCACTTATTATTCGTTGTATTTACGCTTCGTAACAACAGTATACTCGAAACTACATAAGACTAACATAACCAACCCTAACATAGAAGCAAAGGATTCTAGGACTAAAGGTATACTTGATATTGCTAATTTCTTAGCAGGACTTTTCGGAATACCTATACTAATATATATAAAGACAAGGGAAGTGTTCCCTTATATATCTGAACTAAGCGGTATACTACTACATACAATAGTTTCCGATAGGACATCTCCAGAAGGTTATACTAAAAAATAAATAGTAGTGACCAGGTGATAATCATATGAAAAAGCATCTTCATGTTAAAGTGAATGTTCAAGTCCCGCAAGTAAGCCAACCTAATCAGGGAACAGAACTATGGACTAATGGAGAATTAAAACTGTCATATACATATGACCAAAGTCAAGGTCGTGTGGACTGGATAATGCAAAACCTTACTGACAAAGTACAATACGTAACATTGCTGAGAGGTGCTACACTAGAGATAAATGGACAGACAGGTACAATACCTAGCTATTTGTTCGGTGACGCATTTGCTGAAGTATACTTCGCAAATAGTCTATCAGGTTATATAACAGACTTGAACAATGTACCATTATACTCATTGGCATTCGTAAGTATTTATGGTCATCCTTTTTCTACTCGAGTTGCATTTGTGTTTCAACTTCCGCCAAATGGTACTGTGGTAGCACCTGAATACGGATTTGTAAATCTAAAAGATATAACGGGTGAACTTGTACCAGTTATACCTGGAAATGCATTTAATTTTATTGTGATCTATGACTACGCAGAGATATTTGAATATGAACAAGAGGCAGGAGTAAATGTACGTGCACCTCCTGATCCATATGTAGTTTACAGCTACCTATTCAAAACTGACAACCTCGGGTATCCTGTTACACCTAGGACTATCATACCTATATCCAAAGAAGATACAAATATAATATCAGATATAGTAGGCTTCTTGAACAAATTAAAGAAACTCTTCTAAGTCACGACTAAGCCACGAAAAACCGAAGAATTTTTTAGCCTGTCCGACGTTTTGTCAGACATGGAACGTGAATATTTCGTCCAAGGTAAGACCGTCCACGTG
>Ga0080006_1158809_pt1 | contig 14818 bp, 15 predicted proteins | sample RS3BMetagenome_FD_69209 | JGI IMG/M metagenome (GOLD analysis project Ga0080006, IMG submission 69209) | Ferric oxide microbial mat and aquatic microbial communities from Rainbow Spring, Yellowstone National Park, USA - RS3B (SPADES... ...
TTCGCTATCACGCTCAAATAGTGAGAAATGAACAGGAATCTTATTCTTCTCTCGCGCTGCAGGTCCTTCAGAAGGTTCAGTATCTGTGCTTGGACCGAAACATCCAGGAAGGATGTCGGCTCATCGAGCACAAGGAACTCCGGCTCTGTGGCGAGGGCCCTTGCTATCGCTATCCTCTGCCTCTGCCCTCCAGAAAACTCGTGCGGGAACCTGTACAGGTGGTCCTCGTTCAGGCCAACCTTCCTGATCAGCTCCTTCGCGTTATTCAGCGCCTGCCCCGAATCGTTGGCCACGCCTGATGATCTCATTGCCTCGATCAGTGCGCTCTTTATTGTCTGTCTCGGGTCAAGGGAGGCGTAAGGGTCCTGAAATATTATCTGCATCTTCCTTCTGTACGGCTTCAGATCGCTTCCACGCAACCTCGTTATATCGTTCCCCTGAACCAAGATCTGGCCTGATGTCGGCTCTATGAGACGCAGGACGCACCTTCCGATCGTTGTCTTTCCTGACCCGGATTCACCGACAAGCCCGAAGGTCTCCCCCCTGTTTACCTCGAACGAGACATCGTTGACTGCCCTGACGTAGCTCCTTCTCCGTCCAAACAAGCCGCCCGGTATAAGAAACCACTTTCTCAGGTTCACGACTTTAAGGAAAGGTTCACCCAACTCTGCCTTCCTCCCCGTACAGGTGGCATGCAACGAAATGTCCCTTCGAGGCTTCAACAAGTCCTGGCTTGACCCTCGAGCAGAGGTCCCACGCATACGGGCACCTGGGATGGAACCTGCAACCCGTAGGTGGGTATATCAGGTCTGGGACGGAACCAGGTATCGACTCGAGTTTGGTCTGAGCTTCGCCCAGCTTTGGAACAGCCCTGAGCAAACCCTGGGTGTAGGGATGAAGGGGCCTACCGTAGAGTTCCCCTGAGTCTGCAACCTCCACGACAGCGCCAGCGTACATCACAGCTACCCTATCGCATATGTCCGCGACGACACCAAGGTCGTGTGTTATTATCAGAATAGTCGAGTTAAGCTCCTGTCTCAGAATCCTGAGCAGTTCGAGTATCTGAGCCTGGATCGTTACGTCAAGGGCAGTCGTTATCTCGTCCGCGATGAGAAGTTCCGGGTTCCTGGCTATCGCCATTGCTATCATCGCTCTCTGTCTCATCCCACCAGAAAGCTCGTGAGGATACTCCTTCAGTATCCTCTCCGGGTCTGGAAGCCTCATCTTTGTCAGAACCTCCTTTGCCAGCCCCTTCAGGATGCTCTTCCTCTCCCTCTTTCCCGGCGTGGGTGGATTCTGGCGAAGGCGTTCAAGCCGCCTGACCTCATCCTCAATCCTCCTTCTCTTGTCGTCGTCGGCCTTCTCTGCCTCCTTTCTCAGGTTCTCTATCCTCGCTTCAAGTGCGATCAGTGCAATACGGCTCTTGTCGAGCTCAAAGACCTCGATGAGTTGCTCCCCTATCGTTAGCACCGGATTCAGGAATGTCATGGGGTCCTGAAAGACGATGGCCAGCTTCTTCGACCTCAGAATCCTCTTCTCATCCGAAGATTTCCTGAGAAGGTCTTCACCCCTGAAGAGTATCTCTCCTGAGGAGACCTCTGCGTTCTCCGGCAGAAGACCTACTATTGCAGCCGCTGTCACAGACTTGCCGCAGCCACTCTCACCCACCAGGCCGACGGTCTCGCCCTCGAACAACGTGAGGTTTACACCCTCGAGCGCCTTCACCGTGCCGGCGTATGTGTGAAACACGACCCTCAGGTCCCTTATCTCAAGGACGGGTTTCGATGTCCGTGACATCTCCTGCTGGCTCTGCAATCTGTCTTCACTCATCCCGTGGCAGGTCGACAGCAATCCATTGGGTGGAGGCGTGGTAGGCCAACCTGTCCCCCTGGGCTCAGCCACGAACTCTATAACATTTTGGTGCGGGCGAACCATTCAGCTCCTATCGCAGAATAACAACGAGCAAGACGAGTATCAACGCGAATATGATCAGGGGCAGTATTATCGTCTCCAGCGCGGCTATGATGAGTGCGATGTAATCTCTGAGTCCTAGACGTGGTCTGTCGTCATCTGAGTCTGCGGAGCAGACCAGGGCCAACCTCCCTTGAAGTCTTCTCACCTTCGAAGCCTCGGGTCAAGTACATCCCGCAGCCCGTCTCCAACGAGATTGAATGAAAGGGATATCAGGAGTATGACAAGGCCTGGAATGACAAGCAGCCACGGTGCAGTGAATATCTTCTCTATTCCATCGGCAGCTAGGTTTCCAAGTTCTGGGAGGGCTGGCGTGGGGGAGAAACCGAGGAAGACGAGTGAAGAGAAGACGAGAATCACACCACCTATATCTAGCGTTGCCTGGACGAGAAGAGGATAGATCGAGTTTGGTATCAGGTGAAAGAACAAGATCCTTAACCTGCCAACGCCGAGTGCCCTGAGTGCTTCGACGTACGCCTTCCCTTTTTCCGCCAGTACCTGGCCCCTTATCAGTCTGACATAGAGGGGCCACCAGACAAGGAGGACTGCAAGCTCTAGGTTCTGGATTGTCCTGCCCAGAACTGCAGCGAAGACAAGTGCAAGTATGAAGAAGGGAAACGCGAAGAAGATATCCGTTATCCTGAGAATCAACTCGTCAAGCCATCCTCCCGCGTAGCCTGCCACTGCCCCCACGATGACACCGACGGCAGCTGCAGAGATAACTATCGTCAGGGCTATCTGAAGGTCAAGCGGAATGGCGAGTATTATCATTGAGAGAAGGTCCCTGCCATACCCGTCGGTGCCTATAGGAAAGTTACTCCCTGCAGGGCATGGGTTTGACTGAACTCCCCAGTTGAAGTACGGGTTGCTCCAGCAGTATGCTATGGAAAAGTTGAACGTGTTTGCGGCGGACGAAGGCACGATCACGCCTGAGAGAAGCGCCACGACTATGAAGAACGCTGACATTATGAGACCTGTGAGAACAAGCTTGTTCTTCATCAGAAGTCTGAAAGCGTACTTCACTTCCTCCACGTACGCAGACCTTTCGTTCCTCCTATTCTGCTCCTGTTGTAACTCTGTCATGGTGGGTCAATACTTTATGCGCGGGTCCACCGCTGCGTACAGGACGTCTACAATGAGGTTGGCGAAGACGATTATGGCCGCAGTCACAAGTGAGTAAAGCATGAGGAAGTTGCTGTCCCCTTGGAACACCGCCTGTAGCGAGACCCAGCCCACACCTGGCCAGCTGAATACGTATTCCACTACGACTGCCCCACCCAGCAGGCCAGCGAAGAGAAGCCCGCTTACAGTTAGTGCCGGGATCAGAGCGTTCCTGAGCGCGTGCCTGAATATCACTACCCTCTCAAGCAGCCCCTTCGACCTAGCAAGCGTGATGTAGTCCTGCCTCAGCACCTCGAGCATGCTCGCCCTCACAAGTCTTGTGAGGGCCCCGAGGCTTGTGAAGCTGAGAGTAACAGCCGGGAGCACAACATGGCTGGCCGCGTCGAAGAAGTAGTTCAGGTTGCCGTTGAGCAGGCCGTCAAGTATGGGGATGCCAGTGAATGGTGTGACGGCCCCCTGAAGCGAATCACTCACAACGCCCCTGTTCGGAAGATACGGCAGCCCCCATGTGAAGAAATAGTAGAAGAAGACGAGCTGAAGAAGAAAACCGAACCAGTAGGTGGGTGTCGAGATCCCAGTGAGAGAGAAGACCCTAGACGCATGGTCGACCGGCCTGTTGTTCCTTACTGCGGAGACGATGCCGAGAGGTAGCCCAACGGCGATGGTGAGTACGACACCGACGAGCGCCAGCTCAACAGTATTCGGGAACCTTGACATGAATACTTGGTAGACTGGAAGGCCGTTTGCCCACTGGCCCGCCTGTCCCCAGTTGCCGTCGAAGACGTCGCGCAGCCAGTAGAAGTACTGGATATACAGCGGCTGGTCGAATCCGTGTTCGTGGATGACCATCTGAATCTGCTGTGCTGTCATTCTTGAATTTATGTAAGAAGACCATGGGGATATCGCACCAGGGAAACCGCGTGCGAGATAAAACGTGACGACGCTTACTCCGAAGAGAACAAACACGCTGAGTATCAGACGCCTGATGATATACTCATACATCCGCATTTTGGTCTTGATTCGCGGTCAGAGTGCAAAATAAAAGGGTTATGAGCTCGCCGGCGGGGCGAAGCTCATAGCTGCGAAGTAGTCTGCGTTGGGTGAGAACTCAGCGTTGTAGAACCAGTTATGTACCCAGGTCGAACCGACCCAGAAGTATAGGAAGTACTCGTGTAGCCAGTAGTAGTCGTTCTGGTTCTCGAGCTGCCCGAGCTGCGTCGAGTACTGGAGAAGCTGCTGGACGTTCCCCGCCCTATCAGCCTCTGAAGCCTTGTTGACAAGGTTGTTCAGTACTGTTACGTTCCAGAGGTTCCAGCTGAAGTATGTTCCCGTAGCGGAGAACATTGGACCGAGCCAGTCCACTATCCAGTTGTAGTCGTCGATCCAGCCTCCCCAGTAGGTGTAAACCTGATGCTCCGAGGCAAGGGTGTACAGTGTTCCAGCAGGTATCGGGACGACAGAGAAAGTTAGGCCAAGATTGTCATTCACGCTTATCTGGTTGAGGTTTGTCGCGACCGTCGTCAGTATCTTCTCAGTGACGCTGTCCCCTATCTGGTAGTCGAGGGGTATCGTCTTGGGATTGTTGGGTCCGAATGAGTTGTCTACAACACCCGGAGGTATCTTCGTCCCGTTGTAGAACCTGAAGGATGTGATTGGTGAAGCCTGCGCTGACTTCAGCAGCTGCTCGGCCTTCGTCAGGTTGTAGCTCCACGCCGTCTTCGCGTTCGCAACGAAGGAGCCATCTGGCGCAGTCCCAGGCGGGAACATCCAGTTGGCCTGTTCTGCCAGACCGTTCGCAACTGTGTGAAGTATGTCTGTGATGTTGGCCGCGTCAGATACGGCCAGCCTGAAGCGCAGGTCTGCGAACGGCTGGAACTTTAGCAGCTTGCCCGATGCGTCCGTGACATTCGTGTCGAAGTTCAGCCAGCCAGTGTTGTAGTAGGGGTAGGGGCCGTAGAACGCGACGCCAGGAAGGACGGAGACGTACTTGCCTGTGTTTGTGTACACGTTCCTGTCTACAATGGAGAATATATCCGAAGGTGAGACGCCTATTGTAGTGGCCTTTCCTGCCTTCAGGTCAAGCAACCTCGTTGTGAAGTCTGGAACGTAAAGTATCTGTATTGTCCCTATCCTTGGTGTTATCCGTCCGAACGCATAGCCAGGTGGACCGCCCCAGTAGTTTGGATTGGCCTTCAGCACAACCTGGTATGTCGTCGGATTGACGCTGTCAATGTAGTACGGGCCGGTCCCTGCCTTCGCGCCTGACTGTGGCAGGTTCAGACTTGTTGTTCCGTTTCCTGCCTGGTGCACTAGGTATGCGGTGAGGTTACCGTGCGCCTTCGGGAAGTCATGCTGGATGACCCAGGATGGAGAAACGATTGCAGCCCATTCGCCCGCTATCAGGAATGGGAACGCAGATGTCGGGTTCATAACGTTGATTTGGATCTTGTACGGGCCAAGTATCTTGACGAAGTTCTGGGCCAAGACCTGCTTGACCCACTTCTGGTTGTATGGCTGCGCTGCCCCGCTCAGAGTCGTGCTTAGGCTCTTGTTGAGCAACTGCTGGATTATCCATGCTGCCTGGCTACCGTGTGTCCCCGTGGCTCCTGTCCCGTCCATCACGAGCAGCCTGTTGAACGTGAACCAGACAGCGGTTGCGTTGAATGGTGTGCCGTCCTGGAACCTGATGCCCTGTCTGAGACCTATTATGTATTGGTTTGGCGTTACCTGCGTAAAGTTGGATGCTAGCCATGGGATGGGCGTAACACCGTTAGTCCCGTTCCACCACAGCAGTGTCTCATACACATTCTGTATTATCCCGTAGTCGTACGAGTAGTATGAAACCTGCGGGTCGAGCCACTGAAAGTTCGCCGGCCCCTCTGCCACATATGTGTTCTGTGTCACAAAGCTAGGCGCAGCTATGCTCGTCGTCGATGTTGACGTGATCGAGGAGGTAGGCGGCGGAGGTGGTGGTGCTGACGTGGTCGAGGAGGAGGGCGTCGTTGACGTCTGCACTGTGGGCGCACTGGTGGAGTAGAGGTATATCGCAGCTCCCGCGGCTATGACAAGTATGATTATGACTGCCGCTGCTAGAGATGTTGATATTGCGCTTTTTCGTTCGCGCATTGTGCGCGCTGAGGCGCTCAGAACTTATTTAAGCCTTGACTGCCTTATAAAGCCCGACTGCCGCTGGCGAGTTACAAAGAAAAAAGGGCTGGAGAATTACTCACCCAACGAGACAGAGTTGAGTGAGGTCCCCCAGTTAGCGAACGGGTCTCTCGTCCCTCCACAAGTTGTGTCTGAGACGAAGGCAGTATCGCTGCAGGCGGGGTACTGTATGTACTCTGAGGAGAAGAATATCTTCCCTCCAGACCACACAGCCCATGTGTAGTCGCCCCACCTTGGCCTGTAAGAGAAGGGAGGGCACTGTGACGACGTGGCTATGCACAGATACTCAGTGAACCCATCCTGCGGCGCCTGGCCGAGGTCTGCCACGTATATCGTGTTGTGGACAAGACCGTTCGAGCCCTTTGATATGACACCGAAAGCAGTGCTCGGGAAGTAGTCTGCACCGGTGAGTGTGAAGGCTATTATCCCGTTGCCCTCAGGCCCTGCAGCCACAGACGGGAAGAGCAGCTCCTCCCCCTTTGCAGCGGCGTATCCCTGGCTCGCAAGAGAAACTGTATCGCCTGCTGCGTTGACTATCCAGAAGGCTGCCCCCATATGTGTATGTCAGGGTTGTTCTGCGTCCCCTCGTTCACGAGTGTGTTGATTGCGCCCCATACAGCACCCTGTGCGTAGACGACTGTGTCCCACATTCCGTCGCCGTTGGAAGCGAGCTGGCCCTCGCTGCACTGCGCTGGGCATCCAATATGGGAGAAACCGAGGGCAGTGTTGAGCGCAGTCCCGTTGCTCCATATCGTGTCGCCAGCTGGTATCGGGCCTGCCTTCTGAGGCACGAGAAAGCCTGGGTTGAAGTACTGCTCAAGGCCTGTGCCCAGGAACACATTCAGCGAGATGCTCGGGCTTGTTCTGAGCGACGAGGTATCTGAGAAAGCCCAGACAGCTATCCTGTTGTCCCCGTTGCTTGTGAAGTCCAGGCTGCTCATCGCCCACGCCGTGCCGCCGTTGCTCCCGTCGAAGCTCTCTGCAGCGGGCGAGGTGGCCGGGTTGACAGAGTACCAGCAGAAGAGGCCTCCGGAAGCGGCGCAGCTCCCGTCCGGGTTGCTCACGGCAAGCCCAAGGTTGAAGTGGGCGAAGTTCACAGTTCTATCCCCCTCTACCATGGCCTGCTTGTCGAAAAGGTACACCTGTGCTCCGTTGAAGCCACCGACGAATATCGGGAACTCGTTTGTCGATACTATCACCGAGTTCTTGTCGATCCCAAGCAGAGGCTGGTCCCCGAAGCAAGGACAGTTGTCCGCAAGCCTGTCTCTGCTCACGTCTATCGCGTAGAGGTTCCAGCTGCCTATCGGGGAGCTTGTCGTGCTGACAGCGATGAACTCGAATGCGAAATCCTCGAGCGGTCCGGAGTTTGGCCTTGGGCCGAAGCTGAGGTACAGAAATGACATGAACCACCTGCCCGTCCCAGAGTCGTAGGCGCACCTCGGGTCGCTGACAAGGTATGTGACGAACTGCTGTGCGACTGGTAGATTGGCGAAGGTCGCAAGGGCAACTGGCCCTGAAACCTGTTCGAAGGAGGTGCTGTAGACAGCAAGCACGAGGTTGACGACCTCGAGGACGTACCCGTTCCCGGCGCAGAGCCCCTGGTCAGGAGGCTCCACGTCAAAGCCGTTCACCGAGCCGCTGTCGAATGCATTCAGTCCCTTCGCCCCAGTGGACCCGCCGCTCCCGCCGATGACAGAAGTGGCAGCCGAGACAGGCGGTGCGCCTGCAGTGCTCTGCGTGAGCGCTGTATCTCCAGGTACGAGCGCAGGCCTGCTGAACTCAGGTATCTTCGCAGGCATGTGAGTGAGCTGGCTGTTTTGCTGAGAGCCCTGCCCGCCTCCCTGCTGGGAGTTGGAGCCCATGCTCGTAGTTCCCATCAGTCTTATCGTACCTGTGTCTGTCTGCTGCGCTGTCGTGAAGAGGCTGAAGTGCCCCGACTGCTGCGTATTCTGCGAATCAGCCACCACAGGGCTGGATATCGCCGCATTCAGTAGAAGTAGGAGAAGGAGTGAAAGAGAGACAATTCCTATTTTTCTTCCGCGTGATTCCGCGAAGGAATTCACGGTGACTTTGGGTATGCCTCCGGATTTGAGCTTTCGATTCTTTTCTGCGAACGCCTCAGCCTCCCTTCAGTCGAGCCTACTGCCCCGCTATAACAACGTAGCTCGCAACAGCCTCTGTCCCGATGACAGTAACCATGTACTGCTCACCTGGCATGACCTGAGACGCGCCCGCCTGTGGCCTTGGCGAGAACCAGAAGCCGAAGTAGACTGCACCCCTGTACCCCAGCGTAACGGACGAGCCTGCTGTCAGGTTGTAGCCTGTGAGGTCGAACAGCGCGTTCGCTATCTCCCCGGCCCCCCTGCCCTTGATGAGAGTTGGCAGCGAGAGCTGGACTGGCAAGAGAGTCCCGTTCTTCTCGACCAGGAAGACGGCCGAGCCTAGCATCGCCTCGGGGAGGACGCCCCCCGCAGGCCCTGGCTTATGCCTGCCAGGCGAGCCTCCACCGCCGAAGAGAGATGTGGCTAGGGGGGTAACAACTACCAGCCTGAGAAGTGTGCCGGGGCCCCTGTTCTTGACTGTGACGTTCAGAGATCGCTGGTTGAGCGCTGCACCTGTGATAGCAATGTTCCTGGTGTAACTCTGCTGTATCTGCGCCCACCAGGCGGCTCCCCTGAGCTCGAACCTCCCTCCCTCTCTGGCCATTTCCGGCGTCACCTGCCCCTGCGGGACAACGAACGCGCTCGCACTTGGCCTGATTATGAACTCAGGCTCCGACTGCGAACCTATGTTCATCACTACGGGGCGTATGTCTACTATTGTCGCGCTCGGCTTCGAGGCGGCCACCTCTATCCCGCCTATTATCGGGACTGTGATCTCGCCCGAGGGCACGAAGGCAGTGTAATTCTTGCCCCCGAAGGCCACGCTAGCGGAAGATATGTTGAAGCGTAGCATGTCATATCTGCCGCTCGGGACATTCACAGCTGCTATCGTCAGGCTGACGTTGACAAGCTTCATCAGGTCTAGCGTGCCCCCGTCCGAGACGTGCCTCCAGCCGCTCTGGTTCCCCGCCCCGGAGACATGAACCGCCAGGTCCGAGTATGTCACGTACACGCCTGAGACACCGGCAGGCACAAGGGGCGGGTCTGTGACAAGTACAGACAGAACCCCCGACGCAGTGGGGGTTGTCGTACCAGTCTGCCCCTGCGGGAGGGTAACAGACGGCGAGAAGATGCCGCCTATCATTGTGGCGCCTATCATTATTGCAGCTGCCACGAGAGCCATCACGCCTGCGAGCACAGTCTGCTGCTTAGAGCTCATCCCGCCCGAACATCACACGGCCAGGTACAAAACACAACGCTTTTGAACACCCCGGAGCGGAAAATACTTTCTAGTCACAAGCACAGAACTTTGAAATTCTCCTGACCCAGTTCGTGCAGCCGGATACGCTCTAATACCACCCCTCCCGAGCCACGCGAAAGCCCTTGGCCAGTGAAGAGAGAGACCCCGGGCCTGCCGGCTCCGAGGAGAGGGTCAGGAACATAGTCAGGGGGATAGGCTCTCTTTCTGCCCAGAGCACGCTGAACAGCCTCCTGGGGCTGGCTTTCCTCGGTTCCCTACTCAGGCTCCTCCCGCCTGTCTACTACGGGGCGTACGCGTCAGTCCAGATAGCCGTCGGTGTGGCGTCGCAGGTCGCATCCTTTGGCCTCGGCGCATCTGTCGTCAGGCACCTTTCTCTTCCTGGCGAGGACGAGGCAAGGAGGTGGGGTGCGGCAAAGGCGTCGATAGTACTCTCTGCTGTCTTCTCGCTTGCTGTCTCTGCAGCCTTCATCCTGCTATCGCCCCTCCTCTCCGTTTACTTCATGAAGAGCGGCTCCTGGGCACCCCTCTTCGTCCTTGGCGCTCTCTGGCAGTTCACAAACACATTCTCAGGAGTTGTCTCTGGGGTCGTCCAGGGTGTGAGGAGGTACTCGCTGCTCGCCAGCATACTTCTCGTCTCGAGGTTCGTGGCCGTCTCAGCCGGGATAGCGGCAATCTATCTTTACAGGAGCGTGTACGCAGCTGTCCTCTCGTGGGTCATCTACGGCGTGCTTGTAGTCGCCTGGGTCCTCTCAGCCACTGGCTGGAGGCTCCTCTCGCACCAGGCGAGGGGCAACTACCGACGTGTCCTCTCCTACGCCTCCCCCCTCGGTCTCGCTGGCATCGTCGGGATGGTTGCCTCGAACGCAGACCTTGTCGTCGTGGGGGGCTACCTGGACCCTGTGTCTCTCGGTGTGTACAACGCAGCGGTCACGCTCTCCAGCATGCTATCGACGCTCCTCGTGTATCCAATATCGACCGCTGTCTTCCCCGAGACATCAATCAGCTCCGAGCGTGCAGCCGAGGTCTCCCGCGGTGTGAACTTCGCGCTTCGCTTCGTGGTGCTTGCTGTCCTGCCGGCCTCCCTGCTCGTTGCCTCCCTCTCCACACAGCTTATCCTTCTCTTCTCGGGGGGTGGGCAGTACCTCAGAGGAACAGAGTACCTACAGCTGATAACATCCTTTTACCTCTTCGTCGCTGTCCAGTCAGTCACACTCGTCGTCCTGCAGGGCCTTGGGAGGAGCCGCACAGTTCTCTCCGTTGGGCTTGCAACCGCTGTGGCGGATGTCCTTCTCTCTGTGACGCTCGTCCCGCCCCTTGGCCTCCTCGGCGCCTCGCTCAGCAGGGTGGGCGTTGCCCTGATAGGCGCCTCCGCATCCTTATACTATGTGAGGGACCACCTGTCGGACAAGGGGCAGTACTCCTACCTGTGGAAGGGCCTTGCCTGCTCTTTGGTGCCTGCAATCTCAGTCTACCTCCTATCTACATATGTCTCCAGCAGAATCACCACACTCGTACCCTACTCCCTTGTCGCGCTCGCACTCTTCGCCATCTCCCTGAAGCTCCTGCGCGTCCTGAACGAGGACGACAGGAGGTTCATAAGCCACTTCCTCCCGGCGAGGCTGCAGTGGGTCGTCAGACACATATAGAGAGGAGGCGTGCTACCTGTGCTGCTCGAGGTCCTTCATCATCTGCTCGAACTGCTCCCTGGTGAGCTCGCCCCTCGCATATCTCTCCCTGATTATCTCCTCTGCCCTGTCCTTCCTGTACCAGCCATGGCCGTACCACCCCCAAGGCCATAAGAGAGAGCCGAACACGACGAGGAGGAAGAGCAGCCAGAAGGTATAGAATGGGAGGCCGAAGATTAGCCAGTGACCGTAGTATGGAGTGCCGTAAAGGCGCCAGTAAGGTAGAGGCGCGAGGAACCACAAAGCGGCTAACAGCAGCACAGCCGCAGCGAGCACTGCAGTTCCGATTCATGGACATTTCTTCAAGGCAGGCTCGCGCAACTCCGGCTGTACGTGTATTTATCAATATCGGAAAGACGATATCGAAAAACCGATTAACCTATATTCTACAGCCCCAATGGTGCAGCGGGCACGAATGTGGACCTTCAGGTGGATGATGCACAGGAGAAGGGGGCTAAGGATGATGGTCGTCTCACTCCTTTCAGGCTCGCCGAAGAACGGCGTCGAGCTGATGGACGAGATAGAGAGGATGACCCGCGGCTGGTGGAGACCCTCCCCAGGCTCCGTCTACCCCGTCCTTGAGCAGCTCTCGAACGAGGGCTTCATCAGAAAGAGGGAGGACGGCAGGTACGAGCTTACTCAGAAGGGGCAGGAGGAGCTTGAATGGCCTTTCGGGCCCTCGTCAGGAAGGCCGGGCTCAGTGGAAGAGCTAGTGAACGAGGTGAGCGGCTTCGTCTCCCTCATGGAGGACCTCGCAAGGGGAGACAGGGGCAAGATAGAGCCGTACCTTCCCAGGCTTAGGGAGCTGGCTGAGAGGCTCTCCTCGCTGGCAGGAGAGAAGAGAGGCTAGGAAACAGATTCCACATTTCACAGCAAAGGGGAGTCGCATGAACATTGAGAGGAGAATGCAGCGCTTCAACCCTCCGGCCGCCTCTTCTTGACCGTCTCGGCGTAGCTCCTGTACATGCTCCCCAGGCCTATCACGCCCACAACAGTGACCACAAGCAGAGTCGAGAGACCTATCGTGTCCAGGTTCGGTATCGGGTTGCCGGTGCTTACGGCCAGCCTGTCGAGGAAGGGGAAGGAGGTGACGAGCGCTCCGACAGCTGCGAATGCAGCACCGCCGTAGTAGAGCACCCTACCGGCAGTACTCCTGCCCACATGCTTCAGCTGCTCGACTGTCATCCCCTTGACCCTCATAAGGTTGGCGAACAGAGAGCCGAGGACTACCTGCATGCACATCGTTCCAAGCCCGAAGGCAAGCCCTGGAAGAGGGGCGTACAGAAGAGAGGGCATCTGGGGGGCAAGAACGAATGTGATTATCGTGGCGTAAGCCCCGAAGCCCCAGCCCGCCACAGCGCCGTGGAGTGCAGCCATCCTGAGAGGGACATTCTTCACCTCTGTCTCGTGGAGCGGCAGCCTCTCTGCCTCCCGGCCGTGGTGTTCCCTCCCGATCAGTGAGTCAATCGGCAGGTGAATGTACCTGCCCTTAAGTATGTAGGAGCCAGCCACGAACATAAGTGAGCCAACGGCCAGGTAGACCGGCCCGTCCAGGCTGTAGACCCTGTACACAGTGGCCAGCCCAAGGAAACCGAGAGTAGTCAGCAGCGCCCTCTGGACAGTGAACCCAAGTGAGAACATGAAGCCCGACTTCATACCTCCCCTCGTGCTGTAGCTCCCGACAGAGTAGCTGAAAGTTATCGGCCAAGTGTGCTCGTCCGGCGTTATACCGTGAAGCAGCCCGAGAACGAGGGCAATGCCGACAACAGTCTGTACAGCCAGCCCCTTCGGCGGGTTCAGCAGGAAGTCAAGGTTAATCATTCTCGTCACCTGCCGGGATCGGCATTCCATGGGGGCACCTCCTCGGGTGGCTCAGCCTGGCGCACAGGAGGGATGCAGTCCCCTCGTCAAGGTGCCTGTCCACGAGGGAGGAGATCCTGCACGCCTCCTCCGCCGAAACGCCTGTACTCGATAGGAGGCTCTCGAATAGCCTGTGGGCCCTCCTGAGCCTGTCGAGTGCCTTCGTCCCTTCCATCGTCAGCCTGTAGCCCGCAGGCCCTTTCTCGAGCAGAGATTCACGCGTCAGCCTCTCGAGGAACTGGAGGGCCGTGGGAGGCCTCACCTTCAGGCTCTCAGATATGTCCTTCAGCCTGGCGGGCCAGCCTCCTGATGTAAGCCTCTCTACAGCTGACATGCACTCGATATCCCTTCTAGAGAGCGGGCTTCTTGTTAGGTCCATACTAATCGAGTTAGTATAATCCTAATTATAAACCTTTGCGCGCGGGAAAACTCATATGCTATCAAGAAATTACTTCACCCCCTGCTGAAGGCGGGTAGACTCGGCGGGTTTTGGAGGAGGATATACAAGCGATATAGGCATGGTAGGCTCGCAGAGGGACAGGTCGAGTGGCTAATGAGCTAGGGACAAGGAACTACGAATGGTGATATCGCCAGGGCCCTCAACATCTCTGAGCGATGGGTCAAGCACCTCCTCTATTCGAGATACAGGAACGAAGGGACGATCCCGTTACTCGGCAGGCCCAGAAGGCCGAAGACCGAGATCCCTCTTGAGGAGAGAGTCGCCATCAAATACACACGGGAGAGGTTCAAGGTAGGGGGGCATGCTACCTCGTCCCCGTGTTGAGGAGGTTCTACGGCATCGAAACGAATCACATGAGGGTCTATCAGGTGATGATGAAGGAGGAGGGATTGTTGTACTCCAAGGCTAGGAGACGCATCAGCAGGAGGAGATGGGTGAGGTGGGAGAGGGAGCACTCGAACGCATTGTGGCACGTTGACTGGCACGAGTTGAAGAAGGATCCGAGGTGGAAGGGTATGTGGCTGATCGTGTACGAAGATGATGCGTCCAGGCGAATAATGGATTATTGCATGTTCGAGCACGCGGCGACATCCGCTCACTCGGTAGAGGTCCTCGATAGAGCGGCCAGGGAGCACGGCAAGCCCAAATCGATACTCGACGACAGGGGCTCGACCTTCTATGCCGTAGAATCTGAGGCCAGGAAGAAGGGACTGACCGAGTTCGAGCTCTACCTGATGGGCAACCACATCGAGCAGATACTGGCGGGGAGGCGGCACCCCCAGCAGGTGGGAAAACCTACTAAAGCTACTCCAGTCAAACTACGCATCGCAGCAGCAGCAAATGGATCCAGGCAGCCTTCGTTTGTCTTGTGCGCAATGCACGAGCCTCAGCATGGCTGCCTCACCATTCCTTGAACGACCGGCCAACCTGTCCTTTGTTGAGGACTAACGGGAGATTGTCGGTCCTGGATCCATAGCGCAGGAGGTGAATGAATGGTGAGAGTTGGAATAGACGCTCACAAGAAGAAGTGTGTCACACAAATCTTCGATTCTGACAGAGCAGATCAATTCAATCCAACTGACACGTTCACCTTCCCAACTACGATGGAAGGAAGGGTTGTCATCGATCTATCATCGAGTGCCAGAAGGAACGGTCATCGTGATCGAGTCATCGACAACCGGTAAGCTCC
>Ga0080006_1117948_pt1 | contig 14816 bp, 10 predicted proteins | sample RS3BMetagenome_FD_69209 | JGI IMG/M metagenome (GOLD analysis project Ga0080006, IMG submission 69209) | Ferric oxide microbial mat and aquatic microbial communities from Rainbow Spring, Yellowstone National Park, USA - RS3B (SPADES... ...
GACTGGGGCCGGGGGGCGGAGGAGCGGCTCGCCGCGGCCGAGGGGCGTCTGCCCGCCGGGGGCGAGCCGACGTTCGTGTCGGTGGACGACCAGGTTTCCGAGGAGTGGACGACGGCCGCCGACGGCCCCCACAAGCGTCAGCTCGCCTCCGACCTGGCCGCCCGCCTGAAGGCCGCGTGGGCGCCGCAGGGGCTGATCCAGCACGGGCAGGGCAAGTGGTACCCGGGAGAGCCCCTGCCACGCTGGCAGATTGCGCTCTACCGGCGCACCGACGGGCACCCCGTGTGGCACGACGCGGCGCTGCTGGCCGACCCGTGGGGTGACGAACACGGCCGGTCGGCCCCCCTGGACAGCGAGGCCGCGTATGAGGTGCTGGTGGGGGTCGCCGAGGGCTTCGGACTGCCCCTTTCCCAGGTGCGGCCCGCCTACGAGGACCCGCTGCACCGGCTGGCGGCCGAGGTGCGCATGCCCGACGGCGAGCCGGTGGACCCCGGTGACGACCTCGCCCCCGACACCCCGGCGGCGCGCGCCGCGCTGCTGGCGCGCCTCGACGAATCCACCAACACCCCGGCGGCTTTCGTGCTCCCGCTGCACCGCCGCGACGACGACCTGGGCTGGGCGAGCGCCGACTGGCGGCTGCGCCGTGGCCGCGTCGTGCTGCTGCACGGGGACTCACCGGCCGGTCTGCGCCTGCCGCTGGACGCGATCAGCTGGCAGCCGCCGCACCCGTCGTTCGAGGCCGATCCCCTGACAGCGCGTCCCGAGCTGGATACCGAGTCGGGCGCGGCCGTGGTCACCGACGCCGCAACCGCCCCGCCGACCGCCATGGTCGCCGAGGTCCGCGATGCGGGTCAGGGGGGCCTGCTGTACATCTTCATGCCGCCCACCGAGGCACTCGAACACTTCCTCGACCTCATCGCGCGGGTCGAGATCGCGGCGGCCAAAACCGACTGCCCCGTGGTGATCGAGGGTTACGGCCCCCCGCCGGACCCCCGGCTGACGTCTACGACGATCACCGCCGACCCCGGCGTCATCGAGGTCAACGTGGCGCCCAGCGCCAGTTTCGCCGAACAGCGGCAGCTCCTGGAAACGCTCTACGCCGAGGCCCGCCAGGCCCGCCTGTCCACGGAGTCGTTCGACGTCGACGGCACGCACGGCGGCACCGGCGGCGGCAACCACATCACCCTCGGGGGCGTCACTCCCGCGGACTCACCGCTGCTGCGCCGCCCCGACCTGCTGGTCTCGCTGCTGACGTACTGGCAGCGGCACCCGTCGCTGTCCTACCTGTTCGCCGGGCGGTTCGTCGGCACCACCTCGCAGGCGCCCCGGGTGGACGAGGGCCGCGCCGAGGCGCTCTACGAACTCGAGATCGCGTTCGCCGAGATCGCCCGCCTCAGTGCCGATGGCGCACCCAAGCCGTGGGTGACCGACCGCGCGCTGCGACACCTGCTCACCGACATCACCGGCAACACGCATCGCGCCGAGTTCTGCATCGACAAGCTCTACAGCCCCGACGGCCCCCGCGGGCGGCTCGGCCTGCTGGAGCTGCGCGGGTTCGAGATGCCCCCGCACCTGCACATGGCAATGGTGCAGTCGCTGCTGGTGCGCTCGCTGGTCGCGTGGTTCTGGGACGAACCGCTGCGCGCCCCGCTGATCCGGCACGGCGCGAATCTGCACGGGCGGTACCTGTTGCCGCACTTCCTGATTCACGATATCGCCGACGTGGCCACCGAGCTGCGCGCACACGGAATCGCCTTCGAGACCAGCTGGCTGGACCCATTCACCGAGTTCCGCTTCCCCCGCATCGGCACCGCGGTGTTCAATGGCGTGGAGGTCGAGCTACGCGGGGCGATCGAACCGTGGAACACCCTGGGCGAAGAGGCCACCGCGACGGGCACCGCCCGCTACGTCGACTCGTCGGTCGAGCGCATCCAGGTCCGCGTGATCGGCGCCGACCGCCACCGCTACGTGGTGACCTGCAACGGCTACCCGGTCCCCCTGCTGGCCACCGACAACCCCGACATCCACGTCGGCGGCGTGCGGTTCAAGGCCTGGCAGCCCCCCAGCGCCCTGCACCCGACCATCAGCACCGACGTCCCGCTGCGGTTCGAGCTGGTCGACCTGACCAGTGGCACGTCGCGCGGCGGCTGCACCTACCACGTCGCCCACCCGGGCGGCCGCGCCTACGACGAGCCGCCCGTCAACGCCGTCGAGGCCGAGGCGCGCCGCGCGCGCCGCTTCGAGGCCACCGGCTTCACCCCGGGCAAGATCGACCTGGCGGCGCTGCGAGAGAATCAGGCGAGGATATCCACCGACGTCGGCGCGCCGGGCATCCTCGACCTGCGGCGCGTGCGTACCGTGCAGCGGTAATGGCGGTTGCGGGCATGGGGAATTCGGCGCGGGCGGGTCGATGGCGGCTAAAAGTGGCTAAAAGTGGCTAAAAGTGCCTAAGAGCCCCGTCGGCGAACGCTACGACGCCGAACGCCTGCTGGCCGGATATCGCACTGCGCGCGCCCAGGAGGCGCTGTTCGACCTGCGGCACGGGCCGGGCAGCGGGTACGACGAGTTCGTCGACCGGGACGGGAACGTACGGCCGGCGTGGTCGGAGCTGGCCGACGCGATTGCCGAGCGCGGCCGGACCGGACTCGACCGGTTGCGCTCGGCGGTGCACAGCCTGGTCGACAACGACGGGATCACCTACACCGATGTCGACCCCGCCAGAGGCGCGGCGCACGGCCTGGAGCCGAGGCCGTGGAACCTGGACACCCTGCCGATCGTGGTGTCCGCGGCGGACTGGGAGCTGCTCGAGGCCGGGCTGGTCCAGCGGTCCCGCCTGCTCGACGCCGTGCTCGCCGACCTCTACGGGCCGCGCAGCATGCTCACCGAGGGGGTGCTCCCACCGGAGTTGCTGTTCGCCCACCCCGGCTACGTGCGCGCCGCCAACGGCATCGAGGTGCCCGGCCACCACCAGCTCTTCATGCACGCCTGTGACCTCGGACGGTTGCCCGACGGCACCTTTGCGGTCAACGCCGACTGGACGCAGGCCCCCTCGGGCGCCGGCTACGCGCTGGCCGACCGGCGCGTCGTCGCCCACGCGATCCCCGACCTCTACGAGCGGGTCGAGCCACGCCCGACGACGCCGTTCGCCCAGGCGCTGCGGCTGGCGTTGATCGACGCGGCACCCGACGTCGCCCAGGACCCGGTGGTGGTCGTGCTCACGCCGGGCATCTACTCCGAGACCGCTTTCGACCAGGCCTATCTCGCCACCCAACTGGGTTTCCCGCTGGTGGAGAGCGCGGACCTGGTGGTGCGCGATGGCAAGTTGTGGATGCGCTCGCTGGGCACGCTGAAACGAGTCGACGTGGTGCTTCGGCGCATCGACGCCGACTACATGGACCCGCTGGACCTGCGCGCCGACTCCCGGATCGGTGTGGCCGGTCTGGTGGAGGCTCAGCACCGCGGGGCGGTGACCGTCGTCAACACGCTGGGCAGCGGCATCCTGGAAAGCCCTGGGCTGCTTCGTTTCCTCCCCGACCTGGCCAAGCGCCTGCTTTCCGAAGCGCCGCTGCTGCAGACCGCCCCGCTCTACTGGGGCGGCGTCGCAAGCGAGCGCTCCCACCTGCTCGCCAACCTCTCGGAGCTGTTGGTGAAGTCCACGGTCGGCAGGAAAACGATTGTGGGGCAGACACTTTCGTCACAACAACGCGCAGAGTTGGCCGGGCGCATCGAGAAGGCGCCGTGGCAGTGGGTGGGCCAGGAGCCGCCGCAGTTCTCGTCGGCCCCGACCGACCACACCGGTGCGCTGTGCCCGGCCGGCGTCGGCATGCGGCTGTTCACCGTCGCCCAGCGCAGCGGCTACGCGCCGATGATCGGCGGCGTAGGCTACGTGCTGGCATCCGGCCCCGACGCGTATACCCTGAAAACAATTGCCGCTAAGGATATCTGGGTACGTCCGACCGCGCGTACGCGGACCGAGACGGTGAGTTTCCCGTCGGTGGAGCCGCCGGCGAAGACCGCCGCGGGCACCTGGGGAGTCAGCTCGCCGCGCGTGCTGTCCGACCTGTTCTGGATCGGGCGCTACGGCGAGCGCGCGGAGAACATGGCCCGGTTGCTGCTCGTCGCCCGCGACCGATTCCACGTCTACCGGCACCACCAGGACACCGAGGAAAGCGAATGCGTGCCGGTGCTGATGGCCGCCCTGGGACGAATCACCTGGTCCGACACCGGAACCGACGCAGATAACAGCGACGACCACGCGGAGATGATCGCCGTCGCGCCGTTGACGCTGTGGTCTTTGACCATGGACCCCGATCGTTCGGGATCGCTCGTCCAGTCGGTGGAAGGGCTGGCGCTGGCCGCCCGGGCGGTGCGTGACCAGCTGTCCAACGACACCTGGATGGTGCTGGCCGGGGTGGAGCGCGCGATCGCAGGGCCAGCCGAGCCACCGGACTCGCTCGCCGAGGCCGACGCGCTCCTGGCGACCGCCCAGTCGCAGACGCTGGCCGGGATGCTGACGCTCGCCGGCGTGGCCGGCGAGTCGATGGTGCGCGACGTGGGCTGGACGATGATGGACATCGGCAAGCGGATCGAACGCGCCCTGTGGCTCACGGCGCTGCTGCGGGCCACGCTGACGACCGTGCGGGGCGCCGGCGCCGAGCAGACGATCATTGAGTCGACGCTGGTGGCATGCGAATCCTCGGTCATCTACCGCCGACGCACCGTGGGCAACGTCACCGTCGGCGCCGTGATCGAGCTGATGCTGTTCGACGCGCAGAACCCGCGATCGTTGCTCTATCAGGTGGAAAGACTGCGCGCCAACCTCAGGGACCTCCCGGGCTCGTCGGGGTCCTCGCGTCCCGAGCGGCTGGTCGACGAGATCGGCACCCTCCTTCGCCGGTCGCACCCCGACGAACTGGAAGAGGTCAACGACGGGGGGCGCACGGGGCTGGCCGACCTGCTGGATGCGGTCCACGCCCAACTGCGCGACCTCGCCGAGGCCATCACCGCCACACAGCTGGCCCTGCCCGGCGGCATGCAACCGCTGTGGGGCGGCGACAAGCGCCGCAGGATGCCCGCCTAGCCATAGCCCGCTCAGCCGGCCACTTTCCCTCGCGAGCAGACGCAAAAGCCCCCATTTCGTCGGCGTGTCGGGTGCTTTTGCGTCTGCTCGCAATCGCCACTAACCCGCTATGGCGGCCTGCCCCCTCGACGCCGAGGTCACCTCGTCGATCACGGTGTGGATGAACTGCATCTTCTCCAGCACCGCGGCCAGCAGCACGAACGGGTACAGGTCGTCGCGTCCCATCGACCGGTTGACCATGTTCAGCGACCAGGACAGCGGCAGCCAGGTATCGATGATGGTCCGGAAAGCGCTGGGGCCCAACAACGGCCGGTCGAACGTCGCCGTAGCCGGCGCCAGACCGCACCACGCGCAGGTGTCCAGGGTGTCGCGGATGTGCAGGTAGTGGGCGAACGTCTCGGCCCAGTCCTCCGCGGGGTGCGTGGTCGCATACGACGACACGAACCGCTCCTGCCAGCCCTCGGGGGCGCCCGCGCTGTAGTGCCGGTCCAGCGCCGCGGAGTAGTCGGCGTCGGGATCGCCGAACAGCTCGTTGAACCGGGCCAGGTAGTCGCTCGACGGGGCGACGAGCCGATAGAAGTAGTAGTGGCCGATCTCGTGGCGGAAGTGCCCGAGCAGGGTCCGGTAGGGCTCGTCCATCTCGACCCGCAGTTGCTCGCGGTGGACGTCGTCGCCCTCGGCCAGATCCAATGTGATGACGCCGTTTTCGTGCCCGGTGACCACCTTCTCGTGCGCGCTGGACAGCAGCCGGAATCCCAGCCCGTAGTCGGGATCCCGGTCCCGCCCGATGATCGGCAGCTTCAGCTCGTGCAGTTCGGCGATCAGCCGCCGCTTGGCGGCCTCGGCGCGGGCGAAGGCCGCCAGGCCGTCGGTGTCGCCGTCGTCGGGGCGCTCGCACGTCAGCACGCACGACGCGCACAGTCCGCCGTGATCGCTTCTGGGGACCAGCCAATTGCATTTGGCGAGATAAAGGTTGTCACACAGTTGGTAGTCGTCGCCGTGTTCGCCCCTGGTGATCACCAACAGGGCAGCCTGTTCGGGCGAGAAGCCCAGCGAGCTGCCGCACGACAGGCACGCGGAGTTCTCGAACGTCAGGCGCTGGCCGCAGTTGGGGCAGTGGAAGTCACGCATGCAGCTCGTCACCTTCGAACGGCACGACGTCGACGGCGACGTCGATCACGCTGTGTTCGGAGTTGGTGTAGATGATGCCGCGCAGCGGGGGCACGTCCGCGTAGTCGCGTCCGCGCCCGACGATGATGTAGCGCTGGTCGACCAGCTGGTCGTTGGTGGGGTCGAGCCCCAGCCACTCGAACTGGCCGGGCTGCTGCGGTGTCCACACCGCGGCCCAGGCGTGGGTGGCGTCGATGCCGATCATGCGATCCTTTCCGGGGGGCGGGTCGGTGGCCAGGTAGCCGGACACGTAGCTGGCCGCAAGACCGTTGGCGCGCAGGCAGGCGATGGCCAACCTGGCGAAGTCTTGACATACCCCTTCCCGGGCCTGAAGAACCTCGTCGACCCCCGTGGAGATCGTCGTCGACCCGGAGCGGTAGGTGAAGTCCCGGAAGATCCGGGACGCGAGGTCGCGCAACACCTCGACCAGCGGGCGCTCCGGCTCGAAGCTGGGCGCCGCATAGTCGCGCACCGCGTCGGTGATCTCCGGCGGGTCGAGGTCGAGGGTGAACTCGGTCGCCAGCGCTCCGCGGCGGCCGGCCGGCCGTGCGGCCTCCCACGGCTGCAGCGCCGGGCCGCTGCTGTACCGCTCGGGCGGCGGCGGATACACGTCGACGATCGAGTCGCTGATGACCGTCAGGGCGCGGTGCGGCTCGGTCACGTGGAAGTAGGAGCTGATGTTGCCGTAGACGTCGCGGCTGGTGGAACGGTCCGCCGGGGCTGGTTCGACCGTCAGGCGGTGCGCGAGGCAACGCTGGCGCATCGAGTCGCGAGGAGTCAGGAAGCCGCGGCCGTACGAGCTGGTCACCACGTCGGAGTAGCGGTACTCGGTGCGGTGGGTGACCCGATGGCGGTGAGCGGGCGCTGCAGATGGCACCGACACGCGCCACCTCCTGAGATTTCCCGCGGCGACTTATTTCTACTACTCCCGCCCCCATTCGACACGTCCAGAGCACAATCAGGAAGTGGTCGTGTGGGGCGACGTCGCCCGCGTCGTGGGTGCACTGGCACTCACCTCGGAACCGTCCCCACACGACTGGCGGGTCGGCGAGAAGCTGCTGGCCCGGGAACGACTACTGCGCCCGCCCGACCACGAGGCGATCTTCTTCACCACCCCGCATTTCCACGGCTAACCGGCGGTTTTGGTCCGCTACGCCGCACCCGGAGAATTCGTCGACTCATCCGGCGATCATCGGGCCGATCAGTACGCCCTGGCGGCCACGGCCTGCACCTGCTGACCCACGCGCGGCCCTAGCACGACGACAACCCGGCCACCCTGCTACGCCGGATAATCGGTTCGCCGCCCACCGACCGCGGGCTATGCCCGCTGCAGCTCGAACAGTGGAATCACCCGGCTCGTGTTGGCCTGGTACCCGGCGAACCGCGTCGACGCGGCGGTGATTTTCGCGAACAGTCCGTCACGCTCGGCGGAGGGCAGCTCGCGAGCGGTCACGTCGAACGCCTCTATCCCTGATTCCGAGCCGACCTCGACGCGGGCCGCCGGGTTGGCCCGCAGGTTGTGCACCCAGGCCGGACTCACCGGGGCGCCGGCGAACGACCCGATGACGATCAGCTTGCCGTCGATGCGGAAATAGGCCAGCGGCGAAACCCGCGGTTGGCCGGACCGTGCGCCGATCGTGTGCAGCAGCAGCAGCTCGGCGCCGGCGAACTGGCCGCCGACCTTGCCGCCGTTGGCCCGGAACTCGTCGATGATGGTCTGGTTGAAGTTCTTGAGCATCTCGGCGTCGGGAATCGGTTGGTTCATGTCTCGCCACATCCCTTGGGCTTGGCGTCTATTCCGGACTCCTTGCGCTGCTGGGCAGTGATCGGGGCGGGCGCGTTGGTCAGCGGGTCGACGCCGCCGCCGGTCTTGGGGAACGCGATCACCTCACGGATCGAGTCCGCCCCGGACAGCAGCGCGTTGATGCGGTCCCAGCCGAACGCGATCCCGCCGTGCGGGGGCGCGCCGAAGGTGAACGCCTCCAGCAGGAATCCGAACTTGTCCTCGGCCTCGACCGCATCCAGGCCCATCACCGCGAACACCCGTTCCTGGATGTTGCGGCGGTGGATACGGATGGAGCCGCCCCCGATTTCGTTGCCGTTGCAGACGATGTCGTACGCGTCGGCCAGCACGACGCCGGGGTCGGTGTCTATAGCGTCCTCGTACTGCGGCTTGGGAGCGGTGAAAGCATGATGCACCGCGGTCCACGCCCCGGAGCCGACCGCCACGTCACCGGCGGCGGTGGCCTCCTCGGCGGGCTCGAACAGCGGCGGGTCCACCACCCAGACAAATGCCCAGGCGTCCGGATCGATGAGGCCCAGCCGGCTGGCGATCTCACCGCGCGCTGCCCCCAACAGCGCACGCGACGACTTCGGCGGGCCCGCCGAGAAGAAGATGCAATCGCCCGGCTTGGCTCCGACGTGCGCGGCCAGGCCTTCGCGCTCGGCGTCGCTGAGGTTCTTGGCCACCGGACCGCCCAGCGTGCCGTCGTCGGCGACCAGCACGTAGGCCAGCCCCCGGTGCCCGCGTTGCTTGGCCCATTCCTGCCAGCCGTCCAGCGTCCGTCGCGGCTGCGAGGCCCCGCCGGGCATCACCACCGCGCCCACGTAGGGTGCCTGGAACACGCGGAACGTGGTGTCGGAGAAGAACTCCGCGCATTCGACGAGTTCCAGCCCGAACCGCATGTCGGGCTTGTCCGAGCCGAACCGTCGCATGGACTCCGCGTAGCTGATCCGCGGGATCGGCGTCGGCAGCTCGTAGCCGATCAGCGCCCACAGCGCGGTGAGGATCTCCTCGGAGATGGCGATGACGTCCTCGGCGTCGACGAAGCTCATCTCCATGTCGAGCTGGGTGAACTCCGGTTGCCGGTCGGCGCGGAAATCCTCGTCGCGGTAGCAGCGGGCGATCTGGTAGTAGCGCTCCATCCCGGCCACCATCAGCAACTGCTTGAACAGCTGCGGGCTCTGCGGAAGCGCGTAGAACGAACCGGGGTGCAGCCGGGCTGGCACCAGGAAGTCGCGCGCACCTTCCGGTGTCGAGCGGGTGATCGTCGGCGTCTCGATCTCGACGAAGTCGTGCCGGGCCAGGACCCCCCGCGCGGCAGCGTTCACTTTGGAGCGCAGTCGGATCGCCGCGGCCGGGCCGTCGCGGCGCAGATCCAGGTAGCGGTACTTCAGGCGCAGTTCCTCGCCGGCTGGCTCGTCGAGCTGGAACGGCAGCGGCGCGCTCTCGCCGAGGACGGTCAGCGAGGTCGCGTTGACCTCGATGTCGCCGGTGGGGATTTCCGCGTTGGCGTTGCCCGCCGGGCGGATCTCCACGACGCCGGAGACCAGAACGCAGAACTCGGCGCGCAACCGGTGCGCCCGGGCCAGCACGTGAGTGTCTTTGGGGTCGCGGAACACGACCTGCGCGATGCCGGAGGCGTCGCGCAGGTCGATGAAGATCACGCCCCCGTGGTCACGGCGACGGGCCACCCAGCCGGCCAGGGTCACCTGCTGGCCAGCGTCGCGATCCCGAAGCGAACCAGCGGCGTGGCTGCGCAGCACAAACACTCCCCTTCAGCAGGTTTTGGACGAGTGACCAGTCTAGGGCAGGTAATTTCGGTGCCATGGCCAGCACCGCCACCACCATTGCGCTCGTCGGTCCCGGCGCCGTCGGCACGACCGTCGCTGCGCTGCTGCATCAGGCCGGGCATCCGGTGCTGGTTTGTGGCCGCACTCCCCGCCAGAGCATCGAACTACGACCCGACGGCGAGAAACCGATCGTGGTTCCCGGTCCGGTGCTCACCGATCCCGATGCGGTGTGCGGCCCGGTCGACATCGTGCTGCTGGCTGTCAAGGCCACCCAGAACGACGCCGCGGGCGGCTGGCTGAACCGCCTGTGCGACGAGCACACCATCGTCGCCGTGCTGCAAAACGGTGTCGAGCAAGTCGAGCAGGTGCGCTCGCACTGCCCGTCGTCGGTGGTGCTCCCGGGGATCGTGTGGTACTCGGCCGAGACCCGGCCCGAGGGGTGGGTGCGGCTGCGCGGCGAAGCGTCCCTGGTGCTGCCGGGCGGGCCCGCGGCGCAGACCGTCGCCACGTTGCTGCGCGGCGCGGGCTGCCGGGTGGACTGCGATCCCGACATCGTCACGGCCGCATGGCACAAACTGCTCGTCAACGCGCTGGCCGGGTTCATGGCGCTGTCCGGGCGGCGCTCGGGAATGTTTCGCCGCGACGATGTGGCCGCACTGTCGCGCCGTTATGCCGCCGAGTGCCTGGCCGTCGCCCGCGCCGAGGGTGCCCGGCTCGGTGACGGCGTGGTCGACGAGCTGACCGACCTCTTCCGCCGCGCCCCCGAAGACATGGGGACGTCGATCCTGACCGACCGGGAGCAGCACCGGCCGATGGAGTGGGACACCCGCAACGGGGTGATCGTGCGCAAGGGCCGCGCCCACGGCCTGGAAACGCCGATCAGTGACGTGCTGGTCCCACTTCTGGCAGCGGCCGGCGACGGTCCCGGCTAGATTCAAGCCATGTTCGCCTGCAAGCGGGTCGGCTTGACCTTCGTCGACCTGGCCGGGAACGCATCCCGGTTCAGTGAACGCTCGACGCAAGCCTCCCCTGGGGGCCCCGCCGCCCGGGCAAGGAGCATGTGATGACCTTCAACGAGGGTATGCAGATCGACACCAGCACCGCGTCGTCGTCGGGTGGGGGTGGCCTGCGGATGGCCGTCGGCGGCGGCATCGGCGGGCTGCTGATCATCGTCCTGGCGTTGTTCTTAGGCGTCGACCCCGGCGGCGTCGTGACCCAGCAGCCGATGGACACCCGCGACGATGTGGCGTCCGGTTTCGACCTGAGCCAGTGCAGGACGGGGGCCGACGCGAACAGATACGTGCAGTGCCGCGTGGTGGCCACCGGCAACTCCGTGGACGCGGTCTGGCACCAGCTGATGCGCGACTACACCCGCCCGCACATGCGACTGTTCACCGGCCAGGTCAACACCGCCTGCGGGCCGGCCACCACCGCGGTGGGTCCGTTCTACTGCCCGCTGGATCAGACGGCGTACTTCGACACCGCCTTTTTCCAGGAGCTGGTCGACCGATTCGGCTCCAGCGGCGGGCCGTTCGCGCAGGAGTACGTCGTCGCCCACGAATACGGCCACCATGTGCAAAACCTGCAGGGCATCCTGGGCCGCGCCCAGCAAGGCGCACAGGGCGCCAGCGGTAACGGGGTGCGCACCGAACTGCAGGCCGACTGCTACGCCGGCATCTGGGCGCACTACGCGTCGGCCGTCAGGCAGAAGAGCACCGGCGCGCCGTACCTACAGCCGCTGAGCGACAAGGACATCGCCGACGCGCTATCGGCCGCGGCATCGGTGGGCGACGACCGCATCCAGAAGGCCGCCACCGGGCGCGTCAACCCCGAGTCGTGGACGCATGGTTCGTCGGAGCAGCGGCAACACTGGTTCACCGTCGGCTACCAGAGCGGCGACCCGAACAAGTGCGACACTTTCGCCGCCACCAATCTCGGCTAGCGGCGCGCGGTAGTTACCAGGGCCGCGTCGAGCAGGTGACGCCGGTGGTGGCGCTGTTCGTCGCCACCACTTGGCCGTCGACGGCGATCTGGCACTGGATCTGAGGCACGTTCGACGAGTCGCAGTTTGGCCAGTGGCACCCGCCGCTGGCCGTGACGATCGCCCACTGCTTCGGGTTCGCCAGCGTGGCGGTGTACACCAGCGGCTGCCCGGTGGCGAACGCCGCCTGCACGCTGTTCATGTACTGCGACGAGTTGGCGTCGTAGGCCGACTGGCTGGGGGGATCGCTGTTCATGTAGCGCACGTTGCCGGTCAGGTTACCGGTGGCGGTGACCGTGTAGGTCACCTGATGGCCGGCCGGGTCGGCCAAGGAGATCGCTGGCGTGATGACGGCCGCTCCCAGGGCCGCAGCAAACGTCACGCATCCAGCCGCCAAGACGCCGCTGGTCACTTTTCGCACGTCGATCATGTCGCAAACGCTACCTGATTCGTTACCGACGGTCGGGCGTTCACCGGCCGGTTTACTCCTTCCGGTATGAAGCATGCATGAACGACGAACCCGCTCCCGGCATCAGCCGGCGCAGGTTGCTGACGACGGGTGCGGTCTCGGCCGCGCTCGGGGCGGGCGTCGGCGGTGGCGCCGCGATGCTCTGGTCGCACCCGCACGCCCCCGCCTTCTGGCATCAGCCGGACCGCACCGGGGCGCCGCCGGTGGCCGGTCTGCATCTGCAGTTCGGCAGGAACGCCGGCACCGAGGTGGTGGTGTCCTGGCAGACGGTCGACGCCGTCGCCAACCCGCGCGTGATGCTGGGCACGCCGGAGTCCGGCTTCGGGCGTGTGGTGGCGGCGGAAACCCGGACGTACCGGGACACCAAGTCCAATATCGAGGTTCGGGTGAACCATGCCCGACTGACGGATCTGGTCCCGGACACCTACTACGTCTATGCCGCGGTGCATGGCGGCGCAGAGCCGGAGACAGGAACCGTGCGTACGGCGCCCTCCGGGCGAAAGCCGCTGCGCTTCACAAGTTTCGGTGACCAGTCCACGCCTGCGTTGGCGAAGCTGCCCGATGGGAGCTACCGCACCGATAACATCGGCTCGCCAGCGGCGGCGGACACCACACTGGCGATCGAACGTCTTGCGCCGCTGTTCAACCTGGTCAACGGCGACCTGTGCTACGCCAACCTCGCCCATGACCGGGTGCGCACGTGGTCGGACTGGTTCGCCAACAACACCCGTTCGGCGCGTCACCGGCCGTGGATGCCGGCGGCCGGCAACCACGAGAACGAACTGGGCAACGGTCCGGTGGGTTACGGTGCTTACCAGACGTATTTCGCGGTGCCCGACTCGGGCGCCGACCCTGAACTGCGTGGCCTGTGGTATTCGTTCACCGCGGGTTCGGTGCGGGTGATCAGCCTCAACAACGACGACGTGGCCTTCCAGGACGGCGGCAACTTCTACGTGCACGGCTACTCCGGCGGTGCGCAAAAGCGTTGGCTGGCAACCGAACTAGACGCGGCTCGGCGCGACCCCGGGATCGACTGGGTGGTGGTCTGCATGCATCAGACCGCGATCTCCACCACCGACAGGTCCAACGGCGCCGACCTGGGGATCCGGGAGGAGTGGCTGCCGCTGTTCGACCGGTACCGGGTCGACCTGGTGGTGTGCGGCCACGAACACCATTACGAACGGTCGCATCCCTTGCGCGGAACGCTGGGCACCGACACGCGAACCCCGATACCCGTCGAGACCCGGACAGACCTCATCGACGCCACCCGGGGAACGGTGCACCTCGTCATCGGCGGCGGCGGCACCTCCGCACCCAGCAACGGGTTCTTCTTCCCCCAGCCTCGGTGCCGCGTTTTGATGGGAGTCGGCGCCTTCGATCCCGGTTTGGGGCGCAAGGCGCCGACCTATGTGTTGGAGGATGCGCCCTGGTCCGCGTTCCGCGATCGCGACAACCCCTATGGCTTCGCGTCTTTCGACGTCGACCCGGGGCCGTCCGGCGGCAGCACGTCGATCAAGGCGACGCATTACGCGCTGAGCGGGCCGTTGGGCGCGGTGTCTGTCATTGACGAGTTCACGCTCACCAAGCCGCGCGGCGACAACCCGAGGTGACTCCGGGTATCCGTGGGTGGGCCGGGCGAAGCAATAACGACAGCCGTGCGAGCATCCGCGACAGCCGTTGACGGTGTACCGAACCGGCAGCGCCGCCGCCTACGGCACCTGGTTCAGCGCGAACCTGCACAGCACCTCTTGACAGGCGATTCCGTCAAACCGCGGCACGCGAACGCTCCTGCGGGTGCGCTAAATCTATTGCAACTGTGCATATTACCGAGCATCCAACGACCGAGGGCGAACTGCATCCGTGCGCGGTTAAGAATGCATTCTCCAACCGCATCGTCGGCTATTCCATCCACTCGGGGATGAAGTCACGATTAACCGCCCGGGCGTCGGCCGGTGCGGTAGCTCAATTTTTCCGGTGCGGTAGCTCAATGTTTGTAGTGAACCCATCCGCCGACTGTGGGTGATAAACCACAAAATTCCTTAGAATCCGCGCATAACCACCACACACGGTGTGCGCGTAGGCGACCGGGTGTTCCCTCGGAGCCGGCGCCCGGCTGCCCGCAGCGCACCGCCGTTACGCGCAATCAGGGGTATGGTTATCAGTCGATCATCCCGGATGAGGAGTTGCGCGCTTGGCGTAGTGCTCACCCCGCAACCGGAGGAGTGGCCATGGCCGTTGAGGCACTTTCTCAGGCGCCGCTGCAAGCGCGCCGGCCATTTCCGGCCCGGTTGGGCCCAAAGGGCGTACTGGTCTACCGGCTGGTCTCCACCACCGATCACAAGCTGATCGGGATCATGTACGTCGTCACCTGCTATGCGATGTTTTTCCTGGGCGGGCTGATGGCGCTGTTGATGCGCGGTGAGCTTGCCGCGCCGGGTCTGCAGTTTTTGTCGAACGAGCAGTACAACCAGCTGTTCACCATGCACGGCACCATCATGCTGCTGCTGTATGCGACGCCGATCGTGTTCGGGTTCGCTAACCTG
>Ga0080006_1243977_pt1 | contig 14813 bp, 15 predicted proteins | sample RS3BMetagenome_FD_69209 | JGI IMG/M metagenome (GOLD analysis project Ga0080006, IMG submission 69209) | Ferric oxide microbial mat and aquatic microbial communities from Rainbow Spring, Yellowstone National Park, USA - RS3B (SPADES... ...
TAAAACGGTTTCTGTGTAACTCAAAGTTAGTTTCATTCATGATGTGCTTAAAGTGTACTTATAGAGAGGTATCGCTAAATTATTCACATGGATCCTGCTTGTTATCTCAACCGTACTTTCAGGATCATCTCAAATGTGAAAGTTTTATGTTAAATCATCAAGCGCAATCCCTTAAGATATTCTCTTTCTGTCAGTAATGAGAAGTTTGTTCTCGGACTATCAATGCATCGTTGAGGCAGAAAACCGAAGGCCTTCGAGCTTCATTACAACTTTCGCTAGCTCACTCTAGTGGTTGATAAATTATCTGCCGTTTATCCCTATCCATCAGAGCCTTCTCGACGCTGGTGGTGGGTTGATATTTTCCTGAATGAGCCACAAAAGGAAGTCTTAGCAATGGAAAGCTATCAAAGTGCAAACTAGCTAGAAGCTAATATTTCCATCATTTCATTGTTCCGTGGGTAAAACTTAGCGCTCGGACCTCTCATTGGGGCATTAACATGAATAAATATATATGCATTACATGTTGACTGTGCTGATTTATGTGGTGCTGTTAAGGCTGGAACTGTCGTGATGGATGCGCCTCTCCTACTTTAAGATGAGCACACTGTAGGAAAGACCCTACTGTATCTTCAGTTGAGCCGACGTTCATTAGAAGAAGCAATGTCAAAGAACAATGTGTGCCAGAATTGTAGGTTGATGATCCAGACATACGACTACAAGAGTCATAGAACCTTTTTCCCCTTAAAACCAGTAAAATTATCTTTAACTATGACTGCCATGTCTCTTTCCATAGCTGACATAGCAACACACCTCTACGTGCTAGGTGCGACAAGGTCTGGCAAGACCAACTTGCTTTTGAGGCTGATCTCGCTTCTATCAGATAAAGAAAGGCAGTCTGCATTCCCCTGCTCTATAATCCTCATTGACCCGCATGGTGATGCAGCTCTCAGCCTGGCTGAAATAATTCAGGACTGGCAGAACCTGCTCCTCTTCGACCCTGAGTACACATCTTTTTCTTTCAACCCTCTCGAGCTGTACCCCAAGCCAATAAGCAATTCTGAAAGGGCCCTTCTTATACAGAATCAGGTATCTGAGCTTGTAACTATACTTGTAGACGTTCTAAACACAGACCCATCACAGACTCCAAGGATGCAGTGGATATACCGTGGAGCCTTATACTATCTCTATAGCTTCTGTGATAACCCAACATTCCTTGACCTCTATTACCTGATGAGCGACATGATAAGACTTCCTAAAGAGGATATGGCTGCCATGTTCACGAGGGCTGATGTTGCAGAAGAGGTTACTAACAGAACTATAGAGGCAATATCAACACTGGAAAGAAATGCTTTCACAGGTGTTCTGAACAGGATATTCAACTTCGTTATGCCCTCAGAATCAATAACCACAAGGACCTTCTGCTCCAGGAGAAGCACACTTCCATTCAGCAAAATGCTTGAGCCTGGATTTATAACAATCTTCAGGCTCTCAAGGGCAAATCTACCTAACGATTTCAGGGAGGTGATAACGAATACTCTTGTTCTGAAAATCTACTTCCTTGTGCAGCAGAGGGCAAGGGAGATTGAGGAAAAGGGCTTATCTCCCTCATCCAGAAAGCAAGTCTTCCTCTTCATAGACGAATTCCAGGTTGTGCAGAGACTGACAGCGATAGAGAGAATGCTTTCTGAAGGAGCGAAGTTTGGCCTTTCTCTTGTAATTGCTCACCAGAACATGTCTCAGATAAGACAGGAGCTGCAAGAATCGATACTCAGCAACGCAAGAACCATTTGCTGCTTCAGGACTGGCCCCTCTGATGCCTCAAAGCTTGCAAAGCTCTTTGGTGAAAGGATAAGAGGCTACGCAGATACAAGGGATATACTGGTGAAGCTGCCGAAGTACACAATGGTTGTAAGAAAATCATATTCAAGCATGCTCGCAAGGCCTGATATATGGAAGGTTTCAAAAGTCAGAGAAGCTTTGCACAGGCAATCTGAAGCTATAGCATTCATGAAGGGGGAGATGGAGAAGCTGTATGGAGGGGCAAGGGCGGAAACAGAGCCTGTATACCAGAAGGAGATGGAGAATATACTGAAGGAGAGAGGGCAGCCAATGATGAGCCCTCTGAACTGGAGGCTTTTGACTCATCTTTACTACAGCGAAGGCAAAGGATTTGAGCGCTCAACCTTCAGCTACATTTCTAGAGCCTTTGCAAGGGACTATGGCTGGGGCTTATCATTGATTCAGAATGCACTCGACAGGCTTATGGGGCTTGGATACGTATCAAGAAGGGAAGTTACAGGCATGGTTTACGGAGGGAAGGATCAGTACAATAACCCCGTATGGAGATTGCCCAATCCGAGCAACAGGGATGAGCTTGAGAGAGCAAGGACTTATGAATATGAGATAACAGAGGCTGCAAGGAGGAAGTTCTTCTCAAGACCAGAAGTGAAGTCCCAGAGGGCTGGGGGGCCTTTGCACAGGAGGGTTATGGATATGCTCATTGATGAGTACAGGCAGAAGGGGTGCTGGGTGGAGGCTGACTACGGAGAAAAGCATGGGCAGATGCCCGACATTATGGTGATCTGGCCGAAGCTGAGGAATACGGATGGTAGTGATAATGACAGAAGAAAAGGGCTGGGTGGATTGGTGAAGGAGTCCTGGTCGCCCTACGAATGGGACAGCAGGAGGGCATGGGCTATAGAAATCGAAACCTCTCCCAGCAAGAACAAGAGGCAGGTGAGGAGGAACTACGAAAAGTGCATCAAAAAGAGCTTTGAGAAAATAATCTTCGTCATAACAACCGAGGAGCACAGAGATGCTGTGCAGAGAGCTCTATGCGACGTAGACCCCTCTAGTTACAACGTGCAGCTGGTAGATGCGGGTATGTCCATCGAGGATTTGAGGAGGATGTTAAAAGAAGAAGAGGAGCAGAATGCTAGCCTAGAGGAGGAGGGTGCGCAAAAGCTAGGAGCTGGCAAGAATCAAACGGGGGACCAAGAATACGGGGCGTCGCAACAGGTGGTGGAGATGGATGAAAAAGTAAATACAAAAGGAGCAGTTCCTCCCTCCGAAGTCACAAAGCAACTCTCTGGCGTAACATTAGATGACCTGATAGAGAGGAAGGATAAAGATACAGAATCATCGCCTGATTCTGTATCAGGAGTGGACCAGGTCAAATTATACGAGATTCTTTGTGTTCTTGACCCCAATATGCCACAAGGCAGGTCTGAGATAATGGAAAGGTATCAAGGCATCAGCGGGCGACAGCTGTCAAGGTACCTTGCAGCACTTGTAAATGAGGGTCTTGCTGTCGTTGACAGGAAGAAGTACATCCTCACAGAACGGGGGAGAAAGGTGGCAGAAGTTATCAGGTCTTCCTGACCGAATACCGTGCGTAGGCAAGCTCAGGTGCTTCATCCCTGAGTTAGCGATAGTGCTTAGATATGCAGATCCCATCTTTTCTTTTGAAGTTGCCGAGGACGAACACAATACTACTTCATCCAAGTCCATACGACGAACGGGAACCACACGGGCTTGAGGCATCTGCAAGATTGTCGAACAAAGCAAAATATCAGAGACGACAGACTTTCTTCGGACATAGAAGAACTCTATCCTATCCATTCCAGTGCAGCTACTTCAAAGCAGACAGAGAGTTCAAGCTCATTGGGACATCAAGTCACAGGCTTTATTTTAGAAGCTTGCCGAGTCGTGGGCTTCTTTCATTCCTCTTTCTTTGAACTTATTCAGCCCAAGAAAGGAAGGAAGAAGGCAGATAGATTACTTCACACATCAAGAAGATCTTCACTACTCGTTGTTGAAGGGACAGAAAGGCTGGGAGACTCAAGCCAAAAGATCTTGTGAAGAAGGAATGATTTCGGATCGACGGAAATGTGGTCAGTCTCGGTAATGACCTCAAGATTCTATATACTTCAGGGGCACTGTGAATGGGGAAGAAAGGAGGGGAGGCTAGAAATCCAGCACTTCTACTTTTGTTCCTTTCTTTGCGCCCAGCTGACCCAGACCTGAAGATAACCTAACCTGCTTATCCTTTCGTAATTACAATCATATTGCAAAATCTTTTATCCTGAAGGTATGGTTATTCCCACAACGGTGTAAGCTGGTAAAGTTAGGTTCTCTACGTATATTATATTTGCATGAGAATATACCGGTATGTTGTTTAATTGAAATGAGTCGTTTGTAGTGGAAGCAACCAAATCGTATACATTTGCACGTGTAGCGGAAGAAGAGACAGATTGTTTTATCAGAATACCTACCTGACTATACGTTATTGACCCGGCATTTACCAGAAGTATACTCTTTCCGCTGGTTGTGGAGAATGCCAACACCCATACGTTAAGCAAGGATGAATTGACAGACGCAGCAAGGTAGTTAGCATCCTGCAGGTCCAGATAATTCTTTCCACCTATTAGAAGATAGGGATAGAACGAGGGGTAAGGCACGGGAGGTGGTGATTTAAGAACGGAGCAATCCATAGCTGTGTCCCAGCTTCCGAACATGCAATCGCCTGTAACTGGGGAGCTGAGAGTAAAGTAGGTAAACCCTCTTGCGAAAGAATGGTCTCCAGACTGAGAATATACACTATCCAGCAGGTCAACAACGAATAGTGCATTGAACAGAGGGGCATATATTGGAGAGTTGCCGCAGCAGTCTCCACCAACTGTATTTGTATTGAATTCAGATATGAATATATAGGTGTAGAAGAGGCATTGGGTTGCGTGCCTGAGTGAACGATCTTCGCAATTTGCTCATATATGGCTGCGTAACCCGATGACGAGTTCTGCATCTGATGATAGACGGAGTTCTCATTATCCCAGCTGTCAGGTAGTCCGGATATGGTGTACTGGTGGTATGAAACAAAGCCTATGTACGGTGCGGTTTGAGGGTTATGAACAAAGTCATAGATCATCTGAATATCCCTTACCGGGTTTGCCAGAACAGGTCCGCCCACTGCTATGTTTGCAGCATAGGCTTCGGATAGTATGGCTTCAGCAGCGTAGTGAAAGATGCTAAAGTAAGTGGCCTCCCTTACGGAAGGAGGAGTGCAAAGGAAGAATGAAGCATCGGGCTCATTCCATATCTCGTAGTATATGGAATTGAAGTGAAAGTTGCTCTGCACATGCTTTGCAACTTCTGCTGCCAGCTCTCCCCACTCGGTGAAGTTGGAAGGAGGATAATGGCTTACGCTTCTGCAAGGATAGTCGCTCTGATTTGCAAGCCAGGTTGGGGTGTAGTCTATTAAAAGAATTATATTTTTTATTCCTGCCTTCGTTGCTTCCTGCAGCACATAATCCAGATTGGAGAATTGGGGATTGTTTGCACCCTGAGGAAAGATGAGGTTAAGAGATGCTTCAAGCCTTGTCCATCCGAACCCAGCTTCTGTCAGGGCAGAGATTACGTCAGGATTGCTTCCCAAGCCTGGGTTACCTAATCCGCCAACCCCGAAGAATGGACTGGGAATAGCATAAGAATTGATTCCGGTGGGAAACGATATTGCTATCGGATACACATTTTGCGGAGGTGGAGATCCAGTTCTGTGGAAGTAATCAACGTAGATAGCTGCAATCAAAACCACTATAATCACTCCTGTCGCTACTGCATTTCTTGATATGGAGCGGCGCCTTCTAATTTTCAATCGCTGTACCACCTGCCAAGTATTTTGAGCCGAAGCAGAGTACACTCCTGCTATGGCCACCAGGGTGATTAAGTCCAAACCATCCAAAGTCTGTTCGAATATTCCGCTCATAATTAAGAGACCAAAGGGTATCCGGAGCGCTCGAGTTGTACTCTAGCTCTAGCATGGGTATCTTACGTACTGTTCTGGTTAACCTGACCTCTTTTACAGAGAAGCTCATTTGCTCATCTCCTGTAAACCGCAGATGTTTGGTGACAGCTTCGGGAAAGAGCTGTGCCATTCGATTCAAAATCGGGCTGTGTGATGATAAAAAAAGAGTTGCATATGGTTGGTTACAGTAAACTTCTAAATTTTATTTATTTGTACTTTTTCTATCAAGACTGTGGAAGTAGACGAACTAACAAGGCGGGTCTTGAGGATGCTCCAGTGGCCTAATTATTATCTGGAAAGCAGACCAACATACTGGAACATATCTCGATCGCTCCACGTTTCCCCGCAGAAGGTAAAGCTGAGACTGGAGAAACTTTCCAGTGATGGTGTGATTAAAAGAATGAGATTGGTCTTGAATCCTAGTCTCTTCGGGTATAATAAAGAGCTACTCGCAATTAGCACTTCAAAAGCCTTTCAGGAAAAACTGCTAAAGAACCTCAAGTATCTTGACTTTGTTGAAACAGTTCATATAGTGGATGACATGCCTAATTTTGGACTGCTACATCCTTCAAAGTCTGATGAGCAGAGGCACATCTTACTTCACATCCTGCACACAGGTGCTGACGACCTTGACAGGAAGCTCGGTCTGGTCAGGCTCATTGGTGGCGAATTCAGTATAATTTACCAGGAGCCGTTTAGAGTCAGCTATAGCTGTAAAAGCCTCAAAACTATAGACCAGCAGATCCTTTACATACTCAGGCAAGACCCATTAACAAAGATCTTGTATATAGCATCCCTGTTAGATGTGTCTGAGGCAAGGGTAAGAAGAAGACTTGAAAAAATGCGTAAACAGAGAGCATTTCACATCGAGCCCGTTTTCAATTTAAGGAATGTGAGAAACACCTTCACTGTCCTCTTCGTGATAAGATATGCTGCTGATGAAGACGCAGAGAAAATAAAGGCTGACGCATCGGAGATATTGAGGGATAACGGGGTTCAGCTGTACAATGGAATAAAGGGCGGTTGTTCTTATCTCGCATTCTTTGACTCTGTTGCCCAGGCTATCGACTCTTATAACAGGTTGGGTTCTATACAAGGCGTAATGGATGTGCTCTGTGTGGGTTCTTTTGAAACATTTGATAATTCCCAATATGTAAACTACTCCAGAATTCTAAACTCTGACTGGAAAAGCGCATATTAATCAATGTAAAAACTCATAACATGTCTTGACAGATTTCACGATTCGGGTGCGAAGGAAGGACACTGTTAATCTAACTTCTTCGTCTCATATACACAAAATTTCGAGTTAATTCTCTAATCATTTTGAGCCAGCCCTATCATAGGGCTGGCACGAGTCATTCTGTTTTTATGGAAAGACAAGAATGGCTCCTGTCAATAGTAAAGAGTAATAGGATTTTTTGGTATAAGGCAATATCATTTTGCAGAAGGGTCGATTCATTTTTCTTCTTTATCTAGGTGGATTGTCATACAGGAATACTGCATATAATATAAGCTACGTCTACGTAGATGTATCCCATGAAGCAGTAAGGAAACAGGTCAGGAGGATAGAGAAGTGCATAAAGGTAAAGATTCAACAGAAGCATAGGTATATTGTAGCAGTGGATCAGACAATGATGTTCAACTTTTTGTATGGAATGCCATAGATGTAAGAACAAAGGAATTACTAGCATACGGGGTATTAAGAACAAAAGCTTCATAGAACAAATGCCGTCACAGAAGTTGTGAAAGAGATATTTCTAGCAACCTATTGTTCCATATAGCTCAAACAGGTGTTTCTCCAAGGGACGAATGAAAATACAGAAATTCATTATGGCAGGTAAGCTGCAGTTTAGTGCATTAGAGATTTGGAATACAAATCAAGTCAGCCTATTTCTTGATACTTGACTCAGAAAGAGTGGCTGGATTGCCGATTTTATAATGTCGCAGCAGATAGATACCCACCAAAGCAAATATAAGATTAAAACCGATGTAGAAAGTTGCATACACAGCCAAAGGCGGCGGTTTGAATTGTCCATTCCCTACCACAGCAGAAGCCCAATCAATGAGCGTGTGAGCTACAATTAAAGGAATTATCGTATTCATGCTCAAGCGTATTGACGCAAAGAAGATACCGATCAGGAATGCGCCAATAATCGCTATCAGCGCGTAAGGAGGCGAACTAGAAGACAAAAGGGTGATATGCCAAAAACCGAACAGGATCGAAGTTACGAGCACAGACTTTAACACACCAAAAGGCAAAAAAGTTCTCAATATTATTCCCCTGAAGATTGATTCTTCTCCTATTGCAGTAAGAAGACCGAAGAAGAAACCTGCGACTACTGTTGATAAAGCTAAAGTTAACTGTGACGAAAAAACTTCGCCTGAGTTCAAGAACACCAGTATACCCAGCGGAATGAGCGCCCAGAGAGCCTTCCATTTGGAGGAGAATCCTGTGTCCTTGAACCACTTCAGTGAGTATATGACCAGCAACGCTGCAAAGGCTTTAAGGAGTAATGGACCGAAAGTTAACAGCGTCTGAGAAATGACATTCTTAAGGAAGATTAAAGGTAATGCCGACGCAAGAAAAAAGAATAAAAATATCAATAGTCCGAACGCAATTGGATTCTTATTGGGGTATCCTTCCTTTCGTCCACTGATCCCCGAATCGCTCATCATTTCTAAGCTCAAAAGCTGTGAAAATAATAAAAATCCTACTCACTTCGGATTAAAGTAAAAAGCTAATTTTCTTTATTCCAGATCTTTTCTATATAGGGCTGGGGATTATCTATGCCCAATCATGTCTTTGCTGCCAGCGTCTAAGTTTCGGTTGGTGTAGATTGCATCATGGTTATGACGATGTGAGTGCTTGACAGGATACATTTTTCAATCAGGATACAGACGTCAGGCAAAAACTCCTGCAAGCAGTTGCCTCATGATATTATCTTTACATACAAAGGCTGAATGATGTATTATGGTTATCTCTCAAATCCAGAATTTGCTCAAAGGCGATCCTATGGAATGTAAGAAGGATGGATATGATAATAGAGGAGAGAAGATAACAGAACCGTTCAAAGCACCACATGCTAACACCTCTAGGATGGGGTTAAGCCACAATTCTTCTTATAAGGAAGAAGTCAACACAAGAGAAATATCAATTGGGCAAGCATGTAGGATCCATCCAAACGGCCACACCAGCCGGTGAGATGGAGCTATAGGCTAAAGAGTTACCCTTCGGATGCATCTATCATGTCTTGCGTCGGTCAGCAGCTACCTTTCATATAATAAGGGAGTGTTACTCGCTGACTCTAAACGCCTTGACAGAAAACATGTTCTACGTTGATCAGTTGTCAACGTATCCATTGTCCCATGTCCTTTTAGCATCATGATTCCTCAAATCTACATCAAAATCAACTGCGGCCTTTAAAGTGAGCAGAAGGGATACCCATCCTGATAGAGTCTCGACTCTTGGCCTATCAGTACTTCTGCTATCTATAACAGTCAGGTCTGTTCCTCCCTTTCCGTCGCTCTCTAAAAGAAACGTCACCGTGCTGTGTCCCCAGTAGTCAAAAGTAAAACTTCTGAAGGGCTCTGTTTTAATTATTTTGCATTTTAGTCTTAGCCCGTCAGCGAAATCAAGCGTCATTACATTACCATTCGTCCTTGACGTTTCTGCCCAAAACTTCATCCTTCCTTCATCTGTTGAGATAAATTCATACACCTTCTCTGGCGGCGATTTAAAGTGAAGACGCCACTTCAGTTCTGATGGATTCTCCAATGAATAGTTGTCTTCATAATTCATCTGCTTATTTCGCCCTTTTCAGATAGTTCAGGAGCGGCTTCCAATAGTATTCGTTCCATCCATTCTCATAATACTTGACCTGGGATGAAGGGACCCTTGTTTGGTCTAACGTCAGCTTTGTCCCCCCGTCTACTTTCTTTAGAGTTATCTTCAGAATTGAAGGAGGGTAACCTTCTGGCCATTCCCTGGTTTTCCACTCCTGCACTATCTTCTTACCGGGTTGAAGAACCATGTTTTTTCCTGTGATGTACCCATCTCCTGCCATAAATCTCCCTCCTACCTTTACCTCATTTTCTGCCTTCAATCCTGTGAATTCTGAATGCCTTGCTGGATTGACCAGTATATCGTATATTTCTTCTGGCGATGACGGGAAAACAATTTCTTGTCTTATCCTTCCGTATTTTTTTACCATAGGAGGATACTGCAATATGGAATTGATAAAGGCTAGTAAACGAAATTAGTAAAAAATCACTAATTGGATTTACTCATACCGCAGTTTTTAAAAGCTGAAACCACAGTACAGCATCTTTGATTCTCAAAGAGAACAGTTTTAAGTATGGAAAACGAAACGATTTTAATAAAGTGGTTTGGTATTGAGTGGTTCTTACCATAACCCTGAACAGAAAGGTGACACACTTATCCGGAATAATGGTGTTGAGCAGTCTCTTGAAGAAGTTCTATTTGCCGTTTCAAATCAGGACAGGCTGAAGATACTTGAAGAAATCAGCAAGGGAAGCAAGAGATTGACTCAATGCTCAAAGCTGATTAATGCTACGAATCAGGAGTGCTCAAGGCACCTCCAGAGACTTCATGTTCAAGGGCTGATTGAAAAGGACCAGATGGGCTACTACGAGATAACGCCTTTCGGTCGCCTTATAATGAGGTGTATGAGAGCGATTGAATTTATTGCGCGTCATAAGGATACATTTCTGACGCATGAATTATCTTATCTCCCGTCATCTTTTGTCGAAAGAATAGGAGAGCTTTCTGAAGGGATATTCGTTGATAGTATAAGCATGGTTTTAAGGTACATCGAAAATGCGATGGTTCAGGCAAACGAATTTCTGTGGCTGATGTCAGATCAACCCATAGTGACAGGAGAGAGTATCGCAAAGAGCGCTCTTACAAATGTAATACCAGTCAGATTGATAACAACAAATGTGGTCGATAAAAGCGAGCTTTCTATTATAAAGGAGAAACTCGGTAGCATGGCTGAAATAGGAACACTGAATGATGTCCATGTTGCTATGGTGATAAACGAGCAGGCGGCTGGCTTTTGTCTTCCTGACCTTTCAGGTAAGGTTGATTTCAGAACCGGTTTTGCAGGAACCGATGTTCAATTCATACAGTGGTGTTCAGAGTTATACCAGTATTACTGGGAGAGGAGCAGAAAGATAGCTCTGTTCGAGTAATCCAGCCTCTTAAGAGGCATTCAGTTTCATTTCAAGAATTTTAAAATGTGAATACACTTTGCTTGCCTAAAATTAAAGCACGAAACCATTCCAAGATGATCATAAAAAAATAAGCAATGAAATGCATCAAAATATTACTGGGATAATCTTTGATGCAATCCTCGGTGCGTTAAATAGTTCTGCCATCTTATCTTACTGTCCAATCCATAAGGAGAAAGACAAGCAATCAGAAGAATACGATAGCCGCCCAAGGCTGCGGCAAAAGGAATGAATGAAGGGAAACAAATCCCTGACACATACATTGAGGCTGGTGCCATCAGGACGATGGCACTTCTAACACATTCTTGTAGCGAAGGCAATTGATAACCATTTAGCATCGTGCCATCATAATGCACTATCATCAAACCACAAGGTGACCCTTTTCCGGTTTCTGTGCAGATCATGTCATGACGCCATGTGGGATCAAACACGTTCGACCTTGTGGCTCTTTGACTTGACTCTAAACTCAGGGGTTCAACTTTTGCCTCTAGATCTTGCATTTTCCAAGTCCATAAAGCTCTACGATGTCTGTGCCACTGCCCTTTCATTTTGACACAAGTGCCAAGATTTGGCGACATGCATGATCACGTACTTATTCCTCTTGGCTCGAGTCTTAACTTCTTTCTTTCTTGCTTTGTACTCGTCCAGCCGGTTTCTTTCCTCGATAAACCAAAAGCTTTCAGATTCCAAAGCAAATCCTGAGTGGATTTTCTCAGTTCTATTAAGCATTCCATGGTAAAGCTGAAAGGAATTTACGGCTCTCCATTAAGATAATCGAGATGGAAGCTTAAACCAAGCAAGCTTTTCGTACATCATCAACTTGTAATCTTACGTAAATTGTTTGCATCAAGAGTAATGGCCCTTTCTTTTCCAGAGATTGGACAATCGCCCCATACATCTTACCAAAGCTGGGGCCGTCTGTACGGGACTTGCTTTCTGCCGTCTTTGTTCGCCCGTGTGGACGTAAAACAGGCCTGCCAACCAGTTCCTGGTGCAGGGAGGCTAATGCATCTAAATCCTTTCTCCGCGGACCCGACCTCCCGTTCATGCCTTAAAGCCGCGTGGCCGGATTCAAAGTCGGGTTTTCTGATGTGGTCCCCTTTTTTCGCTGGGCAGCGTCGTGCTGGAGAATCAGATTAACGGATTCAGATGTTGTTTTGTTCTCCTCTGCTAGGGACGGGAACACAGGTAGGTGGCTGATAACTGCAACTGCAGTTGTTCAGCCTCGAATCGACGGCAGAGTGGAGTAGTGAAATATGAATGGGAAATGGAAAAGGCGAATATGAGCAAAGAAGTTGTGGTGCAGTATGCGAAGGCATTCTTAGCATGCACAAGAAGGGATGCAAACCTGGCTTGGTTTCAGCCTTCAGTATAGCAAGTTGGATGAATAAGCAGCATGAAGACATCGTCAAGAGCACCTCCGGTAGCCCCTTCGTCTACACGAAATCTTATCAAGGGTGACCACAGTGATGAACTATGATACTGAAGGCAACAAGAACAGTGTCGGATCATCCGTGAAATCAGGCAACTCAAGCACGACATTTGTTGCCCAAAGACCTCTGGGAAAGACTGCATTCCAGCTTGCAAACGAGCAGGCACTCAAGAAGCTACAGCAGCGTGAAGCTCAGTCAAGAATGGAAAAACTTGCAGAGAGGCTTGGTCTATCACCTGATGAACGCCACATAGAGGTCAGAGCCACCCCTAACGGTGTAACATACTACGGTCTTCTGAAGTTCATAGTCAAGCTTCCATGGGGCGTGAAGGAGGTTACAGCTGCAGAGCTTCGCTTCATCCCGGAGAAGGAGGAGAGGGTTGGAAGGGAGCTGTTCGGCTATAATGCAAACACGGCAGCAGATATACTGTCTAATATGGAGTCACTAGGTCCATCCGAAGTGATTGCATGGACAAACGGCAGGACCTGCTTTCTTGACGTGGTCTTCCCTGCTATTCGAGCGTCAGTTAGAGTCGGCGCACGCCGTGCAACAAAGGAAGATGGCAACGCAAGCTATAGCACATCGAATAATGAACGAACGGATAGCAAAAGGGGTTTGAAGGCGGATTGATACCCTACGACTTCAAGGGCGTACCTCATAATATCTGGCTGAAGGCGCTAAAGCTTTCAAGAGGAGACGTAAAGACAGCGAAAAAAGCTGCCAGACTGCTCGACCCGGAGACGCTGCCGGTGATAGAAGAAGGTGAAAGGATTCTTGGTGTAACAGCAACCCTCAGGTGCCTTCTGCAGGGCGGACTTCATGTGCTGCTTTCAAGGATAGAGGAGAAAAGGGTCGGTCCTCTGAAAGTGAAGAAGAAAAGAAAAAGAACTATCTTCACTGCAATATCTTCACTCCAACGAAACCCTAGAATTATCTCTGTTCCAACCACATCAGACAAGAGCTTGCTTCTCAAAAGTAGGATAGGAAGGGAAAGCTGGCTGGGGCTCTGCGGTGACGACAGGGTAATCTGGATGGTTGATGGAGAAAGGATACCCAACGAAGTGGTTGCAGAAGAGACCTTGAGGCTTGCCTCCAAAGAAGGGATTGAGTTACCGCATGACGGGACTGTTGCATTTTTGAAAGAGCTGATGGCAAAGGCCCGTGCAGAAAGGCGCATATCTCTTACTCAGGAACTTGAAGAGATACACAAGGTTTCGCTGCCCTTTCCACAACCATCAGCCATGTCAGGACGAGAGCTTGGCATAGCTTGAAGCACTTCTTATGACTGAAGGTGCAGCATGGTATGTTGTACAAAAGGCTCACTTACGGTGAGCTATGCACCGAATGCCCCGAGTGCAGGGGAAGGCTGCTGAGCAGAGAAGGAGAAGTCGTCTGCTCGTCATGCGGTGTGGTTGTGGGCATGCAGGCTGATGAAGCAGTGACTGCAGAAGCTGCAGCAGCTGAGTTGACTCTTGGTTCAATGATAGGAAGAAGAGAGTTAGTTCAACTTAAGTCGACCCTTTCCAAAGTCAAAGACAGTTTGCAGGCTAGCAAGGTTAGTGAATCCATGCAATGGCATACATCATGGAATGAAAGCTGCTCGAAGCTGACTGAAAGAATCGGTGAGAAGCTAAGGCTGAGAAAAGTTACTGTGAAGACTGCAATCCACATTTCCCAAAGGATGGCCCATGAAGGCAAGATAAGAAAGGCCAGCGTTCCAGTTGTTTCCGCATATTCCTTGTTCTGCGCAAGCAGGCTTACTGATTCATCCTTGACGTTGAGGAGGATAATTCAGGCTTACCAAGATGCAGGACACAGGGTATCTGCTTCCAAGATACTGAGCTTGACTATAGCTTCTGGATTCAAACCCCCTAATGTCGACGTGGAAAAATTGTCAAGCGAAGTCCTGGCTAGGGTATTCCAGAAACTACGAAGTTGCAAGCTCTGTCAACTGAAGAGTATCAATCTGAATGCATCTATAGACAACCTCCAATCTCTAGCCAGAGCGATTTCACAAAAGGCTAAGAATGACGGGAAGGGGTTCAGCCCCAGGACGATAGCTGCTGGGTCTGTGTATCTGGCCCTTTCATCAGTATGTCGAGGAGCTGTGAACCAGGAAACAGTAGCGTCTATGATCGGCATCTCTCAGTACGCAGTTAAGGAATTCTGCGCCTGGTACCGTAGTGAGAATGGGCGGAGAATCAATCAGAGTTTCCCGGAAAAATTCAGTCTTGGTGACAAGAACTGACCCCTAGCGGTAGAAGAATAGTGAAGAGTATAGAAAAGGTCCTGAAGAAGAAGGATCTTAAGTATCTGACCAAGGAGGC
>Ga0080006_1150630_pt1 | contig 14810 bp, 14 predicted proteins | sample RS3BMetagenome_FD_69209 | JGI IMG/M metagenome (GOLD analysis project Ga0080006, IMG submission 69209) | Ferric oxide microbial mat and aquatic microbial communities from Rainbow Spring, Yellowstone National Park, USA - RS3B (SPADES... ...
GCCCACCATCAGGCCGGTGAGGAACACCCCCAGAATCGCGAAGATATCTGGCCTGACTGCGACGCACGTTGTGTCCAACATCCAAGGCAACGCGTACTCGACTCCTCGATAGCAGGTGGTCTCCGCCACCCAAGCAGCGATCAACTGCGGTCGCGGCGTTTCGGCCAGCAGCCCGGCGGGCACATGACGCAGGAAGCCCATATGTGCCATGGGCGCAAGCCAGGTTGTCCCGACCTGAATCACGTCGGGTGCCTGTCCCGCTTTGCAACTCCTGACAAACTCCTCCCACGCCACATTCCACTGGACGATGCGCCACTGCACAGCGACCTGCGGATGAGACTCCAGGAAAGGCTGAATCCCCTGTTCCAGTTGCGCGATGGTGGCCATGCGCTGATGTGTGGGCATGACCCAGATGCGGAGACGAACGGTATCCATTCGCTGACTCGACACCCTCTCCTGATTCGACTCACGCTCAGATAAGGAACGGTACCGATTCCCAAGTTCGGCTCAGGCACGCCCTTTCGACCGCTTCCATCACGGCTTGGCACTGAACGCCGTCCGCGAAACTCGGTACCGCCCCACGCTTGTTCGAGATCGCCTCCATCCACTCCGCCATCTCGTGCACAACGGTGTGTTCGTAGCCGATCGTGTGTCCTGCAGGCCACCACACCTCGCTGTAGGCATGCGCTGCATCGGTGGCCAGCACCCGGCGAAAGCCCCTGACGTCAGGGGCGTCCGATTCCAGGTACACGTCCAACTCATTCATCCGTTCAAAGTCAAAGCGGACGCTTCCCAGACTTCCGTTAATCTCAAAGGCATTGGTACAGCGGTGTCCAAGGGCAAAGCGAGTCGCTTCAAAGGACCCGATCGCACCACCCGAAAAGCGCGCAAGAAAGAGCGTAGCGTCGTCCACCGTCACAGGCTGCATGGGTCCACCTTGCGATACAGAGGCGGAAAGACCTGTCATGGACGCCGGTGCAGGGCGCTCTTTGACAAACGTCTCGGATAGCCCAGACACTTCTGTGAACTCGCCCACCAGGTAGCGCGCGAGATCGATGATATGCGCGCCGAGGTCCCCAAGCGAACCCGATCCAGCCACGCTCCGATCCAGTCTCCAGACCAGTGGAAACTCAGGATTCACGATCCAATCTTGCAGAAACACAGCACGGATATGATAAATAGTCCCCAGGCGGTCGCTCTCGATCAACGACTTGGCCAAGCGCACGGCCGGCGCAAAGCGGTAGTTGAATCCTACCATGTGGACGACGCCAGCCAGGCGCGCAAGGTCAAGCATCTCGCGTGCATCGGCCAAGGTGAGGGCCAACGGCTTTTCGCAAAAGACGTGTTTGCCGGCTCTCAAGGCGGTGAGAGCAATCTCCTTGTGAGCGTCGCTCGGCACGCTGATATCCACAGCGTCGATATAAGGACGTGTAACGGCCCTCTGCCAATCGGTTTCCGTCTCCAGCCAGCCAAACTGGTCGCGTGCCAGCTCGAGATCGGTTGGGGTGCGACCGCAAAGGATCTGTTTCACGGGCCTCGATAGACCCGGAAAGAACATCGGCAAATCATGATACGCATGGCTATGCGCCTTCCCCATGAACTTGTAACCGATCAGTGCCACACGGACATCCATATCCCCCACCCTTTCTGAACCTCGATCCTATCCTCATCCATCTGTAAAGGCACCGGTTTGAGGCCCTGCCTCCAGCGACAGGCTGGCTGCCGATGGCTCCAGAAAGACACGGAGGAAATCCTCACCATCCATAGGTTCGCCAAACAGATAGCCCTGTCCATACTCACAGCCCTGCTTCCGAAGCGCCTTCGCTTGCGCCAGCGTCTCAACGCCTTCGGCCACCACAACCATCCCGAGATTGTGGGCAAGGTTGATGATGGCTTTGACGATCGTGAAGTAACTCGGTTTTGTCAGCATCTCAGCGACAAAGGATTGATCGATTTTGAGGATGTTGGGGTTGAACAGCTGTAAGTACCGCAAAGAAGAGTAGCCTGTGCCAAAATCGTCGATCGCCACCGATACGCCAAGTTCACGGATCTGCATCAGGGTTTGCGCGATCTCCGCCGAGTTATGAATCAGCAAGCCCTCCGTGATCTCAATCGCAAGCCACCTTGGGTCAAGCCCTGAAGAATGGAGAGCCGCGGCAATGACAGTGTGCATGTTGCGCAATTGAAACTGTCTCGGCGAGACATTCACAGAGATCATGAGAGGCGCGTACCCTCGATCCTGCCATGCGCGCGCCATAACACAGGCCTCAGATAAGACCCACTCGCCCAGTTGGACAATCATGTCCGTGTCTTCCATCACGCCAATGAACTCGCTCGGCAGCGTCACCCGTCCATCCGCATGCTGCCAGCGCACCAGTGCCTCCACAGCAGCGACTTGACGCGTACACAAGTCCAACTTTGGCTGCACGCAAAGGCGAAACTCTTGCCGCTCGAGCGCCCGGCGCAACTCGACTTCAAGTTGTAACCGGTGTTCAAGGTCGGCTTCTCTCTCACTACGAAACACAACGCATTGATTGCCCCCCAGCCCCTTCGCCTCATACATCGCAAGGTCGGCATGTTTCAGCAACAGATCGCCATCTTCGCCATGGACGGGAAACAGGGCGACGCCAATGCTCGGCGTTGTATAAAACTCGACATCATCAAGCACCAACGGCACCGTAAACGGTTCAAGGAGGCGCTGTGCAATAGCCTGGGCGGAGGATACCGCCTCGCATATCACCGCAAACTCATCGCCCCCGATCCGATAGAGTCTACAGCCCTTTGGCACGACTGCTTGCAAACGGGTCACCATCTGACGCAGGGCACGGTCGCCAAAGGGATGACCATAGGTGTCATTCAAATTCTTGAAGCGGTCCATGTCGATCAGGAGAAGTCCCACTTCCACATTCGCTGGGGGCGTCTCTTGCGTCAGCGCTTTCAGGGCCTCCGCAAAATGCCTCCGATTGGGGAGCCCTGTCAAGGCATCGTGGTAGGCCATGTGACGCAGTTCAATCTCCGCCAGCTTTCGTTCGGAAACATCCTTGATGACACTGATCACCGCGGTCTGACCCTGAAACTCTACGGCGCGACTGAGTGTCTCGGCATGGAATTCCCGACCGTCCGCCCGCTTGGCTGTGAACTCCCGAGCGAGGACTTGAGCATCATCCTCTTTGCGACTCGCCACTCTGCGATAGTAATTGCGCACCAGCCGACGATGGTCCGAATGGATGAACTCCAGAATGGAACGGCCCACGGGCGACACACCATCGGCGATACCAAAGAGCGCCAGCGTACCGATATTGGTGTAAAGGATGCGCCCTCCCCTGTGCACTACGACCGCGTCGGGGACCAGTCCCAACAGTCCATCATACAGATCCCGCTTCTCGCGCAGTGTGCGATCTGCCTCCGCCCGATCACTCACGTCGATCGTGACGCCGTCAAAACCTTGAACTCTCTGGTGCTCGTCCCGTCTGATTCGCACATAAGAATGAATATAGCGATAGTGCCCGTCCGGGCTCATGATTCTATAGTTCAATTCAGCCGTTCGACCCACCGTGTCCGGCGAAGCCATCGCTCTGACCAGTGCGAGGTCATCGGGGTGCACCAAAGGCACCCAGGCCAGCGGATCCTCCATCATCGCTTGCGCCGGTATCCCGAACACCTTGACCACAGACTCGGAGCAATACAGCATCTTGCCCGTGGCGCTCACAGACCAGATAAACATCGCGGTACTGGTCAGAACGTCTTGCAAACGCTCTTGCGTCTTCTTGAGTTGTCGGCGAACTTGGCCTTGTTGTGATTCCATCTCTGTCACACGGTGCACTCCTGACATCCTTCTTATCTATACTCCACCTTTCTGCTCATATTCTCCAAAGCCAACTAGAATTCCTTCTTCGTTCCGAGATGGGCGGTAGGATGGCGCTCTCGCGCCACCGCCCGCGGGAAGAATAAGCGGCTACGCCGTTATTCCGGGGCGGTAGGATGGCGCTCTCGCGCCACCGCCCGCGGGAAGAATAAGCGGCTACGCCGTTATTCCGAGATAAATCCTCATTCGCACTCGCTCCTCGACCGCCTCGTGCACGCACGTCCAAAGCGCCACACCGTCACAGTCCGGTCGCTTGTGCGGGGACAAGACCACGAGCGCTGCAGATAACCTGGCCAGGTTCCAAAGAACTTGGGGCAATAGCGACAGGGGGCACAAGTGCAGCCCAAAACTGCAGATCACGCTGTCGTACTGGCCCGTCAGTCTGCCCATCGCGATATCACGAAAAGACCAGTCAAAGACTGGCCTCCCGGTCCTACTGCTGTAGATCCGCCCCAGATACGGGTCGACACCTGTGCATTCGCGATGCGGTAGGCAACGCGTGACTTCGCCGCTGCCACAACACAGGTCGAGTACGCGATTCCCGAGCACACCGAGGGCGTCGGCTTGACGAACGAGCGACTGAACATGCCGTTCGTGCGGATTGACGTAGTTCCCTGCGTGATGTTCATAGTAGGCGTCCACGCCGAACTCTTCATAAAAACCGCGCAAAGTGTTGCCAGAGCGAGTGTCAGAGGGCACCAGACACCCTCCATTCTACCAAATAAATTTCACAGCCAACGATGCAGATCCCGGCCTAGTAGCGTTTGCAGGGAGCGAATGTCTTGGGTATAGTACGCCTTGAGGTCGGCCCGGATCAACGGGTCCATGTCGACACGCTCGAGCATCATCGATTTAGCCCGATTACCAAGGCGTTCACGGACGGCGGGAGGTACAAATGGTTTGACCATCTCTTTAAGCAGGTTAGGTTTGGCCACAAAGTTGAAGAGAGCACGCGACTTGGGTTTACCCGACTCATTGTAACGGATAGATGTGTCGATTGGAAAGTCCGTCCGCACCCCGAGAAACGAAAACAGATCGGCCATGACCGCCCCGTTGTCTCGCGCGAACTCATCGTATAGGATGACTTTGACCTGGTCGGGAGCAAACACGTCGAGGTACCGATGCACCTGCTGCGCATACAGGCCCAACTCTCGGTAGAGCCACATCGGTTCAAAATTCTGGCGGCGACGGTGCTCCTCTGCGGCAAGTCCCGCTTCAAAGGATAACGTCTCACGCTCATCGCGCAGCAGATACATGTAGGCCGAAAATGCCCGCTCCACGGGGTTGCGTAGCACCATTACGATTTTCATCGCCGGGTTTAGATCGGCGATCCGCTGTGCAGTTTCCGGATAGTATAGATAAAAGGCTGAGGACTCACCGATGGCCTTTTGGCCAAGAGCATCATCAAACAGACTCTCATAGCGTTCGAGCGACGCGATAGTTTCGGTATTCATGCCGTCATCTCCCGGCCCTGCGAAACGATCAGGAAAGCTCGCCTTTGAAAAATAGTGCGCTTCCTTCTTCGTCGGCATATAGACATCCGGATGTTGCGCCAGATACCGATCGATGGAACTGGTGCCGGATTTCGCGGCACCGACCACTAAAAAGTTGGGTAACACAGTCAAACTCCTCTCCTCAGTTCAGCCTCTGCAAAGCCGCGCTCGGACGCGAGTAGCCGCTGTGCGGCCACGCGAAGCACCGCGATCTCACTTTGGTCTGTAAGTGTAATGCCGGCCCGATAGTCATGCCCACCACCACCGAACTCCCGCGCCAGGGGAAGAATCACGACCCCCCGTCCTCGCAATCGGACCCGTATCTCATGTTCCGACAGTTCAAGAAACAACAAGTATACTTTTCCTGGAATCCGCTCCAACTCCTCTGTCAGTTGCGCGGCATCGTCATTCGACGCCCCCGCCACCTCGACATCGGCTTTCCAGATCACTGAGGATACCACATCGTCCTCGATCTTGAGATTTCGCCGTAGTGCCGTACCCAACAGAAAACTCGTCACCGAACGCGTCTCGAGTTGCTCCGACAGCTCCAGCTTGTCCACGTGCCCGCGCGACTCGAGATAGGCAGCGGCATAATACGTGGCCGCGCGCGTATCGCGTCGGAACCACTGAGTGTCTGACACGATTCCGGTGAACAACGAGCGCACGACCGCTTGGGTGAAGAGTTGTCGCCTCGTCGTGTCTTCCATGGCACGCAGCAAAGTCACTAGCATCTCCGCCGTCGAACTGGACTCTGGATCCACCCAGTTCAGGTCCCCGTATCCGGGATTCGACGCGTGATGATCGATCACGACGTCGATGCAATGGACACCTCGCCAGGCATCGGCCGACACGGCGTCCTCTCGTCCGTGCCGTGCGATGATGTCGGCCACCTTCGCGCGCTCCTGTGGATTCAGAGCCAGGCGCGCAAAATTCCCGGTATCCAAGGCCACAACCAGCGCAGATTCCGTAGGTTCTTCTAAGAACGACGCGACCGGAATCAGCCACCGCAAGGATGACGGCAAGTCGTGCGCCACCGTCACCCGTTTTCCCAGTGATTGCAGGGCAAGCGCAAGAGCGTACACTGTCGCCGAGTCTGCGTCACCTCGCACGTGCGTGATCAAGTGCAGGTCAGTGGCCGCCAACAGGCTTGCGCACAGCGGGTCCAAGGAGGCCGCGAACTTCAAGTCTGACTCACTCCCTTGTCGGCAATCTGCGTGGCCCATTCAGGATGTCGCGTACGCCGCATAGTGTTCCATGAGAACCGCGACGACTTCAGGGCGACTGAACTCTGGCGGCGGTGCGATGCCTTGGGTCAACATGGCGCGAACCCGCGTCCCCGACAGGGTCACGCGTTCACTCTCCGCATGCGGACACGTCTTGGTCGTGGCCATGCCGGCACAGCGTTTGCAGTAGAAGGCGTGCTCGAAAAACACAGGGATAATCCCTATCTCGTCTGGCCTAAAGCAAGTGAAAATCTCTTGCGCAGCGTACGTTCCGTAATAGGAGCCCACGCCTGCGTGATCGCGCCCCACGATGAAATGAGTGCAGCCAAAGTTCTTGCGCACAAGAGCGTGCATGATCGCTTCACGAGGTCCCGCATAGCGCATCGCCGCCGTGTAGGCGCCAAGAAGTGTGCGATCCTCCGGATAGTAGTGTCGTAAAATCGCCTCGTAGGCCTTCATGCGAAGCGGACCCGGTACATCGTCTTCCTTGGTCGGACCAATCAAAGGGTGGACATAAAGACCGTCCACGATTTCCATGGCGCACTTCTGGATGTACTCATGTGCCCGATGAATAGGGTTCCGGGTCTGAAAACCCACGATGGTTTGCCATCCCCGTTCGGCAAACAGCGTCCTCGCCAGGGCCGGCGTATGAGTATACTGGGCAAACGGCGGGGAGTCATCCATAGCCAGAACGGTCACAGGGCCGCCAGCATACACAGGGCCGCGCGACAGTGTGCTGCGAACGCCCGGATGAGCATCGTCCGCGGTGCCGTAGATCTGCACCACATCCGCCGCCAAGGACGGTCTGTACAGACTCGCCACCGTCATGTACGCGCGCGGCCGTAAATCCTGATCACACAGGATGATCTCATCGTCCAGCTCCAGTCCCTGCGCCACCTCTTCGGCCAAGGGCAATACCACGGGCAATGACCACACGAGCCCGCTGTCAAGTCGCATCGACTCCACGACTGAAAGATAATCTGCTTCCCCCATAAAACCGGTCAGCGGTGAAAATGCCCCCATGGCGATCTGCGCCAGGTCTGACAACGTTGTCTCATCCACGACCACTGCTTTGTATCCAGCGAGATCTGCAATGGCTTGCCCTGGTAGCAAGCGCGGAACCCTGCCCTCTTCAGTCAGAGTCAGACCTGTCTCCAGTTCAAATGGATCACGACGCAACAGACGGTCGACGAGAACGCCACCGTGCGGCAAATTGACGGCCAAACTTCATTCCCCTCTTCCCACGAATTCAACGATGCAGCGAGCCACTCCATCTGTGTGCTATCCACTTACGCTTGTTTGCAATCCACCTCATGGCGAATCTCTATACGCTGCAACAAGTCCGCCCGCATCTTTGCCACAGCCTGCTCGACACTCATCGTATCGGTCGGAATCGTGATCTCCGGGAACTCTGGTCGCTCGTAGGGCGAACTGATCCCCGTAAAATCCGTAATCAGACCACTTTGCGCCTTTTGATAAAGCCCCTTTGGGTCCCGGGCGATGCACACGTCGAGCGGACAATCCACGAAAACTTCAACAAACTCATCGTTCGCAAACAGTTCTCGCGCCATCCTGCGATCCGCCCTCAGGGGCGAAATCATCGCCGTGATCACGACCACACCGGCATCCACGAACAGTTTCGCGAGGTGACCCACGCGCCGTATGTTCTCCTGCCGATCCGAAATGGTGAAACCCAAGTCTTGGTTCAGCCCGTGCCGTACGTTGTCGCCATCGAGCAGATAGGTGCGTATGCCACGACGGGACAATTCGAGTTCCAGGGCGTTGGCCAAGGTCGATTTGCCGGCGCCCGACAACCCAGTAAACCATACCACCCCGCTCCGATGTCCCTGTGCCAGTTCTCTTGCATACCGGGACACCGCCATCTGCTGCCATGTCACGTTGCGACCCTTTTCCATGAGCGCCTCCTACGTAGATGTGAGGGACGATTCCGCCTCTATGTCCAAGTCTAGTCGGCCAACCTTAACAGCACCTTGAGTTATGATGAATTTGGTGTTTCCCTTTTGTAACGATTAGCTACAGGAAAAATGAGAGAATCTCGAGTCAAGGGGACTTTCGCCCCGTGTGATTTTGTGCTATACTGACGTTTGTCGAGTTCGGGTGGCGGCATTCATCAGAAGCCTGTCCCTATCGGAGTTTAGCGCAGCTTGGTAGCGCGCCTGCCTTGGGAGCAGGAGGCCACAGGTTCGAATCCTGTAACTCCGACCACGTAAAAGCCCGCTATAGCTCACAAAACCGGATGGTCACCTGGTAAAGGTCGCCATCCGGTTTTGCATGTCAGGAATCTTGTGCTTGATGAAATCCCATCTGAAGGAGGTGACCCCATGAAACGCCTCAAGATCGTCCTGATTGTGGTCGCCGTCATCGTGTTATTCATAATCGGGATCAAGATCGGCCTGGCCCTGAATCCCGCAAACTTTGATTCCGTGGCGCGTGTGCCAGTCCACAGTCTGGTAAACAAAAGCTTCGAATGGTAAACTCAGCGCATCATTATGAAGAGGGGGATTTTCATGCTCGCGTTCTCGCCGCCCGGACTCGAAGAGTTTTACCGCACGTACGCAGTCGGCACTTTTGCCGTGAATGTAGACGAGACGAGAATCGCTTTTGCCACCAACCTCAGTGGCAAGTTCAACGTCTGGGGTATGGATCTGCCGAACACCTTCCCCTACGCGCTCACCTACCAGGACCAAGCGCCTGCGTTTGTACGATTTGATCCTTTGGGACGATACATACTCGTCGGTTTCGACCATGACGGCGATGAGTGCACACAGATCTACGCCATCTCACCGACCGGCGGCGCACTCCAGCCCGTGTGTGTCACAAAGGGCAAACGCCATATCTTTGGTGCCCTCTCGCGCGACGGCCAACACGTCTACTACACATCCGACAAAGAAAACCCGCAGTTCATGAACTTGTACCATCATGATCTGGAGACCGGGCAAGAGCAGATGATTCACGAAGGCCAAGAGACGACGACAGCATTTGATGCGATCGCCCCGGATCGGTCGTCGTTTACCTACAGTCACGAGTTCAGCAACACATTCGTCCTGTCTTATGTCGTAGTGGATGGGACACCGATCTGTCTGACGCCGGATCCCGCCGTCTCCCAAGTCACGCATTCAACGCGGTATGTCGATGCGAACACCCTCGTCTTCGTCACCAACTATGGAGCGTCGCACAGCTATGTAGCGACCTTTGATGTTCAGTCGCGGCGTTTCGCCAAGTTGTTTGCCGTACCCGGCGCGGACGTGAGTCAGGTTCAAGTCAACGATCAGGGGCGCATCTACTTCGTTGCGGAGCAAGGCGTCGAGGACGCCTTGTACGAAGGAGACTTGGCAACGGGCGCTTGTGACCGCGTCGAGTTCCCTGGGACAGTGTGCTTTGCGATGGTCTTGCACCAAAGCGGCCGCCTATATGCCAGCTTCACCCGCGAAGACAATCCAACCAATCTGTACCGACGAGAACTGGACGGCTCGTGGACGCAGTTGACGAACGCCAAGGTCGTCGGGGTGTCGAGCGACAGTCTGGTCCGAGCGCAGACCGTACACTACCCTTCCTTCGATGGTCTGGAGATCGAGGCCCTGCTTTGGCGCGCAAAGCCAGAACAACGAAACGGGCATACACTCATCTTCCCTCACGGTGGTCCGCAAGCCGCTGACCGCAAGTATTTCTGGTCGCTCTATCAGTTTCTAGTGTCGGAAGGATACGACATCTTCCAGGCCAACTATCGGGGTAGTACCGGCTATGGGGCCGAGTTCACGAAGATGATCGAGCGCGACTGGGGCGGCGGGCCCAGACAAGACATGATTGCAGGCATCGAGTACCTGCTGGCCGAGGGATTGGCCGATCGGGAACGGCTGTTCGTGATCGGTGGCAGCTATGGAGGCTACATGACCCTGTTGCTTCACGGCCGCCACGCGGACTACTTCCGGGCAGCCGTGGACATTTTCGGGCCGTCAAATCTGTTTTCCTTTGTCGAGTCGGTGCCGGAGTTTTGGAAGCCCATGATGGACGCGTGGGTCGGCAACCCCGAGCGCGACCGCGAGAAGATGACCGAGGACTCCCCCATTACGTGGCTCGACGGCATGACCAAACCGATGCTCGTCATTCAAGGGGCCAACGACCCGCGAGTGGTCAAAGCGGAATCGGATCAGATCGTCGCCAAACTGCAGTCGGCGGGACGGGACGTGCAGTACCTTGTGCTCGAAGATGAAGGACACGGTTTTAGCAAGAAGGAGAACGAACTGCGCGTCTACAAGATGATCGCCGAGTTCCTGAAGCAACACCAGAAACGGTAAACGGCGTGGTCCGCGAATGAAGAAACAAGGCCTCCATCTGCGGACGCAAGGCTTCAGGGCGCGAGCCAGCATCTGCGCGACTCGCTCACGTGTCAGCTTGAACGGCTCGCGTCATAACGCAGTGCCGGGAGGCGGCACCACAGATACCCGCGTCTCCATCCACATACAGATTATGGCGTCGGTACACGCAACAGCGTATTGTCGATCAGACGCGTCTTGCCAAAGAAGACAGCAAGCGCCAACAGGCCGGAGCCGACGAGACGGGTGAGAGGCATCAACGTGTCCGGATCGACCACGTCGACATAGTCGATCGTTGCCAGTGCGGCGCCACCGATCATTCCACTCACCTGTCTCACTAATTCGGACACGTCCGTCTCCCCTTGCGAGACCAGTTGTTCCGCCAAGACGAGCGACCGCCGCAGGACGGCTGCTTGAGGACGCTCCTCGCCTGACAGGTACACGTTACGCGAGCTCAGGGCCAACCCGTCCACATCGCGTACAATCGGGCAGCCAATCACCTCGATGTCAAAGTTCAGATCGAGCACCATCCGCCGGATCACAGCGAGTTGCTGCGCATCTTTTTGACCGAAGTACGCCATATGCGGTCGCACCAAATTGAAGAGTTTGGCCACCACGGTCGCCACCCCCTCAAAGTGTCCGGGTCGCGACCGCCCGCACAGATGATCATGAAGTCCCTGAAGGGTCAGCGACACGACCGGTGGCTGCGGGTACATCCCCGCGGTGGTCGGCATGAACAGCACATCGACGGAAGCGGCAGTCGCTATGCGAGCGTCCTCTTCCGGACGTCTCGGGTAGACCGCAAAGTCCTCGCCAGGCCCAAACTGAAGGGGGTTGACAAAGACACTGGCAACGACCAGATCGCACTGCGCGACGGCCTGGCGAAACAGACTGACGTGACCCTGATGAAGATACCCCATAGTCGGCACCAGCCCGATGCGCGCCCCTGCCATACGGGGTCTGTGCAGTCGCGCGCGTAGTTCTGCCGCTGACTCAATGATGTCCACCGAGGTTATACTCCTTTCGCAAAGCGGCCATCACCGCAGGATCGACACTGGCCACCTGTCCGGCAGGCGGAAACGATCCCGCCCGAACATCATCGCGATACGCCGCCACACCGGCTGACATCTCGTCCAACAGGTGCTTGTAGGACTTGGCAAAACTCGGCACATAGGCACCGTTGATGCCAAGGAGATCGTGAAAGACGAGCACTTGACCGTCAACGTAAGGACCGGACCCAATGCCAATGACCGGTATACTGAGCGACTCTGCAATGAGCTGAGCCACATTTTCTGCGACACACTCGAGCACGAGCGCAAAGCATCCGGCATCCTCCAGGCGCCGAGCATCGTCATAGAGACTGTGTGCTTGGCCAGCCGTCTTCCCTTGCAGGCGATAACCTCCCAGTTGGTGCACCGATTGCGGCTGCAACCCGATGTGCCCCATCACCGGGATGCCGGCGGCGATCATGGCGGTCACCTGGGCGATAATCGCTTGGCCGCCCTCGAGCTTCACCGCATCGCACCCTGCCTCTTTCATTAGCCTACCCGCGTTGCGGAGTGCATCGCTCACCGACGTTTGATACGACATGAAGGGCATATCAGTCACGACAAACGATGCCGGCGCCCCGCGTTTCACAGCCAAGGTGTGATGGATCATGTCCCCCATCGACACAGGCAACGTCGAATCATAACCGAGCACGACCATTCCCAACGAATCCCCGACGAGGAGGATATCGGCGTTGGCGCGCGCGCAGGCCGTAGCAGAGGGATAGTCATACGCCGTCACCATGGCAATCTTCTCGTGCTTTTGCTTCATGGACCGGAAATCGCGAATCGTGGGTTTGCGGGCGGACATCGCCATCGCCTCATTTCACAGTCAGGTTAAAGTACGTCAACGCGCCAACTGGCCTGCTTTGCACCAATGCATACCTCAAGGTCCGTTCATACACAAGCGACAAAAGTCCCGCAACGGCGAGGTACAGTCTGCGCCATTACGGGACCAGGGGTGGAGCGGGTGATGGGAATCGAACCCACGCTACCAGCTTGGGAAGCTGGAGTTCTGCCATTGAACTACACCCGCACAACGGATTCCTTCGTCATTATATCGGTTGGGGAAGCCTGGCGCAAGTGTCCCCACCGGAATGTCGTGACCCCAATCAAGCCATGGCGCTACTGGAGCCGTTGGTAAAAGAATGGCCGCCGCTGCACCAAGCCGAAGGTCTCGGCGTGAAAAATCTGCTCTGTGCTGCCCACAAAGAGGATGCCCCCGGGACGCAGTGCTGTGGCGAACTTCCGGTAGACTTGTTCCTTCGCCTCGTCCGTAAAGTAGATCAGCACGTTCCGACAGACAATCACGTCAAAGCCCTGAGCAAAGACATCCGCCAAGAGATTATGGCGACGAAACTCGATCCGCGCACGGAGTTCTGCGGCCACTTGCCCGCGGTCATCGCGAACGTCGAGTAGCGCCCCGCGCAATTCATCGGGAATGGAGGCAAGGTCAGTGGCCGGATACGAGCCTTGTCTTGCCACAGTCAATGCGCCTTCGTCGATATCCGTCGCCAAGATGGAAAACTCGGAAAGGGGCAGGCGACTGGCCAAGACAAAAGCGAGGGTATAGGGTTCCTGACCTGTGCTACAAGCCGCGCTCCACGCCCGAACGGAGCGGCCCGGACGCGCGATCTCGGGCCATAGCTCGAAGCGGAGCATGTCCCACCGCGCGCGGTTGCGAAAGAACTCCGATACGTTGATCGTCATGCGATCCAACAATTCCGCAAGCAAGCCAGGATTAGACCGGCAGGCAGACAGATAGTCCGCGAAGGTAGCAAATCCGCGCTTGTCGCGAAGCGTGGTGAGACGTCGTTCCATCTGCTGGCGCTTGTAGCGCGACAAGTCGATTCCGGTCAGCGTGTAAAACGCGCCCACAAACCACGCATACTCGTCTTGTCGCCCGATTTCAAACACATCCGTTCAATGCCCAAGTGGGTCCTAGACCCACTTGGCGATGGTCTTTTCGTACGCGGCGATCTCCCCCGCGCCAAACCAGATCCCAATCTCGCGCGCTGCGCTCTCCGGTGAATCACTGCCGTGGATGATGTTCATTCCAATACTGACGGCGTAGTCTCCGCGGATCGTGCCGGGAGCGGCGTCAAGCGGATTGGTCTTCCCCATCATCGTTCGCGCAGTTGCAATCACGGCTGGACCTTCCCATACCATCGCAAACACTGGCGAAGACGTGATGAACCCAACCAATTCTCCGAAAAACGGGCGCTCCTTGTGCTCAGCATAATGCATCTCGGCCAGTTCTTTGGGAACTTGCATCAGTTTGGCCGCAACCAACGTGAATCCCTTGCGCTCCATGCGCCCGACCACTTCTCCGATCAGTCCCCGCTGCACTCCATCCGGCTTTACCATCACAAATGAACGTTCCAACTATAGCACCCTCATCTCTTTGTGTACGTGCTCCATTCCAAGCCTCGGCCATGAGCCGACGTTATACCCAAGCCATTGTAACAAGTGCCGCCTGTCAGATGCAACCGACCCCTTGGGACTTGGCCCGCGAACGTCAATACTCCCTCTGCCCGACAAAGTCCGCAAGCGAGAGCAACGCGTCTTTCGCCATCCCATCCGCCAAGGGAGCCAGACTCGCCCTTGCCTTGACGAGATACAGCATGGCCAAGCGCTGCGCTTGCGCTACACCGTCTCCACTAAGTACAAGATCGACCGCCCCGTCGACGTTGTACCGCTCAGACCCGAATCCAAGACACCCCTCGAGTTGCTTGCGCACGAAAGGATCGCGCATCGCAAATAACACGGGGGCCGTCAAGTTGCCCTGTCGAAGGTCGTTGCCCACAGGCTTGCCCAGTCGCTCCTCTGTGGCTGTAAAGTCCAAGATA
>Ga0080006_1147214_pt1 | contig 14806 bp, 10 predicted proteins | sample RS3BMetagenome_FD_69209 | JGI IMG/M metagenome (GOLD analysis project Ga0080006, IMG submission 69209) | Ferric oxide microbial mat and aquatic microbial communities from Rainbow Spring, Yellowstone National Park, USA - RS3B (SPADES... ...
GTCGAGACGTCGGGCGACGAGACCGCCGCCGCCGTGGTGACGGACTCGTTGGTGGTCGAGAGCTCGGTGGTGGCATCCCAGGCCAAGGCCCACGCTGCCTACGGGGGAGTTGTGCCGGAGCTGGCGGCGCGCATGCACCTGGAACGCATTGCCGGCGTGGTCACGGCGGCCATGATGCCCCTCGGGCAGGACTGGGCGAAGCTGGATGGGATTGCCTTCACCCGGGGCCCCGGTCTGGTCGGTTGCCTGGCGGTCGGGGCGGGATACGCGCAGTCACTCGCCCTCGGCTTGGGGATTCCGGCGGTCGGCGTGAACCACATGACCGGCCACGTCCTGGCCGCGGCGCTAGAGGACACCACGCTCGCCCCACCGTTCATCGCCCTGGTGGTGAGCGGAGGTCACACTGATCTCATCCACTACCACTCCCACGAGGATGTGGAACTGCTGGGTGCGACCAGGGACGACGCGGTGGGAGAAGCGTTCGACAAGGTGGCTCGCATGCTGGGGCTGCCGTATCCCGGGGGGCCGGAGATAGATCGTGTCGCTCAGCTGGGGGACCCGCTGCGTTTTCGGCTGCCGCGGCCGGTGCTGCCCAACTTCGGCTTCTCCTTCAGCGGGCTCAAGACCGCGGTCCTGTACCTGCTGCGGGACCTGGGCGCGCCGGACGAGCAGACCAGAGCCGACGTGGCGGCCGCCTTTCGGCTGGCGGCGGTGGAGACCCTCTGCCTGCAGCTGGAGGCAGCCGTGGAGCAGACGGGTTGTCGACGGGCGGTGCTGGCCGGGGGCGTGGCCAGCAACCGGCTCCTGCGGGAGATGGCAAGCTCGCGGCTTAGGAGCCTGGCCGAGGTCACGATTCCGGCTCCAGCCCTGTGCACCGACAACGCGGCCATGATTGGAGCGGCGGGGATAGTGCGCCAGCGGCTGCACGGGTTCGACCAGGAACCGGTGGACATCGACCCCGGTCTGAGAGCCTACGCCTGAGGGATGGGATCGGGCGATCGACCCTGACGCGGCGTGGGCTTGGAGGGCGTGGTTGACCGCGGAGCGCCAGTCGTCTAGGGTCGACGCATCAAGGTGTGCACCAGTTCCCCTTGAGGAGGAGTTCCATGCCCGCTCGGCCCACCCGAGAGAGTGCTCCCAACATGCGCGATTACTCGTCTGCCCGAGCGGCGTTCCGTCTTGAGGTGCCGGCGCGTTTCAACTTCGTGACCGACGTGCTGGAGTCGCTCGCAACGGCCAGGGGTGAGGAGCTGGCGCTGCTCTCACTGGGACCGGGCGGAGAGGTGGTTGCGCGGCACAGCTTCGCGGAGATGGCGGTGGCCAGCCGCAGGGTGGCCAACCTCCTCATCGGGCTGGGGGTGAGGAAGGGCGACCGGATATTCGTGATGCTGCCACGGATACCGGAGTGGTATTTCGTCGTCCTGGGCGCAATCCGGGTTGGGGCCGTGCCCATGCCGGCCACCATCCAGCTGACCGCCCGAGACATCGCGTATCGGATCCACCAAGCTGAGGCGAAGGTCGTCGTGATGGATGGGGCGGGGGCGGAGAAGCTCGCGGAGGTGCGAGCTGAGCTGGAATCGGTGCGCCACATGCTGGTGGTGGGAGAGCGGCCGGCCCAGGGGTGGTTGCCGTTCGGGCCCCTCATGGCCCGGGCCTCCAGCTCGGCTGAGCCCGAGGCGGTCACCGCTTCTGCCGACCCGATGCTCATCTATTTCACCAGTGGCACCGTGGCCCACCCCAAGATGGTGCTGCACACCCAGGCCAGCTACGGCATAGGTCACAGAATCACGGCCCGCTACTGGCAGGACCTGCGCCCCGGTGATCTGCACTGGACCATCTCCGACACCGGTTGGGCGAAGGCCGCCTGGGGCAAGCTCTTCGGGCAGTGGTCTGAGGGCGCGGCGGTGGTGCAGATGAACATGGGCAGGCCCGATCCCGACCTGATCCTGGACGTCATCGCCCGTCAGGGAATCACCACCTTCTGCGCGCCGCCGACCATCTATCGATCGCTGGTGCTGGCCGACCTCAGGCGCCCAGACCTCTCCGGTCTGCGGCACTGCATGGCGGCGGGCGAGCCCCTCAACCCTGAGGTGATCCGGGCCTGGGAGGAGGGGGTGGGGCTCACGGTCTTTGATGGTTACGGACAGACCGAGACGATAAATGTGGTTGCCAACTACCGCTGCCTACCGGTGCGCCCCGGCTCCATGGGGAAGCCGGTTCCCGGTTTCGAGGTGGACATCGTCGACGACGAGGGCATCCCGGTGGCGGACGACGCTGAGGGGAACATCGCGGTGCGTGCCAGGCCGGAACGTCCCGTAGGGCTCTTCTCCGGCTACTACCGGGATGAGGAGGCGACCCGGGCCGCCTTCCGCGGCGACTTCTATCTGACCGGCGACAGGGGCCGCAGGGATGAGGACGGCTATCTGTGGTTCTCCAGCCGCGCCGATGACGTGATCACCTCCTCGGCTTACCGGATAGGCCCATTCGAAGTGGAGAGCGCCCTGATTGAACACCCTGCGGTCGCTGAGGCCGCAGTCGTGGGCAAGCCCGACCCCCGGCGCACTCAGATCGTCACTGCCTTCGTGATCCTGGCACCGGGATACCAGGGCAGCGAGCAACTCGCTGGCGAGCTCCAGGACCACGTCAAGCGGGTGACGGCTCCCTACAAGTACCCCAGGGAGATCCATTTCGTGTCCGAGCTGCCCAAGACAGTCAGCGGCAAGATCCGCCGGTCTGAACTAAGGCAGAGGCTGCAGACCGGTTCTGAGAGCTGAGGCGCCTGGCACGATCCGCGCCGTCACTGGCCAGCGTCGGCCGCAGATCGTCGGCGCGAACGTGGCTCTCGCCAGGACACTTAACACGGACTTAACCCCGGCCTGGCAACAATCGATGCAGCCCTCAGCCCAGGGCACATCGGTCAGGGAGGATCGGATTCCAGATGTCAAGGGACACGCTCAGCAGGGGAGTCGTAGACGCGCTCAACGAGGCGCCCATGGGACGCTTCCACATGCGGGTGCTGTTCACCGCCGGGATGGGTTTCTTCACCGACGCCTACGACCTGTTCATCATCGGGGTCGCCCTGGCTCTCATCAAGGTGGAGTACCACCCTTCCCCCTTTGTGATCGGGCTGGTGGGCAGCACCGCTCTGATCGCGGCCTTGATCGGCGCCACCGTGTTCGGCCGGATCGCGGACGTCTTCGGTCGCAAGGCCATCTACGGGCTGGAGGCCGCCCTCATGGCGGTCGCCGCCGTGGGCAGCGCCCTCTCGCCCAACCTGGTCTGGCTGATCGCATGGCGGTTCGTCCTCGGCATCGGCATCGGCGGCGACTACCCGGTGAGCGCGGTGATCATGAGCGAGTACTCCAACCGCAAGAACCGCGGGCGCCTGGTGAGCATGGTCTTCTCGATGCAGGCCCTGGGGCTGATCATGGGCCCGGTGGTGGCGCTGGTCATCCTGGCCTTGGGTGTCAACCACGACCTGGCCTGGAGGCTGATGCTGGGCCTCGGTGCCGTCCCCGCCCTGGGGGTCATCTATCTGCGGCGCAAGATGCCGGAGTCGCCCCGCTACATGGCCAGGGTGCAGGGACGCGACCAGGCTGCGGCCGCCGCCTTGAGCTCCTACACCCATGATCAGCTGCGGGCTGATCTGGTGGTGACCGAGCCAAGGGTGCGGCTATCCTTCCGGCACTTTGTCTCCAACCCTCGATACCTGCTGCTGCTGGTGGGGACCGCCGGCGGCTGGTTCATGCTCGACTACACCTTCTACGGCAACAGCATCTCCTCTCCGCTGATCCTGAAGGCGCTGGCGCCCCACGCCACTCTCATCCAGGACACCGCGATGACTCTGCTGGTCTTCTGCCTCTTCGCCCTGCCGGGATACATCTTTGCCTTCTTGGCCATCGACCGTATCGGGCACCGACGGCTGCAGTTCATGGGCTTCGCCGGGATGGCGGTCGCATTCTTGCTGATAGCGCTGGTGCCGGGGATCGTCAGGGAGGTGGCGCCCTTCGTGGTGCTGTACGGGATCAGCTACTTCTTCACGGAGTTCGGGCCGAACACGACCACCTTCGTGCTGCCCTCCGAGCTCTATCCGGTCTCCGTCCGCACGACCGGTCACGGCATCTCCGCCGGCACCGGGAAAGTGGGGGCGTTCATCGGCACCTTCACATTCCCGGTGGTGCTCAGCACCCTGGGGCTGTCGGGGGTCATGCTGATCGCCACCTCCACTGCGGTCTTGGGGATCCTGGTCACCTTCCTGCTGCCGGAGCCGAGCGGCAAGACCCTGGAGGATGCCAGCAAGGAGGACATGGTCTTGGTGGGTCCACCCCTGGAGGCGGTCAACGTCTGATCCCCGGCCGCCCATGATCCGTTCGGTTGGAGCACGGCCGGCCGGGCCGGCACTTGGCCCGTGCCCCCGGATGCGGTTGCCAGCTCACCGCCTTGAGGTGTTAAACTCTTAGCACTCGGTACGGTTGAGTGCTAATCAGAGGAGGAGGTTGCAATGAGCCTCAAGCTACGGCCCCTGGCAGATCGCGTCGTCGTCAAGCCCCTGGAGCGCGAGGAGACCACCAAGAGTGGGATCGTGCTCCCGGACACCGCCAAGGAGAAGCCCCAGGAGGGTCTGATCGAGGCGGTTGGCAACGGCAAGTACAACGAGCAGACCGGACAGCGCGTGGAGCTCGACGTCAAGGTTGGCGATCGGGTGATCTACGCGAAGTACGCTGGTTCTGAGATCAAGATCGAGGAGCAGGACTACCTCATCCTTTCGGAGCGGGACATCCTGGCGGTCGTCAACCCGAACGGGAAGGCCTGAGGACCTGAGCGGCGGGCTCGCGGCCGCAGCGTGCGGTCAGCGAGCCCCGGCCCTCGGCTCCATGGAGGAACGCAAAAAAGATGTCAGCCAAGCAGCTCAAGTTCGACGAGGAGGCGCGCAGCGCCCTCCTGCGGGGAACGGCCCAGGTGGCGGCGGCGGTGCGCCCGACGCTGGGACCGAGGGGCCGGTCCGTGGTGATAGATCGCAAATACGGCAGCCCGCAGATCTCGACCGACGGAGCGACCATCGTCCGCGACATCGAGCTCGCGGACCACTTCGAGAACATGGGCGCACAGCTGCTGGCTGAGGCGGCGCGCAAGGCCAACGACAGGGCCGGGGACGGCACCACGACCGCGGCCCTGCTGGCGGAGGCGCTGGTGGTGGATGGGGTCCGCAACATGAGTGGTGGCTCGTCCGCCATGGGCCTCAAGCGTGGCATCGACCTGGCCACCTCCCGAGTTATGGCGGAGCTGGACAAGCAGAGCCGGCCCGTTGCCGGGAGGGCGGACATCGCCCATGTTGCCACCATCTCCAGCGGTAGCCAGGAGATCGGGGAGATGATCGCCAGCGCCATGGACAAGGTCACGGCGGATGGTGTCATCACCGTCGAGGAATCCTCGGGCCTGGAGACCGAGGTCGAGGTGGTCGAGGGTATGCAGTTCGATCGGGGTTTTGTCTCCCCCTACCTGGTGACCGACCAGAAGGCCATGGAGGCGGTGCTCGAGGATCCCTGGATCCTGATCACCCCGAGGAAGATCTCTGCCGTCAAGGACGTGGTGCCGGTCATGGAGCTCGCGGTCAAGGCCAGCCGTCCCATTCTCATCGTGGCCGAAGACATTGACGGGGAGGCGCTGGCGACCCTGGTGGTCAACAAGCTCAAGGGCACGCTCACCTGCTGCGCGGTCAAGGCTCCCGGATTCGGAGACCGGCGCACCGCGATGCTTCAGGATCTGGCCGTTCTCACCGGCGCGGAGGTCATCTCGGAGGAGTTGGGCCTGACCCTGGAGGGCGTGCAGGAGCGGCAGCTGGGGTCGGCGAGGCGTGTGGTGGTGACCAAGGACGACACCACAGTGGTGGAGGGTCGTGGAGCGGGGGCAGCGGTCAAGGCCCGGGTCGAGGAGATCCAGCGCCAGATCGAGGACACCGATTCCGACTGGGATCGGGAGAAGCTCCAGGAGCGCAAGGCACGGCTGGTCGGGGGTGTAGCCGTAATGAAGGTCGGGGCTCCCACCGAGACCGCGCTCAAGGAGCGCAAGGAGCGGGTCGAGGATGCGCTGGAGGCCACCAAGGCTGCGGTCGAGCAGGGGATCCTGCCCGGGGGTGGCAGGAGCCTGCTGGCTGCGATGGCCGCTCTGGAGGGGCTCGGCTCCGACGAGGACGAGCGCACCGGGGTGGACATCGTCCGGCGTGCGCTCGAGGTTCCCACCCGGCAGCTGGCCGGCAACGCGGGTGTCGAGGGATCGGTGGTCTGCCAAAAGGTGTCTGAGATGGGCGTCCATGAGGGCTTCGATGTCGAGAACCTCGTCTATGGAGACCTCCTCAAATTGGGTATCGTCGATCCCACCAAGGTGGTCAAGGCCAGCCTGGAGAGTGCCGCCTCGGTGGCGGGCATGCTGCTGACCACCCAGGCGGCGGTGGCCGATCTGCCCGAGCCCGAGCCCGCCGGTATGGCGGGTGGCGGAGGGGACCCGATGGGCGGCATGGGCGGAATGGACCCGATGGGTGGCATGGGCGGAATGGGTGGCATGGACGACATGGACTTCTGACCGTCCGGGAGACGGACAATGAGTCGATGTCAAATGGAAGCGTTCTGCGGATAGGGCTGTGTCAGTACTCCCCCAAGGTGGGGGAGATGGACCTCAATCGGGATCTGGGGCTGGAGTGGATCGGAAGGGCGGCCGACGGGGGCGCCGATCTCATCGTGCTGCCCGAGCTGGCCGCATCCGGCTACACGTTCCAGAGTGAGCAGGAGGCGGTGGCCAGTTCGCAGGAGGCGACGGGCCGGACCCTGTCGGCCTGGGGCGAACTGTGCCGTGAGAGAGGCCTTCATGTGGTGTGCGGCTTCTCAGAGCAAACAGCGGGACAGCGCTTCAACGCGGCAGCCCTGATCGGGCCCGGAGGACTGGTGGGGGTGTATCGCAAGGCCCACCTCTTCAATGACGAGAAGAGTTACTTCGCGCCCGGGGACACCGGCTTTCCCGTCTTCGAGCTGCCCTTCGGCCGAGTCGGGATCCTCATCTGCTACGACCTGTGGTTCCCGGAGGCGGCACGGGTGCTGACCCTGCGCGGCGCCGACCTGGTGTGCGTTCCAACCAACTGGGTGGCCAACTTCAGACGGGAGCCGGCGGACCAGCGGGGTTGGACGATGGGAGACTATGCCTGCGTCGGACTGGCAACCCAGAACCAGGTCTTCGTGGCGGCGGCCGACCGAATTGGAGAGGAGAGAGGTGTGCGATTTGTCGGCTGCAGCTGTCTGGTCGGACCCGACGGGGTCATGATTGCTGGCCCCGCCCCGGTGGACCGGGAGGCCCTGCTGGTGGCGGAGGTGGATCTGGACAGGGCTCGCCGGTCGCGAGCTCGGACGCCTCGCAACGACACCCTGGGCGACCGCCGACCTGAGCTGTACCGGGACCTCGTCGCCGGATCGGACGGCGCGCCACTGTGACCGTCGCCCCTCGGGTTGCCGAAAAACTGGAGGCTGATCGCCTTTTGATCGGTCTTAACCAGGCCCAGGTCGAGGCGGTCACCGCCCCCGACCGTCCGGTTCTGGTGCTGGCGGGAGCGGGATCGGGGAAGACGAGGGTGCTCACGCATCGGGTCGGGTACCTCATAGCCACGGGGCGGGCCGAGACCGGTTCCGTGCTGTCGGTCACCTTCACCAACAAGGCGGCGCGGGAGATGCGTTCGCGCCTGGGGGCGCTCCTGGGTGGCGACCCGAAGGGCATGTGGTTGGGGACATTTCATGCCTGCGCCGCCCGGATGCTGCGACAGCGAGGGGAGCTGGCGGGGGTGCCCGCCGACTTCGTCATCTACGACGAGGCCGACCGCTTGGCCGTCCTCAAGGAGGCCATGAGGCTGGCCGGTGTCGAGGAGAAGCGCACCAGCGCCGCGACCGTGGCCGCCGAGATCTCGCGGGCCAAGAACGATCTTCAGGACGCGGTTGCGTACCTGGGTCAGGCCCAGGGCTTCGTGGAGTCGCAGGTGGCCAGGGTGTTTCCCCGCTACGAGGCCCTGCTGGCCAGCAATGGAGCTCTTGACTTCGACGACCTCCTGCTGCGCACGGTTCGGATGCTGGAGCAGTCGGATGAGGCCAGGCTCCGATTTCGTGCGAGGTTCCAACACGTCCTGGTGGACGAGTACCAGGACACCAATCGGGCCCAGTACATGCTGCTGCGCCTGCTGGTGGAGGAGCACCACCGGGTCACGGTCGTGGGTGACCCGGACCAGTCGGTCTACAGCTGGCGGGGTGCTGACATCCGCAACATCCTGGAGTTCCAGCGCGACTATCCAGACGCCCTTGTCATCCCCCTGGAGCAGAACTATCGCAGCACCGCCGCCATCCTGAGGGCCGCGGGAGCCGTGATCCAGGAGAACTCCCTGAGGGTGGAGAAGAGTCTCTGGACCGACGGTCCCGAGGGCCAGCCGGTGACGGTGGCGCAGTTCTACGACGAACGCGAGGAGGCGGGGGCGGTGGCGCGTGAGCTCGCGGGCCTGGTCGACAGAGGTGAGGCCGACTTCGGAGAAATCGCGGTGCTGTATCGCACCAACGCCCAATCCCGTTCCTTTGAAGAGGTCCTCCTGCGCGCCGGCATCCCCTACCGCCTGGTTGGCGGGGTTCGCTTCTACCAACGCAAGGAGGTCAAGGACGTGCTGGCCTACCTGCGCCTGCTGGTGTATCACCAGGACCGTGTCGCCTTTGAGCGGGTGGTCAACGTCCCCAAGCGCAAGGTGGGGGCGCAGTCGTTGCAGCTGCTGGTCCGATCAGCCCAGGAGCAGGGCGTACCCTTCTGGGATCTGCTGGCGGATCCGGGCCGGGTTGGGGTGAAGGGGGCCGCGGCGCTGGGTCTGAGCCGCTTCGCCCAGACCCTGGAGGATCTGTTCGAGTGGGGCTTCTCCAGGCCGCTCGTGGAGGTCTTCGATCGCCTGGTGGAGGTGACTGGCTACCGGACCCATCTGAGGGATGGGACCCCCGACGGGGAGGAGAGGTGGGCCAACGTGATGGAGCTTCGCGGACTGGCGGCCGAGCAGAGCGACCTGCCGGCGGCGGAGGCTCTTCCGGCGTTTCTGGAGCAGGTGGCCCTGGCCGGGGAGGGCGACCAGTTGGAGGATGGCGCAAGGGCCGTCACCCTGATCACCCTGCACCAGGTGAAGGGCCTGGAGTTCCCGGTGGTGTTCGTGACCGGAGTCGAGGAGGGGCTGCTGCCCCACAGCCGCTCCCTGGACACGGTGGCGGAGCTGGAGGAGGAGCGTCGGCTGCTGTACGTCGGCATGACCAGGGCCAAGCGTCTCCTCTACCTCAGCCACTGCTTTCAGCGCCACCTCTACGGAAGTCCCAAGGCGGCCATCCCGTCTCGCTTCCTGGGGCCTCTGGGCGGTGAGGGTGGGGCGGTCGCCCGTTGGGGCCTCAACCATGCCCAGGGGCAGCGGCCGTACGTTGCGCCGGTGGCGAGCAGGGGCCAGCCGGTGCCTCTGATGCGAGCCCGGGAGCACGCCGTCGGGCGGGCCACCGGTCCCGGCCAGGCGGTGGTTACAGAGCAGCGTTTTGCCGCCGGCGACCGAGTCGAGCACGCCCGCTTCGGAAAGGGCACCATCGCGGCCAGTGAGATGACCAGCGGGGGTGAGGAGGTGGTGATCAACTTCGACACCTCCGGCAGACGGCGCTTCGCCGTGACCGATGCCGTGCTCCGCAAGCTGGGTTGAGCCGGTGCCCGAGTCCGCGCCCCCCAGAGAGGCCCGCGGCAGGGCGGCGGAGTTGCGGCGCCAGCTGGCTCACCACAACTACCTCTACTACTCCCTGGACGCCCCGGAGATCTCTGACGCCGAGTATGACGAACTCTTTCGGGAGCTTCTGGAGCTGGAGGAAAGATATCCCCGGCTGACGACCAGGGATTCGCCCACTCAGCGGGTTGGAGCGGGCGTCTCCAGTCAATTTCGCAAGGTCCGCCACCTGGTGCCCATGCGATCTTTGAGCAATGCCTTTGACATGGCCGAGGTGGAGCTCTTCCGGGGGCGCCTGCGCCGGGCCGTCGGCTCGGACCCTGATCTTGCCGCGGAGCTCAAGATGGACGGCCTGGCGGTGAGTCTCACCTATCGAGATGGGGTCCTGGTGCAGGGTGCCACCAGGGGCGACGGAGAGGTCGGGGAGGAGATATCAGCCAACGTGCTGAAGGTGGAGGGCATACCCAAGGCGCTGACCCCCTCAGCCGCCGGGCTGGCCGGCGTCTACGAGATCCGCGGCGAGGTGTACATGCGCAAGGAGGTGCTGGAGGGGCTGAATCGACAACGGCGGGAGAGTGGGCTGGACCTCTACGCCAACTGCCGCAACGCCGCCGCCGGGAGCCTGCGCCAGCTCGACCCATCGGTGACTGGGGATAGGCACCTCAGCGCCTTCTTCTACGCCTGCGACCCATTTCCCGCCGGGGTCTCGACCCAGATGGATCTGCTCGCATGGCTCGAGGAGAGGATGCTGCCGGTGAACGAGGAGCGCAGGCTCCTACCAGGCGGCGAGGGCGTCGAGGATCTGCTTCGAGAGTGGCAGCAGCGGCGCCACCAGCTGCCGTACGAGATCGACGGCGTGGTGCTGAAGGTCGACCAGCTGCGGTGGCGCGAGGAGCTGGGAGCGGACAGCCGGGCGCCCAGGTGGGCCATAGCCTACAAATTCCCGCCTGAGGAGAGGCAGACGACGGTGCTGGAGATCCAGGTCAGCGTGGGGAGGACCGGCGCCGTAACCCCCCTGGCGGTCCTGGCGCCGGTGCTTGTCGCGGGTTCGGTTGTGAGCCATGTCACCCTGCACAACGAGGACCAGGTGCGAGCCAAGGATGTCAGGGTCGGGGACGTGGTGGTCATTCGCAAGGCGGGGGACGTGATCCCGGAGCTGGTGAGGGTGGTGCTCGCTGAGCGCTCAGCCCAGTCGGAGCCGTTCCGGATGCCGTCCACCTGCCCGTCCTGTGGGGCGGAGCTGGTCAGGGAGGCAGGGGAGGCCGTGACCAGGTGCGTGAATCCGCTGTGCCCGGCTCAGGTTCAGCGCCGCTTGGAGCACATGGTGAGCCGGGCCGCCCTGGACATCGACCGCTGCGGGCCCGTGATCCTGGCGGAGCTGGTCAGTCGCGGCCTGCTGAAGAGTCCGGCCGACCTGTTCTCAATCTCCGAAGGCGACCTCCGCGAGATCCCGAAGATGGGGGAGCGGTCGTCGCGGCAGCTGGTGGCCGCCATCCGCGCACGCAAAACGCCGACCCTGGCTCGGTTCCTTTACTCGCTCGGGATTCCCCACGTGGGCGAGCGCACCGCCGAGTTGCTGGCGGCGCACTTCGGGAGCCTGGAGCGGATCCTCGTGGCCTCCCAGGAGGACATGTCGGAGGTGATGGGCGTGGGGCCAGTGCTGGCCCAATCGGTCCACCACTTCCTGCACACCGAGGGCGGCACGGCCCTCATCTCCCAGCTGCTCGAGGCCGGTGTGCGGCCCCTGAGTGCGGGCCCAACAGAGGGCCCCTGGCGCGGGCTCACGATAGTCCTGACCGGAACCCTGAGCCAGCTAACCCGCCAGCAGGCCGAGTCGGAGGTGAGGCGCCTTGGCGCCGTCGCGGCCAGCAGCGTTTCCCGCAAGACCAGCGCGGTCGTGGCCGGGGAGGCGGCGGGCTCCAAGCTGGAGCGGGCTGAGCGGCTCGAGGTGCCGGTGCTCTCAGAGGCCCAGTTTGTAAGGTGGCTGGACGATCCTGAGCTGACCCTGGCGGAGATCATGGCGACGGTGGGGGCCGAAACTGCCGGCTAGCATGCACCCCGGACCCGGTCAGCTGGGAGCCGCATCCTCAAGGGCCCGCAGGGCCGCTCGCAGCTTGGCGACCCTCCCCGTCTCAGGGTCAGGGGACTCAAGGGCGGAGGCCAGGGCCCGGCGGGTGGCGGCGACCGCATCCTGAAGGGACATGGCCGCCGCCGCCCGCCCGATGAGGATGGACAGGTCGTGGGGTGGGACGTCGCGATCCGCGGCCAGACCCCGCGCCAGCGCTCCCCAGCGGTCCCTGGCCTGCTCCATCTGCTTGGCCGCAGCCTCGACTTTGGCCTGGGCTTTGTTGCCGGCCCGTCGGGCGCCGGAGATGGCCCTGACGCGGGTGACGGTGTTGGCACCCAGCCTTCCCGGAGTATCAAGCAGAATCCGCGCCTCGCTGGCGGCCACGAAGGCCAGCACGGCCGCCTCCATCGCCGCCAGCACCCGGTCTTGCTCGTCTGCGGCTGACTCTGCCGAGTATGGAGCACTCATCCCGCTTCCTATAATCCCTGATCAGTGGGAGTTGAGAATACGCGAGCCAAGGGGCGCCCGGGACCGGGCGGTCAAGAGGTGGCCAAGCTGAGCCGGCTGGCCAGGCTGGGACTCACGCCCGACGAGCTGGCGGAGCTGGAGACTCAGCTGGCGGACATAATCGGAGCCGTGAGCAAGCTGTCGCAAGCAGACATCAGCCAGGTGGACCCCACGAGCCAGGTCGGTGGGCTGACCAATGCCATGCGCCAGGACGAGGTGGCGCCCGGGCTCAGCGCCGAGGAGGCCCTGGCCAACGCTCCCACCACCGAGGCCGGACTGCTGCGGGTTCCGGCCATCCAGTGAGTCTGCTGCAAGAGCCGATCGCCGAGCTGGCCCGCAGGCTGCGACGCAGGGAGGTCTCGGCTGGGGAGCTGGCCCAGGCCTCCTTCGACGCGATCGGGTCCGCCGACGAGAGGCTGGGAGCCTTTCTGCGGACCACGCGGGAGTCGGCCGCGGCGCAGGCCGAGGCGGCCGACCGCCGGTTGCGAGACGACCCCGACGGGGCGGGACCGCTGTGCGGCATCCCGGTCGCATACAAGGACGTGCTCTGCACCAAGGGCGTGGAGACCACGGCGGCGAGTCGGATTCTGGCCGGGTTCGTCCCGCCCTACAGCGCCACCCCGGTGCGGCGGCTCGAGGAGGCCGGGGCGGTCGGGGTGGGCAAGCTCAACTGCGACGAGTTCGCCATGGGAAGCTCCAATGAGAACTCGGCGTATCAGCAGACGCGCAACCCATTCGATCTGGGCAGGGTGCCGGGAGGCAGCAGCGGCGGGTCGGCGGTGGCGGTGGCCGCTCGTTTTGCCTGCGCCACCCTAGGAAGCGATACCGGGGGATCCATCCGCCTGCCCGCCTCATTCTGCGGAGTGGTCGGCGTCAAGCCCAGCTACGGTAGGGTCAGTCGCTATGGGCTGATCGCGTTCGCCTCATCCCTGGACCAGGTCGGGCCGCTCACCAAGACGGTGGAGGATGCCGCCCTGGTGCTCCAGGTAATCGCCGGACGAGACGACCACGACAGCACCACCACGCCCGCTCCCGTGGGTGACCTCCGGGAGCTGTTGCACGCCGGGGTTGCGGGCATGCGTCTGGGGGTGCCGCAGCAGTACCTGGAGATGCAGCTGGACCCCGGGGTGCGCGCGGTCTTCGAGCAGGCGGCGGCCGGGCTCGAGGAGGCGGGGGCGACCCTGGTTCCGGTTTCCCTGCCGAGCACGGAGTACGCGCTGGCGGCGTACTACGTGATCGCCCCGGCTGAGGTGAGCAGCAACCTGGCGCGCATGGACGGGGTGCGTTTCGGTCCCGGGTTCGCCGCGGCCAGGGACCTCACGGAGGCCTATGAGGAGGCGAGGCACAGGGGATTCGGCCCCGAGGTCAGGCGTCGGATCGCGCTTGGGACCTATGTGCTCAGCTCTGGTTACTACGACGCCTACTATCTGCGCGCCCAGAAGGTCAGAACCCTGGTGGCGCAGGACTTCGAGAGGGTGTTTCAGGAGGTGGACGCGCTCATCTCACCGACGGCGCCGACCGCCGCGTTCCCCCTGGGGGAACGGGTCGGCGATCCGCTGGCGATGTACGCCACCGACATCCTCACCCTGCCCGCCAACCTGGCGGGCATCTCCGGCATCTCGGTGCCCGCCGGGTTCGCCGAGGGGCTGCCGGTGGGGCTCCAGGTGTTGGGCCCATACCTGGGCGAGGCGACCTGCTTCAGGGTCGCAGCAGCCGTGGAGGAGCAAGCCGACGTCTGGCGGGTCCTGCCGGAGCCGGAGGGCCCCGGATGAGCGACGCATGGGAGCCGGTGATCGGGCTCGAGGTGCACGCTCAGCTGCTCACCAGGAGCAAGATGTTCTGCTCGTGCCGGGCCCAGTACCTGGGGCTGCCCCCAAACAGCAACACCTGCCCTGTGTGCCTCGGTCTTCCCGGGACACTGCCGGTGATGAACGCCAGGGCGGTGGAGTTCACGATCCGGACCGCCCTGGCGCTCAACTGCCGTATTCCGGAGTTCACCAAGTTCGACCGCAAGAACTACTTCTATCCGGATCTTCCCAAGGGGTACCAGATCTCGCAGTACGATCTGCCGCTCTCGGTCGACGGATGGTTGGAGTTCGAGGTGGGGGCCAGGGTGGTGCGGGCGGGGATCACCCGGGTCCATCTGGAGGAGGATGCGGGAACCCTGCATCACGCGGGCGAGATCCACACCTCGGCGTTCTCGCTGGTGGACCTCAACCGGGCCGGCGTGCCCCTGATGGAGATAGTTGGCGAGCCCGACCTGCGAGCCCCAGAGGAGGCGCCCGCGTACCTGGCGGCGCTGCGCCAGACCCTCATGTATCTGGGCGTGAACGACGGGAACATGGAGGAGGGCAGCCTGCGCTGCGATGCCAACATCTCGCTGCGCCGACCGGGGGCAACCGCTCTGGGTGCCAAGGTGGAAGTCAAGAACATGAACTCGTTCCGCAGCATTCAGCGGGCCCTGGAGTACGAGCTGAAGA
>Ga0080006_1218334_pt1 | contig 14803 bp, 20 predicted proteins | sample RS3BMetagenome_FD_69209 | JGI IMG/M metagenome (GOLD analysis project Ga0080006, IMG submission 69209) | Ferric oxide microbial mat and aquatic microbial communities from Rainbow Spring, Yellowstone National Park, USA - RS3B (SPADES... ...
AAGGTGTAGGAGAAATAGACATTGGCTATCCAAAGGGCATAGCTCAGGGCAAAGGAAATGAAAGAAATTCTAACTTCTGGAACTATTCATCAATAATAATACGAGTTAAGCAGGTTGGCAAAGAATACGGCATAAAGGTCAAGCCTGTTAATGAAGCAAATACCTCTAAAACGTGTTCTCTGTGTGGGGAAATTTACGAAGACGGAAGAATAAAGAGGGGTTTGTTCGAGTGTCCTCATACTGAGAAGGTAATAAACGCGGATTTGAACGGTGCAATAAACATGATGAAACATAGTCCGATGATGGTAGGGGTAAGTGGGTAACTGAAGGCACAGCCTGTGGTCTACCGTTGGACGAGCGGGGTGGGCAACCACTAGCAATGAAACAGTGAGAATGAAAGCGGTAAATCACGAACCAATGATCAGCCTTAAGGGAACCACATTTCCTTTAGGGTTGTAAGGATGTCAGCGCATTTCTTTTAAACCGGGCTCAGCAAATATTGGGCATGGTTGACCTATTAGAATATGAAGGAAAACAGATATTTCAGAAATACAAAATACCGGTTCCAGAATTTAAGGTAATAAGGAACGAAAATGATATACCAGAATTTTCTGAGAAAAAGGTGGTAAAGGCTCAGGTTCCGGTTGGTGGGAGGGGAAAGAGAGGCGGCGTGATCTTGGTAAATTCAAAACAGGAGGCGCTTAGCGCGATTGAAAAGATAAAGAAAATTGACTTTGACGGTCACAGGGCGGAAATATTTCTTTTAGAAAAAGCTTACAAAGCAGTTAAAGAACTTTATTTAAGTGTTACGCTGGACAGGAGCAAAGAACTTCCAGTTGTGCTTGCTTCTGCAGAAGGAGGGGTGGATATAAATTCAGTTTCTCAAGAAAAAATATACAGGCACCATATAGTTCCATACATAGGTGTACCGCACTATGTCAAAAGGGAACTCGCTGAATTTTTAGGTTTAAAGGATAATCAGATTTATGAAATTGTTGATGCGCTTTATTCAATATATGATGCAATGGATGCCAGCTTGGTTGAAATAAATCCGCTCGTCATTTCAGAAGGCGGTCTGATGGCCCTAGATTCTAAAATTACGATAGAAGACGACGCGTTGTTTAGACACCATGAAATTGAGCCAAGATTTTACGGCCTTGATCCAGTAGAAATCGAGGCAAAGAAAAAGGAGCTTTCGTTTGTTAGATTGGAAGGAGATATAGGGATTATAGCCAACGGCGCAGGTCTAAACATGGCCACAATTGACCTGATAAGCCTAAGGGGAGGCAAGCCAGCTAATTTCTTTGATTTGGGAGGAACTGATGATCCAGAAAAGGTAATTGAAGCGCTAAAGCTTGAATCAAAGGTTGTCAGCAAGGTGCTTTTCATTAATATATTTGGAGGGGTTACAAGGTGCGATACTGTAGCAACGGGAATAGTGAAGTCAGTTAAAGAATTAAAACCAAAATTCAAAATAGTGGTTCGCCTTAGAGGCGCAAACGAAGAACAGGGAAGACGCATTTTACAGGAAAATGGCATAGAATCCATTTTAAATCTTGATCAGGCCATTGATAGGGTGGTAAAATTGGCAGGTGAATAAAATTGGCAATAATAATTGATGAGAAAAACCTTCCTGTTATAGTTCAGGGTATAACTGGTCACCAAGGAAGCTTTCATGCTCAGCAAATGAAGCTATTTGGTACAAACATAGTGGGCGGTGTAACGCCTGGGAGGAGTGGTACGCAGGCAGCGGGGGTGCCTGTATTTGATTCTGTAAAGGAAGCTGTAGAAAACACTGGAGCAAGGGCATCCGTAGTATTCGTGCCAGCTCCTTATGCACCAGATGCAGTAATTGAATCCATTGATGCGGGATTAAAGCTGATTGTGATTATAACCGAACATATACCGTTCCATGACATGGTAAAATTAAAGCTCTATGCTCAGCTTAAGGGATCAAGGCTCATAGGACCTAATGGGCCAGGCATCACTTCCGTAGGCCTAGCTAAGCTGGGGATAATGCCAAATTCAATATTTAGGAAGGGGAATGTAGGGGTAGTATCAAGAAGCGGAACTTTGACATATGAAATAGTTAATTCAATAAGTGAATCAGGATTGGGAGAAACAACGGTAATCGGTATTGGCGGTGATCAAGTAGTTGGCACAAAAATGCAGGACACAGTGCAGCTTTTTGAAAAAGACCAAGAAACAAAGGCTATTGTAATGGTTGGTGAAATAGGAGGAACAGCAGAAGAGGAAACTGCAGAAATAATCAAAAACAGCGTCAGTAAGCCAGTGGTTGGATTTATAGCTGGTAGATACGCTCCTCCCGGCAAGAGAATGGGGCATGCAGGCGCAATAATAACAGGTAGCAAGGGCACTGCTGACAGCAAAATAAGGGCGTTAAACGAAGCAGGCATAAAGGTAGCCAATACGCCAACCGAAATACCAAAAATACTAAAACAAATCATCTGATCTTTAAAAAAGACTACATTAAACTATATGAAAAATGACAAGGGTAAACTTATTTAGGGAGCTAAAGGATTATTATTCTGAATATGACATTTAGAATTGCTCTTATTGGAAAAACAAATGCAGGTAAAACGACAATATTTGATACTGCCACAGGGATAAATGCTCCAATAGGTAATTATGCCTTCACTACAAAGGAACCATCAGTAGGCATAACCTATGTTACTTCTCCATGTGTTCACAAAGAGTTTGGGGTAAACGATAATCCTGTTAATTCAAAATGTATAGCTGGCTGGAGGTATATACCGGTTGAGCTCATGGATATGCCTGGGCTTATAAAGGGCGCAAGCGCAGGCAGAGGTCTGGGTACTAGGTTTCTTGCTGTGGCTGCAACATCAGACGCCTTCCTACATGTGGTTGATGCTTCAGGAAGTATAGATGAGGATGGTAAAATAGCAGAACCGGGTTCTGGGAATCCCCTGCTGGATTACAGGGAAATAGAGGGTGAGATTGTTCAGTGGTATAAAAGTATACTTGAAAACAACATTGAAAAAATTATAAAAAAAATTGAAGAGAGTAGAACTGAAATGGAAGCTTTTAATGCCATATATGAAGTGCTGGCAGGAATAAAAGTTACAAGAGATCACATTATACAGGCTCTTGGTAATATTGAAAAATCACCATATGATATAAAAAATATGAAAGATAAGGAACTGTGGGCTCTAGCGTCAAAAATAAGGGAAATATCGAAACCAACATTAGTTATAGCCAATAAAATGGACATACCTACGGCAGAACAGGGCTTCAAAAGCCTCAAGGAGACTCTAAAGGATAAAATAATAGTTCCTGTGAGCGGAAACTATGAGCTAATACTCAAAAATGCTGTTGAAAGAAATGCCATACAGTTCAATGCGGCTGAGGATAACTACATAATAAAGGACACTGGCCTTTTAAAACCGGAAGAAAAGAGGGCGCTGGATTTTGTTAATAAGTTTTCCATGAAGGAAATGATGAGAACTGGCATTCAGTTCGCCATCAATGTAGGAACGTTCAAACTCTTAAGAATGAATGTTGTATATCCTGTAGCTGATCTTAAAAAGTTATCAGATAAAAAGGGCCATGTGTTGCCAGATGCGATGCTTGTGCCCGACGGTACGACGGTTAAGGACCTCGCAGCGCAGATCCATACAGACTTGGCCAAGGGGCTTCTGTATGCAATAGATGCGAGAACCGGCCTCAGATTACCCCCAACCTATAAATTAAAGGATAGGGACGTTATCAGCATCGTATCAGCCACAAGAAAGCAGTAAATATTGATTTTAGATTAAATTTTTGTTTTTAGGAATATTTTAGAGGAACAAAAACACATCCACCAAATTCTTCAATTTTCCCATCCTTCCAGACTCGCGTCAGTTCTTGATAACTGCCTGACCCTAGCGGCGCGAGCACAAAGCCATCATCTGAAAGCTGTTTTAACAAAATATTCGGGATCAAATTGGTGGAAGCCATTATTACTATCCTATCATATTTTGGATTTTCTGACAGTGGCGGATAGCCAGCAGTGCCATCCCCAAACACAGGGAGCACATTTAAATAATTTTTTAGGTTACCTTTGGCAAATTTATATAATTTGTAGTTATATTCTACAGTTACAACGCCTCCAAGATATGCAACTTCAGAAATTAAAGCAGCACTGTAACCGCTTCCTGTGCCTATTTCCAAAACATAGTGCCATTTTTCAATTTCCATGGCTTCAAACATAATCCCCAACATGCTAGGAGCTGAAATAGTCTGGCCGGTGTTTCCAAGCGGTATCGGTTCATCAAAGTAAGCATATTTTTCGTAGCCAGGAAAAACAAACTTTGACCTATCAACTTTCATAAATGCGTTCTTAATTTTATGGCTTTTTATAAGCCCCATTTCAACAATTTCATTGACCATACCCTCATTATCAAGAGAACCATTCATCTAGAGCACCACTTGCTGGCCTTTTTTTCAACCGGTTTATTGCGTTTTTGACCCTTTCTTCAGAAAAGTTTTTTTCTGAACATAGGAAACTGACAATACCCTCTTCGTCTGGGTTCTTCCATTCAAGCTTTTCTACATCGACAACGTTTGGCTTTAAAAAAATATTTCTTACTTGCGATACCAGGTCATCAGAAATCGTATGTTTTATGTCATTTACATTCTCTAAACGGCCATACTGCTTTATCAGCTTTAAAGCTGTCTTGGGCCCTATCCCCTTAATTCCTTCATTGAAGTCTGTGCCTATAATTATGGATATATCAACAAGCTGTTCTCTTGTAATTCCGAGTTTATTTAAAACCTCTTCTGTTTCCACAATTTCCGGGGAAACATCTATGTAAAAGTTCTTTCCGGGCAGTTTTCTTTTACCTGAAACTGTAATGTTTCTTAAAAGGCGTGGTGATCCAAACAGAAGCGAATCATAGTCCTGTGATACAGACCCCCATGTATATCCCTTCGCTGTTAGATGAGCGGCCTGTGCTTCACCCTCACTTGGCGCCTGTATCCAAGGTATACCCATTAAGGTTAAGAGTTTTTTTGCATCGTTAACCATATAGGATTTTAATGTGGCTGCTCTGATAGAATAGCGTTTCATAAGTTCCTGATTTCCCTGAACTTTAGCTTCCTCATACAGCCTCAAAGCACCGTCCCTGGTCATTTTTCTTTCACTTATTTCCTTGGCTTTAAGTTCGGGTGGGGTTCCGTCAAATACATAAACAGGTTTAATTCCCTTTTCAAGGAAATTTACAGTTCTATAAAAAAGTCCGCTAAGATGGCTTGTAATTAAGCCCTTAGAATCCATAAGCGGCGACCCATCCTCTCCTCTAATTATGGTTATAAATTGGTAAAGTGCATTATAACCATCAATAGCAAGTTTTTTATTGTTAAGCGCATCTAAAGTTATGCTCCTCTTATTATTCCCTATTATGGGCGAAAGATCAACGCCCAATTTATCTAGATACTTGCAAGACTGGCTTTTAACCTTTTATTAAACGCTTCAATCGATTTCTAGGCCCAGGTTTTCAGCAAAACTGGAGAATTTTCTGTATTCATCTAAAAGCATTGCACCATTTTTGGTGATCCTATAATAGTTTCCATCATCGTTTTTTATTGATTCAATAAGCTTCTTTTTAAGAAGCTCATCTAGAAGTTCAGTTAACCTTACATAGGGTACGTTGGCCTTTCTGACAAGGTCAGTGATCTTGGCACCATTTTCGGAATTCTCTAAAGCAACAAGAATGTCAACAATTATCTTCATCTGGCTTCTCATATCAGCGCACCAGTGCTGAAATTAACAAGGAATATCCTACTAACTGTACAATCAGCTGCACATCATTTGGTATCAAATATATTATTAGCTGAAGGAAAATGGAAACTGAAATCAACATAAAACCAAGGCCAGTTATTAAATTGATCTTTTTGCCGCTCCTGCTGTAGAAGAGCACGGTTTCTAGACCTGCATAAAGAGAAAAGAAAAAAGCCAGTGTTTGGCCTATTGCATCTGGGACTATCCCCAGAACCAGATACCGCCTTACTGTTTTGGCATGGCTTAGCGATGACAGAAAAAAGCCGGCAGCTTCAAACAGATATCCTATGAAACTAAGATTGTAAAAATTTAAAGATAATCCAAGAGCTATAAGCAAAAAAGCAGCAAAGCCAGTTATAAATGTTGTGCTTTTAAGCTTGGAATATCCAAAAATAAAATAAAATGAAATAATTAACGAAACAGCAATGCTAACAGAATAACTTATTATTTTAAGGTCCATCATTTCATTTAAAGATTGTTTGCACGCCCCCTTTAAAACTTTTTTTAAACTAAGAGCGGGCCCGCCGGGATTTGAACCCGGGGCCTCCGGCTCCGAAGGCCAGCGCTCTATCCATGCTGAGCTACGGGCCCACTTTGGTAAAATCAAAGGGTGGATAATAAACTCCTCTTTCAGTTATTATGGCTGTAATTAAATCTGGTGGAGTTATGTCAAAAGCTGGATTATATATTCCTACCCCCTTCGGTGCGGTCCTTCTCCCTCTAATTTGTGTAAGCTCAGAAGAATCCCTCTCTTCTATTTTTACGTCCTTAAGTTCACTTACTAGGTCAAGAGTCGAAGACGGAAGTGCAACATAAAATGGTATATTGAACCTTTTAGCCATTGTAGCTACTTGAAAAGTTCCGATCTTGTTCATGGTTGTTCCGTCTCTGAGAACCCTATCTGCTCCCACAATGACCTTATCTATCCTTCCCATCAACATGGTGTATCCTACAGCTGTATCTGCTATTAGCGTTACATCAAATCCGTCCTTTAACAGTTCATATGTGGTAAGTCTAGCTCCCTGCATAACCGGTCTAGTTTCTGTTGCGTACACCCTTAATTTTTTACCCCTTTCCTTGGCAATCCTTATGGGCGCAAGAGCAGTTCCATAATCAACCGTAGCAAGCGCGCCGGCATTGCAATGTGTAAGCACTGTATCACCATCTTCAAAGAACCTTTCACCATTTTCCCCTATCTTTCTTGCATTTGATAGTTCTTCATTGAAGATATTCATGGCTTCGTTATATGCTGCTTTATAGCTATCTGCAGAATTCTTCGCAGCGTTGAGAACTCTATCAACAGCCCAGGCAAGATTTATGGCAGTAGGTCTGGCGCTTTTTAGCTTGGTGGCTGCAGCATCTAGGTCTTTGCTAGGAGCTGTTAGGGCAAGTCCAAATGCGGCAACGACCCCTATTAAGGGGGCTCCCCTGACCACCATGGTCTTTATTGCACTATAAGCATCTTCATAGGAACTTATTTTAACCCATTTTTCCCTTATTGGAAGTAACCTTTGGTCCAGAACTTCAACGTTGCCATCGCTAATTCTAATCGGTCTCATGGACAACCTTAAGAAAAACTCAGTTTTATTCTTTTGCTATTTAACTTTTGGGGGTTAAGGGGCGAAAGTCCCCTTCCGTGACAGTAGATCAAAACTTTTTTAGCATAGGATGGCGTTTTACCGTTTATGGAAACCATAAACAATCCTACGATCTAATAATGGTAAAGCGCATTACACGTTAATGAGACATTGGAAAAATCTATGGATAATGCTTGTTTTTAAACCTGTGCGGACAGACCGTAAGGAACAACCTGAAGCAGCAGGACCCAGAGCGAGTTCTAAAGTACAATGAAGAAATAATAAAGAAGATGAGGGAAATGGGGGCGTTCAGAAAACCTGTCATCGTTGCCATGGACTGGCACGACATAATGTTCTACGGCGATTCTAACGCTGAAGGCGTAAAAGGGACTAACTAAGCATAAAAACGGCACTAACTGGGCTTATCAGTTCGCAACGGCAGCTGTTGTTATAGGAGATGAAAAGTTAACCGTTGCGGTTACGCCTGTAAATAACGAAAGTAAGGTTGAACACGTGAGGAGGCTTTTATCCAAAGTATTTGAGCTTGGTATAAAGGTGAAAATTTTGCTTTTAGATGCAGGATACTACACCGTTGATATAATAAATTACCTTAACGGAATAAATTTCATAATGAGGGCAAAGGGGAAGTTCAAAGAGGGGGTTGACTTACACAACAAGCAGCGAGAGGAAAAGGCCAGAGGAACAGGCAACCGTTAGGATTGTAGCTGTTAAAGGCAGAAACGAGCTGTTAGTTTTCGCAACAAACACCCACCTTAAGCCTAAAGCTATAAGAAGGATATTCAGAAAGAGGTGGGCCATAGAGACTTCGTACAGGATGATAAACCAGTTTTTGCCAAAGACAACATCAAAGCTTTACAGCTTAAGGAAGCTTTACTTCTACCTTGCAGTGCTTTTATACAACATCTGGGTTTTTATGAACTACAAAAGGGAAAAAGTAACACTTCAGTATGTGAAGTTTTTATTAATAATTGAAGCGTTAATCTCTAATATATACGTTACAATCTTCAGATAGCTTTTATTTTAAACATAATGAGATAACTTTACTAGCTTAAACCATGCGTTATTTTTGGCTTAAAGCGCTATTTTTATAGCATAATAAGGATAATTTAGGTTAATCAGCGCAATTTGATGGCTTGCTTAGCCTTGCCTAAAGTTTTTGGACAAAGATCACGTTTAAAATCTGGTATAATAGCAAAAGCATCATAAAAATCAACAAAAGTTTTGATCTACTGTCGTGCAAGGGGACTTTCGCCCCTTAACCCTTACCAGTTAAAAACTTCTCATGATTTTGTAACGTGCGATTCCCCGTTAATCTTTTCGAAAGGGAAAACTGCGTTCACGCTTTCGTTCTCAAATATCTCCCTGTCGTGGGTTATTATGACAAGCTGCCTCACCGCCTGTCCCATGTTCCTGACCAGGTCAACAAAGGCCTTCTTCCTTTCTTCATCAAGGTAGTTAGTCGGTTCATCCATGATTATGAAGTCTATGCTGCCGGTGCTCAGGAGCTTTGCTATGGCAAACCTTATGGCAACAGCTATGGCGACCTTTTCACCTCCGCTCATCGTATTGATGTCCTGAAAACCTGAGCTCATGTAACACTCTATGCCTACCTTTGATTCGCCCTCGCTGATCTTTATCTCCGAGATGCCAGTGCCAAAAAGCTGTATGTAATCTGTTGAGAATGCTGAAATGCTCCTGACGGCCCAGAACCTCATGCTCTTTGCGAGCTCGCCGCCCTCGGCGTGCCCTGCACCCCCCAATCACTCTACTTTAAGAGCACCATGCTTGCTGCCTCCTACGCTGCGGACGCGTTTGGGAGGCGCGCCCTGACGGGTTTCGGGGTGGCCGGGATAGTGTACTACACGATGGGGTTAGAGGACATAGCGAGGGTTAGGAGGTCGCGTTTCCCGGGCTTCATAAGGGAGGAGCGGGCGGCGGGGGGTAAGGGGTGGGGGGTGTTCGCACGCTGGAGCCCGTCTCTCCAGCGGGGCGTGGAGGCAGCCGCCCGCCTCCTGAGTTAGGGATGGAGGTTGGGGGGCGGGAGGTTGCCGAGCTCTACGACGCCAGGTGCCCCAGGCTCCCCACCCTGGCGCTGAAGCCCAGGCGCTCCCCACCCGAGGAGGAGATACTCCTCCGCGTCGCGAGTGACCCACACATCAGGCACCAGGTCCCTGAGGGTGTTAACCCAGACAGGCTGCGCCCAGCGGTGACCGTGGGGGCGGACGGCACCGTGGCTGAGGCGCCGCGTGAACCCGGCGCCTGGGTAAGCGAACCCTGCGTGCTCATACTCACAGCCACACCCCAAGCCCCCCTGACACCCTCACCCGCAGTTGTTTACCGTTTCCAAACGGTACAGACACGCCGGGGTCCTTAGTGTACACCTTTAAACCGAAATCCCTGAGACGCAGCTCCTCGATGATCCTTTCACGTAGTAGGCTCAACACGTATGCGCCGGTTGAGACCCTGACACCCGGCCAGAGCTCCTCTGTGACACACGCACCCCCGAGAATAGGCCTCCTCTCAAGCACGCACACCTTGAGCCCAGCCTTCGCTAGATAACACGCCGCCACAAGCCCATTATGACCCCCACCCACAACTATCGCATCATACACACCTAACCGACGCAGAACACGAAATTGAGCTTTAACCAAAAATAGAGTGCCCGCAACTTTCTTAGATTAGGCTTCTATATTGTTTAACCACTCATATTCGTAAAGCTATCTATGTGGGATGGGTCTTTGCAAGTCTATGGCAGCAGATGTTCGGGTCTTTGTCTTTTTCGTAATGATAAAGTTAAAGCTAGTGAAAGTATTACTAATAGGATACCCACGTATAGTGGAGCCGTATTCATAAATTTATAGTTTGATAGTGAGAGGTAGATGAACATTATTGCTACACCTATATATACGCTAACAGGGTATCTTCCCGCGTTTTTCTGTAGTGATGAAACATAGAGTGTGGGCGAAATTATTAGTAGCGAGGTGCCTAGTGCATTAGACTCTAATTCAATGAGGAAGCGTGGATTTCCCATCGACACTGAGAAGAGTGTGGATATCACTGTTAGTATCGGAATAGCTAGGATCAAATAAGAAATTATGTACATGTCTATTAACCACTTGGAGTCGATGCCCGACGCCATAAGGAATTCGAGTAGCCCGGAGGATTTATCTTCTATGAATGCTGAAGCGACCATTGAAGAATATAGCACTCCAAAAATCATAGGTGTAGCGATATAGATGCCGAGAATATGGGGTAGTGTTTTCACGATGTGGAGGTTATGAATATCATATATTGTTAGTAAAACTATTAGTGCGATAAGGAATGCAAGGTATCCACTATTCCTTCTAATTATCCTTTTATTAAAGGTTTTAAACATTAAGAGTGTTTTGCTCATTTTAGCAAATCCTCTAATGGGTTACCCATCTCCCTTACTTCGTATATCTGAATTCCTTGGGAAGTAACATGCTGAATAATTCTGTTTACTCCAGAGGGGTCTGAGACGCTTAATACAAAGTATTCTCCCCTGTATTCTCCTTCGAGAATTTTTGAAAGGTCTCCAGAAGCTTTGATGCCAATATCATACTTTCCAGTATTCAACTTGTCTATTGGTGTTGAAAGCTTAATTCTTCCCTTATCCAGCAGAATCACGTGTGTAGCTAAATCCTTCGCTTCGTAGAGATTATGCGTAGTATAAAGTACGATTTTCTCCTTTGAAAGATTAAATATGATTTCCCTCACATTTGACGCCCAATTTGGATCCAGATTATCAGTGGGTTCGTCCAGAAGATAGATATCAGCTTTTATAAGAAAGCTTTTGGCCAAAGAAACCCTTCTCTTTTGACCCATAGAGAGTGTGGAAATCTTCTTTTGAAGCAAGTCGTTAAGCCCAAAAATCCGAACTACGTCCTCGACGTTCCCCCCAATCAGGTCTTTGAAGAATTCTAGGGCTTCTAATACTCTGAGGTCTTGCGGCAATGCGTGTGTGTGGGAAGCAAAGGAGAGTTTACCGTTGATCTTAACGAAGCCTCTAATCGGTCTCAAAACACCTGAAAGTGTTCTAAGAAGAGTTGTCTTACCAGCGCCATTCTTGCCGAGAACTACGTAGGCACCTGGGTTGTACACTTTGAGGTTTAGGTCGCTCAGCACTTCAACTTTCCCATACCCAGTGTACACACCGTCAAGAACTATCTCAGGCATCTATCGTCGGCCTTTAACACGAAGAACAATGCCCAAAGCGAACATAAGCACACTTAGTATCTTTATGTCAGAGGATTTCACCCAAACGATTCCGATAACCGCTATCACTATTGCAATGGTTAGTACTGCGTCACCTAACGACCTGTAGCCCACCATGAAGAACTCCGCCAACAAGCTAATTGTGGTAGTCGTGCATGAGCTCATATATGTGTAAAGGTAAAGGTGAGCTTCGCCTGATAAAATTGATAGATACATCTTTATAGATTTCGTCTTTCATTGAGGATCTTGATTAGGAAACACTTTGTGACCTTTAAGCCAAATTTAAAGTCCAATTTTCAAACTCAATTCCTAAGCTCCTAATTCATTAACTAGCTACTCATCTCATAAAGATATGTAACGGTCTGGCGCCTTGATTACCAAGTTGACTTCTAAGGTTCACTATCGGAATCGTTGATGTGGGCCTCAATCATATTACGGATTTCCATGATTTCATCAATCCCTTTTTGGGATATTCTGTACTTCACTCTGCTACCGTCCAAAAAGGGGAAGCTTTTACGATAAGTGAGCAAACCTTCTTGGCAAAGCTGTTTTAAATGATAATCAAAACGTCCTTTGGTAATCTTAAACCTACCACTTAGAATTTTATAGATCCCCATAAAACTTAGTTCTTTATAGACATAGAGTGTCAACAAAATGTATAATCTAATTCTTACCCTTTCACTCATGATAAGCTACCTAAAACAACCAAAAGGAGGACTACTATGGCCAGAATAGCCGACATAATGATCTTTCGCTTCCTAAACTTGAGGTAAAGCGGTGTTTGAATAGCTAAGAACCCCACAAAAGTTAGGGAGACGGCTAGCAAAAGCTTGGCTAGGTTTAAACCGTGAAAGTAGAGGTAGAGGGCTACACCTGTGTCCACGCCAATAATAATGGACAAAAAAGTCCTCTTATAGTATGAGCGGGCATCAACCCAATTTCTCCTTAGCCGTACCAACCGTGCGAGCCTAATGTTATACCTATTTATCAAATAACCGAAAACTAAAACTGGTATTACGTCTAGAATCTCTGGGCTTTGGATTCTATAAACTATGATAAAGCTTGAAGCTGCAATTATTACTGCGAAGACAGCTATTATTATGAATAAGCGGGTGGTTAACCGCTTTTCAAGGTAGTCAAGGAATTCATCGTACTTCTCAGTCACCGCGTCACCAATTTGAACGATTGTTTAGTCTGCTTATATATATTACTATCTCTGAAATATTTGGTTTGCCAACAACAACCTGTGTATACCCTTGTAGCTTTCGGATCAGTTCTTCAACCTCTTGATTACTAACTAAGATTCTTATTTGTTCCCTACTTTTACTCAACAACACGTACCCTTCTAAACCTAAATTGTCGTTTGGTTCCTCAATACTTATAACTTTAAAGCTGTTTGCAAGTTTAAGAATGCTATTTCTATCATATTCTTTCAGTGAGGCATCATATAATATTAGTAGTTTCTTACAGAGTTCAATGTCTTCTATTTCGTGGGTTGTTATGAGAACTGTTTTCTTTTCACCAATATCCTCCAATATTTTCCTAACGGCCACACGGGTGGCAAAGTCTAAATCTGAGGTTGGCTCATCGAGAAGTAGAACGGGTCTATCTAGCGCAATAGCTCTAATTAAAGCCATCTTCTTTTTGTTCCCATGGCTTAGAAAACCGAATTTGAAGCCAATATAATCATTCACCCTCATCACTTCCATAAGCTCTCTTATTTTTCCCTTATCGAGCTCTAACACCTCGCTTAAGAAAGCTATGTTTTCGCCAACGGTAAGTTGGTTATCGAAAAAGTATGAGCCACCCTGAAACATAGTTGATATTATGCTCCTGACATGGTTCTTCTCTTTCACCAAATCATAACTCATCACAGTGCATGATCCGCTATCTGGTGGAATATCCGTGGACAACACTCTTATGAGTGTTGTCTTACCCGACCCGTTTGGACCCACGACGCATGATATCCCATTATCTAGGGTAAAGGATATTCGATCGAAGACTTTCCGTTCTATAGACACACCCTCTTGACCAGCTTTTTTGGAAGAAGGGCTCATTGGTATAGGTAGCTTACTGTTTATTCTGAAAGACTTCGATAATTCCCGTGCTTCTATCGCCATTTAAAATAGCACCTCCCGCGTGCCCAATTTATCCAAGAGCCGCGATGCGAGAACTAACAGAATGATGGAGAGGAGTATTAGATACGTTAAGGAGAGTGCTATCTGGGTTATGGGGTTAAACAAGCCAGACCATATCGCTCCCAGCTGAGAGGCCTTATAGCCCAATAAAAAATATCTTATAATTGCTATTGCGTGAGAATAGGGTATTACGGCACTTATTAAGAGCTCTAGTCTAGGGAGATACATTACGGGATAATATATCCCAGAGAAAAGAAAGAATGGTAGCAACAACAAAGAAACGTATGAGGATACACTAAGTAAAACCTTAGAAAGCACTATAGCGAGGCTGTAAGTGAATAAAACTGATAAAAAGATGACGAGTACAACGCATAGAACGCCGATAAGTGAAAAACTATAGGGAAAACCGAAAGGAAACGAAATCACTAACAGTTCGAATAGAGCCAGTAAGGAGAGGATAGCATAGACGGCTACGTCCGCTAATATGAAAGAGGCTCTCCAGTCGTGTGAACTAAGCAGACGAATGATTCGTGGGGACCCTAAACTAAACTCTAAAGACATATTAAGGGAGTTAGCTAGTGGAAACGATATGCTAAAGAGCATGGGAAGACCTAGTGCTTCGAACGCCAAGAAGTTTGTACCCAATATCTCTTCAAATGCTTTGCTCAGAGCGTTATTGATTGAGAGGCCGTATGTTAGCAACCAGATTAAGGGCTGGGCTAACTGGAATATCAAGAAGGATTTCTGTGTTAATACAACTCTGAATCGACGCTTAATGAATGCGTACAATAAAGGCATAGTGAATTGGCTACTCAAATCTTAATCCTCTATTACGAAAACTGGCATGAGGTTGTTATGAATAACGAAATCCTTCTTACCGGCTTTAACATCACTTATGAGGTTGAATGCATCATCGAGTGAATCAACCCTTTTTGTCCTAACCAACACGTTGCCTCTGCTAATAACTAATCCCTGTTTTTTGTACATTAACACTGCTGTTACATCCTTCCCAAGCGAGCCGTCGCTATTTA
>Ga0080006_1116520_pt1 | contig 14798 bp, 14 predicted proteins | sample RS3BMetagenome_FD_69209 | JGI IMG/M metagenome (GOLD analysis project Ga0080006, IMG submission 69209) | Ferric oxide microbial mat and aquatic microbial communities from Rainbow Spring, Yellowstone National Park, USA - RS3B (SPADES... ...
GCCAAGCGCAGTCGGAGCCGGGCGTCACCGAAGCGGGCAGAGATAAACTCCCGCATGGCCCACAGGAAGGTTTCGCCCAACGCCACTACCACACGGAGACAATTGGCGATCAGGCTTCCAAATCATGGGGAAAATCCTGGAAACTGGACTAAAATCTATCGACATGATTCGACACCATTCGACAACACCCCAGATGTGGGTAACGGTAAGCATACTCGACGAGTTCGATCCCCGGAGCCAAACCGGGGCAACCCGTGGCACAGAGCGCTGAAGTGTCTGCTCTTCTGCCGTCTCCCAACGAGATGGTCGGGGGGCAGGATATGACGCAATGGCTTCGCATCGCGAACTTTCCAACAGACAAGCTGTTACCGGGTGTGATGGAAGCTGTCACCGACGTGCAGGGCAGAGTTGTCGGGTTGCCGATCGACTTCTTGATCCAGATAGTCCGTTTTGACTCCGGACGTCTGACAAATGCCTCAGTCGAGGCTCCCCACTCAGGGTGGACCGCAGACGAGTTCTTGACGGTGGTCGCCAAACTCTCATCTTCCGGGGACCGGGCCTCGGTATTCGGTTATGACCTAAGCTTTCCAACAGTCGATGCCGGTATGCCCTGGGTGGGGTATGCGTTGGGGAATGGTGGACAACTAGCAGTCAACCAAAGGTTGAATCTCACCGGCAATGACATCGTGAAGGGCTTGAACGCTTACGCGGATGTCCTCGCATGGACGTGGACGGGCCAGCAGCCGCAACGCGGAGCGCCGCGGCCATGGTTTAACTTCGACTTGGCCGGCGTAGCCGAATTCCGAAGCCCGGAGCCGGTCGGCATTACTCGGTTCCCTCGCATGCCTTTACTGCCTATTGTGCCCGCGATCCCTCTGGCAGCGGTGATCGCGCCGTACGCCCCCAATCCGGAGGGGGCCGCCCAGTTCATAATGTGGCTGTTAAGTCCTTCGGGCCAAGGGGCCTTGACAGGTTTGGGATTTCCGGCGATGCGGACGGATTTGCCGGGAGGCAAGTCCTGGTTGAGCAAGGACGCCACCGGCGTGTCTGTCGCAGATCTCCGGTGGGGGGCGGGGCCCGTTTCATACTGGGCTAACTCAGAACTCCGTTTGGGGGATTATGTGATCGCCGCGCTGGCGAAGCCTTTGGGTGAACGGCTACAAAGGCTCGCGGTCATCGAGACGGCGTTTAATGGCTACCTTAGCGGCGCGTGGGACGCAGCGCAACTCATGAACCGTCTCGGGCCGATGCCCTTCGTCTGACCGCACGGACTACAGTTGGAGTGCATTCGCCTCAGCGTATTGGGCCGCCTCGACCCCGCGGTCCACATTATGGAAAGCGGGCCGTAGCTACACATCCGCAAACAACCATATCAGCGTCTGTCGAGTGGGCTCGCGAGGCTCCGGGAGCGCACCGCATAGTTGAGGGTCAGGCAGAGCACACACGCGTTCTGCGAAGGGTGGCGCCAGGTGGGCGACGGAGGAGGGGTTTGCGCTTCCAGAAGTGGACCCAGGCGGAGGTCTGAGATAGGTGGAGGGCACGGAGGGACAGGATGGCCTGGACGCCGGGGAGCGACCGCCGCATGCCGGGCTCCTTGACGCGTAAGCCGGAGACGAGGCGGCAGGCAGATTCCACGATGCCGGAGCCGAGCGGTAGGCCGCGGCGGCATACTGGGCGTAGGCCATGCGACTGGCGTCGACGGTGAAGTAGTCGATGGCCTTGCGGACCTCCACCTTCTTGGTTGTGGCCGAGTGGTCGCAACCGCCGCAAGGCATCCAGGACGGGGGTCGGCCCCTGCTCCTTCAGGCGGTCGCTACGGCCTCGCCCTGGGGGCGGCTGGCCAGGGATATCTGGCTGTGGGGGTCTCAGGGAGTCTTCATCAGGGATGTCGTGTGCCAACTTATTTGTCGTGTCACATCCCGAATTAGGCGCCCGTGCCGGCACCAGCTTCGGGCGGATGTGGGCGAAGCCGGACCCTTGCCGCCGAGTGGCGGGTACGCCGGCAACGTCTGTGGGTGGATCGCCGCCCGGGCATAAAGGACGCGCGGCGCCAGTTCCACCGAGGCGTTCGTGGGGTCCGTCCGCCCCTTCGCGGAACCACGGCCGCAGCATCGCGTCCAGTACCTGGGGGGGTGCTTTCGGTGCGTCGGTTCGCGCTGGCAGCGGTGGCGGCGGTGTTTCTAGCGGGGTGTGGCCGAGCCTCGGGCGCCTCGCAGGTCGCCTCTGCGCCGGCACCCGCTTCTTCGGTGGCCGCCTCGTCGTCGCTGTCGGCAACCGTGCTGGCGCCGCCGCAGCCCGTGTCCGTGAACGTGGCCAAGACGGTGCGTGGAACGGAGGCGGGGACACCCCCGCCAGGGCTGTCGGGCGCGTTGGCTTTCGCGACGGCACAGGACGGGCTGGCGGGGCTGAACGGAGGCGGCGTACTGGCGACCTCGGACGGGGGGCGGTCCTGGAGCGTGTTGGACGCCGGCGGGCGGCGGTTTCAGGAGTTGGCGTACCCGGCCCCGGGTCGGGCGTACGGGCTGACGTACGGGCACGTGCTGTGGGCCAGTACGGATGGTGGGCGCACGTGGACGAAGGTGCGGGCGTTCACGCCGTCTGTTGCGGCGTTCTCCCAGGGACTCGACTTCACCGGCGCGGATGCGGGCTGGGTGGCAGTGGGGTCTACTCTGTACACGACCACCGACGGCGGGGTGTATTGGGCGAGCCATACGGCGCCGTGCGCGCGCGGATTCTCGGCGGGGCCGGTTGACGCGACGCACGGATACCTGCTGTGCGTCGGCGAGCCGGGGATGGGCGCGCAGGCCAAGGCGATGTACGTGACGGCGGACGGGGGCGGGACGTGGACGCAGGTCGCTGTGGCGCAGTGGCCCGGCGCGGCATCGCGCGTGGGCCTGCCGGCTGCCGGATACGCGAGCGACCTCGTGTTCCTGTCTCCAAACGTGGGGTACCTGTCTGAGGAGCGCGGGGGGCTGTACCAGACGGACGACGGCGGGAGGACGTTCCGCCAGCTTCTGGAGTCCGACGGCGCGGAGGGGATGGCGTGGCCGTCGGCGGCGGTTGGGTACCTGGCGGCAAACGGGGCCGTCGTCACCACCGATGACGGCGGCGCGACCTGGCGGCAGGTGTATCCGGCGCTGTCGCCGACCGAGTCGGTGGTCTTCACCAGCGCCGCGCGTGGGATCGGACTCGGCACGAGTTGGGACCCGCAGGCGGTGCTGGCCACGGCGGACGGCGGCCGGACGTGGACGATGGTCGGGAGGATGCCAGGCATCGCCATGCGGCTGACGCTGCAGCCGCATGGGGTGGTGTGGGCCTATGAAGGCGGGCTCTTCCGCTCGACCGACTCCGGTCGGACCTGGACGGCGGTGACACAGATCCCGCCGCGGGGCGGGGGCGCCGTCCAGGGACTGGCCTTCCCTTCGTCGGCGGTCGGCTTTGCGGAGGACAATCAGGGGCAAATGTTCCGGACCGGCGACGGGGGGCGGACGTGGTCGCCCCTGCCGCGGTCATCCGTACCAGGCGGGGCCAGCCTGGCGTTCGCCACCCCGCAAGTGGGGTGGGCGTTCGCCGGGGCGGCCGGGTCCTGGGAGACGGCCGATGGCGGGGAGACGTGGCGGCCGTTGGTCGGGTGGCGGCAGGTCCCGGACTTCGGCGGGTTCGCGGACGGGTCGCGGGGCTGGGCGGTGGGGGTCGATTGTGCGGCGGGGTCGTGCACGGGGGGCGTGCTGCTGACCACGGACGGGGGTGCGGCCTGGGACGCGATCACCGTTGCCGCGCCGGCGACGCAGGCGGCTCCGAGCTTCGTGGGTTGCACGGCGCTGGACTTCCCGACGGCGGATGTCGGGTATGCGGTGTTGGACGGCCACCTCTACCGCACGGGGGACGGCGGGCTCACGTGGCAGTTGTTGGCCGACTGAGTTCCCGCGGACGAGGGCGCTCGAGGCTCAGGCCGCCACAGCCCGGGACGGCGCAGCAGAGGGCCATGGCGTCGGTCTGGAGCAGGTCCGTCCGGGACGGGCGGGGAAGCCGCGAGCGGGGGAGCGATGGACGTGGGTGTCACTGAGGGTACGGTTCGACGGTTCATAGGCGCCCACTACGGCGGCCGAGCCAGCGGGCCGAAGGCACTCGGCGGCGGGGCCTGGTCGCGTGCCTTCGGCTTCACCCTGGACGGCAGGCCGGTTGTGGTCCGGCTCGGGCAGTATCCGAACGACTTCGAGAAGGACCGGATCATGGGCGCGTTCAGTACACCAGAACTGCCGATTCCTAAACGAAGGTGCGTGAACTGGGGGAGTGCCCGGAGGGTCACTTTGTCGTCTCAGAACGGGCGAAGGGCGTGATGCTCGAGGACCTGGATGAGGCCGGTATGAGGGTATGAGCGCCGTTCTGCCGAGCCTGCTGCACTGCTGTACGTCCTGGACGCGATCGCCCGGATCGACCTCTCCGGCCACGAGGGCTTCGGCGGTTGGGGACTGGACAGGCGCGGAGGGACCGCGACTTGGCGCGAGGCACTTCTCGGGATCGGCGGCGATCAAATCGCCGGGTGGCGCCATGCGCTCAAAGAACGGCGCGACGGCAATCGGCACGTACGACGCCGGGGTCTCGATGCTCACCGAGTTGGTGGCCGACATGCCTGACGTGAAGCAGGTGATCCACCAAGACCTGCTAGCGCGTAACGTCCTGGTCGACGGCCCTTCGCTCCGGGCCGTCTTGGACTGGGGCAACAGCATGTACGGCGACGCCCTTTTTGACGCCGCGTGGCTCATCTATTGGTGGCCGTGGTTTCCTGCGTGGGCGAACATCGACATCAGCGCGGAACTGCACCGTCATTGGGCTGTCGCCAGGAGGCCCCTCCCGGACGATCTCGCGTATCGGCTGCACTGCTATCAGTTGCGCATCGGACTCGATCACATCGCCTATTCCGCGTTCACCGGCGATGCTGCCGACCTTGAGCGCCATACGCGTCAGACCCTCGCGCTTCTCGAGCGATAGGCACCGTGTCGGCCCTCCTCCGTCATGACCACGTTGCGCATTGGAGCCGGGGCGTCCGGGGATGTTGCGGAAACTGGGGACGTACCACCAGTCTGTACCGCCGGGGCCGGTGGCGGAGTCATGGCAGACACGCATGGAACCCTTTACGCGCCCGAACAGTGGCCGGCATTCGACCGAAATTCCCGGCCGACATGCTCCGAATCCATCAGCGAGCGCCGATCCAACTGGCGGCGGATGCCATCCGAGCCAGACGGGGGGCGCTGCCCATCCCATTGATGCGCATCGCGGAAGCCTTGGAACTCCTGGCGGTGATCGCAGGCCAGTAGGACGCACCGCCGACGGGCCGACAGGATCTTCGCCCCCGGCAGTCAGTCGGGCCGCCGCTCTGCCTCACTTCGGGATCTGCACCGGAATGACCCACGGCCCCTCGATCATCTGTGGAGTCCGATCCACCGCACCGCCCTGCTGGTACACTGCGAGGCGCGGCACCTCGACCGTGAACCGACGGACATCGGGCGCAGCCACGAAGTTCGCTGTTGTGGTGAACGCACCGCTTGACATCTCGCCGGAACTGACCTCGGTGCGGAGGCCCAGCCGCCCATTCGCCCACAGTTCCACTCCGGAGCCCTTACGCAGCGGAATCTCAAGGTACGACCCACTTGTCGGGTATATCCTCTCCAACTTCAGCACCACATGGGTCGTTTCCGGGACTGACCAGGAACTCCGAGACGCTGATTTGGATGCCGTGGAGGGTGGCCGCGCCGGCGTCCCGCACTCGTAGGCGGCCAGCGTAACGGGGCGTGGGGGACGACCGGGACCGTGGGTTGGGGCCGTGTGGTAGTCCATGGCGGCCGAGACCTTGTCGAACTCAGCCGACGCGCGTCTGGCCTGATGCCCAAAGGCGCGGAGGTAAGTGGAAGGCGTCGCTGCCACACGCGGATGCCGGTAGCACCTCGGAGTCCGCGATGCCAGCGGCCATGGCGGTCCCTTGGTCCTCGACCAGGTGGGTGTATTGCAGGCCGCGTTCCTGCAGTTCCAGGAGACGGACGCCCCAGGTGGTGCCGTCGGCCTGATCCTCCTTGTTGGCGGACAAGCGCCGAGGTGCTCGTCCTCCATGAGGGCGAGGATGGGGTGCTGGTGGTCGTAGAGTTCGTCGGCCGCGGCGAGGACCGGTGCGGCAGGCATGGGGAGGGCGCGGAGTTGCTCTCTGGCGCGCTGCGCGGCGTTCTTGAGCATGGTGCTGATGCGACGCCCCTCCACCCCCGGGTTCCCGCTCGAAGACGCGGATCGCCCAGGCGCGCGCTCGGACTGTGGGGCGGTGCCCGCGCCTGGGCCGAGGCGCTCAGGTCCACATCTGCGTGACCTTGTACGTCGTTCCGGGGGCCAGTTGCGGCGCTCCGTTCGGGGCCCGCTCGGCGGAGAGCGGCGCACAGTCGACGGTGTAGACCTGCCCGTCCTCTGCCGGCGCGGTGCAGTACACCGATTGCTGGGGATCGGTGCCCGTCGCCGGGATCAGACAGTCGTACGTGTGGTCTGGCGACACCAACGTGCCGGTCATGGCGCCGCATGCGGCCTGGTCCAGCAGGGTGAAGTACCACGGATGCTTCGGCGTCGCCTGCGCCGTGTTTCCGGCCGGCAGGGCGGCGGTGAGGTGGATCACGGTGCCCCGCTCATCGCCCGGGTTGCCACTCGGGCAAGCCACGGCCTGGCCGCCGGACATCGCGAAGCAGGGATCGAAGATCCCGTTGCCCGAGGTGCAGCGGTACGCGCCGGCGCGCGGGGCGGCGATGGAGCCGGTCCAGCACGAGCCGGAAACGGTCTGGGTGGCCTGGAACCCGGCCGGGGTCCAGGTGGAGACCATCGTCACCAACTGCATCAGCGCCCCGCCCTGTGCGCCCTGTGCCCCCTGGCTCGCCCCCGCCGACGGGATCAGACCGGGGACGCCGGAGGCGCCGCCCGTCTCCAGCCACTGCACCTGCCAGGGCACCAGCGGCCCCAGCGCCGCGACCTGGGCCGGGGACATCGGGGCGGCCGCCAGAGCGGCCGATGCGGTGGAGAAGACGAGAGCACCGGTTGCGACCGCGGCACGGGCCCAGACGGACAGACGGCGGTGAGCGCGCAGCAGAACCCATTCCTCCTTGGACACGGGTGAAGCGGGTGTCCGCCGTGTCAGACGCTGTCCGCCCGCTTCCGGTTCCGCGTGCCACCAGGGAACCGGTGGGACCCGTGGCGGATCCGCGGAGCGGCGCCCCGCCCGCGCGCCCGGATGAGGCGGTGGCCCTCTCGCCGAGGCGCGGGCACCCGGAGATCGTGCGCCGGCACCCGGAGATCGTGCGCCTGCTGCCGTCGCGGGGGGCCGACCTGGAGGCGATCGACGCGGAGCACCGCAGCACAGCCCTCGGCTGGGCCGCTTTCCACGGTTTCCCGGGTGTCGCCGAGGTTCTCCTGGCAGCCGGCGCGCGCGTCGACCGGCCCAACCGCTACGGCGTCGCGCCCCTCGACCTCGCCCTCTCCGGGGCCCGGGGCGAGCAGAGTGCGCAATATGGCATCCAGACGCCGCGCGAGGCGTACGAGATCGTCGCGTAACGGCTGCGCGAGTACGGGGCAACCGGCGAGCCCAAGACGCGGTGAGCGGGGAAGGATTGGGGCGCCCGCCCCGGGTCATGTACCCGGGACGGAGCCGGCGCTTCGAGAGTGCCGAGACGATCGGGTTGGCCCCCCCTAACCGTGCAGCCGGGCCATCGCGGCCTCGATGTCGCGGCCCGCGACAACCTTCTCCCCGTCCCGGAGGACCCCGCGGTGCGGCCCGCGGACCGCGGCGGTCACCTCGGGGAACGCCGCGGCGATGTCCCCGCCGCGCGGCGTGAGGGGCCCTGCCCCCTGGCGGGATTGGCAGGGCGCGTTCCGGTCCCCCCCCCCGGAGGGCCCTTTCCACCTCGGTGCGACGGAAGCAGAGCCATCCCACGTCGAGCGGGGTGCGCAGGCCCTCGGCCACCCAGCCCTCGATGATCTCGAGACGCCACTGCGCGAGCGCCCCCTCGGCCTGCGCAACCGTCGCGTCCTCACACACGGGAAGGATGTCGACGTCCGAGAACGGCCAGGGGAACCACGGCCGAGACTCCCGCCGAGCACGACCCCGACCACCCCGGGGACGTGCAGCACTCGGTCGACCGCCAGGGTCGCACGCTCCGCCAGGACGTCGCGCCAGGCCGGCAGATATGTGTTCCGGTTCGGGTTCCGAGTGGGTGGGCCTCGACGGGGTCAGTCACGCCACGAGGGCGGCCCTCGCCTCCCTCACGGAGGCCGTCGGGCGTGCCTACCGGACGGACCGGGCGGGTGAGCGATAGGGTGGCCTCGGCGGTTCCCCTGCGGAGATCGCCGCGTGCGGGCATGGCTCCATCCGGGCGCGGGTCGCGCCGGATCGCGGGGGGGCACGCGACGCAGTCGGCCGGGTCTCTGCGGTGATCGCCGGGGGCTATTGCAGAGAGATCGGCGCGCTCCCCGGGTCCCGGCCCGCCATCCACGGTGCCGGCCGCGCCGTCTGCTGGCCGGAAGGGCGGTGAATGCGGGATTCGGCGAGCGGGCGGGGCCGCCATGCGCCGATCGGGCCATCCGGTGCGGCCTGCTGCCTTCGCCTTCTGAAGGGCGAGGCGCGAGTGTCCCGCCGGCCGAGCGGGCGGTGGGGCGACCGCCGCCGCGACCGCCCTGTCACGCCTGTCAATTTCGCTGCGCGAGCGCCGACAGACCGCCGTCGACGGGCAGGCACGTGCCCGTCACATACGACGACTCGTCCGAGGCGAGGAAGAGGATGCCATAGGCGATCTCCCGGGGCAGGGCCTGGCGGCGCAGGATGCCGGGACCGCCTGGGTGGGGACGGGTCACCCCCTCGTCCAAGGTCCGTCCGGCGGCGGCCGCGCGGTGGATGTGGAAGTCGGTGAGCGTGGGTCCGGGCAGGATCGCGTTGACTCGAACGCCCTGATCGCGGTGGTCGCAGGCCATGGCGCGCGTCAGCCCGAGCACGCCGGCCTTGGTGGCGTCGTAGAGGGCCATGCCGGCGCGCCCCACCACGCCGTTGGCCGAGGAGACGTTGACCACGCTGCCGCCGCCCCCGGCGGCCATCAGAGGGATGACGTGCTTGCAGCACACCCCCACGCCCCTCAGGTTGACGCCGACGATGAAGTTCCAATCCTCGTCGGACGCCTCGGTGACGGGCCCCCAGACCCGCACGCCGGCATCGTTGACCAACACGTCGGCGCGCCCCAGACGGGTCCGACAGGTCTTCGCGAGGGCGGCGACCTCCGCCTCGCGCGTCACGTCCGTCGGGACCGCCAGCGCCTCCGGTCCCCCGGCCTCGGCGATGCGAGCCACCGTGTCCGCCGCGGCCTCCGCGTCCCGATCCGCCACCACCACGCGCGCTCCCTCCTCCGCGAAGAGGAGGCACGTCGCCCGCCCGATCCCCGAGCCGCCGCCGGTCACGATCGCCACCCTGTTCCGAAGCCGCACCCCAGCCCCACCTGCCCTCCGTGAGCCTGGTTTGTCGGCGGCGCGCCCGCCCCTTCCGACGTGCGGCAGAGATGGGCCGGGCCGCCCGCGCGAAGCGCCCGGACGTGGTGCGCGCCTCCGCCCGGCACGCACCGCCCACCCGGCAGGAATCCGCGGGCTTGCCCCCAACCCAAGGGGGGGCAGCGCGGCCAAGGGCCCTCTGGGCCCGCCGCCGGCATGAGACCCCCTGACGAAGCGAGGGACGGCCCGTGCTCGATGTCATCGCCAGCCGCCGCGACGGATTCCCACTCGTCTCCGGGCACTGCGGCACCGCCGCACCGCCGCCAACGCCCCCGAGAACACCATGGCCGCCTTCCGCCGCGGCCTGGAACTCGGCGCCGACCTGCTCGAACTCGACGTACAGCGCACGCGCGACGGGCACGTCGTCGTGATCCACGACACCACGGTGGATCGCACCACCGACGGGCACGGCCGCGTGGCCGAGATGACGTTGGAGGCGCTGCGGGCGCTGGATGCGGGCGCGTGGTTCGGCTCGGCCTTCGTGGGTGAGAGGGTGCCCACGCTCGATGAACTGGCGGCGTGGGCGCGGGGCCGGATCCGCCTGAACATCGAACTGAAGGGCGCCCCGGACGCCATCGGCGATCTGCCGGAGCAGGTGGCGGACATCTGCCGGCGGCGCGGCATCGCGGCAGAGACGCTGTGCATCTCGTTCGACCACATCGCCCTGCGGCGGCTCAAGGAGCGCGCCCCCGAGATCGCGGGAGCCATCTGTTTCAACGCCCGCCTCGCCGACCCCGTCGGCGCGGCCCGCGCGGCCCGGGCGGAAGTCCTGAACATGAGCGGTACGTTCATCACCGCGGATCTCTGCGCATTGGCCCATGGAGCCGGACTCGGGGTCCAGTGCTACTGTGACGACCCCGTGCGGGCAAAGGGCCCTGACCGCCGCCGGCGTGGACATCTTCGACACGGACCACCCGGACCGGATCAGGGCCGCGGTGCGCGGGGGATAGGGGCGGGGAGGCGGCCGACCGGGAACGGGGCCTCCGATGCCCGTCGGGCTGGCCGCCCGGATTCGCACGTCCGTGCGGACGGGCCCCGACCTCAGGCGCCGGGGGAGGGCCGCCCCGGGGGTGTCCGTTCCATGGCGCCGTCCCCCCGGTCACCTGGGGCGACGGCCATCTCACATGCCACACTCCCGTTCGCCCGGGCGGATGGATGACGGCGGCATCGCCCCCGGGCCGCACGGGCGGGCGCCGCCCTTCCCCCGCGGCATCGGTCGGGCGCGGGCGATGCGCCACCGGCCGGGCGTGAAGGCCCGCGGACAGGCACGGCAGACGCCGCCACCACCCGGTCGGGGACAGGCGCCTCGCCGGTTCCGCCGGGCGTAACCATCGCTGGAGGTGGAACCGGACCGAGGGCGAACCTGCAACCCGCCCTCCCCGGACCGAGCGTCCCGGCCGCCGGATTGGACGGACCGTCCAGGGCCGGTGGGTCCCGTGCCGGGTGGCCTGGCGTGTGCTCCGTTGCCGAGATTCCGCCGCGCGCCGCCGTTCGTGCCGGAGGGCCGGGGTCGACGGGCGGGCGGTGCGGCGGCTCGGGTTGCATTGTCGAGATCCGACCGACGATGGTGCTTACGGGCAGGAGAGGAGACCGCCTGTGCCGTTCGACCGTGGCTTCATCTTCGACCGGCTGCCGGGATACTCGTCGGCCCACGGCTCGACGATTGCCGAACGCGGTCACGGCGAACTGGTGAGCGCGTGGTTCGGCGGGGCCGAGAACAAGGGCGGCAACGGGGTCGTCCTGTTCGCGCGCAAACCCTCCGGGGCGACGGAATGGCAGGACGTGCGCGCCGTCGCCGGCATGAACGACCCGCGCGCCTACGGCAACGCCGCGCTCGTGGTGCATGCCGGCGACGGTGGCGGAGAGCGCATCGAACTCTTCTTCACACGCATCGAGCGCCCTGAGGGCAATTTCGAAGGCCGCGCGCGCGGCTACGACACCTTCAGCTACGTCATCCACTCGCTCGACGGCGGTTGGACCTGGAGCGAGGAGCAATCCCTGCGCGACCAGCGCAGTTTCCTGATCAAGAACAAGCCCCTGCTACTGGCGAGCGGCGAACTGGCCATCGGGGCCTACAGCGACCTTGAGCGCAGGAGTTGGCTGGGAACCCGCGCGGCCCGTGGCGGGCCGTGGCGCTACGGCGAAGCCATCGCGGTGCCGGAGGGTTGCGGCGGGGTGATTCAGCCCGCTCTGGCCGCATGGTCGGACGGCGAGATGCAGATGTATCTCCGGACGGCCGATCGACGCATCTGGCGCTCGCTCTCACCCGACGGGGGCCGCACGTGGAGCGTGGCGGCGCCGACGGAACTGCAAAACCCCGACACGGGCATCGACACCCAGGTCCTCTCCGACGGGCGCCTCCTCCTGGTGCACAATCCGACCGAAAGCGCCCGCACTCCGCTCGCGCTGCGGGTCTCCGAGGACCGCGGCCGCGGTTGGGGGCCGCCGATCGTGCTCGCGCAGGGGGAGGGCGAGTTCTCCTATCCGGCGATCATCCAGGGCCGCGACGGACGTGTGCACATCACGTATTCGCACCTGCGCCGCCGAATCGAGCACATCACCCTGGATCCCGCGCAGCTCTGAGGAGATGCCGGCCGCCGGAGCCCGCAGCACAGGATGCGGCGGGCCACGTGACCATCCGCCGCGCCGCCTGCTCCCCATGTTGCCGTCCGTGTCGCGGGCGCATGGCGGGAACGTGCATCGGCCGGGCGAGTGAGGAAAGGTCCCATTCGCGTTGGGTCCTCGTGGTACTGCCCCCGTACGGGGCGTCGGGGCGGCGGCCGCGGCGCCGGGCGGCACAGGCCCACCCTGCAGGCGCGGCGAACCAGTGCCCGGGGTCCGGGTGTCCCTGCCTGCATCCCGGTCGGCGAGTCTGAAACGGCAAATGGCAAATGGCAGGTGGCAGCGGATTGGAACGTCGCGGCACCCCGTGGCCTGTCCCGCCGGACTATCTCGGCGGGAGTCTCGTCAACCTTGTGGCCACCATAGCGGGGCTGTTCGGCTTGGAGACCGGGCATCCGCCGCTCAAAGCTCCCCTGCCGGAGTCAGGGGGTGTGGAGCGTATCGCGCTGGTGCTGTGCGACGCCCTCGGTGACATGGAGCTCGACCGGCACATCCGCGGCGGCGACATGCCGTTTGTCACCCGCCTGCTGGCCGAAGGGGTCATGTCCCGGCGCGCGCTCACCTCCGTCTTCCCCTCCACGACGGCGGCGGCGCTCACCTCGCTGCATACCGGACTTGCGCCCGCCGAGCACGGATGCCTCGGGTACTCGCTGTGGCTGGCGCCCGGCGAGGGCCCGACCGACATGTTGAAGGCCGAGGACGTGATCCGCCACAGCCCCCGGCCCATCCCGCCGGGCCCCCCCTCCATCTATGCGCGCCTCTCCGCGCGGGGCGTCACCTGCCGGTGCGTGAACGCGGCCGCCTTTGCCGATTCGGCCCTCTCGCGCCGGCTGTTCGCCGGAGCGGAATACCGGCCATGGTACAGCGCCAACACGCTGCCGAGCCTGGTCGCCGACGCCCTGGACGTCCCGGGGCCCGTGTACGTCCACGCGTATTGGCCCGATCACGACACGCTCTGCCACGTGTACGGGCCGGATGGCGGCCCGGTGGCGGACGAGGCCGCTGCCTTCGACGCCATGCTCGAACGCCTCGTCGGCCGTGTGCGCGACGCCCTGCCGCGCGGCCGCACCCTGATCCTGATCACGGCCGACCACGGCCAGGTCGCGCTCGATCCGGACGCCGCAGTGGTGCTCGACGCCCTGTTGCCGACGCCTCCGGCCGGGGAGCGGTGCGCCCTCTACCTCCGCGACCGGCCCGGTTTGGCGGAAGCCCTGCGGCCCCACGGTACCGTACGCCGCATGGAGGACATCTGGCGCGAGGGGTGGTTCGGCGGCCCGCCCTCCGACCCGGATTTCGTGGGGAGGGTGGGCGATCTGCTGGTAGTGGCGTCCGGAGGGCGACAGTTCATCTGGCGCGGGCCCGCCGGCGGCGAGAGGGGCCGGCCCTGGCGGGGCGGGCACGGGGGTTGGTCCGCGGACGAGATGCTGGTGCCCCTGCTCGCCATCCGCGTCTAGTCCATCGGGGCATTCAGGGACTCGCCCCCGACCACGGGACGGGGTGGGGGACGGCGGGAGCACTGCGCGGGTGCTCGCCCCATCGCGGCGGCCCTCCATGCAAGGTGCCTGGGCAGGGCTGCCGGCCGTGCCCAAGACCATCTGCCCTGCCCCACATATGCCGTCCGCGGCGGGGCGCATGGGGCAGGGTCCGGCCCGAGGGGCGCGGGTCCGGCGGGTCCCGGTCCCGCGGGCGGACGATGCTTCGGGGGCGGTGCAGCGGCAAACCGTCCCCTACCGGCGCTCCTCCGCGGCCCTCGTGTGGGTGAACCCCGTCCATGACGGGCGGGACCGGGATCACCTGCGGCGGCGGCTGCCGCCTGTCCCGCCACCCGCGACGGAGGTCGCGGCCACGCCTCCGGCCACGCCTCCGGCCACGGCTGAAAGGGGGCTGGGCGTGGGGGCGCGAAGGGTGCGGCGTCCGGCCCGGCGTGCCGGTCCGGCGGGCGGCGGCAACGGGGTGGGCGAAGGGCGGGGCAGCCGTGGCGGACGCGCAGCACTTCCAGGGGCTCGTAGCCGAAGCGGGCAGCCGGGCGGTGGTCGTGCTGCCGTTCAACCCCAATGATGTCTGGGGGTTGAGGCCGCGCCACCACGTGTCGGGTACGGTGAATGGTCATCACTGGCGTGGGCCGCTGGATCACGACGGCGAGCGCTTCTTCCTGGCCCTCGGCCCGGCGTGGCGCGACCGGAACGGCGTGGTCATCGGAGCGCGGGTGGAGGCCGTCCTCGCCCCCGAGGGCCCGCAGGCCGATAACATCGGCGCGGACGTCGCCGCCGCCCTGCAGGCGGAGCCGGAGGCCCTGGCGTTCTTCGAAGGCCTCCCCACCTTTTACCGGCGGAACTTCATGCGCTGGATCGACGGCGCCAAACGCCCCGCGACGCGGGCGGCGCGCATTGCAGAGGCCGTCCAGATGCTCAAGGACGGTAGGCGCCGATAGGGCCGGCGGGGCATCGGGAGGGAGCACGCGGGGGCCGCGGGCGGCGCCAGGGCGTTGTTGGGCGGTGGGGTAGGGGCGAGTGCCCGGGCGCGTAGCGCCTGCCCGGGCGCGTAGCGCCTGCCCGGGCGCGTAGCGCCTGCCCGGGCGCGTAGCGCCTGCCCGGGCGCGTAGCGCCTGCCCGGGCGCGTAG